>Ga0315274_10009171_pt1 | contig 14324 bp, 23 predicted proteins | sample YL17G02_20_MG_FD_203700 | JGI IMG/M metagenome (GOLD analysis project Ga0315274, IMG submission 203700) | Sediment microbial communities from Yellowstone Lake, YNP, Wyoming, USA - YL17G02_20 | ecosystem: Environmental > Aquatic > Freshwater > Lake > Sediment | place: USA: Wyoming | collected... | reverse complement strand
CTGTGACGGCCTTCAGCAGCTCGTCACGGTTGCCGCCAGCTTCGACAAGATCATATAGCTGGGAATGGACGCGAGCGGCCACCAGGGCACCTTTGAACCGGAGGATTTTGTCGCGTGCAGCTTCCAAAGTCATGCCCTCGATGTCTTTGACGGATACTTCAAATAACGAATCTTGATTCATTGGGATCGACACAATCGAGCATTCATAAAGCTCGGCACTCTTAATTTCGTTCACGCCATCGGAGCTTTTCTGCTCGTCACGCGCTTCGAAGCCGACGCTGAATGCATTCAACACGCCTTCCTTGACGAGGTCGCGTACCTTCATGATGTCGGGATGGCTCGACTTCGATAGCTTTGCCTTGATGAACAGCCCTTCGTCACGCGCTTCAACCGCGACGGCTTTGCCGACTGGTTGCATGCGGTCGTGATTGAAAAGAATCATGCCGTTCTTTTTGAAGTTATCAAGCTTCCAGGCATCCTTGCGGATAATGTCATTGCCACGGTCGACGACAGACTTGTTTGCCCACCCCTCAAGGGTGACATCGCCTTTCTCGTCAATGCTTTTGGTGAATCCTGCTGTGCAAAGTTTCGTCGTCGCCATGCGCGGAGCTCCTTAGGACTGGTCCCTGATGTGATCTGGAATCGAAAACTTATATCTTTTGGAAAGCTTGGTAGCTTTCCATTCAGAGATCGAAGCGTACTTTTCGATCTGTGCCAACGTGCGGAAGAGTTTGCCGTCGTACAAATAGACTTTAAACTTCGAGACCTGACTAAAATGGTGCTTGTTTATTCCAAGAAACTCGACAATTTCCATTCTGGTCAGATAGATCAGCTTCTTTTCATCATAGAATACTTTGAATCGATACTCATCCTGCCGCAATAGCTTTGGATTAGTGGGCACAATGGAATCGAAAGCCTCAGCGGGTGATGCAAAGCGGGACAGTCGTCGCGTTACTTTCTTGTCGTCGACGCTCTTGATTTTGTCTTGGAAGGCCTTCACGTCGCCATAGATGTGCTTCCGATTGTAGAGGCCGCCAGACTGCCATTGCTCAATCAGGATGAGCTGCTTGATTTCGTCCCGATAATAGTCGTCCATGATCATCTGCCGATAACCTCGCGGATGGCGAGCTTCATTTCTCGCAGATTTTGGACAATGGCAATGCAGCGCGCCTCAGCCTCATTGTCCTCATGGTAGCAATAGAGCCTGTCACCGCAGCGCTTAAAAACAAATACACCATTGCTGCAGACACGCGCTTCATTTTCACTGGTCCATGCAATGAAGTCGGGCAGCGGAGACCGCACGCGATCCAAAACCCCAGCCGTGAAATCACCAAGCACTTTTCGCAGCATTTTCTCAGCCGCCTTGGAATTCTGTGGCAAGGTCTTCAAGTCCCATACGGTCTGCCTCGTCGCCTGGAACCATAATCATCACACATCTGCAATTTATGGTGTCCCCAGGCCCACCGCTGGCGTCTCTAGGATAGTCCATCTTTGCGCCCGAGCGCGAATCGATAAAGGGCTGGTCATGGTCGCGCACCTGCCCGCTCAGCGTCCAGTGATCCGATTTCGAATTGGGATACAAGCCACCAGGATTCCCGCGCACGCGCTCGTCACCGGCAGCGATCCATACCTTTTTGAGATTGGGAATCACTGTTGCTGCGTCTTGCATCGATGCCGCCTGCCCAATCGACTGTGCCGTGAGGACTTCGGTGCGCGCAATGCGTTCTGCCCGTGCGGTCATCGCTTCAGGATTAGCAAAGATATTGGCAATGTCTTTTGTGATTTCCTGGATTGTCTTTGATTCGGAGACGCCATCGGTCACGCGCTTCATGACTTCCTCGGTGGTCGTTTTACTCATGAGCTCAAAAGATTTTAGGCCGCGCTCCTCAAGAATCAACCGACGCTCGCGTGTGCCGCGCTCCTTCAGCGCCTGAATTTCTGATTCATTTGGCAGGTTGAACGGCAGCTTCAAGGACGTGTTATAGCCGAGCTCAACCGTCGCTTCGAGCGTGTCGACGTAGTTCCGCACCCACTTGTCTTCGAGCTCATTCAGAGCGTCACGGACGCGCTTGCGCAGGGTGGCACGCGATGGGATGTCTGCTGCTTTGTTTACCGTCGAGCTCTTGATTGCAGCAATGATGCCAGTCGCCTGATCAAGAAACATATCGAGAGCATTTTCAACCATCTTCGGGATGGCGACAGCATTGGCTTCGGTCTGGATTTTGTCGCGCTCCTGCCACCAGTCTGGCGCGCTGCCATCTGCCTTGGTGTTGGCCGTGAACCGTGCGAGGTTGCGTGCGCGCGCTGCTGCTGCCTCGTCCACATTCTTCACCTCGATGGGAGGAGCCGAGAACGCCTGCTGCGGTGCAAATATTGGCGGTGCCGAGCCTTGCGGCAGCGCGTCGCCACCCGGCAGCGGTGGCAGCTTGTAGATCTTGGCGCGCACCTCGTTCAGCGTCAGCATGCTTTTCAGTTTGATTGCGAGGTCGGCTTTTGTCTCCTCGTTTTCTGCCAGGGCTTCCAGGTCAGACAGATCGAATTTGAGGACGTAGCCAGGCCCGAGCTCCTGCTTGAAGGACTTGCTGAGCGCACCTTCGATGAGACGCATTGTCGACTTGAGCGGACCACCCCAGAAATTCTTGAGCGCAATCTTGTATTCTTCGGAGCCGAGCGAACCAGTCTCTGCAATAGAAAGCTCGTGCTTTGGGACCTGCAGGAGGTTGGTGATTGTCTCGCGATTGAGCACCATATAATCGCGGAGCTGCTGATCAGCTAAGGAATGCGAATGTTGCTTGGCAGTGACGCCTCGCGGCAGAACCACCGTACGCCTCTGATTGCGACGACCTTGATATGCGAGCTCAAAGGACTTAAGCAGGCGGAGCACAACCTTTTCGTTGGCTTCCTTGTCCATTTCCAAAATGATTCCAGGCTGCGCCCCTTTGATATAGAAATTATTTAAATACTCCAGCGAGTAACGGTTGAACGCAACCGAGGCCCTGCCAGGGATAAATGGTGAAAGGCCCCACCAATAGCTCGACGGATTAGGCCTGCGGACGTGCGTGATTTCTTCCGGCCGGAAGCTCGCGACCTTGGCATATGGATCTTCGGTATTCGACTGCTGAATTTGGTACGAGCGAAGCGTGTTGCGGTCGGTGAAATCCATGCGCACGGCTTCAGCCGGGATGCCCATGATCTGTCCGGAGACCGCACCCGTCCATTGGATCGAATTCCCCATGAGCACGAGGTCGGTGACCAGCGAATACATCCAGGTGTGATAGTCCTGCAGCGCATTAGGCTGGTCGATGCGCGCCTGAAATGGATGCCGTGCCTCAGGCGTGAACGTCAGCTTGCCGTCATAAGACTGCTCCTTGCCGACAAGCAAGCGCTGCGACGAGATCTTTGAAGCGTATCTGTCGACCAAAATATAAACCCAGTCTTCATTGAAATAGAGACTTTTCAACGTGAATGAGTCGATGATCAATTTGTTTTCGGTCGACCACGCTCCGCTGCCGCCATCGACCTGCTCTTGGAAGACGTTCAGCGCCTTCTCAGCATGCGTGCCGACTTCTTTCGAGACATAATTTTCGTATTCAGCGGCGAAATTCTCGTCAGCATCTTGCATAGGCAAAAGCCCTTCCTGCTTAATCAGTCGTCGTCGAGATCAGTATAGTATAGTTCGAGAGCCGATGGCTCCATCCCTTTGCCAAGGTCCTCAAGGTATGTGACCTCGTCGTCGCCTGATGATTCAAGGAAAGCACTATTGGCAAGCATCAATGCGCATACAATGTCGTCGTGATCGCCTGCTGGCGCGGAATATTGCATGCGTCCCATCGCAGATGCTTGCACCTCAAAGGCATCGAGCTCCGCTTCCATTAGGTCCCATGCAGGAATGCCGAGCGCACGCTGCTCGAACGCGGTGATGAGACGCGAGACCATCTCTGCCTTGCTGGTATTTGTGAAGACGATGCCACGATAGGGAATGTCTGTGTATGCGAGCTGATCATCGATGGCCATGCCGACGCCAGTTTTGTCATGCAGGCAGACATCCACTTCCATGAAGGAGCGCTTGAACCGCACGAGCTCACGAATCGCCTCGGTGTATGGCAGATTGTGGAAGCGCAGAAAGCCTACGACCTTGCGCGTGGCAGTATCGATGGCAATGAAAACCGTCCAGTCGCGCGTCTTCGCCCAGTCGACGCCAAGAACCACGCGCATTTCTTTTGCTTCGGGATGCAGCCAATGCTGCCGCTGCACGTTGTCGAAGCTGAGATGTAAACCGTATTGGCTCGCACGGAATCCGGAAAATACCTGCCCATCGTCGACAAATTCTGCCAAATAAAATTGCCGATAGAGCCGGTCGGGTAAGGACTTCCTCGCTTCGACGATGGCTGCCGCGCTGACTGCAGGATTGTCTGTCGATGGTGCGTTGATAAAGAGCTTTGTCGGCTGCCTGCCCTCGTGCTTGGCGCGGACCATCTCTTCTTTTGCCGACATGCAACCTTTGTAGAACCAGTTCTTTCCAAGCGGAGTTGACACCAGCAAGATCTTGCCGCGCGTCACGGTCGTCGTCGTCTTCACTGCCGCATAGACTTCCTCGCGCATCTTGGCAGCTTCGTCCAGGATGTTGCCGTGCGTCGCCTCGCCTTCGAGACTTTCCGGTCGCTGCCCGTGAAAGAACTGGATGCGTGTGTCGATGCCACGGAACAGGAGGGACGGCTCGCCATCGTGCCGCTTGACGTGTGGCTCCGCTGGCAGCATGCGTGAGCAGTACTGGTAGCCGATTTTGGCCTGCATATAGATGGGGGCCACCCATCGGTATAGGGCTTGCTTCCGGAGCGGCGCTTGGCTGCAAAGCGCAGTCGCAGCGGCTATGGTCTTCCCGTACTTGGTGCCGTTTGCCACCCAGACTTCGGTCACGCCTTGGATTGCAAGCGCGTTCATGATGACGCCCTGCTTGAGCGAATGCTTTGCCGGGAGCTGCAGCGCGACCTTCACGTCAGCTTGTCGATGGTGTCAGCATCGATGACGACTTCAGAATTTTCCTCGGTGCGAATGATGCCATCGGTGCCGATCTTGGTGCTGAAAACAATTTCGGTCTGCCCACTGTGCTCGACTCCTATCGTCTCAGACCAGCCTGCCTGCGCCCGCAGGAAGAAGCGCGTCATGTCCTTGTCCTTGCCTGAGGAAGCCATCTCAAAGGCGATGCCAGCCACCTTAGCGATGCCTCGTGCCCTGCCGTTCTCAACGGCTTCCCGCAGATGCGGCAGCCGCTTCAATTGCGAATCGAAGGTCTGCTGCCTGACACCAAGCACCGCTGCAATCTCTGATCTTTTCAGACCGATGTATGCCAGGTTGCGCACGCGCTTGAGGATTTCCTCGTCTGCATCGAAGACGCCTTCAAGCCAGCGGTCCTCTTCGGTGAGCGGCTGCTTGCTTGTCGATGGCGCTGCGGTCTTCTTTGTCACGCATATCCTCAGTATATAGTCAATTATATATACAGCATTTGCGGAAAAGTTTACAACCGGAAGGAGCATTCCACTCCTGGCAGCCGTTTGCATCGGCTGCTTTTTATTTACCGCACGCAAAAAAGCCATGCTGTGTTAAAGCATGGCCTGCGTCGGAGCAGATGGAAGGCCCGGAGGCCGGGGTGGCTCACTTGCCGCAATATTCAGCGCCAAGGATTTCGAATCGGTGCTCGGTGCCAGCAAAGCGCGCCTTCATGATGCCCATGGCTTCGGCTGCGGTATCGGCAAAGATGACCATGCTGGAATCATTGGAGACCGTGAGGACGATGGTGGTGTCGGTCTCGACCGATGACAGTTTGTTAAAGACTGGCAGCGAGTGACGGAGCTTGAAGGATTTGAGGAGAGCTTTGCCAATCGGCAAGATCTCGTCAGTGTCGAGCTGCGCGCGGAATTCCTGGTGGATGGTGACTGACTTGGATTGTGTGAAAGAAACTTTGAAAAGTGAGGTTTTCATTTTAATGTGCTCCGTTGCGGGTGACTTGATTGCCACCACTGAAGTCACTATACTGCAGGCGGCAGTATTTGTCAAGCTTTTAATCCTCGATAAATTGACCACGGGTGAACCGTTCCGCTTTGGCGACGACGAGCCCCTGCACCGCACCTTCGAGCTCGTCAAATTCGAGCTCGTCAAAATGGATGGTCGAATCTTCGCTCTGCGACAGCGCGACCACCGAAAGAACCGTGTCGAGATGGAAGTCGTCGCCCGTGAGGGAGACCTGAGCCTGGACCACCAGCGTGCAGTCGGTCAGGATGCCCTGAATCGGGGTGTGGATGCCGTTGATCGTGAAGTGGATGAGCATGGTGGTCTCCGGTGGTGGTGGCACGCAGGAAGGCCAGGGGAGGCCCTGGCAGCTTGATCAGAACCGGCCCATAAAGGCGGCATCGACCGCAATGTCAACGAGCCTGCCCTGGATGTCGTTTTGTGCAAAGGACTTAATGTCTGACCACTGTAATTTGACGGGTGTGCCATCCATTGCGGCACCGACAATCCAGAGGTTGGTGACTTCGGCAAAGGTCACCCGCTCAATGCCACGGTTGCCGTCCCGATCTGCACCGTAGTTGCGGTCGATTTCGACTGCGACGACAGCGTCGATTTCCATGTCGCAATATTCGACTTCGCCATTGAAAAGGATGGCAACGTCTTGAAAGGATTCGGTGATTGTTTTTGTCTTGATCATGTTGGGTGCTCCGGTTGTGGCTGCTTGATTGCCGCCACTGAAGTCACTATACTGCAGGCGGCAGTATAAGTCAAGCTTTTTTGTGCGGCCTTTTCTGCCAGGCACCAGACGCAGAAAAGCCGCGCGAGGTGCGCGGCATCTGCTGGGGGCTGACGGATCAAGCGTCGAGCATTGCAAAGAAGGCATCCATCTCTGCTTTGTGTTGCGCCTTTAAGGCGGCTTCTTTTACTGCGGCTTCGTCCGCCATGATTGCCTGGATGCCAGCGGTCGGCAAGGCCAGGAGGTAATCCTTGTTCAGCAGGATGACAGAGTTGATGCCGCCCTTTTCGCGTTTCAGATAAGCTTTGTTCCAGTTCCAAGCGGCTTCGGCATTTGCTGCCTGGATGTTGGTTTCATGGTTGATGTAGCCACCGTTTTCGAAGTTGAAGACGCTGAAGTTGATGCGGTATGTTTTCATGTGGGATGCTCCGGCTGGGTTGGCTGCTTGATTGCCGCCACTGAAGTCACTATACTGCAGGTGGCAGTATAAGTCAACAGAAATCTTTGCGGCCTGATCAGAGGAGCCAAAAATGAAGAAGGCCGGGATGTCCCGGCCGTCTGATTAAGCTTCTGCCAAGGCTGCGAATTCAAAGCATGCCGTGAGCGAATGGCGCTCTTTGAGGCTGAATTTCTTCCAATCAACCGTCCAGCATCCGACTTCGTTATTGGCATAGATGTGAATGACTTTGACGAGCTCGGCAATCATGCCGGTTGGCGTGTGCCACATCAGCATTTCGGCTTCAATGACAAGGTCACAGGCAATTTCTTTGCCGAAGATTGGTGTCTGAATGTTGGAAAAGTTTGCTTTGATGATTTTTGTGCTTTGCATGTTATGTGCTCCGGCTGGGTTGGCTGCTTGATTGCCGCCACTGAAGTCACTATACTGCAGGTGGCAGTATAAGTCAAGCAAAAAGAATGAGCCCACCGCGAGGCAGGCCCATGCATTGGTTCAGTCGTACGGTTCGAAATTGGGATCGGGAGGCCCGCCAAAAGGCCCGCGCACCGCCAGCTTTGGGAGTGGCAACCGACGCGTGATCAGGTGCCCTGCTGCATCCGCCTCGTTCATCCTGATCGTCGTCAGAAGGTCGCGAGCCTGCCGAACCGACCAGAGCATCACCTTTTCATTTACCTCGACCGACCACTCATCAGCTCGCGGCAATTGAATTTGCACAGTGTAAATTGCAAGCGTCGCCTGCAGGAGCTGAGCGTCGACTGGCTCATTGCTGCCCTTGAACCATGAATCTTCCAAATTATAAACTTCTCGCATCTGCTGATCCTATTCTTTTACATCGGAGCGAAATTGGGATCGAGGTCGTCAGGCATCTCTGGCCTGATGTTTGGCAGCAGCGTCCCATCGCGATCTGCCTCGTCCATGCGGATTGTCGTCATGAGGTCGCGCGCGGCACGCGTGCAGCTCAGCATGAGCCGATGAATTTGAGATTCGCTTGTAACTTTCTGCGCTGCCCACATTGAAGAAAAGATCAGTGCCGTTGTCTGCAGGAGCTGCGCGTCAATTGGCTCCTGCGCGCACGCATACCATGGGTTCTGCAGATCGTAGCTGCTTTGCATTTTGTCTATGTCCTTCATCCTGTCACTCCTTTGATTATTCTAAGTCCACGGAATCTTCTTTCCGGCTCCGAAAGTAAGCGCGGATCTCATCACGCAACCGCACCGAGCGCAATGTCATATCATCATGAAGCTGATAAACACCATAGGAATTCCGCTTCAAATCGACGTTTGGCCGGTAGTCATTTTTAATCAGCACCTGCCAACGGTCCCAATACCGACGGTCTTTCTTTTTGCCGTGGAAGGCGTGCACGAGGCTGCCTGGCACATAGCCCACATCGCAGCGCAGTGCGGTCCAGCAGCGCGCCTGATAATCCAGGATGGCTTGCTGATAGGCGGAGCTCGTGTCTTTATTTAATGACAGCTCGGCTTTATTTACAAATGACAGCGCCATGTGGCGGTCGCCTGCGCCTAATACCGCTTTGTCGAACAGGCCGCCAATATCGTCAATTGCCTCGCGACGAGCTGCCCACGCATAACCAGGATGGAGCTCGTTATAAGCCTTTTCAGGATGCGTGGCACCCTTCCTGATATATTGCCCCATAAAACTTTTGTGCACCTGCAGCACCTGATTATCAGGCCCAAGGTCGATTGCGGTGTCGAACATCTGCACAATTTTATAGACCTGCAATTGATTTAAAGTGTCGCCGATCCAATCGTTTTGCAAAAATTCAACATCGGCATCGATCCAACCAAGGGTTTCCCAGTCGTCTGGCAGTCGTGAAATGGCTATATTTATAGCATTTTCCTTATGCCAGAGTTCGTCCCAATGGCGGAGCTGGATGTGCCGTGGATTATCCGCTGATGTGATTGCAAAAGGTCTGTCACCGAGCTGCAGCTCGCACACCCATAGGTTTGGAGTGTGCTGCAAAATGTACTTCTCGAAATTCTTAAACAGCCGATAGCGCGAGGAAAAACAAGCCGGGTTCGATATCATAGTGACGACGTGAAATTTATCCCTGTCGAACGACTCGTAGCGCATCCAATGGCTCCATCAATATTGTGATCATCACCACCCAAAGCAAACTGATGTCCCTTCACCCATCTTTCTTGGCAGCCAATAGCTTCGCTCTTTTCTCCAATCTCCTGATATTGATTTTCGTGACCTTCGCCCGCTGCTCAACTGTCGTCCGTGCTTCTTTCTTGGTGCGCTTCGCTTTAAAATGCTCTAGCTCGCCCTTGATGGATTCGCACAGTGCCATGCCCTTCATGGAATAAAAGACAATGCTGGCGCGGTACGGTGCTTTGTGCCCTGGCATATTCTGGATCGGCAGGACCCCATGCAGCACCGCCTGCCCATCGAAAACCGTCAGGTATCTGTCGCCCTGGTGAAAGCTGATGCCATACTCAGGACACACCAGCTCGCCACCGATGATGCCGCTTTTCAAAATCAGCACGTTTGAATGGTGATTCCGGAAATTCCCTGCATCGGTGTGGTACGGGATGGCGTGATTCAGATTTATGTTTGCCGTCAAATAAGGCGTGTCACCAATCGCCCAATCACTGTGCACCTGCGCCTGCACTTCGGCTTTGGCAGCAGCATAATTTTCTGGGAACCACGTCTCATAAAACCGTGCGGTACATTCTGCCAGGCGGAACATCGAAACCGCGTCGGCTTTGAATTTGCGCGTGGCGACGGAGATGCGGCAATAGTCCTGCCTGATCCCAAAGCGCGGCAGCGAACCGTGCACTAAGGACTTCGTCGGGAGGCCTTCGGTCCGCGTCGACTCGCTGATGCCGCGTCCTGCCACGGCAATTTCCCTGGCTGCAGCCACGACGCCCTCACTGACGAGGCCATAGGCTGCAATCAATTTGTCACCGCAGTAAATCAGCGACGGTTCGTCGATGAGTCGTCCCAATTGGCTCCGCTGCGGCACCTTCTTGACAAAGGCAGATTTATCCACTGGCGTATAAGTCACATCCACGCGCTTCAAACCACAGGCTCCTCAAGGAAAATTTCCAATAGCTTGATGACGCAATCGGTATTCGTGTCAACTTCAAGCTTCTTGCTTGCTGTGCTCAGTGCGGTCATCACCCTGTCAAAATCTTCAACGCGGAACGCCATCTGCATCGTGCGGAAACCGCTTGCCAGATGATTTTCCAGCTTTTCTGCGAAGTCGTGACCTTTCACATTTGAGATCGTGTCGACGATGGTGTCTTCGGGTGGCATCTTGAATTCGAGCCAATCAACGTCTGCCCCAATATCTTCGATTTCGAGTGCCAATAATTCAAAATCCCATTCGCTGACTTCGGCAAGGCGATTGTCCGCCAGGCGAAAAGCTTTCACCTGCTGTGGTGTCAGATGCTCGACACTGAGCGTCGGGACTTCATTGAGGCCGAGTCTCTGCGCTGCCAGGACGCGGCCATGGCCTGCGACGATGGAGCCGTCAGCATCGACAATGACGGGATTCACAAAACCAAATTCCCTGATGCTGCCAGCAAGCTGCATGATCTGCCGCTCAGGGTGCTTCCGCGCGTTGCGTGCATAGGGGATAAGGTCGGAGATAGGCTGATACTTGATTGCTAGCTTCATTGTTCTTCCTTAGTCCACTGTTTCCCTGAGAATGTCGCCCATCTTTGGAGTATAATTTGGCAGTACGCTGGATCGATTTCCATGCCGTAGCAGATGCGCTGCGTCTTCTCACAGGCAATGAGCGTGGAGCCGGATCCGAGATAAAGGTCAACCACTGAATCTGCAAAATAATCAGTGAATATTTTCAAAATAAGGCCAACAGATTTCATTGTCGGATGAGTTTTTGTTGTCCCATCTAAAACTTTGTCATGACCACATACCCCAGCCCAGGCATGCTCATAGACCTGACCAGCAGATTGATTTGTCCAACACAGCTCAAATTCCCAACCAAACATTTTCTTCATGCCGTCGTTAATTTTTTTGTACCAAACCAACCACTGCCCAATTGGTAGTTGGGTAGTATAGTTGTTTGCACCCCAAAGAAATATTTTGGTGCCTTGAAAATATTCGAGAAGGAAAGACGGATCAAAATTTTTGTCATCGCCAATAATATTCCGATACACATTATTTTTACGTAGGAACCCTGCCTGCTTTGCTTTGTCAGAACCTTGCACATGATTACCGTAATCCGCTTGAAGCGAGATCCCATATGGTGGATCAGTGAAAACCATTTCTGCCTTCTCGCCATTCATCAGCCGTTCAACGTCCTCGCGCTTCGTGCTGTCACCGCACAGGAGCCGATGCGAACCGAGCTGGAAAAGATCGCCAGGCTTCACCCAGATCTCTGTCGGCTCATCCGGCACCGCATCAGGATCGCCACCGGTGCCACCATCGTCGTCAAGCCCCGGCAGCTCACCAATGTCAAAGCCGAGCGTCTCAATATCGACGCCATAGTCCTTGAGCTCGACGAGCTCCAGGCCGAGGAGCTCTGTGTCCCATTCTGAATTCTGCGCGATGCGATTGTCTGCGAGCCTGAACGCCTTCACCTGCTGCGGTGTCAGGTGGTCGACAGACAGCGTCGGCACGTCCATCAGGCCCAGCTTTGCGGCAGCGAGGACGCGGCCATGACCAGCAACGATGGAGCCGTCAGCGTCGACGATAACCGGATTCACGAAGCCAAATTCTTTTATCGAGCCTGCAAGCTGTGACACTTGAGTGTCACTGTGCTTCTTGGCGTTCCGCGCGTATGGGATAAGATGAGAGATCGGCTGATATTTTATTTGGAGCTTCACATTTCACCATGCGCTGTGAGGTATGCCGTCAGAATCTTGCAAATAACAGATGATTGGTTCGCGCCAGGATACCGTGCGACAATGGTTTTGATGCCATCGACGATTGGCTTTGTGAGCACGATGCATTTGATAACGCGTGCCTCTTTATCCTCGTCCACGAATGCGATAGGCATACATATCCTTCCTGCAAGCAAACTTCAACATGAGCTTATATAGCGCGATATATATTGCAGTCAACCGCTCACGACTATATATAAGGATATATACACATGACGAGGCCATACATGCAAGTCGACAAGAATGCTCTGACAAGATGCCGCCTAGGCCTAGTAGATACGCAAAAATTCCGCGCGACACCGTATGATTATATGGTGGTCCTCGGTTTTGCACTCAATAGCTTCTGCACAAAAATAGGCGGGATGGTGAATGAAATTAGAGGTATTCATCGAATTCATGTGCATGAAGCTGGGAAGCGTGGTTGACGTAAAGAAGATTGTCATCCGCGAGAGATACGGCACCTATGAGTATGCAGGCTATGAGTACCTGGTGCTCACCGACGACGAGGCCCACCACCTTTTCAAGTCGCGCATCAAAGAGCTCCTGCATGAGTACCGCGCTTCCTATTTTGCCAACGAGACGGATCTGCCAGAGGATGGCTTCAAGCAGCTATTGAAGCTGCACGACGGCGCTAACGACTTCATTGCAGGCATCCTTGAAAGCTATGCGCCAGGTGGATTCAATGGCTTTGTGCACCGGCAGGCGGATCGGCATGGACGCGGCAAGCTGCTTGCAACGTACAACCACTATGAGCAAGGGTGGGCTGACCACTTCTTTTACAGGATTTCCTGATGAACCGGCTGACGCTTCTCCTATGCGAGCTGATTCAGGACGAAATCCTCGATCCAAACCGCGTTTTAAATGATGCGGATACTGCTCAAATACGTTTTGAAAATCTGGTCAAAAGACTGGTATTGTCTGAGCCCATTTTGCGAAATTTGCCAATTGAAAGAATTTTGGCAAGCCTTGACTGGGACATGGTGCTGATTGCAGCAGCGATAAAGAGGATGGATCGTGAACGGAAAATTTAAAGTCAGCTATGGATGCGCGTGTCCCGAATGCGGGGAGCGGCACGGTGAACCAAATAATGAAATTGAGATTCTCAGATGCAAGGCGTGCGAGATTGTGTACCAGCGCAAAACCAAAAAGACAAAGCGGTATCGCAAGATCGAATTCTGATTTTACTTGAGCCAACCATCGAGCGTCGAACCGTGCGCGACGATGCCGCTCGGGAGCTCCACCCATCGTTTGTCGCGGAGCTCGTAGGCCCCAACGTAGCCGGTGAAGTTGTAGCCGAGCTTTTGGTTGTGCACAAAAGGTGAGTGTCCGTTGACACCTTTGAGCTCCGCGTTCCGTGTCGGCATGCACGCGGTGTGTCGTCGCTCGCTGATGATTGGCGATCTCAGGTGCCAGACCGACAGCTCAAGGGCTTGCAGCGCAGTGTCGTCGAAATCGTCCGGGAGCGCGAAGCGGAAGTCGGCCCTTAAATATTTCACTCCGCCTGATCCTCATACAGCATTGCGAGGGCTATGACGGAATACCCGATGAAGTCACGGAATACATCCGCGACGCCTTCATCTGCGACCTCAAGCTTGCCGTTGCGGACAAATGACTTCAGCCGTTGCACTTTGTCGAGGAACCGAATGGCAAGACCATTCAGGCGGTCGATGCCGAGCTCCTCGCAGAGCTCAAAGTTGGCAAAGACGCTGCCGCCTGCAGTGTAGTCGGAATTTTTGCGCTCGATCAACTCGTTCAGCTCAGCGAATGTTCGCTCGCGGAATTCGCGGAAGGATTTTTTGTCGAGCTTTGTCACTTCGCCCTCTTGATCAGCGCATTAGCTTTTTTGATTCCACGATGGACAAACCGCACGGTCGCCAACATTGGATAATCCTGCCAAAGCGATGTGCCCTTCATCAGCCCCTTCATGTCCTCGGTCAATTTCTCTGCCTTATCAATCAGCGCAGACTTCTCGGCAGCATCAGGCACTTGGAAATAGCTTAGCCGATCTGCAAACACCGCTGTCTCGACGCGGCAATGCGGACAACCAAATTGCAAAAAAGCTGTGCCGTTCCAATCGTCCCACTTTGTGAGCTCGGAACGATCCATTTCCAGCACCGCTGCGCAGTCGTTATTGCGGCACCGAATCCAGTAGAGCGGTCCGTCGATGTGTCGGGCTTTTGGCTCTTGGATCGTTCTCATGTTGCCCCCACTGGCACTTGGAATTTATGGAGAATCACAGCATCCATGGTCGTGG
>Ga0315274_10009168_pt1 | contig 14325 bp, 8 predicted proteins | sample YL17G02_20_MG_FD_203700 | JGI IMG/M metagenome (GOLD analysis project Ga0315274, IMG submission 203700) | Sediment microbial communities from Yellowstone Lake, YNP, Wyoming, USA - YL17G02_20 | ecosystem: Environmental > Aquatic > Freshwater > Lake > Sediment | place: USA: Wyoming | collected... | reverse complement strand
TTTGCCATGGCCGGTTTTGACATAGAGTTTTTTTCGCCTTTTTTCGCTTTTTCTCCGAGCTTTTCTTTTATAGAGGGCCAGAGGCGATCCAGGTCGCCCACGTCACCAACCTGCACCAAAAGCAAACGCGCTTCTTCCCGGCTCACCAGCCGCTTCCGGCAGCCCGGGCAGCCTTCCATATGATTTCTTAGCAGCCACCCCTTCCAGGCACGGAAGGGAAGAATTCGATAGATCAAATCAATGAGGATCGAGTGTCCCATGGCTTTTCTCCAAAAATTGTCTGATTTTTCTCCGGGCATTAAAAAGATAAACCCGGGCCGTGGACGCCGAGCAGCGGAAGACTTCAGAGATCTCGACCGCCGTAAACCCCTCGTTAGCCCATAGGCAGAGGGCGGTCCGCTCTTTCGGGCTGAGCTGTTTAAGGATATGCTGGGAAAGATTTTTCTTTTCCTCGGGATTATAGGCCTCGGTGGCAAATCGTCCGGAAGACTCATTTTTCACTTTGCTGGTGAGGTTCCGAAAGCGTCGTTTTTTCTTGAGCACGTCCAGGCAGCGGTGGAAGAGGATGGCATACAGCCAGTTCCTGAAGCTGAGCCGGGCGTCGAAATGTTCGAGGTTGCGGAAGATTTGGATGAAGGTTTCCTGGCAGGCATCCTCGGCATCTTCCCGATTTCCTAAGATATTCATGGCTACGGCCATGGCATAAGCCTTATACTTGTCCACGATCTTCTTGAATTCCTCCCCGTTTCCTCGCAGGCAGGCCGTGATCCAATCGTTGTCTTCCATGGAAGCCGCTAACTCACAGTCCAGTATATATTACGACACGATTTTAGAGAACGTTTAGGGGCGACGGCTAAGCCCTAAACTCGCTGATAAAAATGCCCGACGGGACCTGTCGCGGTTCACCCCCGGCGCCCCTTCGCGGTCTATATTGCTTATTCTCAAGCAGGAAGATAAGCGGCACCAAACGCTCGGGTCGGCGGGGGGCCCCCGAACCACGCCACCCATCGGGCAAAGGCTATTGCTTGATTTTCTTAATGAGCTCCGCGGCTAAATCTTTAAACTGGGGATGGGCGGCGGCCTTCTCGGCCATTTCCAAAGCCTCGGTCCTGCGGCCCGCGTTGAAATATCCGGCCGCGGCATCGTAGTAGCCCGTGGCTTTGGTGGCCTCGAGGACCTTGAGCTGCTGCTCTTTCTTGGCGATCATTCTCGCCTTCCGTTCCTCGGAGAGCGAGGAATTTTTGATCTGTCTGAGCTTTTCGGCCACGATGCTTTGGCTCTGACCGACGGCGACCGTCGCCTGGGAAAAAAACAGGGCGGAATCCAGCCATTTCTGCTTCTGGGCGTAGACTTTACCCAGGCCGAAGAGTGCTTCGGTGTTTCCGCCATACTTGCAGGATTCCAGGAATTCCTTCTCGGCCTTGTCGAATTCGTTCTTTTCAAAGGCGATCGTCCCGGCCAGGCTGAACACCTCGTTGTTTGTCGGAAGCCGGCCCTTGGATTCTTCGATGTTGAGCTGGGCGTTCTCGTTGTCTTCGAGCTCATGATAGATCCAGGCCAGCCAGTAGTGACTCTCGCCCATCAGATAGAAGCCCATGGCCACGAGCTTGTTCAAGACCTCGATGGCCTCCTGATACTTACCCATATAGCTCAGACAGATCGATTTTCCGAGAAGGGCGTCCCTGTAGGAAGGCGCCAGGGAGATCGTCTTTTCGTAGTACTCAATCCCTTTCTCGAATTCCTCCGTGGCCATGTAGATGCTGCCGAGATAGATCGTCACCTGGGGCGATTCGGGAATTCCTTCGAAGGCCTTCAAAAAAATCTTTTCCGCTTCCACCAGATTCTGAGCTTTAAGGGCCAGTTCTCCCAGGTGATAATAGGCTTCATAGAATTCGGGGTCCGCCCCGGCCAAGGCCTCGAGCAGTTTCGGGTCTTCCCGGAGATCAGCGGTGGCATTCTTATATTTAAAGAGGATCGAGTCGGGGAAGAGTTTGGTGAAACCCGAAAGCTCCTCTCTTTGATCGAGGTAATTCGCATAGCTCGTAAAAAAGGTCACGTACAGATAGGCATAGTAATCCTCGGCCTGGGCTTTGAGCTTCATGTCGTCCTTCAATTGGACGTTCTTCAGGACATCAGCGACAACTTTCACGGTCCCTACGACATTGATATCTCTCATGATGCCCTTGGTCTTGGGAGCCATGGTGTCCGCCAGCTCGACATAGGGAGCAAAGGCCCGCAGGGACGGATTGGCCTTGACAATATCCCTCGCTCTTTGGACATATTTGTTATCCAAGAGCCCCAGCTCTTTCTGCCTGACCGACATGAGAATCAACGTTTTCAAATAAGGAATAAGGATCTTGTTTTTTACGGCCGGTCGGGCAGACAATTCTTGATAAATTTCGATCGCCTTTTTGAAGCCGACATAACAGCCTTTTTTAAAGAGAGCTTCGGCCTCTGCCGCCTTGTCCTCAAGCTCCGGAGCCGCGGTGGGCGGTGTCACCTTCACCGCCGCTTTTGGGGCACAGCAAGTAAGGACGATCAGGCCCAAAACCACAGGAATGATTCGGCAAAGCCGTTGTGCCGCATATCTAGCTTTTAAGTCCATGTTGCCCTCTTCAGCCAACACAGATTTCCCTGAGATTGCCACGCTCCCTACGGTCGCTCGCGATGACAGATTCGTTACCCATGAGGAGCTTAGACCCCATTTATTCTACACCTTAAATGACCGGGGTCAAACCTACTCGTTACGCATCCTCCCCTGGCAAATCTTGCGTAACGAGTAGGTTTGACCCCGATGTCTTGACCCCGATGTCTTAGATGATTACGCCGATCCTCAATAAAGCGTTTAGCTCAATTTGCCCTTGATAAATTTCCTCGCTAGGATAAAAATATCCTTTCTAAATGATCGGGGTCATGCCTGCCTATTGGACATAGAGATTCGCCGAGGATGGAGAGTGTCAAATGGGCCGGCTTGATCCTATCTTTCAAGGAGGAACGATGAATAAATTAAAGGTCACTCTCGTCATCATTCTTTTTGTCCTGCTGGCCCTGCCGTTGGCTTCGGCCCAAACCCAGAACCAGGCCGCGGCCAAAAGCCAGGCCCAAACCCCGGCCAAAGAGGAAAAAGCCGCGCCCAAGGCGCCCCGCCCGATCGAGCTCTTGGACATCCTGGCCTGGAAATCCATTCCTAGCACAGCCCTATCCACGGACGGCCAGTGGTTCGCCTATCGCCTCTCGCCGACGGAAGGCGACGGCGAAGTCATCATCCGGCAGACAAAAGGGACCAAGGAATTTAAGTTCCCCGCCGGCGAATCCCGCTTCGGCCTTGTCTCCTTCTCGGAAGACGCCAAGTATTGCGCCTTCTTGGTTTATCCCAACGCCAAGGAAGCCAAGGCGCTGAGAAAGGAGCGGAAGCCGGCCGTCACCAAGGCCGCCCTGGTCAACCTGGCGACTGGCGACAAGGTCGAATACGATAAGATCAAAAGCTTCGCTTTCTCGAGAGAGAACCCGGCCTGGCTGGCCCTGCTCAAAAATGCTCCGGAAAGCCAGTCCCGCGAAAAGGACAAGTGGTCGGGCTCGGACCTCGTCCTGCGCGAATTGGCGACAGGCAAGGAGCTCATGTTCGGCAATGTCGCCGAATTCGCCTTCGATAAAAAAGGACAGTGGTTGGCCCTGGTCATCGACGCCTTCGGCCAGACCGGAAACGGCATCGAGCTCCGCAACATGGCCACGGGCGTCGTCATGTCGCTCGACAACGACAAGGCCAATTACAAAAGCCTGACCTGGACCGAGAAGGGCGACGCGCTCGCTTGTCTCAAAGGAAAAGAGGAAAAGGGCTTTGAGGACAAGTTTTACAACGTCGTGGGATTCACGGGTTTCGCCGTACCGCCGGGGCAGAAAACCGCCGCCCCGCCGCCGCCGGCCGTCCCCCAAAAAGTCGTCTATGACCCCAAGGACGACAAGTCCTTCCCCCAGGGCATGACCATCAGCCCCAACCGCCCCCCGCAATGGACAGAGAACCTGGAGGCAATCCTCTTCGGCATCTATGAGCCGAAGAAAAAGGAGGAGGGCGCCAAAGGACCCGGCGGCCCGCCCGACCAAGCGGCCGCGGCCCCTCCTGCTCCAGCCGCCGCTCCTGCCGAATCCGATGAAGACACGCCGGACCTCGTTCTCTGGCACTGGCTGGATAAGCGGCTCCAGTCCCAGCAGCAGGTCCAGGCGTCCTTTGACCAGAACTTCAGCTACCTGGCGGAATACAGGATCAAGGAGAAGAAATTCATCCGGCTTGCTGACGATGAGATCCGCCAGGTCCAGCCCGCCCCCAAATTCCGATTCGCCGTCGGCATCGACAACAAAGAGTACGAGCTCGACTCCAATTTGGACGGCCGCCGATTTCAGGACATCTATGTGATCGACCTCAAAACAGGCACCCGCACCCTCGCCCTGAAGAAGAACCGCAATTACTACATGCCCTCACCCGACGGCACCCACTTCCTCTTTTACGACGACGGCCATTTCTACACCTATGACATGACCATGGGCAAATCCTACAACATCACCAAGGATGTGCCGACCTCGTTTGTCAACGAGGACGACGACCACAATATCGTCAAGCCGCCCGACTTTCCGATCGATTGGACCAAGGACGGCGTCTCGATCCTTCTGTCGGACGGCTGGGACATCTGGAACGTCCCGGTCCACGGCGGCAAGGGCGTAAACCTGACCGTCAACGGACAGAAAGACCAGATCCGCTATCGGAGCCGTTACTTTCTCGATCCCGAGGAAAAGGGAATCGACCTGGCCAAGCCGCTCTACGTGACCGCCTACGGAGAATGGACGAAAAAGGCCGGGATTGTCCGCATCGAGAAAGGCAAGCCGGCCCCGGCCGTCCTCGTCTGGGATGACGCCGGCTTCGGCGCTCTCACCAAGGCTAAAAAAGCCGAGACCTACATCTATACCCGCGACACGCATAAAGATTATCCCGATTATTACGTCGCCGACGCCATGCTCAAGAACGGCCAGAAGCTCACGGACGCCAATCCTCAGCAGAAAGATTTCTTCTGGTCGAGCGGCTCGATCCTCCTCGATTACAAGAGCGCCAAGGGCGATAAGCTCCAAGGCGCCCTGTTCCTGCCCGCCAATTACGAAAAGGGCAAGAAGTGTCCTACGATCGTCTATTACTACGAAAAGACGTCCCAAGGGCTCAACCGCTATACCCAGCCTTCCGTGGGCGGGGGATTCAACAAGTCCGTCTATACGAGCAACGGCTATGCGGTGCTGATGCCCGACATTGTTTATAAAATCAACGATCCCGGCATGTCGGCCGTCTGGTGCGTGCTGCCCGCCATCGACGCCGCAGTCGCGGCAGGCGTCGTCGACAGGAGCAAAGTCGGCCTCCAAGGCCATTCCTGGGGCGGATATCAGACGGCCTTCCTCGTGACCCAGGCCGACTTCGCCGCGGCCGTGGCCGGCGCGCCCTTGACCAACATGATCAGCATGTACAGCTCGATCTACTTCAACTCGGGCTCGGCCAACCAGCCCATCTTCGAGAGCAGCCAGGGCCGGTTCAAGGGCGGCTATTGGGACAACCTGGAGGCCTACCAGAGGAATTCGCCTGTCTATTACGCCGACAAAGTGAAAACGCCGCTCATTATCCTCCACAATGACAAGGACGGCGCGGTCGTCTGGAACCAGGGCATCGAGTATTACAACACACTGCGCCGCCTGAAAAAGCCCGTGATCATGCTCCAGTATGTCGGGGAAAACCACGGATTGGCCAAGGCGGCCAACCAAAAAGATTACGCGGTAAGGATGCGCGAATTCTTCGATTATTACCTGAAGGGCAAGCCAGCGCCGAAATGGATGGAAGAAGGGATCCCCCACCTCAAGATGAAAGAACATTTGAAGGAACGCGTTAAAGCCATGAAACCACCGGAATCAACAGAAAAGAAAGAAGATAAGAAGGAACCCGAAAAAAAATAGCTGCCGGGGTCAAAGCTACTTTTTACGCAATTATCAGGCAGGGACGGATGGGGTCAAACCTCAACATTCAACAAAAACGACGGCCAGGACCAGGCTAGTCAAAGCAAGCCTAAATTTGTTGAATGTTGAGGTTTGACCCCGATTATTTGGCCCCGAATACCAAAAATTGATCCCAAAAAAAGGGGCGCTGGCTGAGAGGCGCCAAGGTTTGAAAAGGAAAAGGAAGCGGGGCTAAGGAGGATCCTCTCCAGCCAGCATCTATTAGATTATAAGTTAAATTTTATAAAAGTCAAAGAAAAGTTCACGCGTATCGCAAAAAAAATGAATAATTTCTAAGGGGAGAGCCCGGACAGATGGGGTCAAACCTCAACATTTAGCAAAAAACAACGGATTGGACCACGCTAGTCGGAGCAAGGTTAAATTTGTTAAATGTTGAGGTTTGACCCCGAACGCTCAGCTTGCCTCAAGAAGGTTTTTAATCATCGTCAGGAGCTGCCTGGAATCGGTGGGCTTCTCGATGAACCCGTCCGCGCCGCAGGTTCTTGCCTCCTTCTGAATCATGATGTTTTTTATGGCCGTCATCAGGATGACCTTGATGTGGCTGAGATAGGGGTCTTTCTTGATCTTTTCGCAAATATCGATACCGTCGATCTTGGGGATCAACACGTCGGAAACGACGAGGTCGGGGAGCTCGGACTTGATCATCTCCAGACCTTCCTCCCCGTCCAGGGCGCTCATCACCAGATAGTTCTCTTTGGTCAGAATCATGGTCAGCATGGTGATGGTCGTTTTATCATCGTCGATGACGATAATTTTCTTGCGAGCGCTCATCGATCAGGCCTTCATTCCATGAGAATACTATTTTATATCATTTTCATTTTTCAGCAAGCTCTTTGTTGACCGAGAAAGCGCCCAGGACCGGCCGGGCCCTTTTCCTCGTCGCTCCCTCCCTTCAAGGAGCATTATACAAAAAAATGCGAAGAAGCTCAAATAGGGAATTTTGCCTTCCCGACACGGATCGAGGGTGGCAATGTTTTCCACTTGATTTTTTCAAAATTTATACTATACTAATTATATAGGATTTATAGATTAAAGGAGAGGACCGATGAAACCCTCGATCAAGATAGCGATTCTGGCTTTGAGCATCCTCCTGGGATGGGCCGGATGGCGCAGCCTGAACGCCCTTTTCAACGCCGCTCCCCAGTCTGCTACTCAGGCGGCGAAAGGAGAGAAAGACATGGCAAAGAAAGTCGTCAAATCCGACCAGGAATGGAAAAAGACGCTCAATTCCGAACAGTACCGGGTGATGATCCAGTGCGGCACCGAACGGCCCTTCAGCGGAAAATACAACGATTTTTGGGAGAAAGGGACCTATTTCTGCGCCGCCTGCGGCACTCCCCTGTTCACTTCGGAGACGAAATACGAGCACGGCACCGGCTGGCCGAGCTTCATGTCCCCGATCAACGAGGCCAACCTCGAATACGGCGATGACTTTTCGCTCATGATGAGACGGACGGAAGTCCGCTGCGCCGCCTGCGGCGCCCACCTCGGACACGTCTTCGACGACGGCCCGGGGCCGAGCCGCAAGCATTATTGTATCAATTCCGCCGCCCTCGATTTCAAGCCCGAGACGGCTGCGAAATCCGCGGCCAAACAAAAGACAGAGACGGCCATCTTCGCGGCCGGCTGCTTCTGGGGCGTGGAATATAAATTCAGCCTGGTCAAAGGCGTCCTGGCTACGGCTGCCGGCTATTCAGGCGGCGTCACGAAGAATCCCACGTATCGCGATGTCTGCACAGACAAGACCGGCCACGCCGAGTCCGTCGAGGTCACCTATGACCCAGCCCAGGTGAGCTACGAAGACCTGGTCCGAAAATTCTTCGGCTTCCACGACCCGACTCAGCTCAACCGCCAGGGTCCGGACGTGGGGACCCAGTATCGATCGGTGATTTTCTATAACGACGAAGGGCAGAAACGAACAGCCGAGAAGGTCAAGGCCGAATACGAAAAATCGGGCGCCTTCAAGAAGAGCATCGTGACGGAAATCGTCCCGGCCGGCGAGTTCTACAAGGCCGAAGAATATCATCAGAAGTACTATGAAAAAAATAAGATCAAATCCTGCGCCTTCTGAGCGGCATTTCGAAGACCTTTCAGGACGGTTTGGGAACAAATCCAGACTGATCCCGGACTTGCCCCTTAAACGTCCCTGAGTTTTCCATTGCCTATTTTCCTCTTCTAGCAAGGAGGAAATCGAGGGGGACTTAAAATCCAAATTATTGGATTTTATTATTAATTTATTTATTTTTAATCATTTAAAGGCAATAAACTCAGTCGAGCGACAAAAATGGGCATTGCTACGACCACGTTTTTTTGCTAGGCTATTCACTTTCTGACGGCCATGGCTGAAAAGACTATCGAAAGGGCTAGTTTTATCGCGCCATCCACTTGCCTTCCGAGGACCGCCAAGAGCACCCTCAATAAAACGTCCCTGCTTCTAAAAAAGGCCTTGGGCCTGGAAGAAGTCTATTTCAGCCCCTATCTTTTTTCGAGTGACGAGCAAATCGACCACGTGACGGCGTCCGCGGAAGCGCGCTCCGAACATTTCAAGAAAGTCATCCGCGAATACGACCTGATCATCTCCGTGGCCGGCGGAACGGGCGCCGAAGACCTGGCTTTTAAAATCGACAAGAAAGACTACCGGGTCATCCGCGAGCGCCGCCCCATCTTCATGGGCTTTTCCGATTTCACCTTCATGCTCAGCGAGATCTACTACTTTTCTCGCGTTCCCGTCGTCTACTTTCCCTCCCTCAAGCTCGGCAAGAGCAACTCCAAAAAAATCCTGCCCCTGATCCAGGGCGAAGAGATTCAATACCAGGGAAAGGGCTGGCTCACCCCGCCTCCAAAGCGCAGGTTTTCCGGGATCCCTATCGGAGGCAACCTGTCCACCTTCGTGAATTTTCTCAATCGCCAAATCCCCCCCAAATTCAGCTGGAAGAGGCACATCCTTTTCATCGAAGACGTCCATATCGATGTCGAGGATCTGCATCGGCTGCTGGCCGCGCTCCGCAGGCAGCGGGTGCTCGATCGAATTCGCGGAATCGTGATCGGCTCGCTTTACGCGTACAATAAAAACTCGAATTACCGGAAAAACCAGAGGGACGCCCTGAAATTCATCGTCACCTACCTGAAAGATATCATCATGAGGCGTCGCAAGCAGGGACGCCCGTTGCCCATCCTCACCGTCTCCAACTTCGGCCACAATATCTTTCGCAACCTGATGGCGGTCCCCATCGGCGGCCGCGTCACCATCTTCAAGAGCAAAAAAATCTTCTTCCGGATGAAGAAATAAATGGGATCAGACAACCTATCGCTCCGTCGCCGCGCCGTCGTTTCGCAGTCATGTCGTCTCTAAGAAGAACAACTCAAATCCTCATGATTTGGCTCTTGACCGGAGCCGTTCATCCGGCCTGGTCTGAGATCATTCAGAATTCCGATGCCCTGGTGCCCTTCGGAATTTACAAAGTCATGCCGGACCCCAGAGGCCGATCCATCTCCGTTGAAGCCGACCTCAAACTCTGGAACGGCCCCTGCTATCTCAAGGATTTTGGCCAGCTCGAAAGCATCCGGTGGTTTTCCGGCGGCAAAGAAATCCCCGTGAAGGCCAAGAGGGTAAAAGACGCGATTATTTTCAGCCCGCTCGCGGCCTCCGGGGATGTCAGAGCCGTCTATCAACTCAATTGCGTGACTCGTCCCATACCGGGGTACCGGAAACGACTGCTGGGATCGCGAGATTTTATCCTAGCGCGGGAAGGCCTTTTTATTGGCTTCGAAGGACTGGAGAACGGCCTTGTCGACATCCGTTGGTCGCTGCCGGCCGGATGGCGGCTGGCCATCGGGAACGAGGGTCCACAACGATTCGTCGATACGCAGAGGACGCTCTGGATAGCCGGAAAAATGAAGCATCTCTTCGAACAAAAGATCGACGGGCAGACCCTCAAAATCGCCGTCTTGGACGGCACATCGGACCTGGCGGCGCAACAGTCCGTCGAGGCCGTCAAGGCGATTTTCCAGTATGCCTGGACATCGTTCGGTCCCCTCGAAGGACAGGCCTTCGGTCTGGCTATCTTCCCAAACGCGACCATCGGCGGCGGCACGGCCCTCTATTATTCCATGGCCTCGGAGGAGGATCTCTTCACGGCCGTCCACGAAATGCTCCACTGGTGGACGAATATCCCCGCCCCGGCCTGGTTCAGGGAAGGCGTTCATACATATTTGGCCTGGAAGCTGCTGGTCAAGCTCGGCATTCTCGATCCCTCTCAGTTGCAGGCCGCCCTGGAATCATTTCTCAACGAGCATGAGAGGGTCGTCAGACGTGAAGGGAAACGTTTTACGCTCGCGGAATCATCGGAGAACTATGACCGGCAGAGAGGCGGCGGCGACATGTACGGCCTGATGCCCCTCCTGGCCTATAAGCTGGACCTGGAAATCCAGGCTCTCAATCCAAGCGCCGGCCTGGAGCTCGTCTTTGCGGTGGCCGGCCGAAAGAGGCTTCAAAAATTAGATTTTTTCGCCTTGATCAAAGATGTCACGGGCTATGATCCCGAAGCCCTCTTCCAAAAATACTTTTATGCCATAATCGAAAATCCCGAAGACCTGCTGAGATAGACAACGAAACCTTCGGATCGACACGGAAGCATCTCCTTTTCCGTGAACATAAATCATTCATGATGTGGGTGGCGCCGATACTGCCCCGCCCACCCAATCTTCGAATCATCGAAATCCTATAATGAGATCATCGCCGAATGCTCCATGGAAAGGAGGCAGAGAGCGAAGCGATCGTTGGAGGGAAACCCTCACAAGGGTTTCCCTCCAAGAGTGTCTGACAGGACCCACAGCTCTCAGGATTAAGCTATCACGGAAATGGAGATGCAGACGATCGACCGGCGCTCCTTGACATCCTCCCTCCCGCCGCGATATAGATTCGTCTAAACCCGCATGCGCTACCTCGGTGTCTGGGACTACGTCATCATCGCCGTCTATTTCCTCATCTTGATCGGCATCGGCTCTTATTTCCGCAAGAAGGCCGCCGCCAGCCTCGAGGACTATTTCCTGGCCGGCCGCAAAATGCCCTGGTGGGCTCTGGGCCTCTCGCAGATGACGTTCTGGTTCGACATGACCGGGACGATGATCATCACTTCGTTCCTGTTCATGCTCGGCCCGCGCGGCATCTACATCGAGTTCCGTGGAGGCGCGGGCCTGGTGCTTGTCTTCCTGATGCTCTGGGCCGGCAAATGGCATCGCCGCTCGGGCGTCATCACCGGCGCCGAATGGATGGTCTACCGCTTTGGCCGCGACTTCTGGGGCCACTGCGCCCGCCTCATGTCGGTGGTTTCGACGGTCATCCTCAACTTGGCTCTCCTGGCCTATTCGTTCAAAGGGGCCGGCCTGTTTCTCTCGATGTTCCTCCCCTTCTCGCCATGGGTCTGCTCGCTGATCATGCTGGCGGTGACCGCGCTTTACACTCTCGAATCGGGCTTTTACGGGGTCATTTTTTCCGATATCTTCCAGTCCGTTTGCATCTGGATCGGCGTGGGCTTTATCGTCGTCCTGGCCGTGATGAAAATATCCGGCGCCGGTGATCTTGGCGCCCTCGCCGCCAGCGTGACCGGCAATTCCGATTGGCTTAGCGCCCTCCCCCAATGGAAGACGGCCTTGCCCGCCGGCTATGAAGGCTACAACTTCCTGTTCATGATGATGCTTTTTTACCTGGGTAAGACAATCATCCAGGGCCTGGGCGTCGGGGCCGATCCCCGCTTCTTCGGCGCCCGCAGCGACCGCGACTGCGGCCGGCTGAGCTTCATGGCCGGCTGGACCATGATGCTGCGCTGGCCGCTGATGATGAGCTTCGCCGTCCTCGGCCTCTTCCTGGTCAAGGACCTCTTTCCCAACCAGGCGGTCCTCGGCCAGGCGGCTGCGCTCATCAAATCCCAGGCAGGCGCCGTGCCCGCCAACCAATGGCCGGAGCTCATTGCCCGGATCATGAATCATCCTGAGGCATTTCCGGCGGCGCTCATCGCCGGCCTGGGCCAACTGCTGGGGCCGGACTGGGGTTCGAAGCTGAGCCTCCTGAGCTACCACGGCACCGTGGACCCCGAGCGCATCCTGCCGGGCGTCCTGATGCTCAATGTCCCCGTCGGGCTGCGGGGCCTGATCCTTGTGGCGCTGCTGGCCGCAGCCATGTCCACGTTCAACGCCATCATCAACGCCTCAACAGGATTTTTGACGCGCGACCTCTACCAGGGCTATATCCGCCCCCGCGCGAAAAACAAAGAACTCATCTCCGTGAGTTATCTGTTCGGAGCCCTACTGATGGCTGCGGGATTCGTCATGGCCTACTCGACCAAGAATATCAACGACATCTGGGGATGGCTGACCATGGGCTTGGTCGGAGGAATCATGATCCCCACAGTCCTCCGCCTTTACTGGTGGCGTTTCAACGGCGGAGGCTTCGCCCTGGGAACCCTCGTCGGGCTGGCTACGGCTCTCCTCCAGCGGTTTCTTATTCCGCAAATGCCTGAATGGCAACAATTCATCTACATGATGGTTGCCGGGCTGGCCGGCAGCATCGCCGCAACCTATCTCACTCCTCCGACGGAACGGGGCGTCCTCGAAAATTTTTATCGCACGACCAAGCCGTTCGGCTTGTGGGGGCCGCTGCGCCAAACTGTTTCTCCGGAAGAAGCCGCGGCCATGTCTCGCGAACACCGCTACGATCTCATCTCCGTGCCCTTCGCCCTGGCCTGGCAGATTACAATGCTGATGCTTCCCATGCTGCTGATTATAAGACAGTTCCGCGCGGCGGCAATAACCGGAGGCCTTCTGGCCACCGCGCTCGTCGGGCTCTATTTTTTCTGGTACCGGAAACTTCCGCCCGCATAATAAATTGTGCCCGGCAAATCTTAATAGCCTTTGGCCAGGCCTCGTCCCCGGGGATCCGATCCGCCCCAAAATCGCATCGGCCTCCCGTCTTTTCCGTACTCGATGGTCAGGCCGTGGGCGTTTGTCAAACCCCCGCCGCTGATCACATTGACGATATGACTACGCGCCTCAAGCCCTTCGATCACTTCCCTTCCGACTTTCTCTTCCACCGCGATCTTATCCGGCTCGATAAAACTGACCCTGGGGACAGCCATCGCCTCCTGTATGTTCATCCCGAAATCAATGAGGCACATCACCATCTGCGGAACGGTCTGGCCGATCGTGTGTCCTCCCGGCGTCCCCAGGGCAGCCCACGGCTTTCCCTCCCGGAAAATAATCGTCGGGCAGTCGCCGGAAAGCTTGTGCCGCCCCGCATGAGCGTCCATCGGGTTGCCCTTGGGCTCGAACGTGCAGTAGGCCAGGGAATTGTTCAGCCAGATCCCCGTCCCCGGCGGCATGATGCGGCTGCCGAAGACATTTCCCAGGGTTTGTGTGGCGCTGACGATATTTCCCTGCGAGTCCGCCACGACAAAATGCGTCGTGTGCGATAATTCCCTTTCGTCGCCTTTCGGGTACTCAAACGGCGTGGCCTTCTTCATATCGATCCGGCCCACCGCCTCTTTCCAGTATTCCGCCGACAGCAGTTTGTCGAGCGGCGGCGGATTCACTCCTGGGTCGCCGGCATAGCTAAGCCGGCACCAAAAGGCATGCTTAGTGACTTCACAAAAGCGGTGGAGCATCTCGAGGCTGTTGTGCCCCATGGCCTTGACATCGAACACGCTCATCATGCCCAGCCGGATCAGCGAGGGAAACGCCGTGGCAGGAGGCGAAGCGGTATACACTTCGCAATCCCGGTAACGGATATGAATGGGCGCCCACCATTCGGCCCTGTCATTGACGAGGTCGGCCATGGCCAGAAATCCGCCTGCCTTCCGCATCTCATCGTCGATCGCTTTCCCCAGCTCGCCGCCGTAGAAAACGTCCACTCCCTCCTCGCAGATTAGGCGCAGCGAGTTGGCCAGGTCTTTCTGGAAAAGCCGATCGCCGGCCGCGAAGGCCTGACCACTGACGCCATAAATGAGCTTGGCCTGGGGAGGGAAATCTTGGTAGGCGGACCGGATCGTCCTGGAGGTTCTGTCATCGAGGATAAATCCCTCGGAGGCCGCCTTGATGGCCGGCCCGAAGAGCTCGCGCCATTTCAATACGCCGTAGCTTTTCGACATGGCTTCCCAAGCATGGACATTCCCCGGCGTGGAAACGGCCTTTGCGCCGGTCCTGTTTTCGCGATAGCCGGGGGTTGGGGCGCGAAACGCGTCGGAGTTGACGCCTGCGGGGATCCTTCCGCTGCTGTTGAGAAAGCGGACC
>Ga0315274_10009166_pt1 | contig 14328 bp, 6 predicted proteins | sample YL17G02_20_MG_FD_203700 | JGI IMG/M metagenome (GOLD analysis project Ga0315274, IMG submission 203700) | Sediment microbial communities from Yellowstone Lake, YNP, Wyoming, USA - YL17G02_20 | ecosystem: Environmental > Aquatic > Freshwater > Lake > Sediment | place: USA: Wyoming | collected... | reverse complement strand
CGGTGTTTGAATATCACCGAGACGGATCCGTGTCCGATATGCACGGATGAGCGACGTGAACGGCACGTGGTGTGTGTGGTAGAAGAGCCGCTGGACGTACTGGCGATTGAGCGCACGGGTGGGTATGGAGGGTTGTACCACGTCTTGCATGGCGCAATCTCGCCGGTGGATGGCATTGGACCGGATGACTTGCGCATACACGAACTGGTAGAGCGTGTGCGAACTGGCGTGATCGGCGAGGTGATCCTGGCTACGAACCCGAGCCTGGAAGGGGAGGCGACGGCTATGTACGTACGGCGGCAGCTGCTACCATTCCAGGTGCGTGTGACGTGTTTGGCGCGAGGGCTGCCGGTGGGAGGCGATCTAGAGTATGCGGATGCGATCACGCTGGCCCGCGCCCTGGAGGGTCGCCAGGACATGTGAAGGCGGTACAGGAACGCTGATTTGACAGGTAGACGGGGATGTGGTAGGATCTGCGCCCGTTGCCTGATGGGGGAAGAGGCATCCCCACAGTGCACGAGGCCGATCACTGAATACCGATGCAGCGGACGATAGGTGTGTCGGAGGCCAGTGCTGTTGGAAGGTTTTGGCATCGGCAGAGCTTGGCAGATGGACTGCTCCTGAGAGTGTGCCGGAGGGCAGAACCCGGCGGTGCGCAGAGTGGGGCAGGCAAGTGCGATTTGACAGTGTGCGAGCTTTGTGGTAAGATCAATAACGCTTGTGTGGCATCTTAAAAAATGCAGTTTGATCGGATTGCCCCTTGACAAATGGCGTATGAGTATGGTATACTATACGTGCGCTGTCGGGGTTGGGTATGAAGCGCGAGCAAGGGGTAGGAGACAGGACACCAATATAGGAATTACCAAAGCAGGTGTGGTCTCCGCCGAGGCCAGAAGATGGGCGTCGGCTTTTTTGACCCGATTTGACAAGCGAGAATAAGTGTGGTATACTCTCTTGGCTGTGTGAGTGGGTCTTTAACAACTGAAGAGTGATAGGAAAGTCCTAGAGATTTGGCCAACGATCGAGTCCGAAACAAGTCTACGGAGAGTTTGATCCTGGCTCAGGATGAACGCTGGCGGCGTGCCTAACACATGCAAGTCGAACGGTGAACCTTGCTGTAAAGCGAGGGGATCAGTGGCGTACGGGTGAGTAGCACGTAGGTGACCTGCCCCAAAGAGGGGAATAACTTCGCGAAAGCGTAGCTAATACCCCATGTGATCGACCATTCGTTTGGTCGATGAAAGCTATAGCGAAAGCTGTGGTGCTTTGGGAGGGGCCTGCGGCCCATCAGCTAGTTGGTAGGGTAATGGCCTACCAAGGCGACGACGGGTAGCTGGTCTGAGAGGACGATCAGCCACAATGGCACTGAAACACGGGCCATACTCCTACGGGAGGCAGCAGTGAGGAATATTGCACAATCAGCGAAAGCTGGATGCAGCAACGCCGCGTGGACGATGAAGGCCCTCGGGTTGTAAAGTCCTTTTGAGAGGGACGAGGATGGACGGTACCTCTCGAATAAGTCTCGGCTAACTACGTGCCAGCAGCCGCGGTAACACGTAGGAGGCAAGCGTTATCCGGATTTATTGGGCGTGAAGCGCACGCAGGTGGTTGGGTAAGTCGGGTGTGAAAGCCCCAGACTTAATCTGGGGAGGTCATTCGATACTGCTCAACTTGAGAGCGGGAGAGGGAAGCGGAATTCCGGGTGTAGTGGTGAAATGCGTAGATATCCGGAGGAACACCAGTGGCGAAGGCGGCTTCCTGGCCCGTTTCTGACACTCAGGTGCGAAAGCGTGGGGAGCGAACGGAATTAGAAACTCCGGTAGTCCACGCTGTAAACGGTGGGTACTAGGTGTGGGGAGTACTGACCCTCTCTGTGCCGAAGCTAACGCGTTAAGTACCCCGCCTGGGGACTACGGCCGCAAGGCTAAAACTCAAAGGAATTGACGGGTCTCCGCACAAGCAGCGGAGCGTGTGGTTCAATTCGAAGATACACGAAGAACCTTACCTGGGCTTGACATGCTGGTAGTAGTGAAGCGAAAGCAGAACGATCCTTCGGGAAGCCAGCACAGGTGCTGCATGGCTGTCGTCAGCTCGTGCCGTGAGGTGTTGGGTTAAGTCCTGTAACGAGCGCAACCCCTACTGCCAGTTACATGTGTCTGGCGGAACTGCCGGTGACAAACCGGAGGAAGGTGGGGATGACGTCAAGTCAGCATGGCCTTTATGTCCAGGGCTACACACACGCTACAATGGCCGGTACAATGGGTCGCCAAGCCGTGAGGCGGAGCTAATCCTCAAAACCGGTCTCAGTTCGGATTGCAGGCTGCAACCCGCCTGCATGAAGTTGGAGTTGCTAGTAAACGCGCGTCAGCTATAGTGCGTTGAATACGTTCCCGGAGATTGTACACACCGCCCGTCACGTCATGGGAGTCGGTAACACCTGAAGTCGGTGAGCTAACCGCAAGGAGGCAGCTGTCGAAGGTGGGATCGGCGACTGGGACGAAGTCGTAACAAGGTAGCCGTAGCGGAAGCTGCGGCTGGATCACCTCCTTTCTAGGGAGAATGAGCGATCTCGGAAGGGATACGCTCTGACTCTCAGGTCAGTCACAGGGCAGACCTGTGTTCGGCCAAGCTCTTGCTTTCCTATCACTTTTCAGGTGTTAAAGAAACGCGGTGAATGTGGGCCACTAGCATCGGGCCACTAGCTCAGCTGGCTAGAGCATTCCTCTGATAAGGGAAAGGTCAATGGTTCGAGTCCATTGTGGCCCACCAAGATAGAGTCCCGGTATCAGTGGGGGATGTAGCTCAGCTGGGAGAGCGCCTCCTTTGCACGGAGGAGGCCAGGGGTTCGAATCCCCTCATCTCCACCAGGTGAGGCGCTGGTCAAGAGGTCAGGTGACGTTGTCAAACGGCTCTGTAGCTCGGAGCAAAAGCGGATAGTTCTGGTTCGAGTGTATCGGAAGGTCGTTGGCAGGCGGCTCCGGTAGACGGGCCGTCTTTTGTATGAGAAGCGGATGGGGCATCAGCCGCTGGGCTCGACCCAGGCGGGTTGAGGTCAGCGGCTGGTGAGACATCTGCGACGGAACGTCGATAGATGTGCATCAGGGCCTGGCTCAGGTCAGGCCGCACTTGGCACCTTAACAGCTGAATAGAACGTGAAACATTTCAACTTTGCTGTCTCATGTGAATCAAGCTACTAAGGGCATACGGTGGATGCCTTGGCGCTAAGAGCCGATGAAGGGCGTGGCACACTGCGATAAGCTCTGGGGAGCCCGTGTGCTGGCGTTATATCCAGAGATACCCGAATGGGGGAACCCACCCTGGCAAAACCAGGGTACCCCTGGCTGAATATATAGGCCAGGTGGAGGGAACCGGGGGAACCGAAACATCCCAGTACCCCGAGGAAAAGAGATAATTCCCTGAGTAGTGGCGAGCGAAAGGGGAGCAGCCCAAACTGAGATCGTTTAGTGGCCTGCAGGCCTATACGATGTCAGGGTTGTAAGGCCCAACAGGTGGAGTTGCAGATCCACGAGCGAGTTACCAATCTTGTCTCTAGTAGAACGGCCTGGAACAGTCGGCCATAGAGGGTGACAGCCCCGTATACAAAAGAGAACAAGACTCGCGTTGGTGACCTTGAGTACCACGGGACAGGATACTCTTGTGGGAAGCAGGGCAGACCACTGTCCAAGGCTAAACACTCTTAGCGACCGATAGCGAACAAGTACCGTGAGGGAAAGGTGAAAAGTCCCCCTGTTAGGGGAGTGAAACAGAACCTGAAACCGTATGCTTACAAACAGTCATAGGGCTATGCCGCCGGGTAACCGGTGGAATGCCTGATGGCGTGCCTTTTGGAGTATGACCCGGCGAGTTAATCTCTGTCGCAAGGTTAAGGCAGTTACAGCCGAAGCCGCAGCGAAAGCGAGTCTGAACAGGGCGATTCAGTGGCAGGGATTAGACGCGAAACCGAGTGAGCTACCCATGGCCAGGTTGAAGCGGGAGTAATGTCCCGTGGAGGACCGAACCCTTTAGCCTTGCAAAACTATGGGATGAGCTGTGGGTAGAGGTGATATGCCAAACGAACTCGGAGATAGCTCGTTCTCCCCGAAATAGCTTTAGGGCTAGCCTCAGGGGTTCTGTAGTGGAGGTAGAGCACTGGATGGGCTAGGGGGCTTATAGCTTACCAAACCCAACCAAACTCCGAATGCCACTACTGTATACCCTGGGAGTCGGCCCACGGGAGATAAGTCCCGTGGACAAGAGGGAAACAACCCGAACCGCCGGCTAAGGTCCTTAAATCCAGGTTAAGTGGGAAACGATGTGAGACTACTTTGACAGCCAGGAGGTTAGCTTAGAAGCAGCTATCCTTTAAAGAGTGCGTAATAGCTCACTGGTCAAGTGGTCTTGCGCGGAAAATTTAACGGGGCTTAAACCTGGTGCCGAAGCTGCGGGGTTCGCCGCAAGGCGGGCCGGTAGGGGAGCTTTCTGTAGGAGATACAAGACGTACTGTGAGGAGCGTTGCGGCCTACAGAAGTGAGAATGCCGGGATGAGTAGCGCAAAACATGTGAGAACCATGTTCGCCGTAAGTCTGAGGTTTCCGACGGAAGGTCAATCCGCGTCGGGTTAGGCGGCCCTAAGCCGAGACCGAAAGGTGTAGGCGATGGACAGCAGGTCAATATTCCTGCCCCGCTGCAGAGGAGCGATGGGGGGACGCAGCATGGTAGACCGGCCCTGTTACTGGATTCGGGTACGTGCCTGATAGGGAAGCGACGAGAGTAGGCAAATCCGCTCTCTGATCCTGAGAGTCACGTCTGGGCCTTGTGCCGTAAGTGAGTCGAGCCAAGCTGCCAAGAAAAGCCTCTAAGCTATGAGTCTGTAGCGTCCGTACCGCAAACCGACACTGGTGGACGGGTAGAGTATACCAAGGCGAACGAGTGAACCCTCGTTAAGGAACTCAGCAATTTAGCCCCGTAACTTCGGGATAAGGGGTGCCCCCTGGGGTGAGCGATTCTGCGAGCGCTGGGGGGCCGCAGTGAAATGGCTCTAGTGACTGTTTAACAAAAACACAGGTCTCTGCAAACTCGTAAGAGGATGTATAGGGGCTGACGCCTGCCCAGTGCCGGAAGGTTAAAGGGAGGGGTTAGCCGAACTTCGGTTCGGCGACGCTCTGAACTGAAGCCCCGGTGAACGGCGGCCGTAACTATAACGGTCCTAAGGTAGCGAAATTCCTTGTCGGGTAAGTTCCGACCCGCACGAACGGCGTAACAACTGGAGCAGTGTCTCAACGAGGGGCTCGGCGAAGTTGAAATACGGGTAAAGATGCCCGTTACCCGCAGCAGGACAAAAAGACCCCGTGGAGCTTTACTGTATCTTGGTATTGCGTTAGGGCTTCGTCTGTGTAGGATAGCTGGGAGACTGGGAAGCTGGGGCGCTAGCCTCGGCGGAGTCGCCGTTGAAATACCAGCCTGATAAAGTCTTGACCCTAACCCGTGACCGTTAACCGGCGTGGGGACAGTGCCAGGTGGGCAGTTTGACTGGGGCGGTCACCTCCTAAAAGGTAACGGAGGTGCGCAAAGGTTCCCTCAAGGTGAATGGAAACCACCTGAAGAGTGTAAAGGCATAAGGGAGCTTGACTGCAAGGCTTACAAGCCGAGCAGAGACGAAAGTCGGCCTTAGTGATCCTACGGCTCTGAGTGGAAAGGCCGTGGCTTACCGGACAAAAGCTACCCCGGGGATAACAGAGTAGTGAGGCCCTCGAGTCCATATCTACGGCCTCGCTCGCTACCTCGATGTCGGCTCGTCGCATCCTGGGGCTGTATCGGGTCCCAAGGGTTGGGCTGTTCGCCCATTAAAGCGGCACGCGAGCTGGGTTCAGACCGTCGTGAGACAGGTCGGTCTCTATCCGCTGTGGGCGTAGGGGATTTGCGGGGAGCTGCCCTTAGTATGAGAAGACCGGGGTGGACAGACCTCTGGTGTGCCAGCTGTACCGCCAGGTGCATTGCTGGGTAGCTATGTCTGGCAGAGATAACCGCTGAAAGCATCTAAGTGGGAAACTTGCCCCTAGATTAGATCCCCCATCTCGTCAAGAGAGTAAGACCGCTGGAAGACTACCAGCTAGATAGGCCGCGGGTGTAAGCACAGCAATGTGTTGAGCTGAGCGGTACTAACGGTCGAGGGCTTGATTCGTATACGTGAGACGGTGAGTTGTCTTGGAGTAACGTTCTATTCAGCTTTTAGGTGCCAAGTCATCATAAAGTTCTCTTGGTGATTCGAGCAACGCGGAACCACCCGGCTCCATTCCGAACCCGGTCGTGAAACGCGTTAGCGCCGATGGTACTTGGGGGGTAGCCCCCTGGGAGAGTAGGCCATTGCCAGGAGAACTTTTTGTGTTTGTGGCGACAGGCGCGTCTAGGCCGTGGCCAAGCTGGCGTCCTTGAGGATGTAGTAGGTAGCGCGCTTGTTTCCGATACGCAGCAGAACATCCTTGTGCACGAGATCGGCCAAGTCGCGGCGGACTGTCTCGGCGCTGACATCGGGACACAGTCTCTGATACTCGCGGTTGGTGATGCGCCGGTGTTCAATGACGTACTGCAGGGCCGATTCCTGGCGGGGATTCAGGTCCAATTGCGCCCGTCGGGAGTAGGCCTGAGTACGGTGAGGATGCCGGGCGTATAGGGTGACCCGGAAACCGGCGGCGGTCTCCTCGAAGCGGGGGGCCGGCTGCCCAGCCTCGTGCATCAGGCGAAGCATGCGATCGATGCCGTATCCCAGGCGCTCGATGAACCCCATGTCGGCGAGGACCTGGACGATCACTGGGTTGCGCGAGAAGCGTTCGTCCACGATGTTTTCCACCGTTACTTGCCCTGGCAAAAGCCCGGGGCTATACACCTCGATCCTGTCACCAAAGACCGATATGCGAATGCTCTCGCCCTGGATCGCATAGTCTCGGTGAGCAACGGCATTGACGATGACCTCACGGAGGACGTCGGCTGGGTAGGCCGGGCGCTCCTCGCGGATGAGCCCCTCCAACGACACTTGCTGTGAGCTATTGGCACGAAGAAAAGCCTCCGCCTTGCGGATCTGGTCAGCCAGTGGACCGCCGATCTCCTCGTGGACGAAATCGTCGCTGATCTCGGATCCCACGTAGCGTACGGCTGTGATAGCTGCGCCGGGGATCCACCGCTGCGGGAGGCGACCGAAGAGCAGCAGCCCCGCGTGTGTGGGGCAGAGGGTCCCGTCACGAGATCCTAGACATGCTCTCTGTTTCAGGGCCTCTTGGGGATCTGCCTGTGGCAGATAGGCGAGCCTGTCGGTGTACTGACGCACGCGGTCCCAGTCGAGTTCCTCGAGGCCGGCATCTGCAGGGACGTGTGTCTCGAAGCGGATCACCCCGCGCTGCATCATCAACTCGTGGACCTCGACGAGCGACAGTGGACGATCGCGCGGCCCATCACGGATCAGGTAGCGGCCATCGACGGCATGCACGCCGGGCAGGCCGTTCGGCACACGAACAGCGATCAGGGTACGCCCGCCAACCTCCACTTCCTCTGGCATGGGCAAGACCAGCGGCGGCGCGACGAGCAGCGCGGCTGACAGGGCCAGGTCGCAAGCTGCTCTGACATCACGAACTCCCCGCACCGAACCCGCACGGGTGACACCCAGGAGCAGGGTACCACCTCTAGCGTTGGCCAGCGCGGTCAGCGTTTGAGCCAGCTCCAGTTGCGCGGTCTTGTCGGGGGCGAAGGCTATCTCGGTCCCGCCGCCGCTTTCGAGCAGTTCCCTGACTTGATCCATGTGTTGCCTGCAGGATGGGCATATTGCCCAGGCAGAGGCGCCTACCAGGCGCCTCTGTTTGCACGCCTACGCCCAAGCCATCGGAGATGGCGCGAGAGTGCCGAATTGTCGCAAGAGGTCCTGCCCACTCGGAGTCAGGGTCAGGTACAGGGCGACAGCGGCGATGCAGCAACAGCACAGCAAAAGAACCACCACAACCACGATGGCGATGATCAAGCCTGTATTGCTCTTGCCCTTACCCTGAGAGGATGGCGGAGGTGGCGGCGGCGCATAGCCAGGCAGCACCGGCTCGGGAGCAACGGGAGGAGGCGCAGGTTCCACGGCTGGAGTGAAGGGGGGCTCCTGGGCTACTTGTGGCGCGGGCGGCTGTTGGACCTCCTCGACCACGGGCAGAGGAGGCAGTGCCGACAGGACGGTCTCGTCTCGCGAGGACGTTTCTGGCTGCGGCGCGTCGGGCGGTGGAGAGGCGGGAGCTGTGGGAGCACCACAGTTGCCGCAGAACTTTTCGCTGGCCTCGACCTCGGCACCACACTCGGGACATTTCATGGATAGTCTCCTTTCTGAGAGCTCACTGCGGCTATCGGTGACGGCACATGACGATTGGAAGGCAATTCCTACTCGAACGCCTGGACGGAGCGGATGCCGTCGATCCGCCAGATGTCGGCATCCCGGAGCATCTGCCACTCTATCCTCAATTTCCTGATATCCGCCCCGGCGACGTATGTGGCCTCGGTCTCGACGACGGTCCGAATCTGTCCGGTGCCCTGTTCGAGGGCTTGGGTCTCGGCCATGCTCTCGGCAGCTGGGTTGTAGGCCAACTTGCTCACACACACTCTGTCTACCTTGACTAGATCGGCTCGAAAGAGAGACCAGTTCACATCACTTTGCCGCTCTTGAGTTGCCTTGTCGGTGAGGAATGTGGAACCGTAGGTAGGTCCGACCATAGACTGCTCCTGGAAACCCAATACGACTTTTTCGGGGTAGGGCGACACAGCGAGGTTCGATGGTATGCCAAAGGCAAAGTCGATGCACGATGAAACCGGCGCGACAAGCTGTCCACCGTCTGTGAGATATCCCCCGGGGCCGCCGGATGGCTCGTAAACGTTGATGCGGGCAAGCTGATTGCGATCCCTGATGCGGTCCCAGACCAGTACACGGTCTTGCTCGACGTCGATGCGGAACATACTCTCGAACAGACCAATGCACTGATACCACTGTCCTCTCTTGCCATCGGCATTGGGAACCAGGACGACCTCGTTTGGGTCCTTGCGCTTGCTGCGCACATTGTCTCGCCACTGAAAGATGGAGACCCGGTTGGCGAATCCCTCGGCGCTGGTGCTCTGCACCACGATTTCGTTGGTAGACGCGTAGGTGTCCGGCGAGTCTGGCTGGATGCGAGTGACAACGTCCTGCAACTTGACGGAGGTCCTGGCAGGGCCCTCCCCCAGGTATGTCCAACTCGGGGCCTGCAACTGGTAGGGGTAGATGAGGGGAAGCTTGGACTCGCGACGGGAGATATTGTAGACAGCACACCTTACAGGGGCAAAGACTCTCTGCTCGGGCTGATCAAAGGTGTAGAGGATCACCCATTCCTCTTCGCCTTCGCCGGTGGTGTCGAGCCTGGAAGTGGACACAATTTCCCACCCTGAGGGCAGGGCAAAACTAAAGTCCGGTTCTCTGCGCCTCGCTCCGCCAACGCAGCCGGACATCCACAAGGTGGTCAGGATGATGGAAGCCAGCAGACGCAGTCTGTGTTGGGCGGCCAGGGATCGGTTCAACTTCATCCCCCTTGGAGTTCTTCGCGTGCGGCAGGGCTCTCACCCTCGGTTGGCGCCAGGAGGGCCTGCTCCAGCACCTTGTCCATCGACTCAACAAAGACAAAAGACATATCGCGCCGGACCCGGCTGGGGATGTCGACCATGTCTTTCTCGTTCTGCTTGGGAAGGACGAAGGTCTTGATCCCGGCACGGTGCGCTGTCATGGCTTTTTCCTTGAGCCCGCCGACACCCAGAACGCGGCCGCGGAGGGTTATCTCTCCCGTCATGGCCACGCTCCGCAGCACCGGGCGCCCGGTGAGTGCGGATACGAGCGCCGTGGCCAAAGTAATGCCGGCTGACGGGCCATCTTTGGGGATGGCCCCTTCTGGGACATGGATGTGAATGTCCAGCTTGTCAAAGTCTGGCTGCTCATCGTCACCTGTCGCCCTACCCAGGTACGAACGCACGTAGCTTAGCGCTGCCTGTGCTGACTCTTGCATCACCTCGCCCAACTGGCCGGTCAGGGTCAGGTTCCCTTTGCCATCCATTAGCGCAACCTCGATGGGCATCAGGTCGCCTCCCCCTTCGGTCCAGGCTACCCCGGTAGCCACGCCGACCTCATCGTGCGGCAGGCCCTTCCAGGGCTCAAACTCGGGCGGACCCAGGTAGCGGTTCAGCGATTTCGGGGTGACATAGTGTGGGTATGACTTGGCTTCAGCGACGCGCCGGGCCAGCTTGCGGCAGATCTTGGCGACCTCACGTTCCAGGTTACGGACACCTGCCTCGTAGGTGTACTCGCGGATCATGGTGCGAATGGTATCATCTGGGAAGACAACCTTGTGGTCCTGAAGTCCATGCTCGTCCAATTGCTTGGGGACCAGGAAGCGATGAGCGATCTCGAGCTTTTCCTCCTCGATGTACCCAGGGAATTCGATGACCTCCATGCGGTCCTGAAGGGCTGGCGGAACGGGGTTAAGGATGTTGGCAGTGGTGATGAACATGACCTTGGACAAGTTGTAGGGCACGTCTAGGTAGTGATCGGTGAAAGCATAGTTCTGCTCGGGATCGAGTGCCTCCAGCAAGGCAGCGCTGGGGTCGCCGCGAAAGTCCACACCGAGCTTGTCGATCTCGTCGAGCATGAAGACCGGATTGATGGTCTCGGCCTGCCGCATGATCTGGATGACGCGACCGGGCATGGCACCGATGTAGGTGCGGCGGTGACCCCTGATCTCTGCCTCATCGTGAATGCCTCCCAGGCTGACGCGCACAAAGGTGCGGCCCAGGGCACGAGCGATGGACTTGCCGAGCGAGGTCTTGCCGGTGCCCGGAGGGCCTACGAAACAGAGAATGGGGCTGCGCATCTTGTCGGCGGCCAATTTGCGCACGGCGATGTATTCCAGGATGCGCTCTTTGGCTTTCTGCAGCCCGTAGTGGCTAGACTCGAGCTCATCTGCCGCGCGGCGGATGTCGAGGTTGTCTTCTGTGGTCTTGCTCCAGGGCAGGTCCAGCAGGCAGTCGAGGTAGCTGCGTATGATACCCGTCTCGGGAGATAGTGGTGGCATTGCGGCCAGCCGCTCGGCCTCATGCAGAGCCTTTTCTCGCACAGGCTCCGGCATGTCGGATTCGAGGATGCTCTCTCGTAGCTGGTTGATCTCTTGAGTATAGGTGTCTCCCTCGCCGAGCTCGTCCTGGATGACACGCATCTGCTCGCGCAGAAAGAACTCGCGCTGGGAGTGATCCACCTCTTGCTGAACCAGCGAGTGGATCCTGTCTTCCAGTTCCAGGACATCGAGCTCACGAGCCAGGAAGATGCTCAGCCTCTTGAGCCTCGCCTCAGCGTTGAGTTCCTCCAGGATCTCCTGACGTTCTGCCAACTTGAGATCGAGGGATGAGGCCACCATGTCTGCCAACCAGCCGGGCTCACTGATGTTCATGGCGAAGACGTACGACTCTTCGGATATGGTGCGGCTTAGTTGAGCACACTTTTCGAAAAGAGCCAGTACGGCTCGCATCAGTGCTTCGACGTTGGTCGGCCTGACCTCGGGTTCGGGGAGCGTTATGGCCTTGACCACAGGGTGTGGCTGAGTCTGCACCAGCTCGTCTATGCGCACCCGCCTCCGACCTTGGACCAGGACATTGGTCGTCCCGTCGGGCATGCGCAGTACACGTGCTACCTGGACCTCTGTCCCCGAGTTGTAGAGATCCTCGAGGCCCGGCTCCTCGACGTCTGGGTCACGCTGAGCGACGACGATCAAGCGCCGGTTCCCAGCGTAGGCGGCCTCGATGGCTTTGACGGCGAGATTCCGGTCCTCAAACAGGGGGCTGATGACGCGAGGGAAGATGACCTGGTCGCGCAAAGGCAACAGCGGGTACTCGCGGATCATGGGCAGCTCGTCCTCGTCCACGGGGCTGGGATCGCTAAAGTGGTTGAAGACGTCGATCAGATCTCTCGGAATCTCTCTTGGCATCAAGCTGACTCTCCCTCTGGAGTTGTGGTAAGGTCATAACTCACAATATACCACATCTTTGGCATTGGGGCTACTCGGCATCGGAGGGAGGCGCGGGATGGCCCATGTGTTTGAGCCATGCAGCCCTAAAGTCAGCGACCAGGAAGAGCGATCCTGTGGCGCAGACCAGGCCGTCCTCGCCCACCCGTTGGAGCGCCTGCTCCAACGCCTGGTCCACGGGAATGGCCACAGCCGCTCTGCCGCAAGCTCTGACGCGATCGGCCAGCGAGTCTGCAGATGCTGCACGCGGATGATGGGCCTGACTGACCAGCACATCATCGGCGATGGGCAAGATCTCTTCGAGCATGGCGTCGATGTCCTTGTCAGCCGAGACCCCCAGCACCAAGACCAGCTTGTGGTGAGGGAACAGATCGCCGATCGCCGCGCGTAGTTTGGCCATCGAATCGCCATTGTGCGCTCCATCCACAATGACCCATGGGCGCTGGTTGAGTACCTCAAGCCGGCCGGGCCAATGGACCGAACGGAGGCCGGCGTGCGCGGCGGCCTCGGTAATGACCAGGCCTGCCTGGCGCAGGCGATCAAGGGTTGCCAGCGCTGTGACAGCGTTCTGCTGCTGGTGTCGGCCCAGAAGCGGCAGGCTGTACAGAGCTCCGCGCGATGGATCTGAGGTGGGCCAGGCAGCGAACTGCTGGCCATGGGCCGTGCTGTTCACTGATTGCCAATGCCAGCCACGGGCCACCAGCGTGAGAGGGGAGTGCCGTTCCGCGGCGATGCGCTCGATCACCTGTTGTGCCTCCAACGCTTGAGGCGCGCTGACTACTGGTACCCCAGGCTTGATGATGCCGGCTTTCTCGGCGGCGATCTCGCTGAGGGTGTTGCCAAGGTACATCATGTGGTCATAACTAATCGAGGTGATGACGGCGACCAGGGGAGTGATGACATTCGTGGCATCCAGGCGTCCTCCCAGCCCAACCTCGATGACCGCCAACTCGACCTCGTGCTGTGCAAAGTGGTCAAAGGCAAGGGCGGTGATCAGCTCGAAAGTGGTGATACCAGGAACCTGGGCGGCCACAGCCCGCAACCTGTCGATGCCGGCGACAACCTGGTCCTGCGCGATGAGCTCGCCATCGATCTGGATGCGCTCGCGGAACGTATGCAAGTGAGGCGAGCTGTAGAGAGCCGTGCGATATCGTGAGTGCATCAGGACTGAGGCGAGGATGGCCGAGGTGGAACCTTTGCCCTTGGTACCCGCGACGTGGACAAACTTGCACGCGCGATGAGGGTCGCCCAAGAGGTGCATCAACTGCTCGACCCGCTTCAGGTCAAAGCGGTCAGGAGTGTATGGAAACCCACTCTGCTTCTCGTAGTCGGTGAAGCCGTAGACGTAACCAAGAGCCGATTGGTATGCACCACTCATGTATGTCAACTCCAAGCTAATCCTATTGTATACCAGGAGTGACAAAACGCGCAAACTGATCCGGGCGAGCGGCTGCGGATGCCAAGGGCCGCTACTGGCAACAGAGAGCCGGTGCTGCTTCTTTTGCCTGATGCGGGGTTGTGTGGTATGATACTGAGGGCAAGCTGCGGATGAGCTGGCAGGGGTCTGCGCGCGGCACGCTTGGCATGCAGCGTGATGCTCTGTGGGACGACATTGGCGGGCCGCGGCATAGTGGGAAGCCCGAATGTGCTATCGAAGGGAAGCGGTCCGCATTGGTTGGGCGCTTGCGGTCCTGCTCAGCAGCGTCTATCTACTCACCTACCGGGGCCTGTTCCGTGCGGTGGACGAACTGGCCCTGTTCTCGATGACAGAGAGCCTGGCCCAGAACCTCTCCACGCAAACGCCTCAGGTGTCTTTCGCGAGCTACCACAATAGGGTAGGCCGCCTCGAGCCACTGTATCCCGTGCTTGCGGTTCCCCTCTATTGGATCGCCGTACGTATTGAGCAGCTTGGCAACATTCAGATGGCGATGCTACTCAATGTGGGGATCACGGCCGGAACCGGCGCTGCGCTCTATGGTCTGCTGCTGATGCTCGGTCACTCGCAGCGCCGCTCGGTGCTAGCTGCCATGGTCTATGGGCTGGCCACGATGGCGTGGCCCTATAGCCGGAGTTTCTTCCGGGAACCGCTCTGCGCTCTACTGCTGGTGCTTGCGGTGCTGGCGTTTGAAGGATGGAGTCGGACCGGTCATCGGGCATACCTGGGCGCGATGCTGATCTGCCTGGCGCTGGGTCCACTGGCAAAGGTCACCTCGGTGCTGGTGTGGCCGGGGTTCGCCCTGGCAGTGGTCCTGGAAGAGGGCCGTCCCTGGCAGGA
>Ga0315274_10009162_pt1 | contig 14331 bp, 16 predicted proteins | sample YL17G02_20_MG_FD_203700 | JGI IMG/M metagenome (GOLD analysis project Ga0315274, IMG submission 203700) | Sediment microbial communities from Yellowstone Lake, YNP, Wyoming, USA - YL17G02_20 | ecosystem: Environmental > Aquatic > Freshwater > Lake > Sediment | place: USA: Wyoming | collected... | reverse complement strand
TGTACTTCGGCACGCACTGCGCCTTGAACTGCCTGAGCGCCTCCTCCGCTCCAAACCGGCCCGCATAATCCACGAACCGCCAGACATTGGGTCGGGCGGGGACGGCGGACCGGGGATGGTGAGGACGGCGGGGCATCAGGGCTTGCCTCCGCGCGTATACAGGCCGGTCCGGGGTGGCAGGTGGGCAGGGCCGATGATCCGCCAAAAACTGGACCCGTGGAACTCCGCCCAGAGCAGGGCCTTGCCCTGGACCCAGCCGGCATGTTTGCGCAGACTGCCATCCGGATGCCGACATGCATAGGCCAGCGCAAACAGCGGCTGCCACTGCTCGTGCGTGAGAGATGGGCCGAAGAGCGTCGTATCCGCCACTGGAAATAGCTCCATCAACTGCCGGATGATCTTCTCATCGCGGGCCAAATACTTGCCGCTGTCCCAGCCATGACGACCAATCAGGTATGTCCACCAGCCTTTGTAGGCGAATCCGAACCCGGGGCAGTGGAAGACCCAGAGGTAAATCGGGCGGATCTCCGTGCGATACTCGTCCTTACGTTTGCCGGCCAGCCGCTTGGCCTGCTGCTGCTTCTTGCGGCGCCCGATATCCGCGTAGGTCGTGATCAAGGGCGGCTCGTAGTAGGTGTCCACCATCGCCGTATCTTTGCCGAACCGCGTCCAGAACGATTCCGGAACGAACTCATAGCCGGTCGGCTTGCGCTTGCTCGGACCGCGAATGTAGATGCAGCCGCCGGCCCGCATCATGGGTCCCGCTCCCCGGCCGCGGGGGCCGCATCCAATTGTTGATTTATGATTGATGATTGATGACTTGAGTCCATGCCCGTGAGCCTACGCTTGACTGGCGACCTCGGCCTGTCGGCCGTTGCCGTTGGGCTGGGAGCAGTTATTGCAGCTGCTGCTGCAGACTGCCACGCCAGCCGTCGGCGGTGCCGCCTTCCGTGCCCGCCCACGCTTGGGTTTGGCAGGTTGCGTTTTCGTCGCCTCAGCGGCACACCGGCTGCACAGGTCCGCTTCCACCCAATGGCAGGGCTCGCCCGTGATGGCGATGCACTGCGAGCAATCATTGTCCGTGCAGCCGCAGACGCGGCAGACGCCCGCTTTTCCCTCACCCTTTTTCTTCTCTTTTGCCTGGACCTCGGCATAACGTTGCTCCAGGTTGATCCCGAAGAAACGCCCCAGATCCGCCACGACCAGCCGGTCCCGATCCTGCCATGCTATGCCGTAGGTGGACCCGTGGCGGGCAGCCTGCACGAACGCGAGCCAGGCCTCCTCCAGAAAACGGTGACAGATCGCCTCGGCAGAGTGCCCGCCGTCGTGCAGCCCCAGCAGTTCTTTCGCGAGCCGGCCCCGATTGTCCCTTTCCTCCGGCCATGTCCCGACCCGGGCGCAGCAGATCAGCACCACGGCATCCTCCGGCCGCGGGGCCCGGGCGATCTCTTTCCAGGCCGCCCGCAGGACTTTCTCCCAGCGGTTCTTTTCCTCCTTCTGGGCCGCTTGCTCCGCGAGCTCCGCCGGCGACGGCGGCCGCGGGACCCCACGCCCGTTACCCCTCCACTCCTCACGCTTCACCCACCGCAACCCCTTGCCCTTGCCGGCCACGATGACGGCCGGGACGGCCCCCTTTGTCCCTTCCTTGACGATCTTGACGTCCTCGGCGGTTAATATCCCCTTGAACGCCCGCCGCAGGGCAATAGTCCTTTTCCTATATACGTTCCAAGCCGACCCCCAATCTTTCGGCGGTTCGAGGAGCGAGAGCGGCACCGCCTCCGGATGCCCGCTCTCCTCGGCCGCCTGCTTGAATAGTTCGCGATTGACTTTATCGCACCGCCGCTGCCAGCACTTCGGCTCGAGACATCGCTCTTTCCCGCCCGTGGCGTCTTCCGCCGCTTCTCCGAATAGAAGAGGCTGCACTCCGGTCCTCGACAGGCAGCCATGGCATTGCGTTCCCTCCCCCGTCTCGAATGGCGATTTGGCCAGATAGAGCAGATCGATCTGGAGTTGCTCCTCCAACCTCTTCACGGACCATTCATCCGCGTCGAAGTACCGATGGTCTTTCTGAAATTTGCCCAGTTGCTCGGCTTGGGCCCGCGCCGGCAGCCGGGCGATCCGGGCCCAGTGCTCCGCCGTCCAATGGTCTACCATCCGGGTCCAATATGATTCCGGTGCCCGGGCCGATCGGTCCTCGATCGCCTTGCGCCAGTCGGCGGACAGCCCCCGGTGGATCTGGGCGTGGATCATGACCCAGTGCGGCGATTTACCCAGCTTCGCCGCCACTGCCACTACATCCTCGTGATATTTGTCGAGCCAGATCGCCGCTCGCCGGCCCTCCTCCAACGGCGTCAGATCCTCGTGCAGGTTCGCCATCGCGACAATATCAAACGCCAGTTCGTCCGCGATCCACCCCAGATTGCGGACCGGCACCTCCGTCAATCCGCAGAATTTCGCCGCCATTAACCGGCGGTGCCCGCTCAGCACTTGCAGAAAAACAACGCCCATAACCTCGCGCGCCGATTGGAGGCCCCCGTTGCGATCCTTTATCTCGCGCACGGTCAGCGGCTCGATTACCCCATTTGCGGCAATACTGGCTTGCAGCTCTTGAAATTTCGGACTCGCGACGTTGACGGTGCGAGGATTGTCCGGATGGGGGACCAGTCGATCCGCCGGCCACGTCACGATTTTCAGATTGTCCGCCTTTGCTGCCATCTATTCCATCTCCTCAATCTGGGGCCCTTATGAATTTCTCGCCGACCTCAACTCAATCTTCCAAGTCCGGCCGGACCGACTGATACGCCGATGCGTTCGTCCTCCGATGCCAATCGCAGGTGTCGGTGGGCCGGCGGCTGGTGTTGCGATGGGGGTTGTCCTCGGATTCGCAGCGGCAGATGCTCCGGCGCCCCACCGTGCGCAGATCCGCGCAGGTGGCGCACGTCTTGCCCGAGCTTGCCCGGCCCTGCCCCTCCGTGGCCCCTGGATCCGCCGGCGGTTTGGGTTTCCGCGGTCGCTGGGCGATCCATGCGCCCACGTCCGCCCGGGTCCAGAAATGCTTTGGGCCTTCGGCCCGGGAGTGTTTCGGGAATTTGCCATCGTGAATCATCATATAGAATGCGCCGAGCGTCGTGCCGAGCGACGCCGCAACCTGGCGGGACGTGAGGAACTCCGAAGAGGCCGCAGGCTCGATCCTGGATACTGGCGGCGCTGCGGCGGGCCATTTGGCGGGGTGTTGCGCGAGCCAGGCATCGACCTCGGACCGGCGCCACAGGAATCGCAAGCCGCGCTTCGCTGCCCGTTTCGGGAAATCCGCATGCTCGCGCACGAGCTGGCCGACGCGGCTCTTGCTGTGGCCGATCAATCTCGCGATCCCGGCGGCGTCGATTAGATCTGCGCCGTTTTCGCCGGGCGGCTTCTCGGGCGGCGTGGCGGCACGGGCCCGTGCCGTTTCGCGTGGTTCGCGGTTGACCTTGGCCGCACCGGCCTGCAACATTTCCCGCTCCCGGCTCATCCGGGCGATCGTGTCCTGCAGGCCATGATTCGCCGCCTCCAGCGATGCTATCCGGCCGCGCAGGGTCTCCATCTCAGTCGGACCCGGCGGCAGGCCCACCGGCTCAGCTTCCTCGCGAGTAGGCGCCGCGGCCGCCGGCGGAACAGACTCCGGACGCGCAGCCGCGCCACCCCGGATCCGATCGACGGTATGATCCACCAGCAGATCGCCAAATACATGAACTATGTCCCGGATCACCCCCTCGGGGTCCTGCTCCAACTGCTGGAAGATTTGGGCGGCGGGGCGAATCCGACTCGTTACTACGATAGCATCCATGCGTTTCTCCAATCCATTTTGAGCCACAGAGGACACCGAGGGCACAGAGGGCCCTGGCTTCCAGGCAGCTCAATGGCAATGAATCACTTGCGTCACCATATAGAATAATTTGGCGCATATTTGATGGAATAAAAGTACTCAAAATGCGACTACGATCCAGCTAACCTGCTGAGTTTCCAGACCTTACAACGAAGTGAGATCGTGAATATTTTGCCACCCTTACGTTCATCACCCACCTACGGTGCGTGTTGCCCATTGAAACCCCAGTCCACATATTTCACAGATCTAGCTGACGCCCGTGGCCTCCGGCCCCTTGATCCGCGCGAGTGCCTCCTTGGCGGCGCCCAGCTTTCGACATTCGATCACGGCCGCCCCCGCGCCACCCGTGCCGAGCACACCCAGCAGGATCGCCCCCACCAATTTCATCCAACCCCCCGCCTGGCCGCCCACGGCCGTTCCAGCGTCGCTGAGAGTCTGGGCCCCCAGTTGCAGGATCTGTGCGGTATCCACCTGGCCGCCGGCTTTGAGCTTGTCCACGCTGGCCCGCAACTCGGTCAGGACGGCATCCGCTTTTGCCTTGGCCTCCAGGAGCTTGGGCTGCTCCGCCTGGGCCTGCTTCAATCCGGTGAGAATGTCCGCCGTGATCTGACCCGCGAGTTGCGGGTCCTGGAGCACTGCCTCAGCACTCTTGATGATGCCGTCGATCTGGCCCAGACGCGTGTCGATCTCGACTGAGGCCGTCTGCAGGTACGTCACCGCCTGGTCAATCGCCGCGAGCTGTTGGGGCGGCGTGCTGCCACAGCCGCCGATCGGGAGAATACAGAGGGAGAAAATGATGGTTTGGAATGTCCTTGCTCGCATGATCGAATCCTTTCAGAAAAGAGTTCCAAGTCTTAAGCCACAGAGGGCACAGAGATCACAGAGGCGGGAACATGGCGGTGCCAGCCATCAGCAGATGCAGAGGTGGCTTGTCATTCCTGGTCATTCTCTGTGTTCTCTGTGGCCATAATCCCCATCGTTTCCGCGAACTCCAGGCACTGCCGGCACCCTGGTGGACATTGCCCGTCCGCCGTCGCAACGCAATCCTCGGCAGACCGAGGTATCAGGACCGGCATCGTGGCGTCACCACCCCAGACGTCCACGTCCAGGCCACTCTGATCAGCAATCTGTGGATTCATTTCGCTTGCAGCCATTTCTCGATCGCTCTTTCCCGCTGCGGGCCTTCGCCGTAGATCCCCAGCCATCGCCGCTCGGCGGCGAGCAGATCGTCCGCCGCCACAATCTCCGCCAGTTGCTCCTGCGTCATTGGCCCGCGCAAGGAAAAGACAGTCACCTGCCGCGCCGCGTAATCATCCGCGAGACGGCGTACACACAACACCGCGTTCGCGCGGCCGTAGGCCTGAAACGACCAAGCACGGTAGAGGATCTGGCCATTATCCACATCCAGGCGCACGTCCGCCGACCAGATATCCGCACCGTACCACGGCCCGTCCTCCAGCAGCGGAATCAGCCGGGGAAACTCGTCAATCCGCTCGGGAGCCATGACGAACTCTATCAATCCCCGCGCCGCAGGCTGGCTCCGGCCGGTCCGCTTGCGGTGCACATAATCCGCTGCCTGCCGCATGGTTGGCAGGGACTCCCGTTGCCCCGCGGCCGATCGATGTCTATTTCGGGTCTTGGTTCTCATTTGTCTTGGCCACAGAGGTCACAGAGGGGTTCCGCTCACTCGCCGCGGGGGCTTCTTTGTTTATTGGGTCAGTCATTCTCTGTGTCCTCGGTGCTCTCTGTGGCTACAACTCTTCGTCCGATTCGTCGCTGCCCGGCGCCGGGTCCTCGGCGAACTCCTCGGCCTGCTGGCCGATGACGTTCTGGAGTTGCTCGGCCACTTGCTCCTTCATCTGATCCCGGCGAGCGGCCAGCGATCGCCTCGCATCCGCGTTGCCGGCCAGCTTGATGTTGTCGAGCCAAAAGAGGATCGCCCCCCTCGCTCCATCGATCGCCATCGCCCGCGTGACCACCCGGCTCTTATCATCCAGCATCACGCCACCATCCTTGTCGTGCACGATCTGGATATGCTCCAATTCGTGGAAGATGAGGCGCTCCTTGCCTCTGGCGTCGAGGGCCCCCCAGACCGGCTCGGAGATCTGAATGTCCCAATCAATATCCGTCCTCTGCCGTTCCGTCTCGCTGTTTTTGATGGCCTTCCCCATCGTCCTAATTCCATCCGCATCCGGACGCCAGCCGGTGTGCCAAACGATTCCGATTTTGATGTCTGACAGATCCTTCCGGACTGTCGCAATCAGCCCCTCCATGATGGTGTACGGCTCCATCACTCTGCCGGCGTTCATGCGGGCGCATAATCGCAGTCGAACCGCCTTGCGCTTGGGTTCCTTGTTCGTTCTCGGTCTACCGCGTGACGACATTCAGAACTCCTTTTCTCAAATTGCTGCTCAAATATTCGTGGAATTGTTCGTGGAATTATTCGTGGAATTATTCGTGCACTCAGAACAGTTCCCCCTGGGCCCCCGGCCGGCAGGGGTTGTGCTCCGCCACGGCGGCCTCACGCGTGCCGGACTCCGGCGGCGCCCCGTCTTTCGCGAGCCACTCCCAGCCGAGCCACCAATCCCAGGCCTCGCAGACCAATCTCTCCTGGGCCCGTAGAACGCCAAGTTGCTCCTCTTTCTCGTATTGATCCATCGGCGTCATATCTTCGCGCCGCAGATCCAGGGCCAGGAACTCCTCGACGCTCAGACCCATGTGGCACCAGGGATAGGCGGCCGGCACGACTTGCCGACCGCACTCGGTGACCGCCGCCGCGAACTGCCGGTAGCGAGGGTCCCTCAGGATGGTGTGGATGTCAGTCGTGGGCATTGATGATTTCCGATTTATGATTGATGATTTTCAGAACAGCCGAGCCGCGACAGAACCTCCTCGGCTACCTACAACGTGGTTAGACCTTCATCATGCCGATCGGGAGATCGGCGCTCCCAGGCCATTGAACAGCCCGGGCATCCAGAGGGCGGACCAGGCCGCCCAGAGCGATTGCAGCAGATGTCTCATTTCTCCATTTCCCTAAGTCAAAAATTGTAAATCGAAAATCACAAATCAACAGGGCCTCCCTGCCCTTACGCCCCGCCCACCGGTTCTCTACGGCGGCGGGCCTCCCTGTAGCTGATGACAAAGATTGAAAAAGGCCGCGACACTGCCGGGCCAACGATTCAAAAAACAGCCAGACCAGATGGTCTGGCCGTTCGGAGGAGGGTGATGAAAAGCAATGATGACAAAGTGGACGGGCCGGGCTTGATACCGACTGCTGGCATTTTCCCTGGAGGCCGCTGTCTCATTGTGACCGGGTGTTCCCCACCCACGGGAAGGATATTTACCTGACTATGAAACCTTACAGGTGGGCCAGTGAATATCATGAATCAAACACCAGCCGTTTCAGCCAGATTGTCCTATCAGCGTGTCCATCCACGCCGCCGTCCCACTTCGAAGATTGGTTGGGTGGGAGCCGGTCGCGAACCAGCTCCCACCCCAGGTATGAGCTTGCAGCCGATGACTAAGTGTTTGTGCGACTTTGACCAGGTGATCTGACTAGGTGGCTCATAACCACTTGGTCGTAGGTTCAAATCCTACCGGGCCCACTTGGCAGCGTTAGCCGCACGGATGCGCTCAATGCTTCGGTCGGCATTGACCGCAACGTAATACGTGCGGGTGGTTTGCATCGAGGCGTGCCCAGCGACGTACTGAGCGTCGGTGAGCGAAGCGCCCTCGGCAATCCACGTCGAGACGGCTGTTTTCCGAAGTTGGTGAAAGCAGCCGTTTCTTATTGGGACTTTCCGCTGTTCGTTGGCCCGCTTCCGAATCTCCCGGAACTCCCGGTACAGATTCTGGTACGGATGTTTCCTGATTTCCTCGGCAAGGCTGCCCACGCTTTTCTGCAAGCGTTCGCAGGTACAGCGTTTCAAGATCGGGTAGCGCCATTTGGCGACTTCTCTGAGACGGTAACAGCACACCAGCAATTCCTGGCCCATCGGCACGCGACGGTCTGCATCGCCCTTGCTGCCCCAGGTCCAGTACTCGCCCCACTTGTCGGGACGATACCGGATCTGCAACTTCTCAGCATCCCAATCGAAGTCCTCCCATCGCAGATTCAGGGCTTCTCCGATCCGGACACCCGTGTCCCTGATTGTCAGCAGCAGGGCATACCATCGTAGTTGTGCGCTCCCGTCCCGGCGTTGCAGGCCGGCCGCCGCGTCACAAAGGGCTGTCACTTCGTCCGCCGCGAACGTCTGAACCTCCTGTCGATCCACACGCAACTTGTGCGCCGTGGAGAAGGGGTTCAGGGTCAGCAGCTTTTCCTCGACGCCCCACTTGTAGACCTGCGCGACCGCCGTGAACCCGCTTCGGATCGTGCTGCCGGACATTCCCTGCGACTTGCACCAGAGTTGCCATTGGCAAATCTTCTGGCCGTCCAAGGAGTCAGCCGGCATCGTCGCTTCGAAGCATCTAAGCATGGTATTCACCGCGACCCGACACCGATGTTTCGTGCTGCCCTCCAAGAGGGCCGCCACTTGAAAAAAGTCATACAGCTTTTGCAGCGATAGGTCACTCATACCTGTATCCTCCTGTAGCTGCAAGCTCGGCCCGCAGACTACCGGAATGGGGTTGATATTGCAATCCCTACCGCTGAGCTAACCTCATCTGAACTTGTCAAAGATCGCATCGCATTGGGTGCGGCAGGACTCGAACCTGCACCACCGCCAATCTCTGCGGTGCTCTACCATCGAGCTACGCACCCATTCGGCCGGGCACACCCCGGCCAAACTAACATGTTCCTGTCTGCAACCATTAGCGGGGGGAGGATTCGAACCTCCGACCTCCGGGCTGGGTTCCCAAACGCGACTTATTGCGTTTGGGGTCCCTTATGGGCCCAGCGAGCTGCCAGCCTGCTCCACCCCGCAATCAAATCCCTCTGTGACCTCTGTGGCTTACTCTCAACCGGCTTTGCGGCGCCGATGGCAGAACCAAAAGCCCTCGCTGTTCTGCCGGTAGAAATCGCCCAGGCTCGCGAAGCCGTAGGATGGCCCGAAGTCATCACAGTAACGATGCCGGCGAGACTCCCCATAGGGCTCCTCGCTGCGGCGCAACTCCGCGTTGACGCGCCGGCGCTGCTGCTCCAGGTACTCCGCCCGCCCTTCCACATCGATCCCTCTCATTTCTCCGTGACCCCCACGGGAGACGCGTGCGCCGACCCTACGATCTCGAATACGCCCTCGGGGCCGAGGACGACCACTTGACGGCCTTCGGCCGCCGCCTCGGCGACGATCCGCTCCAGGGCCCGCCACTCCGGCTCTTTCACCCCCGGGTCCGACCGGAGCTTGACCACCTCGCAGATGTGCTGGTGCAGGGCCTGCGTCATTTGTCCTCCTCGGCCAACATGCCGGAGGCTGACTCGGGGAACTCGACCGCCATCACGCGGTACCGGCAGTCACCCAGCTCAATCCAGCCCTTATCGAGATCGATCTGCCTATCGATGATCGCACTCTGCCCGCCGGCCCGAAACGCCAGGACCAGCAGCACGACCAGCCCTATCAGACCCAGAATCGTCCAACCTACTAGCGCCATTCTCTGTGTCCTCTGTGTCCTCTGTGTCCTCTGTGGCCCAATTCGGTTTGTCACCCTGAAGGATAAAAGGCCCCGGCGGCCGGAGGGGAGAATAGTGGAGCCGCCGGGGCCAGAGTACCAGCCGAGGTTGCCGCGGGGGCGGTCCCGGACACGGGCGGACATCCCTGTCCACCCGAGCCGAGACCAACGCATGAACAGCATGTCGATTGATCATCGCCCTCCTGGCGATGCACGCAAAAAAAAGAGAGAGCCCGGCGGATGAGGGGATTCGTGACTGAGACCGCTGGGCCCTGTGATTCCGCCGAATCGTAAAAATGCCCCGGCGGCGTTTGCGGAGGGAGAGGAAGCGAGATTTCCGCCGCCGGGGGTTGATCGTGTGTTAATTTGGGAAATTTCGCTTGCATATTCCCTTACGCCTTGGTATCATCCAACCGTATCATGTCACGGACTCGGGGTCCGATTCACTCAGGGCTCCGCAGGAACACGCCCACGGAGGGCTAATCCAGGTGCTACATCTCATCGGGCCGAGCGGCCGTCTGCCAACGTCCGTACGCCCCAGCGGCTGACCGCAATTCCTGCCGCCGCGATGATTCCCTACTCGTGATTCTCCAATCCTTTGGGCGGCCGCGTGTGCAGGCCGCAATTCCGAGGTGATGGTACAAAGGAGATCGGTCTGCGCCAAGAGAATTCTGTATGAAAAAGTCCTTTTCGTACCAAAAAGATTATAAAGACGATGGCTATATGGACTTATGTATCAGATATTTTTTCTGGTATGAAATAGGAGGAGGTGTTTATGCCTGCAAAACGTGAACAAACGTTGTGGCCGTCCGTGTGGAAGACAGCAGAAAAGCTCGGAGCTTCGTTCAGCCTGATTGGGATTTGCTCCGCTGGCATTGCGCTTTTCGACACGCTGTCGAGCGACGATCAAAAGGAGTTGATCGCGCGGGTGCGTGCTGGCTCGTTGCCAGGGCCAAAACTTATGCAGGAGAAGGGCCTGCTGCCGGAAGAAGTGGCAATCGGGGACGTGGAAGAAGTGGTACGCGATCTCGTCGCCAATGTACCAGAGCAATTCAGGCAGGAGCTCCCTCGGTTGATTGATGAGGCAGTTTCCGCCTCTGGTCGGCCAGGAATTCCTGTACGTTTGCGCAAAGGCACTCGCAGTAGAAGCGAGAAGTCTCGGGTCGGCGGAGTTCCCTGACGAGATCCTCAATCCAGCGATCTTTCTCGGTCAGTTCCTGCCGGGGCGAGGTGAAGTTGATGACGCGAAATCGCTCTGGACGATGATGCTCTTTCATGTTGCCCTCATCCTATCATGGAAAGCCCGCGTCGTCACTGCACAAGGCGATTGTCGGCGAGCGGATGTAGATAGTTTTTTTGAGAATTGGAGGGACCTATGAGATTGTGGACGGTAGCTTTCGGATTGGGGGGTAGTGGGTCAGTTTGAATTTTCACTGGTCGATTAGCCCCACAAGCTCGTCCAACTCCCAAACGTGGTCGCCCACCTTAGCTTCCATGGCTGGCGTCACTCGCAAGGTCTGATGCACCCGGCAGAAGTTGTAGTACGTGAAATACAGAGCCACCGCATGACCAAGATTCTCAATCTTCTTGCTGAATCCGTTCGTCAGCCTGGTAAACCTCCTCATCGACATCCGCATTGTTAGATTCTGTCGCTCCGCATAGGAAGTCGATATATGTCTCGGATCGGGTGAACCCTCAATGACCTCGACTTTGCATCCGGTCACTTCGCTTGGGCTGTACCGATGATCGCCAACATCTTCGGCCGGAGTGCCGTACTGTTTCACCAACATGGCATAGTCGATTTCGCCACCGAACGCATCCTCTACGGCACTCAGGTAGGGCTTGTGGCCGTCGCTGGTTAACTGTACCCGATTCTTCAAGCGATACGCCAGATCGCTTATGAACGCATTCGCCCACTGTGCATCCCGTAGACCAACAAGCCATTGCGGAACAATTTTTGTGTCGGCATCAAGAGCGGTCCAGGTCCACACGTCGCCCCATCCAAATTCGCCACGATGCTCTTCGGGCACATTCTTCTGCTTGGCGTGGCAGAAGCTCCAAGTCTCATCGACCTGGACGCGCTTGCAGGGCAGGTTCACCATGACCTTGTCGTGATAACGTTCGCAGGCTTGGCCGATGTCACACAGCAGCTTGACCACCGTGTTCTTGGCTACACCCGTCATTCGGACAGTCGAACGGATGCTGTTTCCCTCGACCAGTGCCGCTATCACACGCACGCGTTTTTCATTCGTTAGCTTATTCATACTGACCATTATGCTTGAGCGATTATGTATAGTAAAGACAAAATTCAGTCTTTCACTGAAAAACTGAAAAACATCTTGACGGCGGTCTTGTGTCAAGATAGAATCTGTCGCGACGTGTTCAAATAGTGAGTATGCCTATGGAGAACAGTAGATGGTAACGCCAGGTGAAGAGATACGCAGAAGACTACAGGACCGTGGATGGACCCAAGGCGACTTGGCGCAAATCATGGACCGCCCTCCCCAGACAGTCAATCAGATCATTCAGGGCAAGAAGGCAATCACTCCGGACATGGCGGCCGCGCTCGCTGCTGCGTTTGGTACTACCCCCGACCTGTGGATGCAACTGGAATCACAATTCAGGTTGTCTCTTGTGAAGGTGGACACGAGTCCCATTGAGAAACGCGCGCGATTGTGTGATTATGCCCCTGTGAAAGAAATGATAAGGCGGGGATGGATTGCGGCCGCGGAATCCGTGGAAGAGCAAGAGCGCATTGTCTGTCAGTTCTTTGAGATCGGCTCTCTGGACGAAGTCCCTCGCATTGTCGCAGCCATGAGGAAGTCGTCGCCCTCAACTGATCTTTCTCCGAGCCAGACGGCATGGTGTTTCAGAGCAAGACACGTGGCAAAATCCCTACCAATCGGGGGATTTGATGAAAAACGAATGGGCGCTATGAAACGCGACCTGAGAATTCTCGCGGCTTATCCGGCTGAAGCCCAGCGCATTCCGACCATAATGAGGGAAAATGGTATTCGCTTTGTTGTGGTGGAACATCTGGCGGGATCAAAGGTAGACGGGGCAGCATTCTGGCTGGACGAGCAGTCCCCCACCATCGCCGTTTCGCTACGGTTAGACCGCATGGACAACTTTTGGTTCACGCTAATGCACGAATGTGCCCATATTGACCATCATGATGCCATTTCCATAGACGCAGAAATGGGGCATGAAGAGCGATGGAGGAGATCCGGGATAAGATCGGCCAGCAACGCGACCCCTGATCCGACCATTTTGCCGACCTCAACAAAATGGTTCGGCACTCTGTGGTCTCTGTGACCTCTGTGGCTCCAGCTATCTCTTCAGTTCATCGATCCGCTCATGGACGCGGCGGACGTTGTCCCGGACCTCACGCAGGGCCTGCACAACCGCCTGGTGCCGGGCATTCTGGAGCTTCTCCTGCTCCGTGTGCCGAACCAGGCAGACCTGCTCCTTGACGTACCGGCAATCGCCGTTGCCGCCACCATTGGACCCGCTGGGGGCCCGCCGGCCCCGCCAAGCCACGATCAGGGCCTCCAGACCCCGCTGACCGCCCAGGGCCAGGATCACAGTCACCGCCGCGGTGCCGGCCTGCTCCCAATTGATCTGGGCCAGTAGATGAACCATCCTCATCTCCCTTGTATTTTAGATTCTGGCTTCTCCGGCCTGCCGTTGGCCCTTCAGGGCGATCAGGTCAGCCTGGAGGATGGCAATATTGTGGGCCTTCTCAAATTCGGTGGGGAACCACGTCACCGCTCGGGCGACCTGAAAACGGCCCTTGTATTCCGGGATGAACCGAGCCCAATTGCGGTCCGTGTAGTACCACAGGGAGTTGGCATTCCAGAACGACACGTGAGTCGGGTCCTGAAACGCCCCGCGACCGTCCGTTGAGGGTACTTCCAAGAGGAGCCATCCCCCAGGAGCGAGTACGCGGTACGCCTCATTCATCGCATGGACCGAGTCTCGGAGATGCTCGAAGATATGGGACGCCCGGAGGACGCCCACGGAGCTGTCCGCAAACGGCCACGTCTCATTCAGATCGGTATTGATGTCGGCGCCAAACCGGTCCACCGTAGTGAAGCCGGGCCAGGCATTCAGCCGGCCGCCCAAGTCCAGCAGGGCGCGCTTGTCATCCTGTGCCTGGCGAATGATGATCCGCCGGCTGTATTCCAGATAGTTGCGGTCCGTCTGGGCCTGCACTTCGGCGTTGTAGAGGTTGCAGGAATTCGCCTCGTGGGTCCGGTACAGGTAGAGACATCGATCGATGTGTCGGATGGCTTGCGGGCCGTAGGCGATGAAGAACCGGCAGCAGAGATCATGGTCGTCGCCGACCTTGAGGGCGGGATTGTGACCGCCGACCTTCTCGTAGGCCGCCCGCCGCCAGGCCCGGACGTGATTGGGGGCCCACTCGATACGCCGCATCATCTCGGCGGTGCACGGAAACGCGACCATCTCAATCAACTCGTGCCCTTGGTAAAAGAAGGGCCGCTGTCTCCAGCCGTAGTAATCCGAGTAGCCGCTGCTCTGCCACGCGGCATCGAAGTGGGCACTGTTGCTGTACACCATCGCCACCGACGGATCGGAGAACGCCGTGCGGATTTCTTCCAGGGCGTCCGGCGTCAACAGGTCATCCGCGTCAAGCTCGACCAGCAGATCCCCCGCGGCTTTCGAGGCGCCCAAGGCTTTGAGCCGTCCAATGCTATTCTGGGTGGCGTCGTCATCGCCCCCGGTGACAGTTTGGACGCGGGGATCGGCTCGGATGTCGTCCGGCAGTCGGCCCTCGCGATTCTCCACGACGATCCATTCCCAGTCTTCCTGTGCCCGGACGGACTCGTAACATTCCC
>Ga0315274_10009161_pt1 | contig 14331 bp, 14 predicted proteins | sample YL17G02_20_MG_FD_203700 | JGI IMG/M metagenome (GOLD analysis project Ga0315274, IMG submission 203700) | Sediment microbial communities from Yellowstone Lake, YNP, Wyoming, USA - YL17G02_20 | ecosystem: Environmental > Aquatic > Freshwater > Lake > Sediment | place: USA: Wyoming | collected... | reverse complement strand
GTCTAGGAGACGCTACCACCCCAGGTCCAGGGTTGATGCCCCTGATCTGGGGTGTCTCCTTGTCCGCTTTCTCCTTCGCCACCATCGTTAAAGCCTGCCTTCGCCGTGAAACAGGCGCGGACACAATTTTTTTGGTAAACTGGGTCTCCACGAAGAGGCTCTTGCTCGTAATCGGTGTACTTCTCATTTTTACATCCCTTTCTAGATTCCTGGGTTTCTTTTTCTCCATATACTGGGTCCTGGTTATCCTCTTTCGGGAATTACGGGTCAGGTGGTGGTTGCCCTTTCTTGCTGCCGGCGCCACAACTGCCGCAGGATATTTGCTGTTCCGTGTTTTTATTAAAATTCAATTTCCCAGAGGCCTATTTGGAATTTGAATGAGGAAATTCTAGAATGGATTCTATTTCCAGCCTATGGGCCGGCTTTCAGGTCGCCCTGACGCCCACGAATTTATTTTTCTGCTTCGTGGGGGTCTTTATCGGGACCCTGATCGGTGTTCTTCCTGGAATCGGTCCTCCGGGGGCACTGGCCATGCTACTTCCCGTTACGATCGGGGTACCCCCCACCTCCGCCATTATCATGCTGGCGGGAATTTATTATGGGGCTCAGTATGGGGGATCTACGACCTCAATCCTGGTAAATATTCCGGGTGAAGCCTCTTCCATCGTTACTTGTATTGACGGTTATCAGATGGCCAGGCAGGGGCGGGCTGGACCGGCCTTGGGAATATCCGCAATAGGTTCGTTTGTCGCGGGCACTCTGAGCCTTTTCTTCCTTTGCCTTCTGGCACATCCGATGACCCATTTAGCCCTTCGGTTTGGGCCGGCGGAATTTTTCGGCCTTATGATGATGGGACTTATCTTCGTTACGTTTCTGAGTAGCAGTTCCATGACGAAATCTTTGATATCCATGGGTATGGGACTCATCCTCACGTCTGTTGGGATGGATATCATTACGGGAAAGGTTCGGTTTGGATTTGGTTCTATGGAATTGGCCAATGGGATAGGATTAATCCCGCTCGCCATGGGTCTTTTCGGCCTGGGAGAGGTTTTGCTCAATCTGGAAACTAAAATTGATCGTAAGGTCTTCGAAGGAAGGATTAAAGGAGTCCTACCGAACAAGAGCGATCTGAAGGTATCGAGTGGACCCATTTTAAGGGGGTCCATCCTGGGCTTTTTTCTGGGTGTTATTCCTGGGGGAGGAGCCTTACTTGCTTCTTTTTTCTCTTATGCTATGGAAAAGAAGCTCTCCAAAACTCCGGAACGATTCGGAAAGGGAGCCATCGAGGGAGTGGCAGGGCCGGAGTCAGCAAACAACTCTGGCGCAGGTGGTGCCTTTGTCCCCTTGTTCACTCTTGGGATTCCATCGAATTCGGTGATGGCCATGCTTCTCGGGGCCTTTATCCTTTATGGAATAGTGCCAGGCCCCTTGCTCATGAACGAGCATCCGGAAATTGTCTGGGGGACAATCGCCTCTATGTATATCGGAAATGTAATGCTCCTGATTCTGAATTTGCCTCTTATCGGCCTTTGGATTCAGATTTTAAAAGTCCCTTACCACGTCCTCTATCCCGTCATCACCTTTTTCATGATCATCGGCTCTTACTCCCTTCGGAACAGTTTTTTTGATGTGCTGCTCCTCATTATTTTTGGAGTCTTAGGATACTTAATGAAAAAGTTCCAGTATGATGCCGCCCCGCTGGTTTTAGCCTTTGTTTTAGGAGATCAAATAGAAACTGCTTTCCGGCAAGCGTTGATCATCAGCGCAGGCAAGTTCTCCATATTTGTGACTCGCCCCATTGCGGCTACCTTTTTACTCATTTCGCTAATTCTGCTCTTGCTCCCCGTTTTTTCTTGGATCCGCGGAAGGAAAAGTATTGTTTCTCAGGTGACGACAGAAGGGAAGACGGATAAATCCATATTGGGTTGAAGTATTAAAGCGAGGGGACCCATGAAATGTGATCTTGTAATAAAAGGCGGCAGGGTAGTAATACCCAAAGTAGGAATCCGGGCCTTTGATATATGTATTACCGGAGAGAGGGTGGTGGGTTTGATCTCGCCGGAAGATGGAGTTGAAGGGAATGCCACGATCGACGCCTCCGGCAAATACATATTCCCGGGAGTGATTGACCCTCATGTGCATTGGGGGCATTCCGGCTCCATCGCCTCAGAGATTCCTGGCGAAAGCAGGGCTGCGGCCATTGGAGGATGCACAACCATCATCTTTTACCCCCTAGGCAACAGTTACTATGATAAGAAACTTCCGATTGTGGGGCCTACTGGACCTCGGCAGAATAAGACTGGAACGGAAGTGATAGCCAATTTGGGCGAGGATTATGGATATCATGAGTGCAGAGCGAAAACCGAGAGTTTATCTTATATCGATGTGGCCTTTCATTTTAAAATGAGCGACCAAGCAAGGATAAAGCGGATTGATAGCTTCATCAGAGATTGGGGAATTTCCTCTTTCAAATTTCTCATGGCTTATAAGAATCGGCCAGGGGCTTTCAATGAATTCAGAGATGGTTGGTTCTGCGCCGCCTTGAGTGCCCTAGCAAAATATGGCAGAGCCGTTGCTTGCGTGCATGCCGAAAACGATGAGGTCGTTGAATATTTTACCGAGCGGGTGATGCAAAAGGGAGGACAAGGGCTCTCTGCCTGGGCCGAGTGCCGCCCGGATTTCGCCGAGGCCGAATGTGTCAGCCGTGCTTTATATTTTGGCGAGATTACAGGCTGTCCGGTTTATATCGTTCATCTCAGTGCCAGGCGATCTCTGGAAGAGTTTAATAGATTTAGACAAAAGGGGAATAAGGCTTATGCAGAGACTTGCCCTCAATATCTCCTGCACCATTTCAAGTCACCAATCGGTATTCTAGGAAAGGTACAGCCCCCGCTAAGGACAGAAGCTGACTGTAGCGCTCTTTGGGAGGGAATCGCCAACGGTTGGATTGACACCCTGGCTTCTGATTCATGTGCTACCCCGCTGGCGGTTAAGCGGGGTCAAGGGGACATTTGGACTGCCGGATCAGGTTTCCCTGGTACGGCGACCATCCTTCCCCTCATGATCAGTGAAGGGTATCACAAAAGAGGGATCAGCCTGGAGCGAATCGTAGAGCTTACTTCATACAACGCAGCGAATATATTTAATCTTTATCCGAGAAAAGGGACAATTATGGTGGGTTCAGATGCCGACCTCGTGATAGTAGACGTGAATTTAGAGAAGACTGTAACCCCATCATTAATTCAGGGGTTTTGCGATTACACCATATTTGATGGGTGGAATGTGAAAGGATGGCCGGTTTTAACCATGCTCAGGGGACGGGTGATAATGAAAGATGGCCAGTTGACGGTGAAAGAAAGCAGCGGGAAGTATATTCCACGAAATGATTTCTTGAATAATCAATAGCAATTTCTCCGAAATCGTGGCGCTCTTGCCCGTCTGCCGGGGTCCGGCCAAAACCTGTTTAAACCTTCGTGGTTCCTGAACCCGCTTCAACAGGGTATGGAAGGCCCCCCTTTTGAATGCTTCCCAATCCTTAACAATTTGCTCAATATCTTGAGTATTTTTACTCATAACTTTGAGAGTGACGAAAATGGGGCCGCTGTTTAAAGTCCTAAAGATTGTCAATAACCCTTCTTTCCAAGAAATGAACTTTGAGTCTTTAAGCTACGTCCCTTTTCCCCTAAGAAATCCCTGGACCATTCCCAAACCAAATCTTTAAAAAGGGAGGGAAAATGAAAAGCTACCGCAAAGAATTGTGGTTCAATATTCCCACCCGCAGGGCTTTCCTCAATATTACGCCGCAGGTAGAGGAGTGCCTGAAGGAGAGGGGGGTGAAAGAAGGACTGGCTCTCGTTAATGCCATGCACACGTAGTTAAACAGGCTCTGCCGTTCATGGTGGTCGGTAGATATGCGGAAGGCAGTGCAGCGGGAGGCCGCCGAGTCTGCTCCCATAATCCCCGCACCTTAAGCCCCAGCATTGGGGCTTTTTTGGTTTGTGGATTTGTGGTATAAAAATATTATTTTAATTGAAAGGAGGGTAAAAGATGAGTGTCAAGAAAAGTTACCAATCGCGGGATGGCAAAATCATAGGTGTAAATTAAACCGGAAGTCGCTCAGATGGGAAAATTGAACAGAGACAATACGGGCCTGGTGGATACCCTTATCAAGGAAGAAATGTAAGTAATCCCAAAACTGGAAAGACAGAGCATTACAATCCGTACGGAAGAAAGACGAGCAAATAGTTCAATCTTTATGACCCCTCTTTCCAAAAAAGCCCAGGTTTTAGCCTGGGCTTCTGCACTTTTTATTTCGATTTCTTATTCCATTGATTTCATTGTTTAGGAGGCTTTTCTGGAATTGGTATATTGGCGAGAGGAATCTGAAGGCGTACAACCTGTTTTTGGAGAAGGCAACCGAAAGAATTTTCATAAATTTTGTAAACTGGCGTCCGTTCAAAATGCAATTCGTACAGACACCAAAGCTCCCAAATTTTTTCATCCAGAGTTTGGTTCTCAGGCTTTCGTAGATCCAATATTTTCATTTCCCTTTGAAGGCAATCTTCAATAAGAATGGCTCTATTATGGGAAAGGGTTTCACTATGGATTGCAAAAAAGTCGGTGGCTTTATCAGCCTTCGCCGGATCATCTTGGGCAAACATATATTTTTTGAGCCATTTTCTTGCAAGAGTTTTTGAAAGTTCAACAGCATTTTCACATCCACGAAGAAGGCCAACAGTATATTTGTCAAGAAGCGGAATATAAGCGGGAGTAGCTGCTGGTCCTTCATTTATCAACTTCTTTTTTGCTTCCTGAAATCCTTCGAGGATATCCTCAGCGGCCTCTCTTTTTCTTCCGTCGCGTGTGGGATATTCAATTTGTGGATCGATTGGACCTAATTCACTTCTATGATCCAGCAAAATTTCGTCACCCGATAAAACAAGGAGAGTTGCCGCTGATTTTGCCATATTTGGAACAACAAAGCGGACTCCTTGAAATTTTGAACGAAGCATTCCAACAATGACCTCGGTAACCTCTGCAAACCCGCCGGGGCTGTTTATGATTATATCTACGTTTTGATTCTCGATGCCTTGTATTAAATCGGAAAACCCAGTCTTATCCTCTGGGCTGAGAAGATTATCGGGATATTTTTTTACGTCCGCGACATATACCAGGAGGCTTCGTCCAGTTATTTCTTGAATCTCCTGAATTAGCTTTTTTCGCCTTTGCTGATTTTGCTCAGGATTCTGAATCGAATTAATAATGGATTGAAAGGTCCCCATATTCCTCTCCAAGTTCTTGGGGATTGGAATAATTTACCTGGGAATTATCGACAGCCTGGCCCATTGATTCAAGCGTACCAAGCCCCATGGCATCTAACGCTTTATTATAAATGTCGATGCATTCCTTGGTAAAATTAAATACTCCAAACAATTTGGGATCATTATGTGGCAATTCTCTCAGGAGTTCAGTGTCCATCTTCAGCCCTCCTTTTTTTGAGAAGAGACCTTTGAACTTCTTGATTCTTGGTCAAATGCTTCTTTTATTTTAGCAAAGAAACAAATAAACATAAATAAAAATTTTTGTCAAGGTCTAATTTCATAATTTTTTATCGGCAGGAAATCAACCAAACTTTAGGATTTTTTTAGGATTTTCCATCTTTCCCGCCTACCTACCGTACGGCATGTTTTCCTCCCCTACCCCGCACCCCTGTGGCTGGCCACGTTGGGCGTTCGGGGGGGGCAATCCCCAATTGCCCCTTAGCCCACAACCCCCTCTTGCTCTCCCTCGCTTCTCGTGAAGCTTTGGGGACGTGGATTCATACGGTGCATTGCGCATGACACAATCCTTCTTGTAAGAGAGAAAGAGGCTGTTCAGGGTATTCAATTGTTGGAAATCTGGGGACATAATAGCAATTTTAACCTTTCCTTGTAATCGGCCTTCCGGCCTTCCCCATTGATAAGTCGCGACCGATCATTCGCTCAACTAAATTAACAAAACTTGCATCTCCCGCCGACCGGCCGGTGCGGGTAAACTTCCGGGTAGCGGGGTCCATTGCAGAGGAGGGCTTGGATAAAAAGTCACTCCGCTCTTTGACCAATCCAAACAATGTCCTACCTTTTACCAAAGGGTCTGCGTCCTTCTTCCCCACACGGAAAGGAGCGCTCGAGCAAGGTTGAGGTGACCCTGGCGCGCGCGGCTGGGCTTGAAGGATCAGTCGGTGATCTTGCTCTGCCGTTTGCGCACGGCGGGCACCGCCATCGTGAGCACAACCAGGACCGTGGCGATGATGAATGCAAGGCTGATCGGCCGGGTGAAGAACACGGAGGGGTCGCCGCGAGAGATCAGCAGCGCCCGCCGCAGGTTTTCCTCCAGCATCGGCCCCAGCACGAACCCGAGCAGCATGGGCGCCGCGGGGCACCCGAGCTTAATCCAAATGAAGCCGAGGGCGCCGAATAGCGCCGCTACGTTGAGCTCGACCGAGCTGGTGTTCACGCTGTAGATGCCGATGGAGGAGAACACCATGATGGCGGGGAAAAGCAGGCGATAGGGAACCTTGAGCAGGTTCACCCAGAGGCCGACCAGCGGCAGGTTGAGCACGAGAAGCATCAGATTGCCGACCCACATGCTTGCGATCAAGCCCCAGAAGAGGTCGGGATTGTTGACCATCACCTGCGGGCCGGGGTTGATGCCCTGGATGATGAGCGCGCCAAGCATCATGGCCATCGTCCCGCTGGCGGGAATCCCCAGGGTGAGCATGGGGATGAACTTGCACTGCGCATCCGCATTGTTGGCGGCTTCGGGTCCCGCTACGCCCTGGATTGCACCGTGGCCAAATTGCGAAGGGTCCCTGGCGAGCTTCTTCTCGACCATGTAGGACGAGAACGAGGCGATGGCCGGCCCGGTTCCGGGCAGAACGCCGAAGAACGCCCCGAGGAGGGTTCCCCTGACGATCGGGCCGATGGATTGTTTGAGGTCCTTCTTGGTGGGGAAGAGATGCACCACCCTGGAGGTGTGGACCACCCGCTCCTCCAGATCCCCGAGGTTGCTGATCATTTCGCCCACCGCGAATACCCCCACGGCGATGACCACGAAGCCGATCCCGTCCGCCAACTCGGAGATGCCGAAGCTGAAGCGCTCCACGCCGGTTGTGAGGTCAGTGCCCACAACGCCGAACAGCAGGCCCAGCGCCACCATGGCGAGCGACTTGCTCATGTCGCCCTGGGAGAGCACCGCCGCGGCAACCAGTCCCATCAGCATCAGCGAGAAGTATTCCGGGGCGCGGAACTCGAAGGCGATCTCGGCGATGACCGGACCGAACATGGCGATGATCATCGTGCACACGGTGCCGGCAAAGAACGACCCGATGGCCGCGATCGCCAGCGCCGCCCCGGCGCGCCCCTGCCGCGCCATCTGGTAGCCGTCGATACACGTGACCACCGACGAGGTCTCGCCCGGAAGGTTGACCAGGATGGCGGTCGTCGAGCCGCCGTACTGGGCACCGTAGTAGATACCGGCCAGCATGATCAGCGCCGCCACTGGCGGAAGGGTGAAGGTAATCGGCAGCAACATCGCGACCGTCGCCAGCGGCCCGATGCCGGGGAGAACGCCGATCAGGGTGCCCAACAGGCAGCCGATGAAGCAGTAGAGGGTATTCTGAAACGACAAGGCGATACTGAACCCATATATCAAGTGGTGAAACAGATCCATGAAAAACTCCCCGTCAGAATCCTTTGATCAGGGAATAAGGCAGGCCGAGGCCCCAGACGAATACGGCCAGGGAGAGCATCGTCATGACCGCGGTAAGCAGCAGGACCTCGCCCCACTTGAAATCCTTGCCCGCGGCCGCCGACCCGAAGGCCAGGACCGCCAGCGCCGGGATGAAGCCCGCGCGCTCCATCAGGACGCCGAAGAGGACGATCATGACGGGCAGCACGATCACGGCCCGGATCGACCAGTTGCCCTGGATCTTCTCGTTCCTGCGCAGCCCTTTGGCCATGATGTAGATGCCGAAGAGAATGAGGATCCCGCCCAGAAGGGTCGGGAAGTAGCCGGATCCCATGCGCAGCAGCCGGCCGAACGGGTAATCCCGGGCGACGAATATCGCTACGGCTCCGAACACGAAGAACATCAGGCCTGCCCAGAAATCCCGGTTGCTGCGAATTTCCAGTTTCATCGAGGGTCCTTTCTCCTTACTTGTCAGTGTTTTTCGCCCCAGCACATAACGACGGCTATTTTTTCCCCTGCATCGAAAGTCAACCGTCAAGGGGTTCAACGCCGGAACGTTGAACCCCTTTTAAAGGTGCCCGTGAAATCTATCCCGGCTTTGCCTTGGATGCCTTCACCACCTTGCTCCAACGCTCGATTTCTTCCAGCAGAAACTTGCGGAAATACTCGGGCGTTTCCGCGATCGGATCGGCGCCCAGTTGCGCCAGCCGGGCGCGAAAGTCTTCCTTCTGCACGGCCTTTACGATGACCGCATTCAACGCGTTGACCACCGAGGCGGGGGTTCCTGCCGGCGCCAATAGACCATACCAGGTTTGGGTGATAAAACCCGGCAGGCCGCCTTCGATCATGGTCGGCAAATCAGGCAGCAAGGGCGATCTCTTGGCGCTGGTAATGGCGAGCGCCCGGATCCGGCCCGGGGCCATCAACGGTTGGGCCGCGGGAATGTTGCTGAAGGAAAAATCAACCTCCCCGCTGGCCAGCGCCGTCAAGGAAGGCGACGTGCCTTTATAAGGAACATGGGTCATGTCGGTTTTGATCATGAGCTTGAGCAGTTCCCCGGAGAGGTGCTGGGTACTGCCGCTGCCGGATGAGGAAAAATTGAATTTGCCGGGATTTTTTTTGGCCACGGCAAGGAATTCGGTGACGTTCTTGGCGGGAAATGCAGGATTCACCAGCAACAGGTTCGGACTGTTGGCAAAAACCGCCACCGGCGCGAAGTCTTTTACCGGATCGTAATTGATCTTGGGGTAAAGGCTGACGTTGACTCCCAACGCCGCCGAACTCATGAACAGCGTGTAACCGTCGTTGGCTGATTTAGCGACCAACTCCGCGGCGACGTTCTGGGCCGCTCCCGGGCGGTTTTCGACGATGATTTGCTGGCCCATGGCCGCGGTAATCTGCTGGGCAATCAGCCTGCCCATGATGTCGCTCCCTCCGCCAGGTGCGTAACCCACCACCATTCGGATGGGTTTGGTAGGGTACTGCGGCGCCTGGGCAAATGCGAGCCCGTTAAGGCACAACAATACTCCGAGCACAATCATCAGCAGTTTTCGAGTCATGTCTCCTCCTTTTTTTGTCGGCAAATCTGGGGACAAAATCCCAATTCTAGCCTTTTTTTAGGCGGCCTGATGGTGAAGGAAACCAGGAACAACCACGCGGGAAATCCCAGCCATGCCCCGATATTAATTATCGAATATTTCGTTGTCAAGAAAATTGGTATTATTTCCCCAGATTCACCAGATTCCAGCGCAACGAGATTGCGGGAAGACGAGGATTTCCGAAGCAGAATAACTGCGCTGGCAGGAAAATTGGAAAAAGAAAAAAACGAATACTTATTTAATTATGCCTGACCCCGTGCCCCCATGGTCTTCACCATTCCCATTGACTTTAGTTCAAAAGAAGTCCTTAAATTTCAAATAGAATATCCCACGTTGAACCCGTCAAGAATGGCGTAATGGACATTCCGGGGAGATTGGCAGTCCCCCACTTCATAAAAGGGCTTCCCTTTTTCCTTTAAAGCTTCCGATAAGGACCGAAGGGGAGTCAGGCCGGCAGCCAGGACCAGGCTGTGGCATTCCAAAAAACGATTTTCTCCCTCGTGCACTAGACTGACGCCGCTTTTATTCACTTGGGTGATTTTGCCCTTTAGAATGATTTCGACTTTCAAATCATCCATCATATCCAACAACATTTGCCTATTCGCCTGATGGACATTCGTAGCGATCGTGTCGAGTAACTCAATGATCCTGACCTTTTTCCCTTTTTGGCTCAGCCAGACAGCCGTTTCACAGCCCTCCATGCCCCCGCCCAAGATAAGAACCTTCTCCCCTACTTCTTTCTTTCCGGAAAGGACCTGGTAGCAGCTCACAACCATTTCCTCCTTTATTCCCGGAATTTCGGGGACCAGGGGACCCGATCCCGTGGCTAGAACGGCCAAATCAAAATCCAGATCGGCAATCAATTGCGGAGTCACCTCGCGATTCAGATGGAGCTCAATCCCGGAACGGGCAATTTGCCACTGATACCAATCTAATAATTTTTTGAGGTCCTTCTTAAACTCCGGAACGCAAGCCTCTCGCAGGTGCCCGCCCAAGGTACTTTCTTTTTCGAACAGAGAAACCCGATGCCCCCGAAGGGCGGCTATTCGGGCCGCCTCCATTCCGGCAACCCCGCCCCCGATGATCAGAACGCTTTGGGGATGACTTGTAACCCCGGAAGGGTAATTCCTCTCCCGCCCGCAAATGGGATTCACCGAACAGGTGGCCGGCTTGCTCTGCTGGGCCGGAAGGCGAAAGCATCCTTCATGGCACCCAATGCAGGGTCGGATATCCTTTTCCTGACCGCGAAAAACCTTCTCGGCCCATTGGGAATCGGCCAGGAGGGGCCGGGCGAGGGCAATCATATCGGCCGCTCCTTCCCTGAGAGCCTGCTCGGCCAGCTGGGGGTTCCCCAACTTTCCGGCGGCTATGATCGGAAACGATACCCTTTTTTTAAGTCCCCGAATCAAATCGATCGTGCAGGCGTCCGGCTGATAGGTCGGAGGATGGGCCCAGTAAAAAGCTTCGTAGCAGCCGGCATCTGCATGGAGTCCATCGTATCCCGCCTCTTCCAGTATTTCAGCGCCGGCAAGGGATTCCGAGATATCCCGCCCGATTTCCTCATATCCTTCCGGTTTAAGTGAGGATTTCCAGGGAGCCCGAATGAAATGTTTGACGCTGTAGCGAAAAGTTACCGGAAAATTTTTTCCCGTCATCCTTTTTATCTGGCCCAGAATTTCGATTCCAAACGTAAGTCTGCCTCGAAGATCCCCCCCAAACCGATCCTTCCTCCTATTCCAAAGGGCCGTATTGAACTGATCGATCAAATAGCCCTCGTGGCCGTGAATTTCGATCCCGTCCACCCCGATTCCAGCGACCATTTGTCCCGCCCGGCCGAAAGCCTCAATCAGCTTCTGAATTTCGTTGGCGGTCAGCTCCCGGCAGGTAACCTGGGGCCGAAAAAAGGCCGCATTCGGGGAGGAGGAAACCGGCTGGAATCCGGCGTCAATGACATCGCCCCGGGCTACTCGTCCCGGGCCCGCGGATAATTGTACGAAAAGTTTGGCCCCGAAGTTATGCACCCGGTCAGCCAGTTCAGCCAGCCCGGGAAGGGCGTTGGGGGTGAGAACCGGCCAAATCCGGGCACCGTTTTTCTGAAAATTCTCAACTTCGTTTTCAACCTTAAAAACCCCGGTTATGATCAGGCCCACTCCCCCTTTGGCCCGCTCCACATAGAAATCGATCACCCGCGGGGGAAAGGTGCCCTCCTGGGGTGGATGAAGGTTAGTCAGGTTAACGGGAGCCATGGCAATCCGGTTTTTGATTTCCAGGGATCCAATACGCATCGGCTCGAAAAAAATTCTACGATTTGGGTTGGACATTTTTGCTCCTTTACAGAAAACAGGTTCTGGCAAAGGGCTTTGAAAGACCCTTTTTAAAAGAACTGAGCCTCCTCCTCATCTGAGGCTTCCCGAAATTTTCAAGGAAAAAGAATTAAAGTCCCTTGACGCCTTTCTCCTTACAATAGCGACTGGCGCCCGGGTGAAAAGGGATGGGAGAGCCTCCCCCCACCCATCGAATAGTAAGAACCACCCGTTCCGCCGGTGGCAATCGACAGCCGACCCGTTTTTTGCGCCAGGGCAGGTGATACCCCCCAAAGCAGGGCTAAGAGGATCGTGAGTTCGAAGGCGATAACCCACTTTTGGCCAAAGCGCATCATGGATCCTCCTTCTCAATCCATGCCCCTCTTATCGGACAAGGAGTTGATCCTGTTTTTTCTACTTATAGGTGGTGATGACTCTGGGTGTAGGGCTGCCACAGAATACGATATACATTTTTTCGGTCCCGGTGTTTAAGAGCTGATGCTCCACCACATCTGCCGGAAACCATAGGGTATCGCCAGCTCCTATTGGTTTCTCGCTGATTTTCCCTCCGTCGGTTTTCCATTGGATGACCCCGGTCCCCCGGACGATATGGTAGATCTCTTCGAAATTTTTCGGATAGGTGATCTCATATCCCTCGGCCTTGTCGCTCGTATGGCGATGCCAGCGATGGATAGAGTACCCCGGATTGATCTCGGACACTCCCATGAATGTTCCCTTGGTCAGAGCGTGAGGTGGATAGACAATCCTTTTCATCCACCCTGCCTCCTTGCTGCCGGCCCCGGGAGGCGGCACCGGATTCACCTCCGCCCCCCGAATAATTACAGGTTCTACCATCCTTTACCTCCCCGCTTAATCTAGTTTTGCGTCCCGGAAATCCCCAGGAGTCCGGCCGCGTTCTCCCCCCAGATCTTCCTTTTCCCTTCGAAAGGAATCGATTCCAGGCGGCGAACCGTTTCAACCGGGTCCGGATCGTTCACCTCAAAGGGATAGTCGCTGCCCATCAACACCTTATCAATCCCCACGGTTTTGATCAAATATTCCAGGGCGGGAAGGTAGTGCGTAACCGTGTCGAAGTATAGAAGCCGGACATAGTCACTCGGCGGCCGGGGGATCTTTCGCCGGCATTCCGGTTTGACCCGGTAGCCGTGTTCCCGGCGCCCTCTCTGATAGGGAAGAAAGCCTCCCCCATGGGCGAAATAGAATTTCAGCCGGGGGTGTCGCGAAAATGAAATTACTGTTTCAGATAAGCCAATTTGTCCCACCGGACCGGGTATCCCCTGGTGATTCCGGGGCAGAAGTAGGTGGGGCTCTCCCGGTTGGTCACGACTTCGATCAGATAAGGCGCATTGGCCGAAATGGCTTCCTGAATTGCCCCTTTGATCTGCCCGGAGCTGTGAATCCGCTTCCCCTTGACCCCGAAAGCCTCGGCGATCTTCATAAAATCGGGATTATACAGCTTGCCGTCGCGCTCAAAAGTCGACCAGACTTCCCGGCCGTAATTGATCAACTGTCCATGGCGCTCAATGCTCTGGCCATAATTGTTGATCAGAACCCAGATCACCGGGATGTTATACTCCACCGCCGTGGCCAGGGCGTAATTGGACATGATGAAAGATCCATCCCCGACGATCGCCAGGGCGACTTTATCCGGCCTGGCCAGCTTCACCCCCATAACGGCGCTCGTTGACCAGCCCATCTGCGCCATCCCCGCGTTGTTGAAAAAGGTGTTGGGTGTATGGATCACTCCATATCCCTCAAAGGCCTGCTGGATATCGCCCGTATCGGTGACCACATTGGCGTCCCGTGGAAGAGCGCGGTTCACCTCAAAGGCCAAACGATTGGTGGAAACCGGGTCTTCTTCCCCCCGGTTGTCCGCTTCGATTTTGGCCATCCACTCCTCTTTCCATTTCCTCGCCTGCGCCACCCAGGATTGCCGGTCCCTCTCGCCTTTCTTCCAGTCGGGCTTACCCGCTTCCAGAATCTGTTGCAGGGCGATTTTGCCGTCCGCCACGATTCCCACATCGGCCAGGTAGTTCCGGCCGATATCCAGCTGATCAATGTTCACCTGAATTAACTTGGTATCGGGGAAATTGTATACCACCCCTTTCCGCCATCCCGAGGTATGGGCATCGCAGAAGCGGCAACCCACAGCCAAAACCACATCGGCTTCCCGCGTGGCCCGAACCGAACTTCCCCATCCGCTTCTTCCCACCGGACCCAGGCAAAGGGGATGATCCTCCGCCAGGACCCCTTTCCCCGGCATGGAGGTGACTACGGGGATTTCCAGTTGATCGGCCCATTCCTTGACTTCTTTCCAGGCTTCGGCGATATGGGCTCCCCCGCCCACCAGCAGCAAGGGTTTTTTCGCCCCGGACAGCAGCTGGGCGGCTTCCCTGATCATCGCCGGATCGCCTCCCGTCTTGGTGGTGAGGTGGTCCTTCCCCCAGGTGGAGGTGCTGTCTATTTCGAGTTCGTGGGCGGAGATGTCGAAGGGGATGTAAACCGCAGTAGGTCCGGGCCTGCCCGATCCGGCCAGCTTATGGGCCTGCATCACCTGATAGGCCAGAATATCGGGGCGTAAAGCGTACCAGACCCGCTTGGTGACGGGCTTAAAGATAGTTGGGACGTCATCTCCGCAGTGAACGCTGAGTTCCTCTAAACTGGACCGGTCCAGATAATGA
>Ga0315274_10009160_pt1 | contig 14331 bp, 13 predicted proteins | sample YL17G02_20_MG_FD_203700 | JGI IMG/M metagenome (GOLD analysis project Ga0315274, IMG submission 203700) | Sediment microbial communities from Yellowstone Lake, YNP, Wyoming, USA - YL17G02_20 | ecosystem: Environmental > Aquatic > Freshwater > Lake > Sediment | place: USA: Wyoming | collected... | reverse complement strand
AGCAGATACTTACATGTGGAGACTTTGAGGATATCTGTCATTCCCGGGATAATTCTTCTTGTCATCCTGTTTATGTGTCTCCCGGTAGCAGCGATTGATCTGGCTGATAAGTATTATGGTGACGGGGTCAACTTCAGCAATGCCGGGCAGTTTACCGATGCACTCACGGCGTATGACAGGTCGGTTTTCATCCGCCCGAATAACGCTGATGCGTGGCTCAATCGCGGCGTCGTACTGGAAAATCTCGGACAATTCTCTGAAGCGGTCGACTCATATAACAAGGCAATTGTCCTCCAGCCAGCATATGCCGAAGCATGGAACAACCGCGGCATCGCATTACGGAATCTCGGCAGGTATGCAGATGCAATTTCCTCGTATGACAAGGCAATTGCCATCAGACCATCATATATCGAAGCACTGCTAAACCGGGGTGTCGCGCTGGATTACCTCGGGCGGTATGACGAGGCAATTGCCACGTATGACAAGGTGCTTGCTCTCCAGCCGAATCACACCACGGCACGGGAAAATCGTGATATTGCCCTGACCAAGAAAAACCGGATCAACCCCACGACCATCGGCGCACTTGTTCTGATTATCGCTATCATCATCGGGGCAGTATTCTGGTATACAAAACCCCGGAAACTGATGTCTGACTTGAAACCAGCCCGGAAGAGACCCGGGCTGAAAGTGAAAGAGGACATACCACCGGAGAAGAAACCGAAAGAAATGAAACTGTTTTACGGAGCCATTCCCGAAGAAAGCAGGCTGCATACGTTAGCCAGCCTGTGCAGCGTGATGAATGTAGCCGGGGTTTCCATTCTTGATGACCCGGAAAAAGTAGCAGCCCTCCTGAACGAATACTCCAGGGGACAATATGAAAAGGAACGAAATGCCCTGATCCTTGCGCTGAATGATCACATCCCCCAGGATTTGCTAAAATCTCACAGCGGATTTACCCTTGTCAATACTCCCGTAAAGTTGAGGAAACGACTGATGGATCACTATACCATGCCTGAGGATCTTGCCCGCTGGACTATTGAGACATGGGTAAAGGCTCTCGATATGACCCCAAGATCATCTGACGTGTGGTTCAACAAAGGAGTTACCTTGGGCAAACTCGGAAAATATCAGGAAGCAATTGGATGCTACGATACGGTTCTTGAGATAGATCCAAGGGATACTAATGCCTGGTTCAACAAAGGAGTTGCTCTTAAAGAACTCGGAAAATATCAGGAAGCAATTGGATGCTATGATAAGGCTCTCGAGATAAACCCAAGATTAGGAAAAGCATGGAATAATAAAGGAGTTGCCCTCAAAGAACTCGGAAAATATAACGAAGCAATTGAATGCTATGACAAGGCTCTCGAAATAGATCCAAGGGATGCTAACGCCTGGTTCAGCAAAGGAGTTGCCCTCAAAGAACTCGGAAAATATCAGGAAGCGATTGGATGCTACGATACGGCTCTCGAGATAGATCCAAGGGATGCTAATGCCTGGTTCAACAAAGGAGTTGCCCTGGGCAAACTCGGAAGATATGCGGAAGCAATTGGATGCTATGATAAGGCTCTCGAGATAAACCCAGGATCATCTGACGCATGGTTCAACAAGGGAGTAGCTCTAACAGAACTCGGAAAATATCAGGAAGCAATTGGATGCTATGACAAGGCTCTCGAGATAAATCCAGGAGAAGGAAAAGCATGGTACAACAAAGGAGTAGCTCTAACAGAACTCGGAAAATATGAGGAAGCAATCGGGTGCTATGATAAATCACTCGACATAAATCCAAGATCATCGGACGCGTGGTTTAACAAAGGAGTTGTTCTTAAAGAACTCGGAAAATATGAAGAAGCAATTGGATGCTATGACAAGGCTCTCGAGATAAACCCAAGACAATCTGACGCGTGGTTCAACAAAGGAGTTGCCCTCAAAGAACTCGGAAAATATCAGGAAGCAATTGGATGCTACGATACGGCTCTTGAGATAGATCCAAGGGATGCTAATGCCTGGTTCAACAAAGGAGTTGCCCTTAAAGAACTCGGAAAATATGCGGAAGCAATTGGATGCTATGACAAGGCTCTCGAGATAGATCCAAGGGATGTTAATGCCTGGTACAACAAAGGAGTTGCCCTTAAAGAACTCGGAAAATATGAAGAAGCGATTAGATGCTATGATAAATCACTCGACATAAATCCAAGATCATCTGATGTGTGGTTCAACAAAGGAGTTGCCCTCAAAGAACTCGGAAAATATAACGAAGCAATTGGATGCTATGACAAGGCTCTTGAGATAGATCCAAGGGATGTTAATGCCTGGTACAACAAAGGAGTTGCCCTTAAAGAACTCGGAAAATATGAAGAAGCGATTAGATGCTATGACAAGGCTCTTGAGATAGACCCAAGATCATCTGATGTGTGGTTCAACAAAGGAGTTGCTCTTAAAGAACTCGGAAGATATGCGGATGTAATTGGATGCTATGACAAGGCTCTCGAGATAAACCCAAGATTAGGAAAAGCATGGTACAACAAAGGAGTTGCCCTCAAAGAACTCGGAAAATATAACGAAGCAATTGGATGCTATGACAAGGCTCTCAAGATAAACCCAAGATTAGGAAAAGCATGGTACAACAAAGGAGTTGCCCTCAAAGAACTCGGAAAATATAACGAAGCAATTGGATGCTATGATAAAGCTCTCGAGATAAACCAAAGGTCATCGGACGCGTGGTTCAACAAAGGAGTTGCTCTTAAAGAACTCGGAAGATATAACGAAGCAATTGGATGCTATGATAAAGCTCTTGAGATAGATCCAAGACAATCTGACGTGTGGTACAACAAAGGAAATGACTTTTATAAACTTGGAAAATATGAAGAAGCAATTGGATGCTACGATACGGCTCTCGAGATAAATCCAGGATTAGGGAGAGTATGGAATAATAAAGGAATTGCCCTTAAAGAACTCGGAAAATATAAGGAAGCAATTGGATGCTTCGATAAAGCACTCACTATGGACCCAGGATTAGTGGGAGCATGGTACAACAAAGGAGTTGCCCTCAAAGAACTCGGAAGATATGCGGAAGCAATTGGTTGTTACGATAAGACTCTCGGGATATACCCAAAAAATGCTAATGCCTTGTTCACTAAAGGAGTTACCCTGGTCAAACTCGGAAAACCTCAGGAAGCAATGAGATGCTTTCAGCAGGTTATAGAACTTGCTCCTTTGCAAGATGCTTCCCTTGTTGAACAAGCAAAAAAGATCATTATCCGGCTAAAAATACAGAATAAATAAATCTGAAAACCGGGATCTGATTACTTCTACCATACCTTTGATATCACACATGGATTTTTCGGGAAATTTTCGGGGGTGAACTTTAATGAGGTCGTATCTGGATTTTTTCGGTTATTCTCTCGTTTCAGGACGATGCTGTTTTTTAAGGATACGTGTTTTTCCGGATTGTGGAGGAACATCACATCCCCGTTGGGACAATAACGAGAGACGGTCCCTGCCGTTTACGATTATCCTGTCTCCGTATGCAGCCCACCGGTATGCAGCCGGTACTGTTTTGCAATCCGTGTTGATTTTTTTCCATGGAGCGATCCTGACAGCCAGCCGCCAACATGCAGTGGGTCTGCCTGAAAGGCGTTTGATCTTTCTTGCAAGTTCAGAAACGAGCTTTGAATTATCCCTGACCCTACGGAAGCTTTTTTAGAAACGTATCTGTACTCCGGATGAGCTTTGTGGCCTCCGGAGCCCTTTCATTGCAATGATCTCCGTGGCGATATCGATTGATGACTGAACAGATACGAGCATTGCATGGAGTACCATGTTCCGTGTGTCCCGATCGCTCCTGAACTGTTCGAGGGAAATACCCATGTACCGCTCCCAGTCGTCCAGCGTATCGGATAATTCCCGGATACATGAGACGAGCCTCAACGACTCACCCCGGCTAAAAAGGCCTGGTCTACCCGGTCAAACAGGTATTTCAGGTCAAGGTACCGTCGCATCAGAACCGTTTCATAGTCTATCTTCTGCTCGTCGTTCCTGCAGAAAACAATGCTGCCGGTCCGAACCACCTCATACTGGAACTCCACGGGGGCACCGTTGAGTATTCTCACATCGCAGGGGACGTGGGGGGTAAGCAGGTCTTCTATCTCCCCGGCAATCTGCATCTGTACCCTGAAGAGGGCATAGGGGTCCATCGTCCCCGACAGGAGGAGCGCGATATCGATATCCTGGCAGGCATCATGACGGAGAAAAGACCCGTAGAGGTAGGCCAGCAGCACCTGGTCATAGTGGCAGAGCACCTGTCCAGTTACTGCCCTGACATCGGCTTCGGACGGACCATCCTTCTTAAAAAAAAGGAAGATATCATCCGGCACCTCACCTTTATCCACCTGCATACACCTGTACCTTACTATGTCTGAAAGGGTTTAAAGGGATTTCCCCGTGAGCCCGCCATATTTCCGGATGCCGGGGTCCTGATCCGGCATCTCTCCCAATCTGATGCACGGGGCCTTTTTGCATACTTTTAGCCAGAAGATCCCGCTTGTCAGGGGTTTGTCCGGCCCTGTTATCCTTGGTATTGCTGCCCGGACTGTTGAAGGTAAAGAAGACCTGGTCCGCGAGGGGTATTTCATCCGGGAACTTTTTGATCTTGGCATGGGGGGATAACCAGTCCGTATGCCTACTCCTGTAAAGCAGTTGTTGCACGGTTTATCCGGGATATCGTCTCATTCGATGGCTGGACAGTGATCGGCTATGACCCGGGGACGATTATGGATGCTGTCGGTATAAGGGAAATGTACTCCCTCCACTTCCGGGACGCCCTGCTTGCTGCAACAATGAAACAGTACACTATTGGCACGATCTATACTGAGGATTCGCATTTTAACAAAATCCCGTGGATAACGGTTGTCAACCCGTTTTTAAAAGAGGAGTCCTGACCACTACACCTGGTCCGGGTATGACATAATCAGAGCCGGAACTATCGGGAGGATTCACGTTCCATTTTTATGGGCAGGAGAAACCGATATTTTTTCTTTCCCTCGAAATTTTGCCTGACACTCCCAATTGTATATTTATAAAACAACCACTATACCTCACCAGATAAAAAGGATTAGTTACCTGTCCAAGAGATCCCGTCTCCCCTTGCTCATCTTCGGCGGCATTATTCTTCTCGTGATCCTTGTTGCCGCCCTGTTCCTCTCCAGTCCCTCACCGCAACCGGTAACAATACCGTCTCCAGCCATCATCTCCTCGACGGATTTTGTGGCGCCAACCGCTCCCCAACCCCCATCCTACACCGTCGCAATCAACGGCCAGAAGGTCCCGCCCTCATCGGTCCATCTCCAGGTCATGGCCAATACCTGCATTCCGGGGGATATTACCGGACTCAGGGTCTCTGTCAACGGGGCGCAGAAAGGGATGCCTGGTGCCAGCCCGGGTGCGGGCGGGACCTTTGCCGGCCGACGTCCATATCAGATCAGTAAGATACATCTTACTTTATGATGTATCGTGCTTTGTACGATGGAACTCTTCAGCTTTATCATAAAATGGTATCACTACAGGAGCTTTGCCGTGATGAGCCGGGCAGCGACTTACCGGAGGACGGGAGAAATCCCTCCTTCTCCAACATTGTTATACCATCATGTGCGGGAGTCGGACCGCACCTGGCACCGGTACCAGCCTGTTGTGGGAAATCCCATTCGCAATTGAGAGAAACAATTTACCTATGAGCATATCACCACTAAGCAATAAGAGGAGTGGAAAACCAACCTATGACAAATTATCACCTTACTGTCACCATCTGGGAAGAAGAGGGATTGTATGTTTCAAAATGCGTTGAGCTTGACGTCGCCAGCTGCGGGGATACACCAAAAGAAGCACTGGAGAATATTCGTGAAGCGATCGATCTCTATCTGAAAAATGCGGTGGAATACGGGATGCTAACAGATATCGAACCTTCACTCACAACGCATGAAAAATTCACTTCCCTTATTGAGGTCCAGGCGTGAAACTCCCGAGAGTATCATCAGCTCATGTTATTTCGGAGTTGAAGAAGAGAGGTTTTACCGATGCACGCTACCAGGGAAAGGGAAGCCATACTGCTCTTATCAGGATTGACAATACCGGTTTAGAAACTGCTGGTAATCATCCCAAAAAGGGATATCCTGCCAATTGGAACTCTCCTCTCGATTATGAGACAGGGAAAGTTTACGCGGGAAGAATTCATTGAGATACTCACGGGTTAATCACTGATAGTTCATCTCCTGTTCTTTTTTAGTGCTGATTCAGAGAAATCCGGAATCTGGTCATGTAGTCGCGGTAAAAAACTAAAAAACCGGCTTGGCCCGGACTCGACAAACAGCGGGCGGCCATCTCCATCAGAGATGATCATCTCAAAAATTCCGTCAGGAACCGGAGTCACTCCATCGTTCCCCAAACCTTGTTCTGCCATCAGGTACGGGTTCCGGCCGGCACCTTCATGTATTTATAGAGATGTACCTGACCACTACAATATCAGGATATTCCAGTAAAGGATAAAAATATGATTCTGAAGTATATTGAAAAAGCCCTCTCTCATGCACGGTACGAGATTATTGAAGACAGGGATCCCTATTATGGGGAAGTGCCGGAACTGGTCGGGGTCTGGGCAACTGGTCCGACGTTGGAAGAGTGCCGGAAAAATCTCGTTGATGTCATCGAAGGCTGGATCGTTATCCGGCTCAAACGAGGACTCCCGATTCCCCCAATCGATAATTGTACTATCGATGATGTCGTGAGGATGGAAAGCGGTGTCGAAGCATAAGATAACACCACTCTCATGGAATGAACTTGTCTCTCCCGGTTTGTCAAGCGAACGCTGCGTGCCGGTTGTTGTTTTTCAGCCATTCCTCTCTTAAAATACCGGCCTGCCGGATGATCCTTATATGAGATCTACAGAAATGTCTTCGGGATGCGGGTTTGGTACCGGCTATTCTTCTGTAACGGTGTTCCTACAGGGGCATTTTTAGCACAGGGCATTCTCTGGATGTCAGGGTATACTGTCATCAGACTGCCAGGTTCCTGGTTTTAGGATCAGGAACAGGAAACCGGGAGAATAGCAGTGGGTGATTGTGCCAACAGGATACCTGGTGTGACAGAGCATTGAAATTACGGTATCCTGCTTTTCAAAATGACACCGGAATACCAGCCGGTGCATCCGGGTTCACGTGTCACTTTAATGCCCGGCACGTATTCCAAGACAGATCGTTGACACAGGAAAAACATAATACAAAATTTTATCTATTTTTTTGTATTATAATACTATAGAACACACCATGACCATCAGGGATGCCCTTGTAGAACAGAAACGGGAACTGGATCTCCGCCGGCAGGAGCTGTATATAGAGCGCACTGCGGAGATCCGTGATGACAACAGCCGGTTGATCCGGATGGTGATTGGTCCGCGCAGGGCAGGCAAATCATTTTTTGTTACCCGGCACCTTATGGCCAAAGGACCGTTCGGATATGTAAATTTCGACGATGAAGAACTCAATGATGCGGAAAAAATCCCCGATATCCTGGCAGCAGTAGCAGACCTCTATCCCGGATCAAAAACGCTCCTGCTCGATGAGATACAGAATATACCGGGATGGGAACTTCTGGCAAACCGGCTCGCACGGCAGGGGTATTTTCTGTATATAACCGGCAGCAATGCACACCTGCTGAGTAAAGAACTCTCAACACACCTTACCGGCCGGCATACGGTAACAACTATTTTTCCGTTCTCGTTTGCAGAATACCTGCGGACAAAACCGGGCGAATATACAGAAAGTGAATACCGGGCGCTCCTTTTTGAGTATTCTGTCACCGGGGGGTTTCCTGAACCCCTGACAACCACAATCAACAAAAAAGAGTACCTTCTCCGCCTGTTCGATGCGGTGGTGTATAAGGATATCATACGGCGCTACCGGGTCCGGTCACAGCAGGGGCTGGGGGATCTCGCCCAATATCTCTGTTCTAATGTAGCAGGAGAATATTCTGTGCACCGTCTCTCGCGGGTTACCGAATGCCGCAGTGACCGTACCGTCCGGAAATACCTTGAGTACCTGGAGGAGGCATTTCTCTTTTTTTCTGTCCCGAGATTCTCGTACAAGGTAAAGGAACAGGTTCAGGCAAACAAGAAAATCTATTGTATCGATAACGGGTTTGTCATGGCCAAAGGATTCCGGTTTTCCCGGAATGAGGGAACCCTTTTGGAAAACCTTGTAGCAATTGCACTCCATCAGCTCGAACTGGCAGGTAACCTGGACCTGTACTACTGGAAGAATGCTCAGCACCAGGAAGTCGATTTTGTTCTCCATCGCAACGGGAGGGTTGTCGCACTGATCCAGGTCTGCACCGATCTGGCGGATGAAAAGACACGCCGCCGTGAAATCAATGCGCTTCTGACAGCAGGCCGCGATCTCTCCTGCAAAAAACGCATCATCCTTGCCATGGATGAAGAGCAGACAAAGACTGAAGAATGGTTCGGTATAAGGGGCGATATCCAGTATATCCCTCTCTGGAAATGGTTGCAGCGGCCAGGTATCTGAAAAGACCTGATCCCCAATAACCCCAATAAGGGCTCCGTTTGCCCATCGGGCGATCCTGTTTTTGGGTTCCAGGGGAAGTGCGTCAACACCTGTGGAAAATATCGCTATAATCGGTTATTTTGAGAAACAACGCGTTTAAATCAGGAAAAACCTGTCAATGTAGCGGGTTTGAAGTGCCCTGCTTTCTCAGCGGTGGGGCGTGGCACGGTCAAAATAATTACCGGGCTGCTGGTGGCGTTATTGCGTTTGGGTTAAGGGGGGAGGGAATTATTCCTGGTCCTTTTGGAACAACCAACGACACCAATCATACATAAAAAAACCAGTGGTTACCGTAAACCAGAAAAGTCGGGTGAAACCGTGCCGGCCCGGGTGCAGTACCTGAGGGGAAATAAGCCCAAATTGGGCTCCTTTCCTCTTTCTGTTATGCCAGATACTCCCGGCAAACGCTGATTTGCCCTCCTTTTCTGTTCGCGTGGAAAATACGATCAAATATTGCCTTGTTTGACAAAATACGGTATATTTGCACCTCTCCTATGGGTCACCAATGCCCATGCAATCGATGTGAATTCTGCCCTGTAGTTTCATTCATCCGTCACCCATAAACCCTACCGGAATGCGAATGTGAGGCTCTTTTTTTCTCCGACGGAGGTCTAAAAAAGAGTCTTGAAGGTGACAGAATATTTGGACGGTTATTCAAATCATTTGAGGGATATTATCTATTCTGGGCTCAATACGGGCTCCGATTGCCCAGATAATCTCATGACCATGACAACCAGTATTGGGGAGAATGATCGATATATTAATACACATATACACCTATAGGTATTGCTATGCAGGCTGCATCTACAATCTATGTCAGAAAAGACTTAAAAGAGCGGTTAAATGGCCTGAAACGACACCCAAAGGAATCATACAATGATGTTATCGAACATCTGGTTTCCTTAGCGCTCGATGACGAGCCACTCAGTGAGGAAGCAATTAAAGGACTGGAAGAGGCTCTCGAAGATATCAAGAAAGGGAATCTGATTTCAGAGGAAGTTATCAGGAAAAAATATGGTGTTGAATGAACCTGTACCGGGTGAAGTATACGCCCCGGGCGGATCGCGACCTGGAAAAACTTCCCTTAGCAATCGCAAAGAAAGTGATTCGTGCAATTGGGGAGATCTCTGATACTCCCTACCTCTCTATCAAAAAGTTGAAGGGGTCCAATCCCAGACACCCGGTCTATTCCCACAGGGTTGGAAGGGACATTCGTGTACTACTCTCAATCCATGACAACGTTCTGATCATCCACGTTCTTGAAATTGAAAACCGCAAACAATCCTACCGGGATTTTTAATGTTGGAAGGGTAAAAATGCCCATCCCGATATCCGCATCACAAACCGTTCAGCACCATCACTCGGCTTTTACATAATGTTTGATGTACCTGTGCCATCAGAAACAATCCCGTCATAATGTGGAAATTAAAAGAATCCGTGATTTTTCCCTCCATCAGAATTTTTCCTGAAGCATCCGAATGTATTTTTATGCAGCAACCGCTATACCTCACCGGATAAAACAGGTTAGTAAATGTCCAAGCGATCCCGTCTCCCCTGGCTCATCATCGGCGGCATCATTCTTCTCGTGATCCTTATTGCCGCCCTGTTCCTCTCCAGTCCCTCACCGCAACCGATAACAATACCCTCTCCAGCCATCATCTCCTCAACAGATTTTGTGGCGCCAACCGCTCCTCAACCTCCATCCTGCACGGTCGCAATCAACGGCCAGAAAGTACCGCCCTCATCGGTCCATCTCCAGGTTATGGCCAATACCTGCATTCCGGGAGATATTACCGAACTCAGGGTCTCTGTCAACGGGCAGCAGAAGGGGATGCTTGATGCCAGCCCGGGTGCGAGCGGGACGTTTGCCGGCACGTCCGGCACCAATTCGGTTACGGTAGTCGCGAAGTTTGCAAACGGGGCGGAGAGCGTTGTGTACATGGGGATGGTAGGGTGAATCTTCTTCATTTTTGAAGTACCGGGTACCGGATTGTATTTTAACGATCTGCAGGACAAAACGCTTTTATCTGGTACTACGATATAATTTCGACATATGACATCTCTTCTCGAATATGCTCTTGGGAATACCAGGTTAATCCTTTGCCTGACACTGCTCTGTTTTTTTCTTATTGCATATCCCGTGATGGCAGGTGAAGTCACCATCACCGCTTCGGGCACCCAGACGTACTTTCGCGGTGAAGAGATACCATTCTTCGGTACAAATACCGAATCCGGAACAACGTACCTTTTCATGACCGGTCCTTCCCTGCCACCAATTGGATCGCAGATTCAGTATCCTGGAAATCCCGTGACGGATGGGGTATCCGCTACCTTCCAGACTGCTGATGTCAGGAGTGACGGCACGTGGTACTGGACGTGGAATACTGCCAGTTCAGGGTTGGATGCAGGCACCTATACGATCTATGCCGTCAGCGGACCGCGGGACCGGGACAACCTTGCCGGTGTTCAGTACCAGACGGTCTCAGTGGTCATAAAAAAGCCTTTTATTGAAGGATCAAGCTCCCTGAAGGGAGACACATTGGATATCACCGGTTCTGCTGTCGGAACTCCTTCCCATGGTGTCCAGGTCTGGATACTCGGGGAAAATTATGCAGAGATCAGATTAGTGCCGGTGGACCAGACAGGTTCCTTCCGGTTTACTGTTCCCTATGGAACCGCTGCAAATCCTGCTCATGGCATGTTCTCTGTTATCCTGCAGCACCCGATGATGAATGACCAGTTTGATATCGTCCGGAGTGAGACCAATCCTGATTATGTCAGAAACATCCAGACGGGTTCTGATCTCTTCCCTTTGTTCGGTCCATCAGCACGGAAAGGTTCTGAGGCAGCTGTCATGCTCTTCCAGGCCCTCAATGATCCGCGGGTTGATGACACCTACTGGAGTATGCAGTTCGGTACTGAACCACTAGGTGCGGCATACCCTGGCCCGACTTCAAATCCGCTGCCCGAACACGAGATTACCCCAGCTGCTACCAGTACTCCAAATCCATCATCCGCTGGCAATGGCTGGTTTGAGGGAGTTATAAATCTGATAATGAATGTGTTGAAAGGGATCATTCCGTCACCGCCGAACCCCGAGAACGGAGCAGGTGATAATTACCCCCCGCCAATCCAGACGTTTAAGCCAGTACCGACCCCCTATCCCAATCCAACCATCACCTTCACTATGGTACCCACGATTACGTATGTTCCGCCCCCGAAAATCACGGTCAAACCCTACAGTCCCGTACCGACCCCGTACCCGAATCCAACAATCACTATCAACCCGCCGCCCAGGATTACCTATGTTCCACCCCCGAGATTCACGATGGCGCCCTATCGTCCCCCTACGAGATTTTAGGAGATTTTACCGGAAAGAAAGATGAATCAACGCGTCAAAAAATAGATACACGAAGCTAAATTTATTCATCTTCTTCTTTTGTCCGATTCAAAGAGTGCGGTAACCACACCTGCAAGGTCCGGAGAAAAGGGACTCTTATCGGGGAGATAAATTTTCCTATCCTAGTGGGATTTTTCGGGTTTTGGAAGAATTCCATGTTCGTTCAGCCAATCCGGCAAATCCAGAATATTTTTATACCCCTTTATTTCCATTGGAGTACATGTCGGTAACCGGGTCCACGGTGGCCTGCGGTGAAACAAGTTATACACTTGATTTTCCAGTCACCTTGGAGATGAACCCTGACCTGATTGTTGCCAGCTCCTCCGGTGCTGATGTCCGGCGGGGAGGTTCATCGTCTCTGTCCCAAGGTTGAGGCGGGGATAGGGAAAAAATTCCCCGATCTGCCGATATGTTCACCTGCCCGTGCAGGCCTCACAATGGGCACCGGTCCGATGTGACCGTCCAGCCTATCAGAGGCACCTTCAATTGAGGCACAGAATGCGTTGGTGAATCAAATAGAAAACACTGAAAATCGTTATTCTGGCAAACGGGGTTCATATTGTGATATTTCTGGCGTGTCCGGGAATCGGAGCCCTGCCCGGGCTTATATGGGATTTTCCTGATCCCGGCATTGGCAATCCGGGGGCGATACGCAGCCGGAAGGGAGCTCTTTTCCGACCGAACATTTCCCGGTTATCGGTTGCCCGGAAGTCCGACGAACGTCTGACAGGGTTGAACGTTGTTTGAGTAGAATAGAAAGATGATCTATTCCAGACCCGATACGGCCTCCGTTTGCCAATCGGACGATGCCATTTTTTGTTCCAGTGGAAGTGCGTCAACACCTGTGGAAAATATCGCTAAAATCGGTTATTTTGAGAAACAACGCGTTTTAATCAGGAAAAAACATGATAATTTAGCGGGCCTGCAATGCCCCCCTTTCTGAGCTGGGGGTGTAGCACGGTCACAACGAAGGGAGGGCCGCTGGTGCCCGCCCCTGCGATCACGTCGTAAAAATCACCATTACACCGTCATCAACCATCCGGCTTACAACAATCCGTCATGGAACAGACTGGTTGAGTCTTGACCTGGTCTCGGGGTTATGGTAACCTTGTCTTTTTAGGAAATATCCCCACTTTGCAGATTTTCTCCTGGTCGATGAACGGATTTCTGAACCTCTCCCCGTTCGCCGCCGGGGGTTATTGCTCACTTCTGCGCTTTTTCTTCGCGCTGGCTTTCTTCTTTGAGGACCTTTGCGATATCTTTCCTGAAACCAGGGATCCTGGTGGTGATAATCTCCCAAAGCGTTTCGTAATCAATACGATAATACCCGTGCGCCATGATGTCCCGAAGCCCGGCTACCTGTTTCCACGCAACACCGGGATAACGGGCTTTGAGATCTTCCGGAAGGTTCTTTGTCGCCTCACCAATGATCTCAAAGTTCCTGACTACGGCATCCTGTGTCCTGGGGTCTCTGAGAAACTGTTCGTATGTCATACCCGTTGTGTATTTTTTTATTTTTCCTGCGGCTTCTTTGATATCATCAAGAAAATGGAGCACGGTCCTATGCATAGACGACCTCGCCAAGGATATAAGGTTTGAGCCGTTTCTTGATCGTGCCCTTCATCACCAGATCGACTTTGCGCCCGAAGAGGTCTTCGAGATAAAACTTGCAGTCCATATAATGATCGAATGTCTTCTCCCCTTTCCGGAACGTAACGAGCACATCCACATCGCTGTCCGGCCGCTCCTCTCCGCGTACAAAAGAGCCGAAGATGCCAATCTTTGCAACACCAAACCGTTTTTTCAGTTCCGGATCATGTTTACGGAGCAGGGCGATTGCGTCCATCTGTACATCCAATATATAAATGGTCTGACTTAAACATGTGGGTGAACACCAGGGCAGTATGCGGTGATTCTCCATCAGGATTTGTCATCCGGGCTGCTGTACCGGTGCACAGGATTTTCCTCCGGACTTTGATTCGATCTTGTCCGAAGCTCATAGGGGAAACATCACATGATTTTGCATAGGTGAAACCATCCCGGCCCGGGTGCAGTACCTGAGGGGGTAATAAGCCCAAATTGGGCTCCTTTCCTCTTTCTGAGATGTCAGATACTCCCGGGAAACCCTGAATTGCCTTCCTTTTCTGTTCGCGTGGAGAATACGGTCAAATATTGGTCTGTTTGTCAAAATACGGCAGATTTGCACCTCGCTCGTGTGCCACCAATGCTCATGCAATCGAGGTGAATTCTGCAAGGTAGTTTACTCCAAACGGAACGATAAACACTGTTGGAATGCGAATGTGAGGCTCTTTTTTTCTCCGA
>Ga0315274_10009158_pt1 | contig 14334 bp, 13 predicted proteins | sample YL17G02_20_MG_FD_203700 | JGI IMG/M metagenome (GOLD analysis project Ga0315274, IMG submission 203700) | Sediment microbial communities from Yellowstone Lake, YNP, Wyoming, USA - YL17G02_20 | ecosystem: Environmental > Aquatic > Freshwater > Lake > Sediment | place: USA: Wyoming | collected... | reverse complement strand
GGACCATCAGCGCGGCCACCGCGCAGACGCCGCCAATCGCCCAAACGCGCCCCGGGAAGTCAGCGGCGGAGGCGATGGCCCGCTTCCCGGTCACGAAGACAGATGCAAGGAGCCAGAGAAAGGCGACACCGCCGAAGACGCCCAACTCGGCGAACATCTGAAGGTAGTTCTCGTGCGCAGCCTCCACATAGCCTGCAATCGCGTAGCGCGGGTAGACGTACTTGAACGCTCCCGGTCCCGCGCCAAGCCAGGGGTAGGCATCGAAAAGCTGAAGGGTGCCTTTCCAGGTGAGTATCCGGAACATGTTCGAGGGGCTGGTCAGCCTCAGCACGTCACCGAGCCAGGCCCGGGCAGCCGGCACCTGCCAGGCCGCGACTGCCGCGAGAGCAGCAGCGACAACACCCGCGATCACGACAGCGCCTACCGGCTTCTTCAGTCGCGGTTTCTGCCAGGCGAGCAGCACGAGGTAAAGCAGCGCCGCCGCGCCGCAGGCGACCATCGCGCCTTTCGATTTCGTCGGGATAATGGTCGCTGCAAGCGCAATCGCGCAGAACCCCCAGAGGAGCCGTCGTGCCAGCACTCTATCGGCGAGAGCCGCGCTCAGCGCGAGCGGGAACATCATCGCGAAGAAGCCGCCGAGCGGGTTCGGGTTGAAGAAGGTGCTGAATATCTGCCAGGTCGGGTCGTGGAGGTCGCGCGCGACCGCGAACTTCTCTCGCCAGCCGTACAGCGCGACCACGAGCGCGGCCGACAGGACGAGCGCGTTGCGCAGCCAAGCGGCCGGGTCGGGGTCTTCGCGCTGTGTCACCATCACCGCAACCGCAATGCCCAGCGCGATCACTGTCAGCATCATGAGCGCGCGCCCGGCCTCCTCAGGTATGGGGATGAAGGCAGTCAGGACGAGCGAGCAGGCGAATGCGGCGGCCACCACACCGGGTCTACTGGCGGGAAGTGTTGCTCGGTTCGCCACGAGGTAGAACAGCAGGAATCCGACTAGCAGCCGGCCCAGCTCGATCTTGCCGGCGTGTGGGTTGGCGGACGAAAGGGTGCTGATGGCGGCGACGACGAGAAGCAGCGCAGCAGGCAGATGGATCGCGTTCGGCAGGCGTGCGGGAGGCTTTCCCGAGGCCCACCGCGCCAGCAGCGCCGTGAGCAGGGCGAGGAAGACGAGGCCCGCGGCGAGCGTCTGCCCACCGGAGGCGGAGATCTGCCCCGCCCCGGACGTTTCCGGAATGCAGACCTGGCCCCAGAAGATCGGCGCGTAGAAAACCGCGGTGAGGAGCGCGGTGTCGTGGAGCGCGGCAAGCCCCGCGGCGACAGAAGGTGTTCGCGTCCGGCTCACTGGTGCGCCTCCCAGATGCTGCGCACCCGATCGCGTGCGCGCCGCAGCGAGATCTGCGCCATGATGAGCGCCGCCCGCATCCATATGCCGGCAACGGGCAGCAGCCTGAGGCCCCGGGGCCACTGGCGGGCGTAATGCTTGCGGTAGAAGCGGGCCATGCTGCGGTGGAACTGGATCACCATCGGGAGCGGCCGCTGATCGCTGCTGCGCCCGATGCGGTGCACGATGACCGCGTCAGGCACGTAGTAGATCATCCATCCTGCCTGCTGCGCCCGGAGACACCAGTCCATGTCCTCCGCATACATGAAGTACCCTTCGTCGAAGCCCCCGACTCGCTCCCACGCCTCTCGCCTGATGCAGACGGCCGCGCCTGAGACCCAGTCGACCTGTTGCGGCGAGCGGTGGTCCCAGTCCTGCATGAGGTACTCGCGCGTGAACCGGTTGCCGGGTAAGAACCGGCCGAATACCGTGTTGCGCATCACCGCCGCCATCGGCCTCGGGAACCGCCGGCATGAGAACTGCAGGCTGCCATCGCTGTTCAGCAGGCAAGGCCCGGCTGCTCCCGCATCCCGGTGTGAGTCCATGAACGCCACCAGGCGGCCGAGCGCGCCTCGACGAACCACCGTGTCAGGGTTGAGCATAAGAAGGTAGCGTCCGGTTGTCACCCGCGCGGCTTCGTTGTAGCCGCGGGCAAAGCCCGTGTTCTCGTTGCTCTCAATCAGCGTCACGCCGGGGAATCGCTGCCGGACCATCTCGCCGCTGCCGTCCGGTGAGGCGTTATCGAGCACGATCACCTCGATGCTGAGCTCGGGATCGGATTCGAGAACAGACCGCAGCGCCTCCTCGAGATCCTGCCGCGTGTTCCAGTTGACAATGCAGACCGAGAGTTCAGGTTGGGCCATGCCGTGAGCGGGACAGTCCCTCTATCCGTCCTTGGGCTGCCAGCCCTGGGGCGGCGGCTCCGCCTCGTCGGTGAGCATGATCGGGATACCGTTCTCGATGCGATACTGGCGGCCGCAGTGCACGCAGATCAGATGATCGTGCACCAGCTCCACCCGCGCCTTGCACTCCGGGCAGGCCAGAATCTCGAGCAACGCAGGGTCCAACGCCATTGCATCTGCCTCCTGTTGTTGAGCGGCCCGACCACGCAGCGGTGGACGCGGCTGACGCCGCGAGCTACACGTTGACGACGCGCCGGACGCCGAGAGTGGCGAAGCGTCCGGCGAAGATGCCGGCCAACGCGCCGGCGAGCATGCCCCAGATCCCCGCCTGAAACCCGTAGCCCACGGCGAGCCCCATGAGCATCCCGATGCCTGATCCCTTCTGCAGCTTCACCAGGATGGCGCCGAGCCCGACCCCCAGCACGAGCCCGGACCCAATCCCGAACTTGATGGCCGTGAACAGCCCGGAGCCGCTCCCGAGCGGCAGCACGTAGAGCTTGCTGGGCATGCTGCCCGTGACGAAGTACCCGATCAGCGCGAACACGATGCCGCTGGCCACGCCAGCTGCGGCACACCTCTTCAGCCTATCGTTCTCCGACCAGTCGGACCCCGGGCCTTGCGCTGCCGCGCCCTTCCTCTGGGTGGTCACACGGTCCATGCTGGCGGCGCTGCTGAAGCCGTCTTCCTTTTTGATTGGCCTGAAGATCGACTGGTCGGCGCCCACGTACTGCGATATGTCGATCGACGTCTGCGTCGCTGAGTCCGCGAGTCCGTGGCTCGCTCCCGTGCGCTGCGGCGCGGGAGCAGCAGGGGTGGCCTGAGCGGTCGCAGGTTGATCGGCCGCCTGCCCATGGCCGAGCGGGCGCAGCGTGACATCGAGGCCCATCTGCTGGGGGGCTGCCTCGGCCTCGGCTGCCTCCGCCGCCTCGGCCTCCTCCGCTTGCTCTTGCTGGTCAAGGGGCAGGCCGGTTTCGGGCTCGACGGCGGGAGCGGGTGGCATGATTAACGGCCTCCCGCTCTGCTTGAGTTCCTTCGCCGCCTTGCCGGAAACGCTGGCCCCGGCGGGAAGCATTGGGCGGTTGCACCACTCGCAGGTGTCCGTGGTGCTGCTTTCCATGCCGCATCGTCGACACAACATCGGGGATGTCACTCCTCGCGGCCAGACGCGCCCGCCGCCGGTCCGGCCGACCGTCAATACTCGTGGAATCCCGCCCACGCAATTATGCTACCCAGAAAGCCGCTTGTCCAGCGCGGGGAAGCAGTCTCCTACGCTGGCTGAGCAGCCGGCCGGCTAGGCCCGCAGGACGCCCTCGAGGGCGTCCACGAACCTCTGGTTCTGCTCCGGCGTTCCCGTGGTGACGCGGATATGCGTCGGCGCGCCGAAGATGTCGCCGGTCCGCACGATGACCCCGCGTTTCAGCAGCTCGGTGAAGACCGGGCGGCAGTCCCGGCCCAGGTCCACCCAGACGAAGTTAGCGTAGCTGCGGGTGTAGCGCAAGCCGAGCCGCTCGAACTCGCGGTGGAGGTACTGCTTCGAGTCCACGTTCAGCCTCACCGTGCGCTGCACCTGGTCGCCATCCTCCAGGCTGGCCAGGGCGGCCGCCTGAGCGACACTGCTGACGTTGAACGGCTCGCGAACGCGCTCGAGGGCGTCCGCCAACTCCGGCGTCGTGGCGCCATAGCCGATCCGCAGCCCGGCGAGCGCGTAGGTCTTCGAGAACGTCCGCAGTACGATCACTCTCCGGCCCTCTCGCAGGAGGCCGAGGCTGTCGGGGTAGTCGGGGCTGTCGACGTACTCGTAGTAGGCCTCGTCCATCACCAGGACGGTGGTGTCCGGGATAGCCTTCAGCAATTCGGCCAGCTCCGAGCGCGTGACGATGGTTCCGGTCGGGTTGTTCGGGTTGCCGATGAAGATGACCTTGGTCTTCGGCGTCAGCCGGCGCGCCATCTCGCGCGTGTCGTATCGGAACTCTACCATCGGCACGAACACCGGCGTGGCATCCATGAGCTTCGCCGTGAACTCGTACTGGCTGAAGGGCCCCGTGCACATCATCACTTCGTCCCCCGGGGAGACGAAGGCCAGCCCGATGTTGTGGATCAACTCATCGCTGCCATGCCCGAGCAGAATCTGGCCAGGCGGGAAGCCCAGCTTCGCCGCCAGCGCGCGGCGGAGGTGATAGCAGTCGTTGTCCGGGTAAAGCGCAACGCCGGTCGCGGCGTTCCGGATCGCCTCGACCGCCCTGGGCGATGGGCCGAGCGGGTTCTCGTTCGAGGCGAGCTTCACGACATCGGTCAGCCCGAACTCGCGCTGCACCTCCTCGATGGGCTTGCCCGGTGTGTAGGGCGTGAGCTGTCTCACGCAGGGCCGGGTTATGGGGATATCGCTCATGAGCCCTTGTCCTCAATATCCTCATCGTCAGCCAGCGACCTCACCCGGAGCATCCTCGACTCGCTATAGGTGGCGGCCTCTTCGATCGCCTTCCTCACCTCGCGCGGCACACCCCGGGAGTCGGCGAGTCTCCGCAGGGCCGTCGTGTTCACCTGGGTGACCGCATCCCACTTGCCGAGGGGTGCGAGGATCTCCCTCAGCCTCTCGATGTCCCAGCGCGTCACCCGCTTGTAGGCGCGCCGCTCCGCCAGATAGCCGGACTGCTCGACCCGCTCGGCCTGGCACTGATCGAGGTAGCGGTTGATCAACTCCTTCGCCTGATCCTTGCGGGCGTCGGCTTCCTTTCCCGCTGTGTCCGCTTCGGCGTACTCCCGCAGGGCGGCGGCAATGTCGATGTCCAGGTTGTCCGGCTCCACCGGCGCGCGGAACAGCAGGCAGTGGGCCCGATACGCGCACCACTCGCAATGCGTGCCCGGCCTGGGGTCGAACTCCTGAAGCTCGATGCTGACGATTGCATCCAGTATATCGTCTTTCGTCTCCGCGAGGAACTGTTCCGTCTGCGCGATCTCCATCTGATAATCGTGCAGCAGGAAGAAGAGCGCGGTGGTGATCTCGAAGCCTGGGTAGAGCTTGCCGGCGGCCATGCGGTAGATGGCGAGCTGCGCATCGTTCTCCAGCACCGTGACCGGCTGCATCCTGCGGCTGGTCTTATAGTCGATGACCTCGAGCTTCCGCTCGGGCAGCACATCGACGCGATCGATCCGCCCGGAGAGCGAGTGACTGCCAGACAGCTCGACGCTGAAGCTCAGCTCCGTCGCCGCCGTCCGCCGCCCTTCCTCGCGCTGGCAGTGCTTCTCATAGTGCATGCGGAGCGCGTTGACGCCTTCCTCGAAGTAGGGCCCGCGCTTCTCCTCCGCCACCTGGCTCTCGCGCCCGCGCCACGACTGGATGAAGGCATCGATGACCTCCTCCAGCGAGGGCATCTGAAGCTGCCCCGGATCGTACATGCGATGGAGCGCGTCGTGCACCGCCGCGCCGAAGTGCAGTTCGGGCGGAACCGGCACCGGCACTCGCTGGACGTACTGGAGCCAGTAGGCATGCGGGCAACGCTGATAGGTGCGGAACTGCGAGTAGCTAATCCGCATCGCCGGCGTCCTCCGCGGGCCGCGCCTCATCCACATCGCCGACATAGAGTGCGCGGCCCAGCAGGAAGTGGCGCTCTGTCCAGCGCTGCCCTTTCTCCCGGGCCGTCTCGATCTGCCCGAGGAACATGTTGATCTTGGCGTCAAGGTCCTCGGCGTGGTGCAGCGCGATCGCTTCAGCAGTCATCGGCGCCTTGGGCGACCCGAACTCGCCCGTCCCGTGGTGGCTCAGAATCATGTGACTGAGCCGGAGCTTGAGCTCATCGGGGAAGCCCTCGACCTCGTTCGCCCGCGAAAGCACGAGGCGCTCGCCCAAAACCAGGTGCCCGAGAAGCTGCCCCTCATCGGTGTACTCGAACGCCGTCTGCCAGCTCAGCTCCTCCATCTTGCCGACATCGTGGAGAATGGCCGACGTGAGCAGAAGATCGCGGTCGAGCGCAGGGAACACCGCGCATACCTTCTCGCACAGCTCCACCACCTCGGCGGTGTGCTCGATGAGGCCGCCGATATATGCGTGATGCAGCGCCTTCGCGCCCGGTGCAGTGAGGAATCGCTTGCGGAAGTCCTGGTCGCGGAACATCGTGATCAACAGCTCGCGCAGGTGCCTATTCTCGATGGTCTTCACCACCTGCGCGATGTGGGTTTCGAGCGCGGCCGAGTCCTTGTGGCTTCTGGGCAGGAAGTCGCTCGGGTCGGCCTCATCTGGTGGCAGAAGACGGGCCTGCTCGATCCTGAGCTGAAGCTCGTTCCGGTACGTCTCGACCACGCCGGTGACCTCGACCACATCGCCGACCACAAACCGCTCGCCGATCGCGGCAGCGTTCTCCCAGACCTTCGCAGGGATGCGGCCGCTCGGGTCACAGAGCGTGAGGTCGAGGAACAGCCCCGACCGGCCGCCCTGCCTCAGCTCCTTCCGGACGACGAGGAAGGTGCTTTCGACCTGGTTGCCAGGCTCGAGATCGATGATCCGCACTTGTGTGCCTCCGGCACATTCTTGCGCCTCAATAGCGAGATGCCAGCGTGCATCCTTGATAGTAGTTCGACAGGATCGCCCGATAGTCCCACCCAAGGTCGGCCAGACCGGCCGCGCCGACCTGGCACATGCCCACCTGATGGCCCCAACCCGCGCCCCAGATCGTAAACGCCACCGGAGGGTTGTCCCCCTCTCGGATGGGTTCGATGGCGAACGAGGCGGAGTTCAGGTCGCCCAATGCGCGCCGGATGTCCGATCCGCCGCGGATCTTGAACAGCTTCTTCGAGCCAATGACCGCGATCTCGCGCACGACACCCGACTCGGCCCGGTTCGTGACACGCACATCGAGGAGATCGCCGAACTCGCCGACGGCCTCGGTCAGGGACTTGTGCAACTCTTCCCGGGGCACCACCGACCACCAGCGGAACCGGCTCGCCTTGGCGTACTGGGGCTGGTGGCAGTAGACCGGCGGCGCGTACTTCAGGTACTGTTTGAGTGTGTCGCCGGCGAGCGGGAACTCGAGCGGTATCGCCGCACGGTCGTAGTCGGCCCCGCCGCGCAGGTACGGAACCGCGTGCTGGCCGGGCCAGTAGTCCTCGTTGCTCACCGTATGACCGCCGCAGTTCGATGAGTACAGCGTATCGGCGAGCCGCCCCTCATACTCCAGCACCTGACCCCAGGTCGACGCGACCGCGCGATCGCTGTTCGGGTCCTCGCTCGTCGCGCCGCCATAGACCTGGCAGTGCTGTGTCGCGCAGAGGTCGAAGCCCTCGGATCGGTGTCGCCCGGCCTTGATGAGGGCCTGACCACGGGCGGCGACGGCCTGCGCTTCGAGCGCGGCAAGCGGATACTTCGCAGGCATCTCCGATGGCACGACCCCGCGCAGATAGGTCTCGACATCGACGATGTTGACGGCAGTCAGCGCGCCGTCTCTTGCTCGCACTTCGATGACGCCGCGGTAATCCCGATCAGTGATCTTGTCCCAATGCCCCTGAACGCCGCTGACCCTCACGACTCCGCCCTCCGGCGGCACGAGCAGCACGCCCGCGCCTGCCGAGCCGACCGCCTCGCCCGCCGCATTGATGATCGTAGGGGAGCCCCTCTGCGGGCTCCCGCCTGCTGGTTCGAGCGAGACCCGCCAAGTCTCGCCCTGCAGGGCCTGGGCGATGGGACGCTCTCCGGCCAGATCCAGAATGCTGATCGTTCCCATTGGAGCGCTGAACGCGACGCTCTGCGCGCCCTGGATCAGCCCGATACGGATCTTGGGCGGCTCACCCGCGCAGCGCTCAGGCTGCCCGGCAACGAAGACGAGAAGAGCGGGAAGGATCCATTTGGAGCGGAGGAACATAGCGCGCTCGTGTGTCGGTGATGGCGTAATCTATCACGGGGGAGAGCGAGGGGTCAATTCGAGGGTGGCGCAGGGAGCGACGGGACGAGCCAAGGAACCGACGTACGGATTGAGCCAGCGAGTGTGGTGCCGAACGCTCGGGGGGGAGAACGGCTCGAACAGCATCGACGCCGATGCGTGCGCCGGCATGTCGCAGCTGGCTGTCGCAGCCTGTCACAGCGACTCTGCCACAGGCCCTCGGACGATCACCGCTGCCCATTCCTGCCTCCCCAGGCAAGCGCGAGCGGCGGCGCTCGATTGCCGCTCGTCGCGGGTCGTGCTACCATCATCCCACAATGGCAGCCATGCCATCCTGGACAAAGGACGATGTGCGTGGGTTTCTGTCCCACTATGGCATCTTGGAGGGCGTGGACGATGCCGCGCCGCTGGCCGGGGGCTGCGACAACCTCAATCTGCTCGTCAGCCTCGGCGAGCGGCGTGTGGTGCTTCGGCGCTACTCGCACACTCCCGAAGACGAGATCGAGTGGGAGCTTCAGCTCATCCGCTACCTTGACGAGCGTGGTTTCCCCACGCCGGCAGTGTTCGCGGGCGAGGACGGCGCTCTTTGCCGCAGCTTCCTGGGCCGGCCCGCCGCCCTCTTCAGCTTCGTGCCGGGCCGCGAGCCATCGCCCCAGTCGCCGCTGGAGGGAGCACAGGTAGCAGCCGCGGTGGCGGAGCTGCATCTAGTCACGCGTGACCTGCACCTTCCCCACGCCCGCTCGCACACGGACTGGAAGCGGCTGGAGCGATTGGAGGTGACCGCGTCACGTCTCTCCTCCCCCGGACTGGCGGGAATGGCGACTCGCGCGCGAGATTTCAGAGAGGAATTCACCAAGCGTCTCGCCACGGTGAATGGCTTTCTGCCCGCTGGTATCGTGCATCATGACGCGAACCCAGGCAACGCACTGCTGGATGAGGAGGGGAAGCTAGTCGCTCTCATCGACTTCGATGAAGCACATGAAGGAGAAGTCCTCACCGATGTCGCGAGTCTGCTCCGCTTGTGGGCCACGCCGGATAGTTGGCGGGGGCTGAAGCCGGAGATGACGGATGCGGTCCTCTCCGCGTACAACAAACGCCGGTCTTTGTCGCAGGCGGAGTGGGAGATGCTGCCCGACTTCCTTCTCTTCTTCACTCTCGCCGACGCGGCCGAATACGTGAGCAGGAGCCTCGCCTCTGATCCCACTGGCGCTCCAGTGCCGGAATGCCTGGCGTATCGGAGGTTCCTGGAGCTGGAGCGCGAGCAGGAATGGAGGAAGATGCTGCTGCCGCCATGAACACGAACGCGAGCGATTTCTTGTGCGCCGAGGGTGTCACCTATGTTCGACACGCCTACACCCCGCGAGCGCGAAGCCGCGATCAGAAAGCCAGGAAATGCCTGAAGAAAGACGTTCGCCCAATGTCACCTCATTGGGCGAACGTCCGTAGTGGCAGTGGGATTGTCGCTGCGACTCCGCAGCAAGGGTCCGCCTCCGAAGCTAATCCTCGAACGCCATCTGCTGCACGTCGATGCCGGGGATGGCCTTTAGCTTGGCGACCATCTCCTGGCAAACCTTGTCCTCGCAGATCATGTCGAGCAGCACGAGGCCACCCGGCGCGCAGTAGCTCCCCTGCACTTCGTGCAGGCCCACCCTCGTGCGTATGTAGCAGCCGTACTCGGTGAAGATCCTCTGGACATCGGGAACAGTCTGGACGCGGTCGGTGATGTGTACCCCAACGATGCGGTGCCCCCGCTTATCCATGTCTCGGCCTCCTCCTGTCGTCCGCTCGCGATCCGCGCGCGGCGCTCAGACTCTTTCACGGCAGCCTTGGCTTCCCTGCCGAAGTGTCGTCCGCATTGCGGTCAGGGCCCGACGCGCCCGTCGATCTGCTGGGCCTGTGCGCGGAACGGTTCCCGCCCGCCCTCGCCCATGACCGTGCCCTCCACCTGCGCGAAGCTCTCCATCAGCCTCGCATCGTCGTCCTCTGACAGGACCCTCCCGACGAGCGGCCACAGTTCCGCATCCTCTTCTCTGATGTGGTGTCCGAGCAGCTTGACGTAGGCGATGGCATTGTCAGCGAAGGCCTTAGCCGCCTCCGGCTTTCCCTCGGCCGCGCCCGCGCTCGTGCTTCGTAGCGAAGCGGCATCGCCACTTCGCAGAGTAGCAAGGGAATCCGACATCGCGCGCACGTGCCTCCTGCCGCGGCCGTGCTCCTCGAGGAGGTGGAAGACCAGTCCGACATCGCGGTGCACGCCGCGGCGCTCCATCGCCTTGAAGAGGTGGAGCTCCTCCTTGCCGTGGTGGTACCCGTCAACGAATGTCCGCAGGAATCCCACCGCCATCTCCGCGCCATCCTTGTCGAATGCCTCTTGTTGGGCAGGAGCTTGCTCCTGCCACGTGAACTGCGCCCGCTGGCCCAGCCGCTGGACGGCGGGCAGCATGATCTCGATGATGCGGTGATCCTGCTCGAGGCTATCGGTGACACGCATCGGTCTTGCCTCCCCGTTCATATACGCCGTTTCTGAAGGCCCTTCGCCTGCCCGGAGCGCGCTCCTGTCGCATCGGGGACGGCCGGCTCGCCCGCGTCTGGAAACCGAGACAACAAGCGCCCCGCCAGGCTCACGCTCCGCACGCAGGTGTGGTGGCTTGCTCCGCCGAATTCGGGAGTAGACTGAGAGCAGCAGGAGACGTGCATGAGCGACAGCAAGCGCGGCGACGAGGGCCAACAGCAGAAGGCGGGGCTGGGCTTCGGGCATCTGTCGATGAACGAGGTGCCGCCTTCGGCGCGGGTTTCTGTGGAAGATGCGCCCAAGCCGGCGAGCCGCGCCGGCCTGTTCGTCATCCTCGTTCTCCTCGCGGTCGCCGCTGTCGTGTTCGGGGCCCGGATGATCGCGAACGTGGCTCCGGGGCAGGAGGCTGAGGCGAGACTGCGCCAGGGCGTCCAGGCGCTCCCAGCCTGGCAGAAGGGTGACATTATGCGGGCCGAGTACATGACCGGAAGCACGTTGCGGCTCGAGTTCTCCACCCGTCTGAACACCACTAGCGACACCGACCGCGAGGCGATCCGGCAGATGACCAAGGACGTCTTCGAGGTGCTGCGCAAGGAGCGGCCCGATCGCGACCTCTATATCCGAGGTTTTCAGGCTGGGGAGCAGATCGTGCGAGGAGAATACCGGTACCGGAGCAACCTAGTCGGGCCCGGCGGGCAACAGGTGCCTGATATCACGGTGCGTGTGAAGGGCGATCCTGAGGGAGGCATTCAGGGCGCCTTCAGTAGCAGCGCCCGGCAGCGCCGGTAGCGTCACATATGCGCAGAGCGCCGACAGCTACGGATTCTCTTGCATTACGGTGAGGACCGTAATGCAAGAGAATCTGCCGTGTGAGCCTCACGCTGTGCGCTGTAGAGTTTCTTGCATTATGGCTGTTCATAACCATAATGCAAGAAACTCTATAGGTGAGCGCAGCCCCGTCGCCCCCTACGGTGCGGGCGCGCCGGCCCAGGCTGCCGCGGCCGGCTCGGGAGTCGGCGCCTTCTCCACTGTCACCGCGGACACCCACAGGTCCTGAACGCTCCCCTTGGCGTTGATGCGGAAGTCCCAGCCGTCGCGATTCGAGAAGTTGACATCGCTCAGCTCAACGCGGTAGCTGCGCCACTGGGACCCGGGCTCGATCCACCGCCAGGGGGTGAAGCGATAGCCTGTCGTCGAGTCATAGAGGATATTGAACCCGAGCTTCTTGGGTCCCATGTATGAGCCCTCGCACTCAACCGTGACCACCGCGCGCGTCTTGCCGCCGTCGTAATAGAGCCACGAGTCGTCCACATCGAAGTAGAGCCACGGATTGTCCTGCTCGAGCTCCTCCTGCCGAGAGGTCATACTGGTGCGAACGCAACTGCGGCCCTGGCGCTGCTCCTCGACACAGGCGCCTCCGCCGAGCGCTCTCAGCGCGCGGTTCGACAGCCCGAGCTCCGGGTGCTGGGGCATGGAGAGGTCCATGTAGACCATGGGCAAGGCGGAGAGATCAGCGCAACCCCGTGAGGCCAATACATCCGCGCGCTTTGGCGCGCCCGGACGCATGGCCGCCAGCCAGTCCCCCGCCGGAAACAGCATCGGGCGCGGCCCGATCTTCAGTGGAGCAGGAGCGAGCTCCTGCTCCACAGCCGGGGGAGCAGGAGAGACGGACGTGTCAGCCGCAGGCTTCTCGCTCTCCTGCTCTCCTGTTCCCTGGTTCTTCGTCGGCGGACAGATGGTCGTTTCCGCCGAGCTCCAGGCAACGGCAATGTGCCCGCTTGGGCCGGAGAAGAACACCATCCACGCGCCCGGCGCCGGGCTTGCGAATCCTTCGTATGTAAGGCCCAGAAGCGCCCAGGTCCACTCCGCGCTGATGGAATCAGACGGCAGGTAGCAGCGCTCGTCCCCGAATGCCCAGGCGAGAAGAAAATCAGTCTCGCATGCGTCGGGTGAGGCTCCCTCTTGGATCCCCAGCACCCAGACCGGCCTTGCCCGGCCGGCCTCGCGGGGGTGCGGGAGCGCGGCTCCCGCGCGGCCGTCGGCTGCGGGCCCAGACGCGTCACCGGCGGCTTCGCCGCCGGATGCCATGATCTCGTTCGTCAACACGGCCCAGGGCAGCGCGGCGCGGGCGGGATCGCAGGCAAGGTAGACCCCGACGATCTGAGCAGAGCGAGCGCTCGCGCTCCGAAGGAAGTGGTCGATGCCGGCGATGTCGAGGTACCCCGCCTCAGGGGCGATCACGCGAGCCTTCGGATCGAGGGAGCGAATCTGCCGCGAGGCCGCGATGAGCAGGGCGAGGTACTCGGATCGAGCTCCCCGGAAGTTGCGGGCATTCGGCTGCTCTCGGATCTGCCAGCACTCGACGCGGTTTCGGAAATGCGATACCGCCGCCTTGACGTAGTTGCGCCAGAGCTCCGGAGACTTCGGCACGGAGTTCCGCCTCTGATCGGGGGGAACTTGCCATGCCGGGTTCACCGCCCACTCGGCACACGGGCCCAGCACGAGAACGACGTCCATCCCGTGGGCGCGGGCCGCGTCCACGGCGTCGTCGAACGCCTCCCACTTAAACTTCCCCGGCCTGGGCTCGGCCCGGCTCCAGTCGAGCTGCATGCGGACCGAGCTGACGCCGGCGGCGGAAAGCCGGTCGAGGGCGGTTGAACGCGCCGCCGGGTCCAGCAGCGAGAGGTCGATGTTCGCGCCCAACACCGGGCGCGGCGCGGCGAGAGCGCGCCCTGGCGCGAGGGCGGCGAGCCCCAGCACCAGGAGGAGAAGCAGACGAAGCCGAGCGGTTCCGCTCGGCTTCGCGTGACGCGACTGCTGTGCTTCGAGCTCTACTTCTCCGCCGAGGCGATCTGCTCCGCGACGATGCGCTTTGCCTCCGGCACGGACAACCATATGCCCTGTTCCTTGAACGTCGTCCATCTGAGGTACCCCGCCAGGGACATGTAGTTGCTCTCGGCGGCAAACGGCTGCAGTCCCGCGACATTCGTGTAGTCTGCGGCCTGCGCGGGGGGAGTGGCGAGAGCGACAAGTGTCCCGAGCAGCACGAACACGACCAGAATCCACAGTTTGCCAGACATGCTTTACAACCTCCCTTTCAAGCGTTCTATTGGGTGCGGCCCTTCCCCGGGTCCGCACAGGGCAACGGTGTGACCGACGCTCCGTCACGCGTAATCCGCCACCCGCGCGCTGCCATCACACGCCTTCGGTTGCCGCCAGGGTAGGCGTTCCCTAGCTGGAGAAATGCCCCTGCCGCCCGATCAGAGGCGTTTGGGAAACTTGGCGCGAACGGTCAGCCCGTTGTCGGTCTGGACGTCCAAAGAACCGCCCAGTTCCTCTTCGACAAGCCCTCGAACGAGCCTGAAACCCAGCCCGGAGTTCCTCTCGAGGTCGAAGTTGCCGGGAAGACCTTTCCCGTTATCCTTCACCTCAATCACGACGTTTCCGCCGCCCTCCGCCAGGCTGACAAGAATCCGGGCATCCGCAGTGCCGGGAAGCCCATGCCGGCAGGCGTTATCGACCAGCTCGCTGAGGATCATGGCGACATTGGTGGCCTGCTGCGATGGCAGCATAACGCGGGCGCCGGAGACCTTGGTTTCGACGTCGGCGCCAGGCGCGGCGGCCTGGCAGGTGAGCTGGACGATGCGGCGGGCGGCATGCTTGATGTCCACG
>Ga0315274_10009157_pt1 | contig 14338 bp, 8 predicted proteins | sample YL17G02_20_MG_FD_203700 | JGI IMG/M metagenome (GOLD analysis project Ga0315274, IMG submission 203700) | Sediment microbial communities from Yellowstone Lake, YNP, Wyoming, USA - YL17G02_20 | ecosystem: Environmental > Aquatic > Freshwater > Lake > Sediment | place: USA: Wyoming | collected... | reverse complement strand
CGCTGAGTCTGACCGGCAAGGGCAGCGCGATGTACGAGGTCGTGACCCGCTACTACCTGCGCTGGGACGACCCCGTGATCCAGGCCCGGGCCCAGAAGCCGGAGTTCGACCTCGGCGTGGACTACGACCGCACCGAGCTTCTGACCAACGAGATCATGGTCTGCAAGGTGCGGGCTAAGAACAACCAGGCCGCCGTGGCGAACATGGTCATCCTGGACGTGGGCCTGCCCCCGGGCTTCGAGGTGGTCACCGCGGACCTGGACGCCCAGGTCGGGAAGAAGATCCAGAAGTACGGCGTGACACCCCGGCAGGTCATCCTCTACCTTGACAAGCTCGATCCCCGTGCCCCGTTCGAGCTCGCTTTCGGGATGCGCGCCAAGTTCCCGCTACGCGCCAAGACCCGGCTGTCCAAAGCTTACGAGTACTACAACCCCGGCAACGATGGCCAGGCCAACCCCGTGCTGGTCAAGGTGACGAAGTAACCCCAACCATCCAAGGAAGGGCGACTCGCTAGAGTCGCCCTTCCTTGCTTCTTTCCCGGCTTTATGCTAAACTAATTCCAATGAAGCATATAAGGAGAGTGATGCCGAAGAAGGAAGCCCCCAACACATTGGGTTTATCCCCTGTTAAAGACCGGGCGAAAAAGGCCCTCTCGGTCCTGCGTAAGGACTACCCCGACGCCACCGTGACCCTGGATTTCACAACGCCGCTTGAGCTCTTGGTCGCGACCATCCTCTCGGCCCAGTGCACGGACGTGCGGGTGAACGCCCTGACCAAAACGCTGTTCGTGAAGTACAGGAGTCCGAAGGATTACGCCACCGCGGACATCAAGGGCCTGGAGCAGGACATCCGGCCCGCGGGCTTCTATCACAACAAGGCCAAGAGCATCCAGGGCTGCTGTAAGGCTTTGCTCGAGAAACACGGGGGCTGGGTGCCGGATACGATGGAGGAGCTCGTCGAGCTTCCCGGGGTGGGGAGAAAGACCGCCAACGTCCTCTTGGGCGGCTACCATCACCAGCCCGCCGTGATCGTGGACACGCACGTGACCCGGCTCTCCCAACGCCTGGGCCTGACGAAGGAAGGGGACCCGGTGAAGATCGAGTTCGCTCTCCGGAAGCTCCTGCCCGAGAGCGACTGGACCTTCTTCTCACACGGCCTGATCCTGCACGGGAGGCGGGTGTGCAAGGCGCTCAAGCCCAACTGTCCCGGCTGCTCGATGAAAGCCTTTTGCCCCTCCTCCACAACTCGTAAGGCGTGAGCAGTAAGGCGTTTTCCTCTCCGTTCCATCCCCAAATGAAAGGCGAGCCTCACAGGCTCGCCTTCTCGCTACTTCCGCCTTTCTAACCGATGGGCTTCTCGAACAGCCGGTAGGTCTTATACCGCCTGGCTCCGATCGCCTCCAGGGCCTTGAGCATCTTGGTGTTCGTCTCCACCACCATCGAGCACTCCGACTCGGTATAGCCCATCTTCCGCCCGTTCTCGATCGTGTTCAGGTAGAACACGGTGTCGATGCCCCGGTTGCGGTACTCCTTCAGAACGCCCAGGATGATGGTGCGCAGGCGGCTCACCTTCTTGAGCCCCCAGAGGATCTTCAGGAGGCCGAAGGGGAAGAGCCGGCCCCGGGCCCGCTTCAGGGCCTGGTTGGCGTCCTTGATGGTGAGCGAGAAGCCGATGGTCCGGCCGCCCGCCTCGGCGAAATAGGTCAGCTCCGGGACCGCGACGCGCTTCATCTCGGCGAACAGGTATTTGAATTGGGTCTCGGTAAAGGGCAGGTGGCCCCAGTTCTCGCGCCAGGCCTCGTTGAAAATTCCCTTCACCTCCTCGGCCCGCTTGCGGAACTCATCTTTTTTCAAGGCCTTGATCACGACCCGCTCGCGCTTCAGGACCCGCTCCCTGATCTTTTGCATCGTCTCGGTCACCTTCACCGCCTCGTCCCCCATATAGGCGTACCAGTCCACGGCCTTCTTGAACCCGCACCCCAGGAGCAGGGACTCGTAGTAATCGGGGTTGTAGGCCAGGAGCAGGGTCGGGTCATCGTCGAAGCCTTCCACGAGCAGGGCGCACTCGTCGTAGATGGAGAAACTCTCCGGCCCCAGAATCTTGGTCTTGCCCCGCGCCTTGAGCCAGGCCTCGGCGGCATCGAACAGGGCCTTGGCCACCTCGGGGTCGTTCACGCACTCGAAGAACCCGAAGAAGCCGGTTTCCCTGTCCCAGTGCTCCTCGTACTGATGGTTCAGGTGGGCCGAGAGGCGTCCGGCCGGCTTCCTGTCCTTCTCGGCCAGGAAGAGCTCCCGCTCCCCGACCTCCAGGAACGGCCCCTTGACCAGGAACTTCGTCTGGTCTGAGATGATGGGCGGGACCCAGTGCGGGTCGTTTTTGTAAATCGTCCAGGGGAAGCGCACGAAGCGCTTCAGGTCCTTCTTGGTTCGGACCGGCTTGATGGCAATCATGGCCTAAAAGTTTAGCGCAAAGAGGCCCTGATTTGCAACCCCCTTTCGCCAGGGCCCCAGGAGGTGTGCGCCCCCGCTGCGGGAAGACCGCAGGCCTCCCAACCGAGGACAGCGGGGGATGCACGGCAGGTGCTCCCGATATCCTCCGCCCATTTATCCGCCGTTTGTCCCCGGTTTATCCCCCATTTGTCGCCCGTTACTACACCCTTAGACGGGATATAGGGGACCTATGAGACGGATTTAGGGGGGAGGATGAGCTCGGCGCTTGAAAAGGGGCCGTGATTGGTGTCGGGAAGGATGAGGCGGGCCCTTAGAGAGCACTTGGAGTTGGGCTTTAGGCCCCGTATGAGGAAGGAGCCAGTCTCCACTGGAACGTAAGCCAGATGGCGGAAGCGGTCCAGGACAGGCTTCCAAGAAGGGCGGGACTGGCAAAGCCATAAGTCCAAAAGACCCGCAACTCGTGACTGACGACTCGTGACTCGGGGCCAGGAGACAAGGACAGAATCAGGCTCGGGGCCGAGAGAGAGGGAAAACTTGGGTGCAGAGAGCTTCCTTGGCCGGGGAGGATAGACCGGCTCAGGCAAGCCCGCATCCAAAGCCAGGGTGGCACTCGCGATGAACTGACAGTGCGCCGAAGTCGGGGTCGGCCACTTCGAAGCAAGCCTCCTCCATGCCTCCCTTTGCTCCTCGGAAAGCCCGGCCCATCTCTGGGAAACCTTACCGAAATGGACATTCACTGCCCGCTGCCTGGGGGTATCCGGCTGACTGCTCTTCTGAAAGAGCCGGACATAGGGAATCCCCCGCCAGGAGGCATAGACCAGATCCCGAGCGAACCGGCCGCTGGCTTTGCGCGAGAAAAGGGGGTCACGGACTTTAGTCATAGCACCTCGACCTTTTGCTTAGAGGCTAGACGGCTCGACTGTTAGATGGAAAAAGAGGCTTGTTGGTTGGCAAGCATAGGACGAAGCGCCATGGGGAAAGGGCTAAGAGGAGGTTTAGTCTTCCTGGAAGATGCGGGTTGTCAGGTCAGCGAGAAGACGAAGTTGAGAGGGAGAGAGGCGGCGAAGAAGCTTTAGGATATGCCTCCTTGCCTGCCGGGCAGACGCTGGCTTCACGCTGAGGGGGAGAAAGAGGTCCGGGACCTCGACCTTGAGCACCTGGGCTAACCGCCCCAAGGTAGTAAAGGAGGGTGCACGACTTCCCCTTTCGATCTGGCCCATGAAATTCTGGCTCAAATCCAGCTTCTCAGCCAGGGCCTCCTGGGTCAGCCCGGCCAGCTTGCGGTAGCGGCGGATATTGGCACCGACCAGATTAGAGGGTTTCATAGCATATTAGTATAGCAGGTGAGAACAAACAAAGGGAGTTACATAAAGTATTTTATTAAACAAAGTAGTTGACATACGGTCAATAAATTTGATATACTATGCAGGCTGACGAAAAAACACAAAGGCCCAATGATTTCGCTTGCAATTTCCGGCGGAATGTGGTATAAGGGTAACATGCAAAAAGTGAGTCGAATCGTCCAAATCACCCTTGGCCTCGGCCTCCTGCTGGCGCCCCTGGCGGGGCGGGGGCAGGGGGGAACATGGAACTGGCTGACGGGGAACAACCTGCAGGGGGTGAAGTTCCTGAAAGGCACCAACGAAGGGTGGACCGTGGGCCAACAAGGCCTCATTCTCCATACAACAGACGGCGGCGACCACTGGGAAGTGCAGAACAGTAACACTGAGCAGGATCTCTGGGGAGTCTTCTTTTTAGACCAAAACAACGGCTGGGTGACCGGAGGCTACAAGACTTGTCTCAGGACACGGGACGGGGGACGAAACTGGCAAGTCGTTCACACCGAGCCAAGCGGATTCAGGCATTTCAAGGGAGTGTGCTTTTTGGACACCATGGTCGGCTGGGTTGCCGGACCAGTAGATTCCATTGGGAAAACAACCGATGGCGGCACCAACTGGATCATGCAGCCAACGAATACTTCTGGGTATGTGTGGTACGATATAACTTTTACCGATCCCCTTCATGGCTGGCGAGTGGCATGGAATGGCTTAATTGGTCGAACCACTGATGGAGGGATTTTATGGAGAGATACGTCCGTGCTTGGATTAGGCGGTATCTACGATGTGGACTTTACCGATTCGCTAAGGGGCATGGCAGTGGGATATGCAACCATCGGTCGCACGACGGATGGGGGAAATGTATGGGTACTCAATAATCCCGTTAACCAATTTCTATACGGACTATCTATGGCAGATAGTCTCCGAGGTTATGCATCGGGTGGGGAAAATAACGGGACAGCAATTGTACTACGAACAACCAATGGCGGTGCAGGATGGAATGTTCAAAATGAGACGCAAAACCTCGCCCTCTATGGTGTTTCGGCACCTGAAACCACAAAAGCTTTTGTTGTAGGTCAATCTGGTAGCATCCTCAAGACCACAAATGGAGGAACCGCATGGCAGATATTAAGAAACATAGATGCTCAGTACAATACCATGTTCAACCTCGCCTTAGCCGACACCCAGGCTGGCTACGCCGTGGGCCCTTATGGCATCGTGGTTAAAACCACTAATGGAGGAACTGTCTGGCAGAGACAGAACTTAGGAGGAACCTCACTATGGTTCTACGGGGTAGATGCGCCTGATCCCAACTACTCCTGGGCCTGCGGGGATGGGGGAAGCATTTATGCCACGAAGAACGGGGGAACGAGCTGGGCCTCCCAGCCGAGCGGGGTAAGCTGGTTCCTTAACTCCGTGGACATGGTGGACACCCTGTTCGGGGTGAGCGTGGGGGGAGGGTATGGCCCAATTTCGGATTTCGGATTTCGGATTTCGGATTGCAAGACAAACGGCGAGAACGACAACCTTCGTAAACCTTGGGAATCACCTCCTTTGGTGGATAAATGGTGGTGGGAGAAAGACGGTTCAACGGTTGGACGGTTAGACGGTTCGACAGTTAACGGACCGACACCCGAAGCACAATACAGAGTTATTACAAGGACCCTGGATGGGACGAATTGGCAGGGCGTCACAACCGGGGACACGCCCCTGAACGGAGTGAGCTTTTATAACAAAGCCTCGGGGTGGGCCGTGGGAGTTTCGGGAACCGTCATCCACACCACAGATTTCGGGGCCACGTGGCAGACGCAGAACTCCAACGTCACCAACACGTTATACTGGGTCATCTTCCCCACGCCCCTGAGCGGCTGGGCCGTAGGAACCGGAGGAACCATCATCGCCACGACGGACGGGGGGAACACTTGGAACCGCCAGACCAGCAATACAACCTTACCCCTCTACAGCGCCGCGTTCGTGAACGCCCAGCGGGGCTGGGTTGTTGGGGACAGCGGGGTAGCTCTACAGACTACGAACGGAGGCCAGACTTGGAACTTTGATACCACGCGAACTAAGATACCTCTTTATGCGGCGAGCTTCACGGACCAAGATCACGGGTGGAGCATCGGGGGATTCGGATTAACCCTTGGGTATGGGAGAGCGGGGCAATTCGGCGTTGAGACAAGGGGACAAGGAGACAAGGAGACAAGGGCAAATAACAAGATAAAGGCGTGGCCGAATCCGTTTGTGTCGTATGCGCGGGTGCCGGGGCGTGAGAAGGAGAGGTTTGCGCTGTATGACGTGACGGGGAGGCGGGTGGGAGACTACCTTGGAGAGCGGATCGGGATGGACGTGCCTACGGGAGTCTACTTCCTGATGCCTGCGAACGCAGAGGGGCAGAGGGGCAGAGGGGCAGAGGGGAGCTTGGTAAGGGTCGTGAAGGTGAGGTAAAGAACGTAAGGCGTAAGGCGAAAAAACAAAAAAGCCAGAAACTTAAAACGGGAAGGAAGCTATCATGAAAAGCAGGGGGATGATGAATGCGGTGCTGAGCGGGGTGGCCTTGATTGGCCTGATGATGCTCAGCCTTCTTGTCGTACCAGCAGATAGCTCCACCGAGGTCTACAGCGTCCCCGCGCGTTTCTCGACCCACACAGCAGGGCAGTACAGCAGCCTTACCCAGTACTTCCGCATGACCTGCGACAGCGTGTTATCGGTCAGCTTCTTCAACGGCTGGTATCCCGGACAGGGGACCTTCTGGGCCGAGCTCCGAGATTCAGCCACCGGAGCCCTGGCCTGGAACGGGTCCAGGAACACGGCCGACTCCTTGAAATACAAAGACGTAGGCTTTACGGTCAACACAGTCGTGAAGCGAGGCAAGACCTACAAGCTCATCGTCGGGTATACCTATGGGTTTGGAGGAACGGACTACCACTTAGATGTATATTACGACTCGACCAATGCTTACCCGTATGGATATATGTATCCCTATTACGGGAGCGTAGACCTGTGTGCGCGGGTGGAGGGGACGAATCGCATCGCTATAGACTTTTGGGGGTCGAACTGGGAGATCGCAGAGGGGGTTCCACCAAACCCGCCGGGTTGTAGAGACACATACGCATTGCGAGCTGAGTCCATTGGAGCGAAATGGAACCGGGAGTGGTTTCGATGGGATGTGATGATGCCTTCCTCGACCCTGGACACAACCAAGGACTACTGGCCTCAGCATGATTCATCAAAGACGCTGACGATCCAGCATGGAGCGCGAATGCTGGGGGTGCTGTTTGGAACGCCGAAGTGGTGCACCACCGGAAATGACACCACCACCTCCGGTGTTTGGCCTCCGCCTTGGGCGAGCCATCCTCCCAAAAACTTGTTTCTCCCAGTGTGGCAGAACGACAGCATCAATCATCAGAACTACTGGGGATATTTCGTTTATCGCACCGTGAAACACTTCAAATCCGACTCGGTGCGGTACTGGGAGATATGGAACGAGGAGAACGCCCGGAACTACTGGGGAGCACCAGATACGATAGCAGGGGATACGACTTATCAGAACTACCGTTCGGATGACAGCGTGATTGCATTATATGACCGATTAGTCAGGGTAGCTGCGTGTGCCGCGCACAAAGCCGACCCCAACGCCAAACTCTTCCTTGGCGGGATAACGAGTTTGATGGCGCAACCGGACCAAGGAAACAAGGGGTATGACTGGTTGAAGAAGGTCTACCAGCGAGCGGGGATGAGGGACAGTCTGAATGTCATCGGGAACTTCCATGAATATTTTGACACCACGAAGTCCTTTATGAGAACCTTCAACACTGAGGTGGACAGTCTGAGGTCGCTGATGCGGGCGAACGGGGACACGGCGCAAGCCTGGCTGACGGAAATAGGGTGGACGACCTTAGGGCCGGATCCCAAGTGGGTTGTCAACCAAGCGGGCCAAGCCAACCGGCTGGTAGAGGCTTACACGGTGAGCTTAGCACGACTCGGAGACCCGAAGGGACACGTTGACAAAGTCCAGCAGTACAACCTGAAAGACAGCAACCCTGGGGACCCAACTGTAACAGGATCGCACGGTCTGGACAGCGTGCTTACCCATAAATATGCCTGGTATGCCTACCGGCAGAACAACGCTAAGCTCAAGGGTCTTAATTTCAACCGCAGGGTGCCGCTGGCGGATACGAACGTCTACGCCTTTGAGTTCGAGGAGCCGGGGGCGGGAAAAAAGACATGGGTGGTGTGGAGGGCGACGGAGGGGGCTGTGGCAGAGTCAATATCAATAAGAACAAACGTTGCTTATTACGATAGCACATACTATCGCTCCTCAGGTTATTACTCTGTTAATCTGACGAGTCGGATAGGAAACAGCGGAAAAGTGGAGGTGGATGCCGATACCGTACCCATTTACGTCTCTGAAAGTTTAGCTATCTCCCGTCCCGACGTGATCGTGGACAGCGTCTGGCTCGTAAAGGCCTCAGGAACGGGAGACCCCAAGGCCGGGGATGGGGTCAGGTTCTATGCTAAAATCCGAAACATCGGGAACGCCGCGCTGGACTCCCTTATCCCCGACTCCGTCTCCTTCTACGTGGACGGCGTAAGGAAAGCCAAATACGGGGCCAGACGGGGGCTCGGGACACTGGGCTCAGGCACGGACACCCTGACCGTAGGCTACTTCGGCGTCGGGCCTGCCCCGGACTGGACCGCAAACTGGGGAGACCACCTGATAAGAGCCTGGGCAGACTCGGCAGACCGATACGTCGAGCTCCGGGAGGACAATAACTGCGGGTATCTCTTCAAACACATTTCACCCAAAGTAAGCGTCCTGATCAACAACGGGAACAAGTTTACGAACCACTTTTCAAACGACACCCTGAACCTCGCCTTCAACGGGGGCACCACACCCCAGCCGGACTCCATGCGGGTTAAGAACGAAGGGCAGTGGGGGTCGTGGATCAAGCCACCGGTGACCACTTACGTCTTCAACTTCGACGCCGGGAACGGGAACGGCCCGCGGTGGGACTCGGTGGAAATAAGGCAGAGCGGGGAGGCGGACATCGGGGGAGACTCCATCATCGTGGACGCCTCCTCACCTTTCGTGGACATCACCTCCCCGACCCAGGGCCAGACCGTCAGCGGGAACGTGCCCTTCTGGGGCTGGTCGTGGGACTACGAGGACCACGATTCGCTATGGGAAATCTACGTCAACGGCTCCCCCTGGGTATCGGGGAACAATAAGGTCGGGGAGAACCCCATGTTCGGAATGCCCGGCCAGTTCGGAACCTGGGACAGCCGGACCGTGCCCAACGGCTGGCGCTGGCATCAACTCCGGTCCACGGACGCGGCAACGAACTTAGCCAAGGACTCGGTCAAGGTGAAAGTCAGCAATCACCAGACCAACGGCGGGGACAGCTGGGCTTCGAACTTCGGGACCTTACCCAGCGCCCCCATGAACGTCGCCACGGACCCAGCCGGCAACGTCTACTTCGCCGAGACCCAGAACAGCAAGATCAGAAAGTACTCCCCCAGGAAAGACTCCCTGTTCGCCTTCAGCGCCAGGAGGAGCGACTCCACGGGGCTCAATTGGGCCGTAAGCATTGTCCTGAAAGACTCCACAACAATCTATATTGCAGACGGTTACGCTCATGCGATCAAGGCGTTTGACAGACAAGGAAACCTGCTCTTGAGGTTTGGGAGCTTCGGCACAAACGCGGGCCAATTTCGTCAGCCCTGCGGGATCGCCTTAGACCACAAGGGTAGAGTCTTTGTCAGCGATCGGTTGAATAACCGGATTCAAGTCTTCGACTCCACCGGAGGCTTCCTGTTTCAGTTCGGGAGCCAGGGGCAGGACAGCGGAAAGTTCAACTCACCTACCGGAATAACCATCACACCCAATGGCTTGGTCTATGTTTCGGATACAAGAAATAACCAGCTCCAAGTTTTCGACAGCTTAGGGCACTATCTCAAGACCATCAAGGCGGTGGACAGCTTAGGGCTGGACACCCCTCTGGGCATCTGCTCGGATAAGTATGGTGACATTTTTGTAGCAGATGCCCGTCACAACCGGATCGTAGAGCTGAATCCGTATGGAGAGAGGACATTCGACTTCGGAGGGCAGGGAGACAGCCTGTGGCAGTTCCGAACCCCAGTAGGTGTTGCCTCATCTCCCGGAGCGCATTACCTCTACGTTGCGGACATGGGAAACCGGAGGGTGCAAAAATTCATCGTAATCGAGGAGGACACCACCGGAGGAGGGCCGCAAGGGGGAGCAGGCGTGCAGGTGCTTCCTTTAGTCTATGACCTCGGCCCTGCGATCCCCAATCCATCCAAAGGGCAAACGACGTTCCGATATGCCCTTCCCAAGGAGAGTCGGGTCAATTTCACCATCTACAACGTCACCGGACAGGTGGTCAAAGAGTTCAACCAGGGCAAGCAGAAAGCGGGGTATTACTCGAACCAGTGGGATGGGAGAAGCAACCTGGGCCACAGAGTTGGAGCGGGAGTGTACTTCTATCGTCTGACTGCGGGGAGCTGGGTGAAGACGAGGAAGATGATCGTGATCCGTTAGGCGTAAGGCGTTACGAGAAAAGGACACAGCAAAATTCATCAGCCTCGCAAGGCGGAGCCACAAGAATGATGGAATAGCAAGAGAGATGCCGAAACGAGTTCGGCATGACGAGCTTGGGAGGTGAGGGCGAGGCGGAAGCCTCGCCCTTTTCTTTTGGCGAATGGCCCTTGACTTCTTCCCCCATTCGTCGTATTATTTTACGAGCTTGTATTAAAAAGAAGGGGGACCAAAAGTGAACGGGTTGAGATTCTTCGCTGCGCTCAGAATGACGACCCCGGGAGCGTCATCCTGTTGCTCGTTTATAATCATTTCGTTGCTTTGCCTCGGGACAGCGCTCCCCTCCCTCGGGGCCGTCTCCCGGCACATCAAATGCGACCACTACGGCTACCGGCCGACGGACCCCAAGGTGGCTATCTTCACGAGCAATCCGGGCTCGAGCGTGGAGGTGCAGGACACCCTGGGAGGGGTCGTGTTCCGAATTCCCCAGAATGGAGGAAGCATCGCGTTCCGGGGCTACGACAACACCGTGTCCGGGGACTCCATCTGGTGGGTGGACTTCACCCCGTTCGCAACCGCGGGGACCTTTCAGCTCAACGTGACCTCCCTGGGACAGTCCTACCGCTTCGCCATCAACGATTCCATCTATAACCTCCCGGTCCTCGTCTCCCTTAAATCCTATTATTACCAGCGCTGTGGGGTCCCCAGGCCCAGCCAGTACGCCGGAAACTGGAACGACGCGACCGCCTGTCATCTCAAAGACACCGCTGCGGCCAAAAATACTTTAGAGCAGCCCGGGGGGAGGGACTGGGGCCGCCTGAACCTCTCCGGGGGCTGGCACGACGCGGGAGATTACAACAAATACGTCTGGGACCAGAGCACTTGGTATCTGATGACCGCCTATGAGCTCAACCCCACCCGCTTCGTGGACAATCAGACTCATATCCCGGAGAGCGGGAACGGCATTCCCGACATCTTGGACGAAGTGAAGTTCGAGCTGGAGTGGCTCTTGAAGATGCAACGGCCGGACTCCTCGGTCCTGGAGCGCATCCACTCCTACAGTTTCATCTACAGCGCGGGAAGCCCGCCCTCCACGGACACCACCACCCGGTTCTACCTCAACGCCACCAAGAACTCCGCCCCTTTCTTCATTGCGGACTGCGCGCACGCCTCAAGAGTCTTCCGCTCCATCGGCCAGACCGCCTTCGCCGACACTTTGGCCAATGCCGCGCGACGAGCCTGGGCCTGGTCCCAGAAAACCGCCAATGACACTTTGTCGGACGCCAAGCTCTGGGCCGCAGCCGAGATATTCCACATGGACACGAGCATCACCGCGGCGCGGACCTATGTGGACGCCTACAAGCCCAACCAGTGGCTGAACTGGTGGATGAACCCCTGCGAGGTCATCAATTACGGGGTCTGGGCCTACTGCCAGACCCCGGGCGCGACCCCGGCCGTGGTAACGAACATGCGAAACTCCATGGGCCAAGGGATAGATGCGGTGTTCGGGTACAACGACAACTACCTCTCGGGGCTCATCCCCGGACACTACTGCTGGTCCTCCAATCAGTACAAAGCGGAGTACGGGATCATGCTCCGCATGGGCATCCTCCTCGGCGTGACCGGGAGCCACACCGTCCAGGAGTGCTGGAACCAGGCCCTCGCCTACTGGCATTATCTCAACGGGCTGAACGCCATGAACATGCTCTACCAGACCAACATGGCAGATTACGGGGGGGAGCACTCTGTGTTCCAGGGCTACCACGGATGGTTCTGCTACGGGTCAAGCCTGTACGACGGCAAGCCTGTTTCGGTCAACGAGCCTTTCTATCCCTACTACCCCGCTGACAACCAGACCTCTACCTTCGGAACCTCGCCCGGGCATGTGGTCGGGGGGCCCAATAGATACTATTCCGGGAACCAGACCCCGCCCGCGAGCCAGGTTTACTATCACCGCTTCTACCGCGACTGGCACTACGAGGACACGGGAAACCGGAAGTCCTGGGAGGTGAACGAGGTCGGCATCTACTACACCGGCTCCTATCTCTGCCTGGGCTCGTTCTTCATGAGGCCGGGCGCGGTGGGAGCAGAGGAGCTGAGGAGCAGGGGAGAAAAGGCTCTGGCCTTTGAATTCAAGGTATCTCCCAATCCCGGTGCCGGGACCTTCATCATCAGCTACCTTCTTCCCGAAGATGGTGACGCTGTGGTTTCGGTCTACGACATCAGCGGAAGGAAGGTTCAGACCTTAAGCGTAGAGGTTCAGCGTACGGGAAGACATGATGTCGTCTGGTCCCCTGAAGCCCGCACACCCGCAGGCGTCTATTTCATCAGATTGACCTCCGGGATCGTCTCCCGGACCGAAAAAATAACCCTTTTGAGGTAAGTTCATGAACGAAAATCCGTTTGGGTTTACCTGCCGGTTAGCTTTCTCCATCTTAAACAAGGGGGGAATAAACATGCGACCAAGCATAATTTTGTTTTTAACAACGTTATTTACCGTGGCGCCAGCTTTAGCACAAACCCCTCCTAAAATTACGCTCGGGATGATGGATTTAACCTGTAGTGGGCTCTCAAAAGAAGAAGGGCTCATCCTCACCGAGCGTTTGCTCTCAGAGGTGGCCACCACCAACAAGTTCACAGTCGTGGAACGCTCCAAACGGGATGAGATACTAAAGGAGCACGGCTTTACCCAAAGCGGGGTCTGCGATCAAACCACCTGCCTCATTGAAGCCGGGAGGTATCTTGAAGTGCAGAAGATGATGGGAGGCAGTGTCGGAAGGTTTGGAAACACGTGGACAGTGAACATCCGACTGGTAGATGTTAATACTGGCAAAGTAGAGAAAACCTCAACGAGAGATTTTAAAGGCGAAATGGATGGCCTTTTGGTAACCATGAAAGAGGTGGTCCATGAGATTACACAAACTGTCCTTTTTACTCCCGAACAGCAAGAGGCTGCTAGGCAAAAACAGATTGCCGACAGTTTAGCGATGGCTCGAAATAAATCGCAGAAGGACAGCATTTGGGCAGAGGCGGAGCGCCAGAAAAAAGAAGAGGCAATGGTAAGGGAAAGTAAGGAATCTAATTCGACGAGTTGGGGAGCAAACCAGCCCTTCCGGGCCGGGCTCCGGATGGCCATCCAGGTGCCCACCAAGAAGGCCTCACGCGAGGGCATGGATTCCTTCATCGGAGGCGGAGGGGACCTCGGCCTGTCGTTTAAGAAGCACCTGGACCTTCTGGGAGGCGTGGAGTACGTCCAGGGACGGAACCAGAACCTCTTCGCTGTGTACGACCGGCAGGGGAACATCCTGGGCACCGGCGTGCTCACCGAGTCCGTCCTCTCCGGCCTGTTTTCCGCGCGCTGGCGGCTGTGGGACAGGTCCACCCCCTATTTCGGGCTCGGGGCCGGGGGCTCGCGCCTGACCTGGAAGATCGCAGGCTTCAGGGAGTGGGCCAATGCCCCCCTCCTGGAGGCCTTCGCGGGCTACGAGCTCACCACGAGCGAGCATTTCCGCCTGGACCTGGACCTCCGCTTCCGGAGCCAGAAGGCCGACGTGGACTGGGGCGGAGTCCCCAACGACGTTTCCGGAATCCAGTTCTCCGCGGGAAGCCATTACAATTGGTAGGTGGTTAGACGGTTGGACGGCAACTGAGGTTCTAAGGGCTCCTTCGATTCAAGGACCTTGAATTGACAAGAACGCTCGGAAGGTGATATACTAAAAAGTCTTACTTTAAAAACCCCGGCTCGATTTGGAACAAAACAAGACCTCTTTCTGGAACAGGCTTAAAGAGCAGGCCCCCAACCTCGTCCCGCAGAGCGGGACGCCCGGGCTCTGGAAGCTCCTCGGGGACCGACTGGACTTCGCCAAGGCGAGGCCCGCGGCCATCCCGGACTACGAGTTCCGGCGCCAGGACGGCCGCGGCGGGGAGCACTACTACGTGCTAAAGAATCCCGCCGAGGAGACCTACCTCCGGCTCTCCCCCAAGGACTTCTA
>Ga0315274_10009155_pt1 | contig 14339 bp, 12 predicted proteins | sample YL17G02_20_MG_FD_203700 | JGI IMG/M metagenome (GOLD analysis project Ga0315274, IMG submission 203700) | Sediment microbial communities from Yellowstone Lake, YNP, Wyoming, USA - YL17G02_20 | ecosystem: Environmental > Aquatic > Freshwater > Lake > Sediment | place: USA: Wyoming | collected... | reverse complement strand
GCCCGGCCATCAACGTCGGCGTGTCGGTCTCCAGGGTCGGCGGCGCCGCGCAGATCAAGGCGATGAAGCAGGTCGCAGGCCGGCTGAGGCTCGATCTGGCGAGGTACCGCGAGGTGCTCGCATTCGCCCAGTTCGCAACGGACCTGGACAAGGCCACGCAGGATCAGCTCGCAAGGGGCGGCCGGCTCACCGAGATTCTGAAGCAGCCCCAGTACGAGCCGATGCCCGTCGAGCGCCAGGTAATGATAATCTACGCCGGAAACTCAGGCTACCTCGACGATATACCGGTTGACAAGGTGAAGGACTTCGAGCGCGAGTTCCACCGGTTCATGGACGATAAATACCCGGACGTCGGCATGCAAATCAACAAGGCCAAGATATTGAGCAACGAAACCGAGGAGCTGCTGAAGAAGGCGATAGAGGATTTCAAGGCGGGCTTCAAGCCCTGATGGGATGTTGAGAGTTGAGTGATAAAAAGCTCAGGCATTTACTCGCTCAACGCTCAACCCTAAACACTAAACCCTCAACTTGCATGCATACTAGAAAGTAAAAAAATGGCCACCATGCGCGATATCCGGCGGCGAATCAGGACCGTCCGGAACATACAGCAGATCACGAAGGCATTGAAGATGGTGGCGGCGGCTCGCCTCCAGCGCGCCGAATCCAGGCTGCGTGCGGCGCGGCCTTATGCGGATGAGATGCTTGCCCTGATGAGCCGTCTGCAGAGCGCCGCAGCCAACGGAGATGTGCGCCATCCGCTTCTCGAGGTGCGCGAGCCGGTGAACATCGGCATCCTGGCGATCACTTCCGACCGCGGAATGGCGGGCGGCTATAACACCAATGTTACTCGCAGGGCGCTGGACATCATCCAGCCTTACGATAGAGACCGCGTGAAATTGGTCACCGTTGGCAGAAAAGCGAGGGCGTTCTTCGCCAAGCGGATGTATAACATAGCCGCCGACTTTCCGATGCCCTCGTCCGAGGTGAGCTTCGCTGAGGCCAGGCAGATCAGCCGGACCATCCAGGAGCTGTTTGAGGGCCGAGAGGTGGATGCAATCCGCATTGTGTATACGCGGTTCCTCAGCGCTGTCCGGCACAGGGTGGTGGATGTGCAGCTTCTGCCCGTCGCTCCACCGGAGGCACAGGAGGTTCACCGAGGCGGGCCGGCTGAGGAGTATATTTTCGAGCCGCTGCCGGAAGCTCTGCTGTGCAGCCTGTTGCCGCGGTATGTGGATATACAGGTCTACCGTGTGATGCTCGAATCTCTGGCGAGCGAGCACAGCGCCCGAATGGCTGCGATGGCCCTGGCGACTGACAACGCCGGCGAGATGACAGAGAGGCTGACACTCGATTTCAACCGCGCACGCCAAAGCGCGATCACGAAGGAGCTCGCCGAGATCGTCGGCGGCGCAGAGGCGTTGAGATAGATTGCAGACGGCAGACTGCTGACTGCAGCGAATCATCGACTGGTTTGGCTCCTGCGGTCTGCGGTCGGCAGTCTGCTGTCTCCGGAGGTACACATGGCTGAAGGACAGGTAGTTCAGGTTATAGGCCCGGTGGTGGACTGCAAATTCCCGCCGGAAGCGCTGCCCGAGATATACAACGCGGTCGAGATAGTTGATGAGAGCCGGAACATAAACCTGACCGCGGAGGTCGCCCAGATGCTGGGCAACGACATCGTCAGGTGCGTGGCAATGGCGAGCACGGACGGCCTCGTTCGCGGGATGAAGGCAATCGATACCGGCGGGCCGATCACCGTGCCTGTGGGCAAGGAGACCCTCGGGCGCGTTTTCAACCTGCTCGGCGAGCCGATAGATCACCTGGGACCGGTAAAAACCGAGAAGCGCTATTCGATCCACCGGCCTGCGCCCTCGTTCGAGGAGCAGAGCACGGTTACCGAGCAGTTCGAGACCGGGCTGAAGGTCGTGGATCTGCTCTGTCCGTACGCGAAAGGCGGCAAAGTGGGCCTCTTCGGCGGCGCAGGAGTCGGTAAGACCGTCCTCATCATGGAGTTTATCCGGAACATCGCGACGGAGCACGGCGGCGTTTCGGTATTCGGGGGGGTAGGCGAGCGGACGCGCGAGGGAAACGACCTCTGGCTCGAAATGAAGCAGAGCGGCGTCATCGCCAAGACCACCATGGTCTTCGGCCAGATGAACGAGCCGCCCGGCGCGAGGCTCAGGGTCGGCCTCGCAGCCCTCTGCATGGCGGAGTACTTCCGCGATGAGCTGGGCCAGGACGTGCTGCTCTTTATTGATAACATCTTCCGGTTCGTTCAGGCAGGCTCGGAGGTCTCCGCGCTGCTTGGCCGGATGCCTTCCGCGGTAGGTTACCAGCCGACCCTCGGCACGGAGATGGGAGAGCTCCAGGAGCGGATTACCTCCACAGTGAAAGGGTCCATCACGTCCATTCAGGCCATTTACGTTCCAGCCGATGATCCGACGGACCCCGCGCCGGCGACTACCTTCGCCCACCTGGATGCGACCACCTACCTCGAGCGTCGGATCGTCGAAATGGGCATCTACCCGGCCGTTGATCCGCTGGTCTCTACGTCGAGAATCCTCGATCCGAGAGTAGTAGGTGACGAGCATTACTCGGTTGCGCGCCGGGTGCAGGCGACCCTCCAGCGATATAGGGAGCTTCAGGACATCATCGCAATACTCGGCGTGGACGAGCTCTCAGACGAGGACAAGCTGATCGTTGCCCGTGCGAGGAAGATTCAACTCTTCCTATCGCAGCCGAACTTCGTGGCGGAGCAGTTTACCGGCCTTCAGGGCCGATATGTGTCGCTGAAGGAGACGATCCGCGGCTTCAAGGAGATAGTCGAGGGCAAGCACGACGACCTTCCCGAGCAGGCTTTCTACATGGCCGGCGGCATAGATGAGGCGCTTGAGAAAGCCGAGCAGATGAAGGCGGCAGCATAACGCGGCAACATCGGCCGAGAACATACGGGGTTTGCAAAGGGGAGACGTTGGAGTATTCCCGAGCAGGACATGCCTGAGAAGACATTCAAAGTCGAAATCGTGACCCCCGAGGGTGTTGTTCTATCCCAGGATGCCGTCTCGATCGTGGCGCCGGCCGTGGAGGGTTCGCTGGGCGTATTGGCCGACCATGCCCCGCTGATGGCCGAGCTGACCATCGGCGAGATCTGGATTCGGGATGCGGACGGCAAGGTGGCGCAGCTGGCCGCGTCCGGCGGCTTTATGGAGGTCCGGAAGAACACGGTTCGGATACTGGCGGACACAGCCGAGCGCGCGGAGGAGATTGATATCGCCCGCGCCGAGGAGGCCAAAAAGCGTGCAGAGGAACGCCTGCGCTCTCGGGCTGCGGGTATTGACCACGCCCGCGCAGAGGCGGCCCTCAAGCGAGCGCTGGCTCGCCTCCGAGTTGCCAGAGGGGAGTGAGCCGGATTGCAATTCCGCCCCATCGCCTCTGAGGATAAAATGAGCTATAGATTTAAGGCTGCCGCGCTTGCTTTGGCCGTCGCTCTGATAAGCATACCCGCCGCCGCCCAGGAAATCCCGAGCGAGACCTGGATGGGCGTTTACCTCGACCAGGCGAAGATCGGGTATGCCAGGTTCTTCGTAGATAGGGCAAGCTTCAGGGGAAAACCAGGCTACCGGCTGGACAGCACAAGCGCGACTCGCTTCACGGCCTTGGGCGTGGAGATCGAGCAGACCCTCCACACCGCCGTCCATCTTAATAGCGATTTTGAGCCGGTTTACCAGGTTTTCAAGATGTCGTCCGCCGGCCATACGACCACCGTCACCGCTGTGTTCGGGGCCAAGGAAATCGTAGCTGAAGTTACTTCGGCGGGCACAAAAAGCACTAGAAAGATACCAATACCCGCCGGCAGCAAGATCGTGGGCGATGATACCTTTCTCCCGCCCACGGTGAAGCTGAAGGTCGGGGATAAGCTGAACCTCAAATGGTTCAATCCGCTGACCCTGAGCCTCGATGATCTCCGGACGGAGGTTCTCCGGCAGGAGGAGCTCAAGCTGGGGAATGAAACCCATCAGGCATTCGTTGTCAAGACCGTGACTCCCCTGGGCGAGATGACCTGCTGGCAGAATGAGAAGGGCGACCTGCTGAAGGTTGCCGCGCTCATGGGGATTATCATGGTGCGCGAGCCCAAGGAGGTAGCCCAGTCCATCGCAGCACGCACCGGGCCCTACGTGCCGCCGTCGGACCTTGCGGTGATGACATCCGCTCCGACGACGACCGAAGTTCCGAACCCTCGACAGGTGAAGTGCATGAAGGTTCGCCTCTCGGGCGTGGCCGATAAGGCCCTGGTGATCGGTGACAGCCGGCAGAAGGTGAGATACTTCGAGGGCGAAAAGCCGGTCGCGGAATATGAGATTACCGCGTCGGAGCTCGATCCATCAAAAGCTGCCTCGCTGCCGGTCGGGGACGCGGAAATGAATAAATTCCTGGCCGAAAGCCCGTATGTGCAGCCTGCGAACTCGGAGATCGCTGCTCTCGCCAAAAGGATTGCGGGCGACGAGAAGAATGCCTGCGCGGTCGTTTCACGCCTGCGTGCCTGGGTCAACAGCAACATAGTGCCGAAGGGCGACATAGGGATCGTGCGGTCATCTGTGGACGTGCTCCATGCGAAGACCGGCGTTTGCCGCGACTATGCTGTCCTCTACACGGCGCTGGCTCGGGCCGCCGAAGTTCCGACTAAGCTCGTAGCCGGGCTTGTTTACTGGAAAGGCGGGTTTTACTACCACGCATGGGCGGAGAGCTTCGTCGGCGAGTGGATTCCGGTAGATGCCACACTCCCCACCGACTTCGTAGACGCCACCCACATCAAGCTGGCCGAAGGGGATGCCACAGCCATGTTCGATATGGTGAAAACGATGGGAACCCTCAAGGCCGAGATTCTGGAATTCCAGTGATGCGCTTTGCTGCGCTGCCAGTGGGGGCCTTTCTAGCCTTGGCCGCTAAGTTCCCTCGCGGGATGGCTCTTCGGATCTGGACGGTCGTTCGATCTTCACGGTTACCCTGACGTACTTGCTGCCGGCGAGCGTTAATCCGCGGGGAACGATAATCCGGACGCGCTCCGAGAACGTCGTCGTGCGGCCGGCGAGATCCACGGTTTCCGTCCTCAGCGTTGTCACGTTCATCAACTGCTTCGGCCTGCCCGTTACGGTTACCGTCCGCGGGCGCACGACTATATCGCCGACCTTGTACGGGAATGGGGGCTGCCCGGCTGTATCCGGGCTCACGAAGACGGCGCGGCTTGCGGGGGAATCCAGGAGCTTCATGCCTACGTGCGCCCCTTTTGGAGTCGGCTCCCTGGGGATGCGCGGATTCTGGCCCTCGTTTGCGTAGAACCAGATGATCATGGCAATCGCCAGCGCCAGCAGTTTGTACTTGACATTCCGTTTCAGCACTTCGGTTTCTGCTCCGACGAGTTTGTGGGCCGCATTCTGGAAAGGGCGCTCGATATCGTCCGGCGAATTTGAAGCACGCCTTCACGCATCTCCCCTACTTGCAGCAGATCGAGCAGCTTGCTCCGGACCATCTCCGGCTCCAGACCTCTAAGCAAGGCGCCTTCGACGGACAGCGAGATCATTCCCGTCTCCTCGGAAGCGACGAGCACCACCGCGTCGCTCTGCTCGGAGACTCCCAGGGCCGCCTTATGCCTGGTGTGGATCATCGTGCCCACCCTTGGACTGTCGCTTAGGGGCAGCGTGCAGCTCGCGACCACGATCCTATTGCCTCTGATGATCACCGCGCCGTCGTGCAGCGGGCTTCCCGGATGGAAAATCGTCCGCAGCAGCTCGGCGGATACCAGCGCGTCCATGCGTCTTCCGCTCTCGATGATGGTATCCAGGCCGACTTCGCGCTCTATGACGATGAGCGCTCCGATCCTCGATTTGGCCATATCCGCGACGGCCTTGGTTAATTGGTCTACCATGTTGGCGATATCTTCCCGCCCCAGCGCAACCAGTCCACGGCCAAGGAACTTCAACCGGCCGATTTCCTCGAGCGCGTGTCGCAGCTCGGGGTAGAAAAGTATCACCAGGGCCACAGGGCCTAAGGGAATGAATATGCTGAGAAGCCAATTCAGCGCCCGCAGGTGCAACTGGTCGCTTATGAACACGAATAGGAAGAATACTCCCAGGCCCAACGCGATCTGCCACGCGCGGGTGCCCTTCACAAGTATTATCAGCTTGTAGATGACGAAGGCGACCACGAGCACGTCTACGACTGTTATTAACAGCGAGACGCCGCTTATGTCGCCGAATCGTTGGAACCAGTCTGCCACAGCGGCCCCCACCCGGATATAAAAAGCGGTGAAACCAGCGGCTAAAATCGTATGCGCGCCCAGGAAAGTATAGCATAGGCGCCGGTGAGGGTCAACATGCCTCCCGGCAAGAAGTGGTGTATCCTGCGAGGCAGACCGTAGACAGTAGACTTGGGGAAGCCTTTCCAGCCTATTGTCTGCTCTCTATGGTCTATCGTCCTCCGCAAGCTGGCGCTCCAGGCTGTAGATAATGAGCGCGGCGCCCACGATGGCCGCCGTTTCGGTGCGCAGGATCCTCGGCCCAAGCGAGACGGGAGTGATCCCTTCCGCTCTCGCGGCAGCGACCTCCTCCGATGTGAAGCCTCCCTCAGGCCCGATGAAGTATGCAATTTCGCGCGCGCCGGCCAGGCTGGGCAGTAGCGAAGAGAGGGACGGCCCCTTTTCCTCCTCCCATGCCATGATGCGGGCGTCGCAGCTCCTCGTGCGCGACAGCGCGCACGCGAGCGGGACCACGCCGTTAATTGCTGGCAGGCTAGTCCTGCCGGACTGCTCGGCCGCTTCCCTGACTATCGCCTGCCAGCGCTCCAGCCTCCCGGGCATCCTCCCCCGCGGGATTCGCGGGACGGATCGAGCGGTCTCCACGATCAGGAATTCCGCGACCCCGATCTCCGTGCATTTTTGAAGGATGAGGCCGATCTTCTCGCCCTTCGGCAGGCCTTGAACGAGGGTCAGCCGCACGTGAGGCTCAGTGGCGGGGGCCGTGATCTCCAGAATTCTTCCCAGTGACCGCTTCTCATCGAGAATCTCGATCCGCGCCATGTACTCGCGCCCGGAGCCGTCGAGCACCGCGACGAGATCGCCCGGTCGGAGGCGCAGAACGTCCCTGATCTGCCTTCGCTGGTCTGGCTGAAAGCTCACTCGGTCGCCGATAATCCGGTCTGGGGGAACGTAGAATCTATGCATTACGGCATCCTTTATAGCGGAGGACGGAGATCATTACAGGTTGTCCCTTGGCGCTTTGATCGCTTGCAAGTAATGATTCGTTTCCATAACAGCGGGCATTTTTCCTGTCTGCGTGGAGGCATGGGAATTCGCGGTCGGGGATGTCCTTAGACTGCGTGAGTCTCGCGGCTGGGGAGTGTCGGCGGCTGGGCCGCGGCGGAGATCGCAAGGGTGGCTTTGGGAGCGGGCGCAAGCCCCAGGCTTTCGAGAATCGCCAGCACATCGGCCATGCCGAAGGGCTTCACCAGACACGCGAATATCCCCATCCTGATCGCGCTGTCCACCAGCGAACTGCGGGGGTAGCCGGTGATGATGACCACTGGGACGTCTGGATGGAGCCTGCGTATCACTTCCAGGACCTCCACCCCGTTCATGCCGGGGAGCTTCAAGTCCAGGAAGATGACCTCGGGCTTACCGCTCTTCAGGTTCGCCATGGCAGATTCGCCATCCGGTGCTCCGGATACGCCGTACCCGTGGTGGGTCAGCGCCTTGGAAAACAGCTTCCGGATGTGCGGATCGTCGTCAACTACAAGTATGCTGGTTTCCGCCATAAGGGACCCACTTTGGTGGTTCTAAAGATTTCGGCTGCAAGGAGTGCTGACGCGTTCTGTCCCAAATCAATTATCGGCACGGAAGGCCATTAACTGTATCCGTGAAAATGCTTGCGGGGCTTGTGGCAGTTAAGAATGGAGGGCTAGATCAGCGTGGAGATCTGTCGGTTCACTGCGTCGAGCAGGGCGGCCACGCCGGCTCTGTAGATGTCCTGCTTTACCATAGAGCTGCCGCAGACTCGCAATTGGTGCTGCGGCGTAATCACAAGCGCGGTGATGAGCACGATGTCCTCCGCCGTGCCGCTGTGCACCACGTTCACGCTCTCCGCGACGACGCCATAGCCGGGCGACGGCAGGAACTCGGAGATCGCCTCAGCCGCCGCCTCGACGACCAGCCTTAAAGTATTGTTCCCAGGTGCAAATCCGCTGCGCGAGTGCTTGCGGGTGGCCTCTCCGTTAGCAAGCTCCACCTCGGCGGTGGCCGTCGAGGCGCTGCCCCAGGAGAGGTTCAGGCTTCGGATTCGCAGCCGCCTGCGCTCGCCGGGGACTATCTCCTCCCTGAGCGGAGCCGGCTGAGGAGGCGGAGGCGCGATGACCGGCGCCGCCTCCGGTATCTCCGGCGCTGCCTCCGGTATCTCCGGCGCCGCTGCAGGGGCCGGGGCCGCCTCGGCTCCATTCAGCGATGCGACCGCCGCACTCTGGGTTTTCGCTACGGTGCATGACTTGCTGGCGAGGTTGATGAGGTTATCGAGGGTCGCCTCGTAGTGAACCAGCTCCCTTTCCTTCGACCGCTTTCCGCCGTGCACTCCGATGGAGCCGGTCACAGGCTCCGGCAGGTCGGGATTCTCCGTCGTGCGAAACTTCTCGTTCAGGAGGGTTGCCAATTCCCTCGCTTCCACGCTGTTCCTTGTGGTCGCGATGACGAACTCGTCGCCCGCGTAGCGGCAGAGCAAGTCCCGCTCGGTATCCGCGCTCGACCGAAGGATCTGCGCCACGTGCTTCAGCACCTTGTCGCCAGTGATATGGCCGTATTTCTTGTTGAATTGGCCGAACTGGTCGAGGTCTATGAAGATTACGGTGATCTCCTGGCCGCGTCTCAGGGCGGCGATCCCCCAGTCGCGCATCGAGTCCGCACGAGGCAGGCCGGTCAGCGGGTCGAATGACTTTCCCATCTCCGGAAGGAGGTCGGCCCTGGTCACCACGCCGAGCAGGATGCCTCCCTCCATGACCAGCAGTCGCCCTGAGCCGATCTTCGTCATCAGGTCCGCCGCATCGGGAATGGGCATGTCCGGAGGGATGGTGACGAGTTCGCGATCCATGATATTCTCGACCGGAACGCCGTTGTCTTTCCCGAGAATATCGTGGTAGTCTACCATGCCGACGACCTGGTCGTTCTCCAGGACCGGGAGTCCGCCGATGTTGTGGCCCTTCATGAGAATTATTGCGGTCTTGATCTTATTGGTAGGACTGAGCCGGATTACGTCGGCAGTCATGACGTGGCGAACGGTCTTCATCGGAGTGGAGCTGCCTCTCTAGAGCCTATCTCACGGGTACCTACAAAAAGTATATCACGTCCACGAGCGGAATGTATACCCGTACTAATACCGGGATTTGCCGAAACCCGGCTCGCGCGGGATCGGTGGATGTTGGGTATGTATAATGCCGATACTGGCTGGAGGTGTCGGCATGGACGAGGAGAGCCGGAAATTCATCGCAGGCCGCGAGTGGTTTCTGAGGTTTCTGAAGGAATGGGAGCGCACCCGGCCTTCTCCGAGGCTGGCCGACGTGATCGTGGATGCCGGCGGCCCGGAGAACGTGGCGATTGTCGCGGCGGACATCGTGGTGGGCTTTTGCAGCGCCGGACCGCTCGCCAGCCCGCGGGTTGCCGGCATAGTCCCTCCCATCGTGGAGCTGTTCAAGCGCGCGCACTCGCTCGGCGTCAGGAACTTCGTGCTGCCGCAGGACGCCCATCCGCCGGATTCGCCGGAGTTCGAGGCCTGGGGGCCGCACTGCATAGCGGGAAGCGAGGAAGCGGAGACCGTCCCCGAGCTGAAGGCGCTTCCGTTCTCCGATCTGTTCGAGGTCATCCCGAAGCAGAACCTGAATGCGGGAATAGGCGCCCGGTTTCCGGCTTGGCTGGACGAGCATCGGAACATTAGACGCTTCATCGTCGTCGGGGACTGCACGGACCTGTGCATCTACCAGACCGCCATGTACCTCAGGCTTCGTGGAAACCAGTTCCGGCTGGACTACGAGGCGATCGTTCCGGAGAACTGCGTGGACACCTTCGATATATCGCTGAGCGAGGCAGGGCAACGGGGCATTCTTCCGCACGACGCCGATCTCCTCCACCTTCTCTTCCTCTACCACATGGCCTTGAATGATATAGTCGTAGTGCGGGCCTTGGTTTGATGGGCAGGGATTCGGAAACGCATCGCGATCCACGAGTATGAGTAGGATTCACGAGTAAGGGGCATTGCTTCCCTGGATCCCTTGACCCCTTGATCCCTTTGCCCCTTAGCCCCTCGACCCCTTTTTATTTCTATTGACATCCCCTCCGGCCTTATTGTATGATTTGCACTGCAGAGGTTTGTCTTGGTCGGCGTGGACCGAGCGCGGCTGCGCCCAATCGTATTTTAAGGATGTGTGGATATGCCTAAAATCCTAGTCAGCGATCCAATAGCAAAGGAAGGAATCGAGCTGCTCCAGAAGCATTTTGATGTTGATGTCAAAGTCGGCTTGGAGAAGGCTCAGCTCATCGAGATAATCGGCGACTACGACGCCCTCGCTGTCCGAAGCGAGACCAAGGTGACCGCCGACGTCCTGGAGGCAGCGAAGAACCTGAAGATCATCGGCCGGGCAGGCGTTGGTGTGGACAATATTGACGTGCCCGTCGCCACCCAGAAGGGCATCCTGGTCGTGAACTCTCCCGCAGGCAACACCATCGCCGCAGCAGAGCTTACCATGGCCCTCATCCTCTCGCTATCCCGCAATATCCCGCAGGCGTACAACTCCCTGCGTTCCGGCGAGTGGAAGCGGAGCAAATTCGTGGGCAACGAGCTCTACGGCAAGACGCTGGGCGTTCTCGGCCTGGGCAAGATCGGCACAGCCGTCGCCAGGCGCGCTCAGAGCTTCGAGATGGAGGTTATTGGCTGCGATCCCTTTGTATCGGAGGACTACGCCAGGAAGCTCGGCATCGAGCTGGTGGACTTCGACGAGCTGCTGAAGCGGAGCGACTATCTCACAATCCACGTGCCGGCGACCAAGGACACAAAGGGCTGCATCGGGGCCGAGCAGATCGCGAAGATGAAGCCCGGCGTCCGCATAATAAACGTGGCGCGCGGGGGACTTGTGGACGAAGCGGCGCTGTGCAAGGCCGTCGAGGAAGGCAGGGTCGCGGGGGTTGCCTTTGACGTCTACGAGCAGGAGCCGCCGCCTCCGGACAATCCTCTTCTCAAGCTCGAGAAGGCCGTCACCACTCCCCATCTGGGCGCTTCCACCGAGGAGGCTCAGATAAACGTGGCCATAGATGTCGCCGAGCAGATCATTGACGTTTTGAACGGAAGGCCCGCTCGGAGCGCGGTGAATATGCCCGCGTTGAGCGCGGAGGTTCTGGCTGCAGTTGACCCGTATATGGTTCTGGGCGAGCGAATAGGCGCAATGGCCACACAGCTCGCGGACGGCGCGATCAATTCGATCGAAATATCCTACTGCGGCGAGCTGAGCAGCCTCGAAACGGGCCCGGTAGGCCGCTCCGTCCTCAAGGGCCTGCTCCAGCCGATCCTGATGGAATCCGTCAATCTGGTGAACGCGCCGATAATCGCCGAGAGCAGGGGGATACGCATAACGGAGAGCAAGAGCGCCGCCCCCGAGGATTACACCAGCTTGCTGGCGGTGAAAGTTAAGACGGGCAAGGGCGACAAGTCAATTGACGGCACGCTCTTCGGGAAGAAGGATATACGAGTCGTCCGGATTGACGGATATGGGATAGACATCGTGCCCGAGGGCTTCATGCTGGTGACGACTCACATAGACAAGCCGGGCATCATAGGCAGAGTCGGCACCCTTCTGGGCGGCCACAACATCAACATCGCAGGTATGCACGTCGGCCGCCAGGGCATCGGCAAGCGGGCGGTGATGGTCCTGAATGTTGACGATCCGATTCCCGAATCCGTGATGAAGCAGATCGCGGAGCTGAGCGGCGTAGAGACCGCCAGGCTCGTGCATTTCGCATAGCGAATAGCGGTTAGAAAGAGGTAGAGACGGCCCACCAGCCGGGCGCAGCATAAGCCAGGCCGGTGGGCCTTTGTATTCTCATACTACCATGACATTTGGTGTGGGAGTAGCGTCCAACATCCAACGCTCAACGTCCAATCCGCCGCGGCGGAAACCCAAAACCCCTACGCGCTACGCAATACGTCTCACGCATCACGATCCACGAGTAGGAGGGATTGCCCCCTTGTCCGCCGGAGTCCGCCTGAGGCGGACGAAGGCGGATGGACCCCTCAAGCATCATTCCGCAGGGAGGGTAAAGGTGAAGGTGCTGCCGACTCCCGGCTCGCTTTCCGCCCAGATGCGGCCGCCGTGGGATTCGACGACCAGCCTGCAGAAAGTGAGACCCAAGCCTGTGGAGAATCGCTTTCTGGATTTGTGAGACTCGACCTGAACGAACTTTTCGAAGATCCTGCTGAGATATTCGCTGGGAATGCCCTCGCCGGTGTCGCTGATGCTGATCCGCGCCGTTCTGCCGTCAGGCTCGCAGACGGCCTGGACGAAGATCCTTCCGCCCGGCGACGTATGATGCACGGCATTCCCGAGCAAATTCACCAATATTCTTATTACGCGGTCTTTGTCCACCAGCACGTCCGGAATGTTCGAGGCAACGTCGGCATCGAGCTGCAGGCCCTTGCGCCGGGCAAGGAACACAACCTGGCCGATGGCCTGCTCGATCAATTGGTCTACCCGCGTCAGGCTTTTCCTGAGCTTAACCTGGTGCTCTTCCAGCTTACTGACATCGAGCAAATCGTTTATCATGTTCAGCAGCGTCTGCCCGCTGGAGAGGGCCATCTTCAGCAGATGCTCCTCCTGGTGAGAGACCCTGGGATGCAACATGTCGGTAAGGGTCTCGATAGAGCCTATTACCGCGGTCAGCGGCACCCGCATATCGTGCACGACCATATCGGTGAGGTCCCGCTTCAGGCGTTCGGACTCCCTGAGCTGATGGTAAGCTTCCCGAAGCTGGCGGTTTTTCTGGCGGAGCGCGATGGCGCTGTCTACCGACGCCGCCGCCTTGCCCGCGAGCGTCATCAGAACCTCCAGAGGCTCTATCCGGCTGCCGTCCGCCCTGGCAGGCTGCTGATCCAGCTCGGCCTCCCAGCGGCAAACCCTGTCGCCCAACCCCCAGCACTGCGTCTCCACCACCTTAACCCGTCCGCCGAGCACCTCCTCCAGCCCCCCGGCGATGAAGCCCGTCTCGAAATGGCATACGGCCTCACCGATGTTCGGCAGCCCGGAGCATGTAGCGCATTCGGTGGCGACCAGAACCACCCGGTCGTCGGTCTGCTCCAGGCTGGACAGCTTGCCGACGGAGAGGTCCTGGAGTGCGCAAATCAGCTCCTGAACATTTCGCACCCTCATTTTCTGGGCGACGGATCGCCCGGAGACGCTCAGAATGGCTGCGGAGATTTCCGATCCGAGGACCTCTCGGAATGCCAGAAGACGTACAGCCCGGTAAAGCTGAATGGGCACCGTGCCGCCGAGGGTCGGCCTGTCATACCCGAATATCTGGGGCACGTCGAGAGGGTACTGGGAGAGGGCTGCCTCGAGACTCGCGTTTATGATCTGGAGAGCTTGCTCTCTAAAGTCTTTTGGTGGAGTGCCGGCTGCTTGCTTTCCGGTTGTGTTCTCAACACGGTCCACTGCTATTCTCCCGACCTTTCGGATAGCCTGCGGACGCCTGCATGTGAGCAAAGAGGGAGAAGAATGAATAATAGAGCACGGTGGTTACAGAATAGCACATATATGTCGAAAAAACAAGCCCCCAATCACTCGCAGATGTTCGTTTACCATACATGTGTTACACATTGGGGTTGCGGGAGAAGGACGCTCTTTGGTATCACTTATATCATCAAACAAAGCATCCAAGGAGGTGTCCTCATCCCGCATGCCTAGTGTACGACAAATGGCATACTTTCGTCGACGGGTGGTTCTGCATGCCAGGAAGACCGGCAATGTCAGCCTGACAGCTCGGCGCTTCAGGGTGACCAGGCAGTCTGTTCGCCACGGCGAATCGCCCGATATGACGGCACTCTGGAGTCTCTGATGGACCGATCCAAGCGGCCGCATCGTCATCCTAACCAACACACTCCACAGGAGATAAAACAAGTGCTCTCCGTGTGGCATCACAACAAGAACCTGGGCCTGGTCTGCATCTGGGTGCGCCTGAGGCAGAACTTCGGCTACAAGCGCAGCGTCACCGCCCTCTACAGACTGCTTCGCAGAGAAGGTGTCATCCCTCCTCCCACAAAGAAACG
>Ga0315274_10009154_pt1 | contig 14339 bp, 11 predicted proteins | sample YL17G02_20_MG_FD_203700 | JGI IMG/M metagenome (GOLD analysis project Ga0315274, IMG submission 203700) | Sediment microbial communities from Yellowstone Lake, YNP, Wyoming, USA - YL17G02_20 | ecosystem: Environmental > Aquatic > Freshwater > Lake > Sediment | place: USA: Wyoming | collected... | reverse complement strand
TCCCGAGCTGGTGCACGAGGACGAGTTCAGCTTCAACGCCCAAATGCGCAAGACCAGGCTCCGCGTAGAGGAACTTCTGGCAGGGGGCGAGGTGGAAGAAGCGGAAGCCTACATGGAGCAGAGAAGGAACAAACTGGTGGAGACGGGATACTACATCCGTAAACTGAATCAGGCCTACTTCGCCTTCTATGGTTCCTATGCCGCTGGAAAGGGCTGGGCCGCCGAGACCAATCCCATCGGGGAGCAGATGCATAGCTTGAGGGAGAGAAGCCCCTCCCTGGCCGACTTCCTGTTCACCGTGGCGCGCATGAGCACCTACCAGCATCTGCAGGACGAACTTACTAAAGGATAAGCCATTCCCGATATGGCGAAGGAGTCCTGCCAGTCTCTGTCGTTGTTCGACGTACCAGCCCAGCCCTAGTGTGCCCGGCCCTACGTGAGTGCCAATGGCGGGAGTCAACTCCGTGAGGTAGAACTCGGCAGGCTGGAAGCGTGACAGGACTTGCTGCTTCAGCTCAAGTGCCTCGTCCGCTCTGTCGGCGTGAGCCACAGCGGCATGAAGCACCCCGTTGGAGCGATCCTCCTGCAGCCTCTGGGCCATTATCTCCAGCATCCTCTCTGTGGCCTTGCACTTTGACCGCACCCTCTCCAGAGGGTTGACCTCTCCATCGCACAAGTGCAACAACGGCTTGATATTGAGAGCCGTGCCGAGCATCGCCGACGCACCTCCGATCCGACCCCCCATGTGCAGGTACTTCAGCGTATCCACTACGAAGATCACGTTGATCTTGGGAATCAGTTGTTGGGCCGCGGCCACCACCTCCGGGAGGCTCTTGCCCAGCCGAGCCGCCCGGGCCGCAGCCAGGACAACGAAACCCAGCCCCAGGCTGGCCGAACGCGAGTCTATCACCTCAATGGGGACGTGGTTCACCAGCTCGCGGGCAGCCAGGGCGGACTTGATCGTCCCGCTGAGTAGTTCAGAAAGGTGGATGGAGACGATCGCGTACGCGTCCTCACTGAGCCCGGAGTAGACTTCGAAGAAGTCGCCCGTCGAGGGCTGTGACGTTGTGGGCAATTCGGAAGCTGCCTCCAACAACTCGTAGAAGCGCGATGGCTCAACATCTACGCCATCCCTGAGGGTCTGATCCTCGAAGATCACCTTCAAGGGGACGATGTGGATGCCGTACTGGTCCTGAGCCTTCACTGGCAGGTTTGCGCCGCTGTCGGTCACCACGGCTACTCTGGTCACGAGCCTCCTCCCCAGGCCTCAGTCTTCCGAGGTAGTCCTAATAAAACAAAAGAATGGTCCAAAAAAAGACAGCCTACGGCAAACGGGTCTCTTGAATCTTCTCACCCTCCACGGTCCTCACAACCTCCAAGAAGAACTCGGAGAGAGCCCTCTTGCTCTCGGCGCTCAACCTGCTCAGATCGTCTTGATACCTCTCCACGTACGAAAGCAGCCTGCTGGTGAGGCCCCCATCACCACCCTCGGCAACGAACAGGCCAAGTGGTAGCCCGGCGAGCGCCGCCAGGCCAGACTCGCCCGCTGCTAACAGTTTGCGCACCTCTTGCAGCAGCCGGGCCCTGGTCTCTCCTCCCAGCTGGCACACCTGCAGCACGATAGCCGTGATCACCTCAGTGCTGTGCAGCATAGGAGATCTGCGGTCCGGGATGCGGGAGATGAGCTCGTCCAGCATCTCATCGTACCCATCCTTCCGCTTTCGCAGGCCACGAAGGATCTTCTCTTTGAGATCCTCCCATTCCCTGCGCTCGCCCTCCTCAGCGAAGGGACCGGCCAAGAGAGCCTTCGTCATTTGTGTCGGATAGAACACAACTGTGGAGCGGCCGGGTCCACGCTGCTTCTTGGGCAGGAGGTATTGTGAGGCCACGAGCCCCTTTCGCTTCAGCAAGCGCAGCATGTCGTAGGCCGAGATGTTGCTTACCCTCAGCTTCTGTGCCACGACGGAGTAGTGCAGAGGTGCTTTCACCTCCCGGTATAACTCCCAGAACTGCTCCAGAAACGCCTGCTGGCGCTCAGTCATGGACATTGACGTCCTCACTCCACCTCTGATGATACACCAACTCGCACCCTTTGTCAAGCCCAGGCGGCGCGAACCGTCGAGGAATGCATCAACTGCCCTTGCGCCGCGGTGCCAATCCAGCTACGATGGGCCTCTGGTTGACTTGATTGCAGAAGTATGTTAGTATCAGTGCGGGAGGTTAACAAAATGCCAGATAAACAAGACACCATTACATCACTATTGGACGAGAAGAGACTCTTCCCTCCTGCGGAGGAGTTCCGATCCCAGGCCAATATCAAGAGCTTGGATGAGTACCATGCCCTGGTCAAGGAGGCTGAGAAAGACCTGGAAGGCTTCTGGGCCAGACAGGCCGAAGAGCACCTTGACTGGTATAAGAAGTGGGATAAGGTCCTCTCCGGAGACGCCCCCTTCTGGAAATGGTTCGTCGGCGGCCAACTCAACGCTTCCTACAACTGCCTCGACCGTCATCTCCATACCCACCGCCGCACCAAAACCGCCCTCATCTGGGAAGGTGAACCCGAAGGCGACAGTAGATCCTTTACCTATGAACAACTCCACCATGAGGTCTGTAAGTTCGCCAATGTCCTCAAAGGCCTCGGTGTCTCCAAAGGCGATAGGGTCTGCCTCTACCTGCCTATGATCCCTGAACTCCCCATCGCCATGCTCGCCTGCGCCAGAATCGGCGCCATCCATTCCATCGTCTTCGGCGGCTTCTCCGCCGAATCCCTCAAAGACCGTATCCTCGACGCCGAAGCTAAAGTCCTCGTCACCAGCGACGGCTCCTACCGCCGTGGCAGCATCATCCCCCTCAAAGCCGGCGCCGATAACATCCTCGACGATTGCCCCTCCATCGAAAACGTGGTGGTAGTCAATCGTACCGGTGCCGACATCGAATGGAAGGACGGCCGTGACCACTGGTGGAACGACCTCATGGCCGACGCCTCTCCCCAGTGCGAACCAGAAGTCATGAACGGAGACGACATCCTCTTCATCCTCTACACCAGCGGCACCACCGGCAAACCCAAGGGCGTGGTCCACAACACCGCAGGCTACCTCCTCCACACCTCCCTCACCATGAAGTGGGTCTTCGATATCAAAGACCAGGACATCTACTGGTGTACCGCCGACATCGGCTGGGTCACCGGTCACTCCTACATCGTCTACGGTCCTCTGTCTGTGGGGGCCACCAGCCTCATGTTCGAAGGTGTCCCCAACTACCCACAACCTGACCGCTTCTGGCAAATCGTCGAGAAGCACAAAGTCTCCATCTTCTACACCGCCCCCACCGCCATCAGGGCCATCGCCCGCGATGGCGATGACTGGCCCAAGAACAGAGACCTCTCCTCCCTGCGACTCCTCGGCTCCGTAGGCGAACCCATCAACCCCGAGGCCTGGATGTGGTACTACACCACCATCGGCCACAAAAACTGCCCCATCGTCGATACCTACTGGCAAACCGAAACCGGTGGCGTTATCATCACCCCACTCCCAGGAGCTATCGCCCTCAAACCAGGCTCGGCCACCAGACCCTTCCCAGGCATCTTCGCCGAAGTCGTCCGCGACGACGGCTCCCCCTGCTCACCCAACGAGGGCGGATATCTCATCATCAAAAAGCCCTGGCCCGGTTTGCTCATGACCATCTACAAGAACCCACAGCGCTTCATAGACACCTACTTCACCCGCTTCCCCAAACGGGGAACGGTCTACTTCACCGGCGACGGCGCCAGACAAGACGAGGACGGCTACTTCTGGCTTATGGGCCGCGTTGACGATGTCATCAATGTCTCCGGCCACCGCATCGGTACCATGGAAGTGGAAAGCGCCCTCGTCAGCCACCCCCTCGTCACCGAGGCCGCCGTCGTCCCCTTCCCCCATGAGATCAAAGGCCAGGCCCTCTATGCCTTCGTTACCCTCATCGGTGGTCAGAAGCCCAGCGAGGAACTCCGCAAAGAACTGGCCAAACACGTGAATAAGGAAATCGGCCCTATCGCCAGACCCGACAAAATCCAGTTCGCCGATGCCCTGCCCAAGACCAGAAGCGGTAAGATCATGAGACGGATCCTCAAGGCCATCGCCGAAGGCAAAGAAGAACTGGGCGATACCACCACCCTCGCCGATCCATCCGTCGTGGAGGAACTGGTCAGGGATAGACTGTAAGGGGGGGAACGGAGTTGCTGGTGGTGGCATCACCGGCACGATAACGTTGCGCCTCTCCCGCAGGCTACGACCTGCGGGAGAGGTCACTAGGTTGACCCATCGGGCATGAACCAGGATGGCTCCTGGGGGCAGGCCGGCGCGTCGCGTTCTGGTTGCGGCGCGCAGAGTCACATTCTAGTGGTATTGGGGCCTTGGTGGTATGGGCACGCGCAGCCAGGAACGCCTTGAGGGTGTTCCGAGTGAACCCTCCGTGAGCATGCCGACCGTCAGGCAAGTCTTCCCTTGTTCCGCCGCTGTCAGAAACAACAGAGGGGGTACTGTGCCTCCAATGGTGGTTGCGTCGCTTCGTCCTCCAAACCCCTTCCGCAGGCTGAGAGTTTCGCTGGAGCACCGTCCCGAATGCCACCCTGGGCCACGCCTGCACACACCGCCTTGGGTCGTCGACGCTCTTACTGGCCTGAAGGGAGGTTGTACTCGCACCGGCTAGTCCCCTGAACCAGGTCTGGAGGAAGTATTGACCTTATTGACGTATAATCATGGGTGGCAGAGCGTAGCCATATCCAGGCGGCAACAGGTTGTCTGGGCTGCTGGTCTGAAGGCGGGGAGGGACAAATGGCCAGAATACTGGTAGTAGATGATGATGTCGATTTCCAAGTGATCATGCGCAGAATGTTGGAGGCCGAGGGATACGAAGTCTCCGTCGCTGAGAACGGCAACCAGGCGTTGGAGATGGTGCGACGGGGCGAGATGCCAGACGTGATCCTGTTGGACGTAATGATGGCCACCACTCTAGAGGGTGTTGCCGTCGCCCGCGAGATCAAGGGCGACGCTGCTCTGGAGGATGTGCCGATCATCATGGTTTCGTCCATCGCCACCAGCCCTGAGGCTGCCGAGTTCCCTGAATACGAGCATATCCCCATTGACGGCTGGCTCTCGAAACCGGTGCAGCGGGATGTGCTGCTGAAGACCTTGGAGCGCTTCGTGAGCCAGGGCTCCGAAGAAGCGTTCTAGTGCCGGCTTGAGTCTCGGGGCTCCCCTCAGAAGCGGGGGAGTGCCGTAGCTGACGGTGCATTGTCGCTGTCTAGATGAGGAGTGTTGGAGTATGGCCGAGCAGAGAGTTCTAGCTCTGGATGAGATGGATCGTGAGCTCATCAAGCAGATCGATCCGGATTGGCGCAAGATGCTGACCTGCATCCAGTGTGGCAGTTGTAGTGTCTCCTGCCCGTCCGGCCACTTGATGGACTATGCCCCGCGAGAGCTTTGGCGCTTGATGCGCATGGGCATGAGAGATGAACTGGTGAACTGCCGCACCTTTTGGCTATGCACCCAGTGCTACGCCTGCACCGTCCGCTGTCCCCGCGGCATCATCACCAGCGACACGATGTTGAACCTCCGCCGGTGGGCCATCGCGGAAGGGCTGGAGTTGCCTGCCCTGTTGCCCCAGTTGAAGGAGTCTGTCGAGACGACTCACAACATTCTGCACGAGGACAACGCGAGCCGCCTCATCTGGAGCGAGAACTTGGAGCCTGTGCCCGAACAGCTGCGAGATGTCCGGAGAGGGCGGGCCGAAGTCCTTCTGTTCGCTGGTTGCGTAGGTGCTATGTACCCCATGGCCTACAGCATCCCCCAGTCCTTCGTCCAGATTCTGGAGCAAGCGGGGGTGACCTACACCAACCTGGGCGGCGACGAATGGTGCTGTGGCTACCCGCTCTACGGTGCCGGTTTAGAAACGGAGGTTGCCGACCTCGCCCGACACAACATTGACCAGGCTCGGAATCTGGAGCCCAAGTACCTGGTGACCACATGTCCCTCCTGCTATCACACCTGGAATCACATCTATCCCCAGTATGCCAGCGATGGCCTTGGCTTTGAGGTGCTGCACGCTAGTGAACTGCTGGCCAGACTCATTCGGGAAGGACGGATCAAGCTGAACGAGTTGGACTGGTTGGTGACCTACCACGATCCCTGTGACTTGGGTCGCAAGGGTGGGGTGTATGATGATCCGCGCTTCATCATCAATAGTGTGCCCGGGATCACCTTCAAAGAGATGCGCAACCATCGGGAAAACGCCCTTTGCTGTGGTGGGGGTGGCGACGTGGCGATGTGGGAAGCAGATGTGACGGAAGACATCGCCGAGCGGCGGATGGAGCAGGCCACAGCCACCGGTGCCACAGCCATAATCTCAGCCTGCCAGCAGTGCAAACGCACCCTACTCCAGGCCGCGCGCAAGACCAAGACCAGGATCCGGGTGCTGGACGTAACCGAGCTCGTCTGGCAGGCGATGGAGAAAGGAGAGGTCATAGGGTGATGAGCGACCAGACACCCAAGATCGGCGTCTATGTGTGCGACTGCGGCATCAATATCGGTGCGGTTGTCGATGTACCCGATGTGGTCAGCTTTGCCAGCCAACTGCCCTCGGTAACCGTGGCCCGCGAATACAAGTATGTATGCTCCGAGCCGGGCCAGGAGATGATCAAGAAGGACATCCAGGAGTTGGGAATCAACCGTGTGGTGGTTGCGTCGTGTACGCCGCGGATGCACGAACTCACCTTCCAGCACGCAGTCGCTGAGGCCGGCCTGAATCCATACTGCCTACAAATGACCAATATCCGTGAGCACGCCTCTTGGATCTCTAAGGATGACAGAGCTGCCACGGAAAAGGCCAAACGCCTGGTACGCGCCGCGGTGGCCCGTGTTGCCCTCCACGAACCTCTGGAGTCCAGGACCGAGCAGGTGACACCGGCAGCGATGGTGGTGGGAGCGGGTATAGCCGGCATTCAAGCGGCGCTGACCATAGCCGACGGGGGATACAAAGTCTATCTGGTGGAACGAGAACCCACCATCGGCGGGCACATGGCTCAGCTGGACAAGACTTTCCCAACCCTGGACTGTAGCACTTGAATTCTGGGGCCCAAGATGATGGATGCCGGTCGGCATCCCAACATCGAACTCCTCACCTACAGCGAAGTCGAAGAGGTCTCTGGATACATCGGCAAGTTCCAGGTAAAGGTGCGCAAGAAGGCAAGGCACGTGAATGCGGAGCTCTGTACCGGATGCGGGCTGTGTCAGGAGAAGTGTCCCCAGAAGACCATCCCGTCCGAGTTTGACCAGGGTCTGGGCAAACGCTCGGCCATCTACGTCCCGTTTCCTCAGGCTATACCTCGGGTGCCGGTCATAGACACCGCACGCTGCACCTACTTTCTAAAGCAGAAGTGCAGGGCTTGCGAGAAGCTATGCCCGGCAGGCGCCATCGATTTTGAGCAGCAGGACGAAATCGTGGAGCTGGAAGTGGGGGCTGTGATCATGGCCACCGGCTTCGCTCAGTTCCAGGCCGAGGAGTTGCCTCAATACAACCGTTCCCTCTCGCCGGACATCATTGACGGCCTCCAGTTCGAGCGTTTGTCCAGTGCCACCGGCCCCACAGAAGGGGAGATCCTCACCTCCAAGGGAGTGGCGCCCAAGAGGGTGGCCATCATCCACTGTGTGGGCGCCAGGGACGAATACTCCAACGTATACTGCTCGCGAGTCTGCTGCATGTACGCTCTCAAACACGCTCATCTGGTGCGGGACAAGACCAACGCCGAAGTGTACGAGTTCTACATGGACATCCGGGCTTCGGGCAAGGGATACGAGGAGTTTTACACGCGAGTGCAGGAAGAGGAAGTGTACTTCGTCCGTGGGCGTGCCGCGGAGGTCACGGTCCTGGAGGACGGCCAGCTAATGGTCCTGGCGGAGGACACCATCCTGGGCAAGCCCGTGTCGGCGAAGGTTGACATGGTGGTCTTGGACTCGGCGATGGTTCCCCAGAGTGACTCGGGCCAGGTAGCCTCCACCTTTGGGATCGGGCGCAGCGAGGACGGCTTCTTCCTCGAGGCCCACCCCAAGCTGCGTCCGGTGGAAACCAACACCGACGGCGTCTTCCTGGCGGGGGCGTGCCAGGCTCCCCGCGATGTGCCGGACACCGTGGCCCATGCCGGTGCTGCGGCTGGCCAGTGTCTGTCTCTGCTGTCACGAGGGGAGGTAACTATCTCTCCCACCGTGGCGGTCGTGGATGAGCAGCTTTGCTCCGGTTGCCGCGTCTGCATCGACCTGTGCCCCTACAGCGCCATCAGCTTCATCAGTCAGGATGGCACCGGCACGGCACGGATCAACGAGGCCCTCTGCAAGGGGTGCGGCACGTGCGTGGCTGCGTGCCCGGCCGCCGCGATCAAGGCCCGGCACTTCACGGATGGGCAGATCTATGCCGAGATTGCGGGTTTGCTGCACGGGTCCGAGCATGAGGTGGCAGGGGTCACAGGCTAGAGTTCTGTTTCTGGGCTCGGTCGCCGTCTGAGAACTCGCCCAGAACCAGAGCGCATTGTGCAAGACAACAGCAGGCCTCCTGCTCTATGAGTGTGGTGGAGGTTTGAGCAAATGGCAGAGAACGGGTTCGAACCACGCATCATTGCCTTCTTGTGCAATTGGTGCACGTATGCGGCGGCTGATGCGGCTGGGATATCCCGCATGCAGCAGCCCCTCAATGTGGACGTGATTCGTGTCATGTGTACGGGGCGCATCGATCCCTCCTTTGTGCTCAAGGCCTTCCTGGAGGGGGCTGATGGTGTCATCATCTCTGGCTGTCATCCCCCTGGGGACTGCCACTACGGCGAAGGCAACTACAAAGCATTTCGACGTATGCCACTCTTGGAGCGCCTTCTCCAGGAGTACGGCATCGAGAAGGAACGTTTCCATTGGGGCTGGATCTCAGCCGCAGAGGCTCCCAAGTGGGCGAAACTCACCAGGGAGTTCACCAGTAGGGTCAAAGAGCTAGGGCCGCTGAACTGGAAGGGCTATCTCAAGGAGATGGAGAGCGAGGAGGCGTAGGAGGCAATGGCTGGGAAACCACGAGTAGCTTTCTATTGGGCCGCTTCCTGTGGCGGGTGCGAGATTGCCGTACTGGAAATCCGGGAGAAGATCCTCGACCTGGCGCAGGCCGTGGACATCGTCTTCTGGCCGGTGGCCATGGACGTCAAGTACAAGGACGTGGAAGCGATGGAAGATGGCAGCATTGACGTCTGCTTTTTCAATGGTGCCATCCGCAACGCGGAGAATGAGCACATGGCCAGTGTGCTGAGAGCCAAGTCGAAGACGCTGGTGGCCTACGGCTCCTGCGCTCACGAAGGGTGTATCCCTGGCCTGGCCAACCTGAGCGACCGTGAGGGCGTCTTCGAGGTAGTGTACCGTGAGAACCCATCGGTGGTGAACCCCGAGGACCTGGTACCAGTGACCAGATACGAGCTGGCTGAGGGGGAGGTGGAACTGCCCACTTTCTACGACACCGTGAGGACTCTGGGCCAGACGGTAGCGGTGGATTACTTCGTGCCCGGATGCCCCCCCGAGGCCCATCAAACCTGGGCGGTCTTTGAGGCCTTTTTGACGGGGGAACTGCCACCTCCAGGCAGCGTCATCGGGGCGGGCGAGAAGACGGTGTGCGACGAGTGCCAGCACGTCAAGGAAGAGAAGAAGGTCAAACAGTTCTTCCGCATCCACGAGATTATCCCCGATGAGAAGAAGTGTCTCCTGGAGCAAGGTATCGTCTGCGCTGGCCCGGCCACCCGCAGCGGCTGTGGAGCTTTGTGCCCCACGGCGAACCTGCCCTGCCGGGGCTGCTATGGGCCACCACCAGGCGTGGTGGACCAAGGAGCCAAGTTGCTCAGCGCTGTGGCATCGGTCGTGGATGCCAACACGGAAGAGGAAGCCGCACGGATCGTCTCCCAGATAGCAGATCCTATCGGCACCTTCTATCGCTTCGGCTTGGCCGCTTCGCTTCTGCGCCGGAAGAAGCTGGACTAGTGCGGCCTTGAGATCAGAGGCAGATGAACCATGTCGGATGCTTGTGTCTACAGAGGGAGCTAGCCCATGAACAAGATTAGCATAGATCCCATCACCCGCCTGGAGGGACATGGGAGGATCGACATCTTTCTGGACGACGAGGGCGAGGTGGCTAATGCCTACCTGATAATCCCTGAGCTGCGAGGCTTCGAGAAGTTCTGTCAGGGCCGACCGGTGGAGGAGTTGCCGCGTATCACGGCCCGGATCTGCGGCGTCTGCCCCGAGGCCCATCTCATGGCCTCGGCCAAGGCGTGTGATGCCGTGTACCATGTGGAACCCCCTTCAGCAGGCAAGAAGTTGAGGGAGCTGTTCTATAGCGCCTTCTACGTCGGCGATCATGCCACTCACTTCTACATCCTGGGCGGGCCCGATTTCGTGATGGGACCAGATGCCGACCCTGCCGTGCGCAACATCCTGGGCGTCATCGGCAAGGTAGGGGTGGAGGTCGGAAGCAAGGTTATCGAGGCGCGGGGGCGGGCGCTGGACATCATCAAGATGCTGGGCGGCAGGCCGGTACATCCCATCTGCGCTATTCCCGGCGGTATGAGCAAGCCCATGACTGAGGAGGAGCGAGTCGGGGTGGAGGAGAGCGCTCGCTGGCTGCTAGATTTTGCCCAGTTTACCATTCAGCTCTTCAACGAAGTTGTCCTGGGCAACAAGCAGTACGTAGACCTGATCCTCAGCGATCCGTTTACCCTGCCCACCTACTACATGGGCCTGGTGGATGACCACAACAAGGTGAACTTCTACGACGGTCTGGTGCGGGTCGTGGATCCCAAGGGGGCAGAGTTCGTCAAATACGCTCCCGCCCAGTACCTGGACAACGTGGCGGAGCGGGTGGAGCCATGGACCTACGTCAAGATCCCGTATCTGAAGAAGGTCGGGTGGAAGGGCTTTGTAGGGGGCAAGGACAGTGGGGTGTACCAGGCCACTCCGTTGTCGCGTCTCAACGCGGCCGACGGCATGGCTACCCCGCTGGCCCAGGCCGAATATGAGCGCATGTACGAGACGCTGGGCGGCAAGCCTGTCCATCAAATCCTGGCCACCCACTGGGCCCGAATAATCGAGCTTCTCTATGCTGCCGAGAGGTTGCTAGAGCTGGCAACGGATGCTGAGATCACCGATCGGAACGTACGCACCATCCCCACCGAGACCCCGACGGAGGGGGTGGGCATCGTGGAGGCACCCCGCGGAACGCTGACCCATCACTACGTCACAGATGAGCGGGGTCTCGTGGTCAAGTGTAATCTCATTGTGGGCACCACCAACAACATCGGCCCCATCTCGGCTTCCATCAGGCAAGCAGCACAGGGGTTGATCAAGAAGGGTGAGGTGATCAGTGAAGGGCTGCTCAACATGGTGGAGATGGCCTTCCGGGCGTATGATCCCTGCATGAGCTGTGCCACCCATGCCCTGCCAGGGTCTTTGCCTCTGGAGGTCAGGATCCTGGATAGCGCCGGCCAGTTGGTGGAGCGACTGAGCCAGGGCCTCGATTGAGCTGGTTCTCAACCCGCGTCCTGAAATCTGACCTTGTTCTGCCACGCCATCATCCATAGTGACGGCGTGCTTCACTCTCTGGCGCGCGCCGGGCATACGCAGTTGAAGATACTCGTTCTAGGCCTGGGTAACCCCATCCTAACCGACGACGCGGTGGGAATCATCGTGGCGGAGGACGTCAGAAGGCGCCTTGATCGAGAGGACGTGGTCGTGGATCAGGCCAGCATAGGGGGGCTAGGTCTGCTGGAACTGGTCCTGGGCTACGACAGAGTGATCATCATAGACGCCATCCAGACCGCAGCGGGCCAGCCAGGCCAGATCCACCGCCTCTCGCCAGATCAGTTCCGGGGGAATCTCCGCGCCGCTTCCCCTCATGACCTCACTCTTGCCACCGCCCTGGAGCTGGGACGCCGACTGCGCAAGGATATCCCCAAGGAGATCGTGATTCTTGCCGTCGAAGCTGCAGACACGGAGACTTTCGGGGAGGAACTGACCCCTGCGGTCGCCGCCGCGGTGCCGGAGGTGGTCGAGTTGGTGCTCCAGGAACTGGAGAGACAAGGGAATGGACAGCGGCGACCACGCTGCCCTGCTGCCAGATGAGTCTCGCCGTCCTATTGACTTACGGCTCGATAAGCCAGTCGCCTCGGACTATCTCCTGAAGACAGTTCGCCGTATCACAGGCTGAGTTCGCTGGGAGGGTCAGGGTCGCGCAACCAGTGGAAGACTCGGGCCAGGGTGAGCCAGAAGACGCTCTACCGCGGCTGACCACTTGAGACACGAATCCCTGGTGTGACGTACGGAGAGCCACCCCCCGAACGGGAAGGGTGGCTCTCTGCTGACTCCACCAGTTCAGCGCAACGGACTAGGATCGCCTTGCCTGCCGGTACACCTTCAGGAAAGCTTGCACCACCGTCGGGTCGAACTGCTTGCCAGCTTCCTCTCTCAGATGATCCAGCACGACGTTCTCTTCGATGGCCGGACGGTATGGCCGGAGCGAAGTCATGGCATCAAAGACATCGGCAACAGCGATGATCCTCGCCCCCAATGGGATCTGGTCCCCAGTCAAGCCATCAGGGTAGCCCCCGCCGTCGTACGCCTCGTGCACGTGCTTGATGTAGGCTATCACCTCCGCCAGGGGGGTGATAGGCTCCAGGATGCTGGCCGCGATGAGCGGGTGCGACCTTATGTGATCGCCCTCCTCTGCGGTCAGCTTGCCCGGCTTGTTCAAGATGCTTTCTTTGGTGCCCACCTTGCCGATGTCGTGGAGTAGTGCTGCCATACCGATGTTCTCCACCTCCCGTCCGGGCAGTGACATCTCTCTGGCAATGCCCGTCGCATGGACAGACACTCGTCGGGAATGGCCCTCTGTGTACTCGTCCTTGGCCTGCAGCGTGAGAACGATGCTCTCTATGGCACTAATGAATAGTCGCTGCAACTCCTCATTCTTCTCTGCCAGTTCCCTGGTCCTCTCCTCCACTTTTCTCTCGAGCTCTCGTTGGTACTCCTTCCTCTCCAGGACCAGCCGACGGTTCTCCAGAGCCCTCTGGACGCTGATCAGCACCTCATCAAAATGGAAGGGCTTCATGACGTAGTCGTATGCCCCCGCGCGCATGGCCTCAACGGCCACCTCTCGGTTGTCCACCGCGGAAACCATGATCACCGCGATTTCCGCGTCGTGCTGCTTCATCCGCTTCAGAAGCTCTATGCCGTCCATGCCCGGCATCCTCACGTCACAGAGGGCAAGGGCGCAGGGCTGTGCCTCCAGCTTGTCCAGTGCCTCTGCCCCGCTCTGGGCCGTGACGCACGAGTAACCCACCTGAGACAAGTACCGTGCCAGGATAGCGTTGACCAGCCTCTCGTCGTCCACCACCATGATGTTGTTGTCAACCTGGCGCCCTGGTTCGGTGATCATGGCCCCCGTCCTGCAGTACCCAGTCAAGAAATGCCACAGTCTATCGTACTCCAGGCAGCACACAATGTCAATGACATGATTGGAGAGCGTCGAAAAAGTGGTGTCAAGGCCGCGGCTGGATTCACCCTGAGTGGACCGCAGGCCTGTGTCGAAGGGTGAATCCAGAGAACGCCGGGATTCCCAAACCCACCCCTGGACCACGCGTTGGAGTTCTTCCACACCCTCCTAGATATGCGGATGCGCTTCCGAGGGAGCGGTGGACATCAGTTGCCCTGGCGCGTCGTCAGCCATCTTCGATAGCGGTACAATCCGCGCAAGGTGCGCCTGCTCTGATCGGGGGTTTACCCTCAGCGCCCAGCAGTGAATCGCCTTCGCGGCAGGTGGGGCCTCGCCAGTGGCCCTGCGTCGGGGACCATTGAGGAGAAGGAGAACGGAAAAGGGCCACCCCCCAGGGAGGGTGGCCCTTCCACATCCGTTCGGTCGCGCAGATTACGCCAGCAGAAACATCCCCACAACGTAAGGCAGTAGAGCCAGCAACGCCAAAGGGGTACGTTTCCGCTGCCTGCCATCGGTCTTGTCCCAGGTGAAAAGGTAGATCGCCAGCCCAAAGGCCAATACTGTCCCCAGCAGCAAGATGATGATTGACCACCAGGGATTGAAATCAGGCGTCAGATTCTGGGCCAGCCCCCGGAAGGCGTTCATAGCGTGGGTGGTCGGCAGGAGCAGCGCAAGTCTAGCCAATGCGCCTGGCAGTATGCTGACAGGCAGCATCAGTCCGCCCAGTAACATGGAGGGCAAGAAAATGGCTTGCGCCCACAACACCGTCATCTGCGAACTTGATGAAACCACGCCGATTAGCA
>Ga0315274_10009151_pt1 | contig 14341 bp, 14 predicted proteins | sample YL17G02_20_MG_FD_203700 | JGI IMG/M metagenome (GOLD analysis project Ga0315274, IMG submission 203700) | Sediment microbial communities from Yellowstone Lake, YNP, Wyoming, USA - YL17G02_20 | ecosystem: Environmental > Aquatic > Freshwater > Lake > Sediment | place: USA: Wyoming | collected... | reverse complement strand
GACACACCCAGAGTAAAAGATTTGATTCATAAAAATCAGGTCGAGCTCTTAAAAGAAGCCATGGCGCAGGGTATCGCAGAGGGCATGCAGACCTTCGATCAGGCTATCTTTGAACTCTTTAAACAGGAAAGGCTGGATTATGATAATGCCCTCGCCTATGCAGACAGCGTTAATGACTTGCGACTAAAAATCAAAATGGATAAAATTGGCGATGAAAAATCCACCACCCCTGTTGAGAGAAAGGCCTCCGAGACATTTAAATTAAGACCCGATGTCAAATAAACTACCCGCCACATAACCGTGTGTCATATTCCTTGTCACCTAGGAGCCTGTCGGAATACCCACTTGTATGGAGGCTGTTGAAAAATGTTCAGATGCAAGGCGCACGAAATCCTGCGGAATGAGGCGTACTTGTACAGTACGCTGCAATGACGAAGGATGAGTGCAACACAGCAGATGGACGTTTTCCGACAGCCTCCTAGGATACTGCACTTCTCTCCTATAATCATCTGGTAGGGTTATAGTGTTCTGCGTTGACTCCCTTACCACAGTCGAACCTCACCTCCCCCTTGGTTTCACGTTTCCCTCACTTTCATCATCCCATAACAACCTCTGGTGCGGTGTAACGCAGCAGATGGACTTCCAACGAACTTAATCGCAGCTTTGTTGCAACAGGTTAATTTAAGATGATATTTTCAAAAGAACTCAATTATCGTAGTAATCAAGTTCGTTGCTCATAGGATACCGCCTGCGATATAAGTTAGCTTTTTACGAAGTCGTCATACAATTACCATTGCATATTTGCCAACAATAAGTTATTTTTAAATTTTGAGATTGAGAATCATAGGGCTACCCATATCATGAATAGTCTGACCCTTGCAGCACCAAGAGAGCACGTTCACAAACGTACCATTACGGAATACCACGACATCTCTGCCTTTGAGAGGTTAGCACAGGAGTGGGATGAGCTTACTACCCTCTCTGCCACTTCCTCCCCCTTTCTCACCCGGCAGTGGCAAAAGAACTGGTGGAACTGCTTCCACCACCATCGAGCGCTAAGGATACTCACCATAGATGATGAAAACGGAAGACCTTGTGGCATAGCCCCCCTCTATACCCATGAAAAAGAAGGGGCGCATACGCTGATGCTCCTTGGCAGCAGAGACCTCTGTGATTACCTCGATTTTATTGTAGCACCATCTAGAGAAGCATATTTCTACCACACCCTCCTCTCCCACCTCGCCTCATCCACGCCCACCCCTGCCACCCTTTGCCTCAACTCCATTCCGCACTCCTCCCCAACCCTCCACTACTTCAAAGATTTTGCTCATCGCAGGGGATATACCCTTGAGTTCCATGTAGAAGATACCTCACCCTCGCTCCCTCTCCCCAGCACCTTCGAATCCTACCTCACCTCACTTTCTCAAAAGAATCGCCACGAGATTCGGCGCAAAACGAGAAAGGTAACCAGAGGAAAAGTGTTAACCTTTAAGAAAATCGATAACCCTTCTCAGCTTGTGAGTACCATGCCTTCTTTTCTCCGCCTCTTCCGCGCCAGCGCAGGTGAAAAGAGTACATTTCTCACCAGCCAACGGGAAAGGTTTTTCTTAACCATTGCAGAGGAATGCTCACGACTGGGGTGGATAGAACTCTTCGCGTTATCCCTTGACGCAGAAGAGGTGGCGTACCTCTTCTGCCTTCACTATCAGGACACACTCTATCTCTATAACTCTGCCTATGACCCCACCTATGCCTTTTTAAGTCCAGGAATTGTGGTGCTCACCTACTGCCTAGAGGACGCTATCAACCGTGGAATCAAGCAGTTTGACTTTTTGAGAGGCAGCGAACCCTACAAGTATCACTTTGGCGCTCACGACCACGCACTCTATACGCTCACCCTTCACCTCCCGGGAGAGAAAAGGTATGCCTAGAATAGCCATGCTCAGCGTCCACAGCTCCCCCTTGGCTACACTGGGTGGTAAAGAAACCGGGGGCATGAATGTCTATATTCGCGAATTGAGCAAAGAACTTGCGACAAAGGGGTTCCACATCGATATCTTCACCAGGTCTCAGGGTGCTTCTACCCCTCAGATCACCACCTGCCATAAAGGTGTCAGAATAGTCCACCTCAAGGCAGGGCCTGAAATACCTTATGATAAGAGCCAGGTATGGTTTTACTTACCTGAATTTCTTGAGGGCGTGCAGCAGTTCTCTCAGCAGGAAAACCTGCGCTATCACCTCATCCACAGCCACTACTGGCTCTCCGGCTGGGTGGGAACTAAACTAAGCACACACTGGAATGTACCCCTGCTGCACATGTTTCACACCTTAGGCCATTTTAAGAACAAGGCCATTGAGCCCTTTGGCGAGAGCGAACCTGCGGTACGGTTAGAGGTAGAAACCCAACTTATCAAGCATGCCCACCACTTAGTGGTTGCAAGCCCCAGAGAAAAAGTCCAAATGATATGGAGCTACGGTATCCCTTCCGAAAAGATTTCAGTAATCCCCTGCGGGGTGGATTCCCAGCTATTCATACCTCATGAGAGCTTCCCCTCCAAAACTCATCTCGGTCTTCCCCCCAAGCGGTTTATTCTTTTTGTAGGTCGCATTGACCCAGTGAAGGGTATCGACACCCTGCTCAAAGCGATGGCCTTGGTAAAAAGTAAGAGTGAACTTCATCAAGAGGTACATCTTCTCATCATTGGGGGTGAGGTGGATACTACTTCTTCCTCTCACGATAGGGAAATGCATCGACTACAACGACTCACCAGTAAACTGGGACTTAAAAACATGGTAACCTTTATGGGAGCCCAACCACAACATCAACTCCCCTATTTCTATTCAGCAGCTGAGGTGTGCGTGCTTCCCTCCCGCTATGAATCCTTTGGGATGGTCGCACTAGAGGCAATGGCCTGCGGTACTCCTGTGATTGCCTCCAAAGTCGGTGGTCTTACCTCTTTTATCCAGGACGAAGTAAATGGTTTTTTAGTACCCGAGGGGGATGAAAAATCTCTGGCAGAAAAGATCATTACCCTCTTAACCAATGCTTCGCTCAAGGAGACACTGGGACTCTTGGCTCGGAGGAAAGCTGAGGCGTTCAGCTGGTCACGTATTGCCTATCAGATGACCACCCTCTATCATTTCTTGCTGAAGAAGAAAGGTGATGATACAGAGGAGATAGTAACTATTCCCTTTCCTCTACCTGAAAGACAGCACGCGCTCCTCACTCCATAACCGATACACCACCTCCTAGGAAGAGCAACTCTTACGCGAGAATGAAAATTACTAAGTGATTACATGAGAGAGGGCTACACGATGCAAAAGCAAGACACCCCTCCCCGTGGAACGCAGGTTCTGCTGGTTATGGCACATCCTGATGACGCTGAGCTGTCCTCAGCAGGCACCCTGATTAAGTGGACGGCAGAGGGAAAGCAGGTACGGTATGTTGTCTGTACCACGGGAGATAAGGGAACAAAAGATGCACAGATGACCCCTTTCCGTTTAGCTGAGATACGGGAACAAGAACAGAGAGAAGCGGCACGGGTAATAGGAGTCAACGATATTACCTTCTTGCGTCACGCAGATGGAGAGCTGGAGCACAGCGCAAGCTTCCGTAATGAAATTGCCCTTCTCATCAGAAAGTTCCGACCGGACATCATCATTACCCATGACCCCTGGAGACCTTACCAACTCCACCCTGATCATCGGGCGGTAGGGTTTGCGACTGTCGATGCCGTAGTAGTGGCACGCGATCATCTCTTTCTGCCAGCCCTGATGGAACTGGGACTCCCTGCCCACGCACCACTAGAGCTCTTCTTCACCTTTCCTCCCACTGCTGACTATGTGGTTGATATCACCGATGTCATAAAAAAAAAGCTCGAGGCATTGGAAAAGCACAAGAGCCAGCTTGAAATTATTCCCGACTGGCGCGAAAAGATACGGTTTATGAGTTCACAACTTGCAGAGGGACATCCCTTCACCTATGCCGAGTCGTTTAAACGTCTGGTACTCACCTATCAGTGATCCTTAGTGCTTCGATTCGCAATTACAGTGACGTATTTCGGGAGAATTTATATAGGCAATGGCTCACTCAGCACTAAGTCCTGAGTAAATAAATTCGTAACCGAATTTATGAATCGAAGGACTTAGTCCCCACTCCACCTCTTAAGAGGTACTAGCAGTGAGTATAAAAGTCGGATGCTGTGGCTTTCCCCTCGCTAAAGAAAAGTACTATCAGCACTTCAGTGCAGTAGAGCTCCAACAAACCTTCTACCAACCCCCTCAACTAAAAACTGCAAAAAGGTGGCGAGAAGAAGCTCCTACCAAACTAGAATTTACCCTTAAGGCATGGCAACTTATTACCCACACACCTACCAGCCCCACCTATCGGCGTCTCAAAGTAACCATCCCGCCTCGTAGACAAAAGTACCTGGGGTCCTTCCAACCCACCGAGGAGGTATTTGCTGCATGGGAAAAGATTGATGAGACTGCGAAAGCGTTACACGCCCAGCTTATCATTTTCCAATGTCCAGCCAGCTTTGATCCCACGAACGCACATAAAGAGAACCTGAGGAAATTTTTTACCACGGTGGAGAGAAACCGTTATCTGTTCGTGTGGGAACCACGAGGCACCTGGCAGCTTGAAGAAGTTTATGAGCTCTGCAGAGAACTTCAGCTCACTCCCTGTCTTGACCCGTTCCTCATCCATCAACCCCCCCGCCCTCTGGGGTACTTTCGACTCCATGGAAAAGAGAGCTATCGCTACCGATACCAGAAAGAAGATCTGATTTGTTTTAAAAGACTTTCCCAACACTTCACCCATACCTACTTTATGTTCAACAACATCTCCATGTATGACGATGCAAAACACTTTTTAAAACTCTTAGGCAATGGGTGAGGGAAAAGCATTCATCGGAACAAGCGGCTGGAACTACTCCCATTGGGGGAAAGGAATATTCTATCCAACCGGACTGAAACCCTCTCTTCTCCTCTTTCAACTTCCTCCCTTCTTTAAAGTCAACTACCAGCATCTTGGACATCTCCTTGACCTCCTCACCCACCAGGTGATACTCTCTGAGGTGAGAATAGCCTTTGAATTCAGAAATAAAACCTGGCGAGGAGAAGAAATCTTCCGTCTCCTTATGCAGAAAAATGCTGCCCTCTGCTTCGCTGATTGGCCCGATCTAACGGTAACTGAACCACCAACAGCAGACTTTATCTACCTAAGACGACATGGTTCAACGCTCTTATACAGCTCCTGCTATTCTGAAGAAGAGCTCTCAATAGATGCTGATCACATACAAAAGTGGTTATCAGAGGGAAAAGATGTGTTCGTCTACTTTAATAACGATGCGTAAGGCTGGGCTATAAAAAATGCCCTACGCCTTTTAGAAATGGTACACTAAGTGCTTCGATTCGCAATTCCAGTGACGTATTGTGGGGGAACTTCTATGGGCAATAGCTCACTCAGCACTAAGTCCTGAGTAAATAAATTCGTAACTGAATTTATGAATCGAAGGACTAAGTGTGAAAGGAGAAATGCATCATGCTTAACCTGATTAAAACGCGTAGAAGTATCAGAAAATTTACCTCTCAGCAGATTGATGATACCCAGCTCACTCAAATAATTGAAGCAGGTAGTTGGGCACCGTCCGGATTGAATAACCAACCCTGGAAGTGTGCGGTGGTACAAGACCCCCCTACCAAAAAATCGCTGTCAAAATTCACCCACTACTCCAGCATCATTGAAGGGGCACCGTTATGCATTGCGGTATTTCTTGACACCGCAGTGAGTTATGATCGAACAAAAGATATCCAAGCCATTGGCGCCTTTATCCAAAATATGCTCCTTGCCATTCACACGCTTGGACTCGGAGGGGTGTGGTTAGGAGAAATACTCAAAAACAAAGAGAAGCTTTCACAACTCTTACAGGCACCAGAGACTTTGGAACTCATGGCGGTTATTGCCCTGGGACATCCTGCAGAAAAAATTGGTAAGGGAAGCAGAAAAAGTGTAGAGGAAATTCTATTTCTGAAGAAATAACCCATTGCATAAGTGAGAAAGAGCAACGCCATGTTCGGCTGGAGAGGAACGATTCTGCGTATCAATCTCTTTTCGCACTGCTGCGAGAAAGGTGAGCTTGAAGAACATTTGAGGCTTAACTTCTTGGGCGGAAGGGGGATAAACTCCAGGCTTCTCTATCAGGAGCTCTCCCCCCACCTTGATCCGCTTACTCCTGATAACACCCTTATCATAGGAAGTAGCCCCCTCTCGGGGACTACCGCACCTGCCACTTCACGCTGTACCATAACCGCTCAATCTCCTCTCACCGGTATCCTGGGTGATGCCAATTTTGGTGGTTACTTTGCACCGGAGATTAAAAAAGCAGGGTATGATCACCTCATTATTAAAGGCGTCTCAGAAAAACCTGTCTATCTTCTCATCACTGAGGAGGGGGTAGCATTCAAGGATGCTTCACACCTCTGGGGTAAGACCACCTGGGAAACTGAAACACTGATCAAAAAAGAACTCAAAGATCCTAAGGTTCAGGTCGCGTCCATTGGACCTGCAGGAGAACACCTGGTGAGGACTGCCTGTGTAGTTCATCGATACAATGCCGCGGGGAGAACCGGGATGGGGGCAGTCATGGGTTCAAAAAACCTCAAGGCAATAGCGGTGAGAGGAAATCAAAAAGTGCCTATTGCACTTCCAGAACTGTTTATACAAACCGTGAGGAGATGGAAAAAGAAAATCAAAGCATCACCATTCTGTCAATCCCACAGGAAATATGGCTCGGCAGGCCCCCTTGCCCTCGAAGATGAAATAGGAATACTTGCGGTAAGAAATTATCAGCAGACCAGTGGATTCGAAGGAGTGGAAGAGGTCACCTCCGAAACACTGGCGAAAAGGTTTTTCACCCGATCACACAGCTGCTTTGCCTGCCCGGTGCGCTGTATCCAGAGCTATGAAGTGAAAGAAGGTCCTTACCAAGGAAGTAAAGGGACCAAGATGCCTGAGGGCTGTACCTCCCCCTGTGGACCAAGCTGTGGAAACTCCTATGCACCATCTCTTTTTAAAATTAATAACCTTGCTAATGAGTATGGTCTCGATGTGCTCGACTTTGGTATCCTCATGTCCATTGCCATGGACTGGTATGAGCACGGAATCATAAGCAGAGAAGACACCGATGGGATCCCCCTCACCTGGGGTAACTATCAGGCTATGGTAGAGATGATCCCTAAAATAGCACGGCGAGAAGGGTTTGGTAATATCCTCGCAGAAGGAGCATTAAGGGCGGCACAGAAGCTGGGGAAAAATGCTCTGGAATATGTGAGCCACTGCAAAGGGATGGTTGAAGGCATGGTTGACCCCAGAGCATTGAAAGGAACTGCGCTCTGCTTTGCCACCTCAACCCGAGGGTGTGACCACTTACGGGGAGGAGTGTACATTGAGATCCCCTTTATGGGTAAATCACTGATAACTCCCGAAGAAGCGCGAAAGAAGTTTGGCTCAGAGGAAGTGCTTGACCCCACTTCCTACACCAAAGCGGCACCTGCACATTTCTATCAAGACGCTCATACCATAGCCGACGCCCTTGAAGTCTGTAAATTTGTCACCTCCTCTATTGGCCACGGTATTACCTTAGAGGATATGGGAGAGATATTCCATGCAGTCACTGGGATTGAGACAGATACTGCAGCACTTAGAACCATTGCCAATCGCATCTTCACCCTAGAACGTGCTTTTCTGGTAAGGGAGGGCATCACCAAAAAAGACGATTTCTTACAAGGTAAGTGGGTGCGGGGTCCTGTACCCAATGGCCCCTATAAAGGGCACACCATAGAGGAAGCGAAGTGGGAGAAAATGCTCGAAGAGTACTATCAACTCAGAGGGTGGGATCCTTCTACCGGAATCCCTACCAAAGATACTCTTGAAACATTAGGACTCCATGACGTGTATCAGGAACTGAAAAAGATTAGGGCAATCTCACAATGACCAGCACTTATAGTTTCTTCTTTATAAAGAGAGGAATCCATCTCCTCGACATGACATGTTATCTATTTTATGCTCAAGTGATAAGTGAATCTTTACTATTGAGACCCGACCCCGATTGCTTGAGGCTTTTACCTATCTTTAATTACTTTCTGTAATTGACCAAATCTTTCAAATATGTCCTCCCTTAAATCATCAATGTATTCATCGGGGCCATTCTCCTTTTCAACCATAAGGCAACCAGAGCCCGATTTACCTGCAAAAAACTCATCAAGATTCTTAGAAATGTCACTAAGATTCCCTTGGTTCTTATACTTAGATACTTCCTTAAAGATAACGTCTAAATCAGGAGCATATCTTAACATGAAATACATATAATAAAGATCCTTAGCTTGTCTCTGCTCTGTCTCTCTAAAAATAAACGTAGCCGCTTTGTGATAGAGAAAAGCTGATGGTGTAGGGCAATTAACCTTATAAGTAGCCTTTTTATTCTTGTCTACCACATCAATAGAAATTCTATGGTTGAGAAGGAAATCGAAATGAGCAATTTTACTGATAGTCATCTGAATACCAACAAGTGTTTCTACTATCTTCTCTTCAACCTCAGGAAATGTTATAAACTCTACGGGAACTTTTCCTTCCTTATATAACACCACCGGATACATTCTATCGATTTTAGGATGACGTTCGATATAATCTAAAGAAGAAAGTACACTAAAAATCGTCTTAGGATATACCTTTGACTGATGAGTTCCAAAACCAAAATCAATATCGGCAGTCGTAACCGCTTTGACAGCAAGATTATTCCATAGAAATCTTGAGTATACATAGGGCATCCACCCACCCACGAGGGTAAGATCAAGGAGATAGGCTTTAATATCCTCTAGTACTTTAAAGAATAGAGATTCAATGCGATCAGTTTCAGGCAAGGCGTTTTCCTTTATCTTCTAATAAGCTCTTTAATTGTTCCGCGTGTTCTCTGCCACGCGGTTGATAATTATATAAATCAATAAAGAGCTGGAGGTTTGAAACAACCGGATAGCCTTTTATCTTCTGTGCATTGAAGAAAACGGTATTTTTGTAGAATGGTCTGAGTATATGGATATTGCCACCCCGCACCAGTTCTCTAAGCTCTAGTTTCTGCTTTATCTTCATTAGTTCTCTATTCCATTCCTTCAAATTCATATACATAAACACTTCTTCTGTCCTCACAAAAGAGGTAATAAGGTTTGCCCCTGTATGCAAAGTGAGGGCATACTGAGCGCTATCTAAAGAATCCTTTATTTTCCTTAAAATATATTTATCCGGGCTGTAGTATGTATCGACTTCATTAAGTTCACATTGATATTCTTTTAACCAATCAGAAACGAGTTTTTCTTGATTAGTAAGCTGTGTATAACTATCTGGCCCTTTTTTAATCCTTTCAACATATCCTTTTTTAGCCATCGTCTCTAATACTGACTGAGCCGTTCCTACACTGACGCCTTGTTGCCCTGTAAAATCACGCACCACCCATTTTCTCTGTGGCTCTTTAAGCATCATTCTTAGTATTAAGGTAGCCTTATCCGCAAATATATTTTTCATTTTTTCATATCTCCTCATAAAGTTCATTCGCTCCATAATGTTCACTGATTAGTGAACATTATATGCTAAGTGAACATTACTATCAAGTGTTTTGTATCACTTTATGTCTGTTATTAATTCCATAACCTTTAAAATATAAGCTTCTTTTGTAAAAAAGTTGAATGCCCCGCGATTTTCATCAGAACAGCCACAAAGAAGTTGAAACAAAAAAATAGGCAGTCAGTAAAATCTGCTAACTACCTATTTTAAAAATTTTTTCTGGTGAGCCGCGCGGGGATCCTCTCATTGCATTCGAGACAAGCTCACCCACGACCTACGGATTAAAAGTCAAATGCTCTGAGTTTCCTAACCTCCTCAAAATTACTTAACTATTTATAATATAATCGTTTTCAATTTAGCAGATTTTCCACCTAGAGGCAGATTTTAGCATAGTTTGGAATGATTTTCTCACACAAGTCTCACACAGAATCTAAGACATGTGTGCCACTAAATAACTACTTTTAACTATTCTGTGTTCACAATCAGTGCAGAACACTATATCTCACTTACCATCAACGAGTTTGAAAAGTATGGTAAGTGATTTTTTCTTTTTAAAAATAAATTGAATACTATAGTACGCAATAAGCCCGCCCAGAAAGCCGTATGCCATAGTAGTAGCGAGCGAGATAACCACCGTAGCCCCCAGAGGAATAAGGTCTTTATTAAGATCAACATCCTTAGCAAATTTGATGAGCTCCATCCCTACTAGCAACATCATTGCTCCGATAATTGCTTCAGGAAAAATAGAAAACAACCGTGCGATAGAAGATGCAAAAAATACCCCCAGAGAAATTTCAATGAGTCCCTCAATGATTTTTGCCCCGCCCGTTCGGGCGCCAAAATAGTGCTGCCCTGCCAAACCACCAGCACCATGACACATAGGCATTCCCCCAAAGAAGGGAATAATCACATTGATGATCCCCATATTGAAAGAGAGTTGCCTCTCACTCACTGGCTTTTCGGGCCAGTAGGTCTTAATCAAAGATGAGGTAGCGAGCACTGCATTAGTAGCGGTGAGCGGAATCTGGGCAAAACCTGCTAAGAGGAGCGTCTGCCACACTTCTTTAAGAGAGAATCCGGTGAGAGGGGGAAGGTTAAGGCTGGGATAATCAACCTCATTAATCTTCCCTTTAATAACTACTATCGCTACCCCCAGAAACATCAGCATAATGGCTGAAGGAGCAAGGTGATTTTTTCTCAATACCAACGCCACTATAAGTGAAACAACTCCTATACTCCAACAGGTAGAAACCATTTTGAATGCCGTGATAGCGAGTAGCACACCAATAGAAACCTGGATACCCCGTATCACTGAGTGAGGGGTAACTCGTGCGATCAGGTTCATGATGCCAGTTACCGTAAAGAGCAACCAGATAACGCCCATCGCGAATCCGGATGCATATACCATGGACGGTGACCATTGCTGGGCAATTGCCACCACCGCAAGCACCTTCATGGGTTGGAGAGGCACAGGGAGTTTGTACACATGGCCAATGATGATATTGGTGAGACCCATCATGACCAGAAATCCCGCCGGATTGAGACCACAGATGGCGATATAACCAATTGCCAGCGGAAAGAGCGTGCCATAGTCACCCATGGAACCAGCCAACTCTCGTAAGGTAAAATCAAAAGATTTGATTTTCATAACGTTACTTTTTCAATTCCCGGCTGTGTATAAGTCGATACCTCTTCTCACGTACTAACAGTCATAAGAATTCTTAATTTTTAACAGACTGGCATTAAAAGTAAAGGGGAAATCTTGTCTGAATATATCCTGAAAATTTATTTGAAGGCTTAAAGGCTATTCAATCTCAAAGGCTGGGGAGCAGAAGGGGAAGGGTAAAACTACTTTGGGGATTTGGGTCGGATAAGGCTCATATATTGAAATAATGGCTATAATTATCGACACAACTATTATTTTAAAATTACTTTTTCACCTCACAAAAGGGCTTTTTAAGGCCTGATTATGTCCAATTTTCTAATCCTTATTTTGTGATGTCAATCAGTTAACTTGGCCCGATCCCCTTTACAAGTTACCCTTATTTTGTTTGAAGCCACTTAATTGTAATATTTTTTATAAGAGATTTTGCCTCAGAAATTGACATGGGTTTATCAGGTGCTGGTATATGTTTTCCATGACGGGCATCAACACCTACCGCATCCCATGATTGTGGTGTGTGGTGGAAAAGCTTGATTGATTCCTTAGGTGCCCACCCTTTATTTAAAAGATTATTATAACCCCCAACATCTTCCATAATAGCATCGTAGATATTGTAAAGTATTCTCCAATCTATTTTACCAGTACCTAGAAACTGTAAAACCTTAGCAACATTATTATCATTTAAACCCTTCTGAAAATAATTTGGGATCGGATCAGCTGGGCGAATTTCTTTAATAGTACCATCTGGTTCTATAACTTCGACATGTGCGCTGCCCCCCATAACTATACTCCCTGAACCAACTATAAAAACCTCACTTGTTCCATTCTTATGGTCTTTGCGGATAATGCCCACTTTCAAGGGTTCTTTTATTTCAATAGCTAACATCGCAGACCCATTAATAAGAGGAAGAATCTCGCTAGCCTTTTTGCGCACATCGTCAGCTTCTTTAAAAGAGTTGAAATATGTTGATTTCAGAAAGAAGTTTTCCCCTTCTTGAGTAACGCACAGTTCTGGAGAATTGAGAGATTTTGACAATTCTTCAAGATCGGAGTTATTACCTATAATATGGACTAACCATTCCATAGATGTATACTATTTATATTTCTTCCTTCTATCTTTAGTATTATCCACACTTTGAAATCATTTCATTGGTGGCTTTCCAGCATCAGCCAATTTTTTATTAAGGTCATCCTTTTTTCTTTTCATTATAGCAGGCTGAATAAAATAATAATCGAATAGACTCTCCAGTAGATCCAAAAGCCATTCTGCCTCCCCCGGTTCTACATTGACAACTTCTCCGGTATTAGTACTTTTTATAGGATGTGCCGCAAAATTGCCGATATTCCTAACAGCGTCGATTCCTTCTGATAAATGTGATGGCAGTTTTCCTGAGGCTAGCACTTCATCGATCTCCTTGCTTAAGTCCTGATGCTTCACCCCTGCTTTTTCCCGTAATATATTCTGTAAGCACCTTCTACTCAATGCGGCGCTAGCCTTAGGACTATCAGCTATAACTAAACAAGCTTCTTTATAATCACTAGTAAACACATTAGGCACATCTGTGGATAAAGGGGTACGGGAAATGGCTTTTGGATAAACAAAAAATGAAGTCCATCCACTCACACCAGGCCTACAATGACAAAGAATGAATATAAATTTTTCACAAGTAGGACATTGCTGATATTCAATCATCCAACTATAATCTTTATCTTCACCAAGTCCAATCTCTTTTAATTCTGGATGAAAAGAATCTAAGCAATGTGGACATTTCATTTTATAACTCCTCTTTTTTAAATTAAAAAACCTCATTTGCTCAGCATCTGCATCTGAGAAAGTGGGGTTATGTGGAGAATCAATTTCATTGGAAACCTCCGGGCGGGGTGTTCCATTTGGGTTTTACAAAAAACGAAACCATCCCAATGTTAAATCTGAACAACTTGCAGCTTAAGATACTTTTCGATAGGATCAAAATCTCGGTCGTCATGCAACAGAGACAAACGGTGATGAAGACAAAACGTTCCTATGATCACATCGATTGTTTTTCTTACCGTCACACCCTTTTTTCTAAGATAGCGATAGTTAGAGGCACTCTTTATTGCAAGTTCCTGCCCCAACATCTCCATTAGCGGAAAATCCAGCAACAATTCTTTTGCCTTCTTAAAATCCTTATCGTGCTGAAAGCCCTGGAGAACTTCTGTCAGAATGAGGTCTCCCACTACAATCACTTCTTTTCCAAGGGAGGAATCCAACCAATCTGTTTGGGGAGTTGCTTTTCCATTGAAATAGTCAACCCAGACGGAAGAATCGACCAGAATCATCAGTCTCTCCGCATCTTAGCAAGGTCGCCAATCCATCTCAATTTGCCGCGGTAATCTTTTACCTTGGCCTGACGATTGAATTTGACCAACAGTTTCAAACCAGCTTCGATTGCATCTTTTTTAGATTGTAATCCAGATAGCCTAAGAGCTTTATCCATCAGAGCATCATCAATAACAACATTTGTTCTCATAGTTACCTCCTATATGTATGAACCAGACCAATTATACACATAACTGGTTCTTTGCAAAGCATTTTCAAATAATTATTTTGATCTAATGCATATAGCAGTGTCAAGTCTTCCCTTGGCTCATTTAAAACCAAGGATAACATATGAAAAACGTTGGTTCTGAGAGCATCTTAAACTTTAATTTATGTCGTCTTATCCTGCCTCTCTCAAATAAAAAACCCCACTTGCTCAGAATTGGGATCTGAGAAAATGGGGTTATGTGGGGAATCGATTTCATTGGAAACCTCCGGGCAAGGTGTTCCTTTTATTGTTTAAAAATACCAATCAGTATAAATCAATATACAGTAAGGGGGTTATGGTGGTCAAGAGTAATTGCAATTCAGACACTATATTTACCCAAGCCCTCGTTAGGGCAGGATTTAGTTGGGATATAAGGCATGTTTCTGTGGATAGTGGCTATGCGGCTTGGCCGAGCGCGACCAGGGTGTATTCTTCTATGCAAAGAGACGAAAGAGGGGATAGGGAAGCTGAAATCAGCTTTGGCTTAGAGTACAG
>Ga0315274_10009150_pt1 | contig 14341 bp, 30 predicted proteins | sample YL17G02_20_MG_FD_203700 | JGI IMG/M metagenome (GOLD analysis project Ga0315274, IMG submission 203700) | Sediment microbial communities from Yellowstone Lake, YNP, Wyoming, USA - YL17G02_20 | ecosystem: Environmental > Aquatic > Freshwater > Lake > Sediment | place: USA: Wyoming | collected... | reverse complement strand
AAAACGAACCGACAAAAACCCGCTCGCCCTTTTCATTGCCAACTTTTTAACTTTTAAAATCAATGCCTCATCGTTCGTGTCTATCAAGACCAGCCAATGCTTTTTTTTAGGCATACCAAGAAGAGGGATTTGCGCGAAATACTCTTCCAAAACCTCATCTCTTGAAATCAAGGAAATGAAAGTTAGGTCGGCCTGTTTCGTTTCCAATCCGTATTTTTTTTGTAAAACCTCAAGCGACTTTTTCTTTTTTTCAGCCACCCCGTAATTGTTCCAAACGCTCTGCGAGTTCTTCCGATAAAAAAATAGTTTTTCTCGGCAATGAACGCCCTGCAAATTCTTTTTCGACATCTTCAAGCAAAAGCCCATGTCTTGGCAAATAGGCAAGTCCTCCGGCCACGCTGGGCAATCTTTCCGCCAAAGCAAGACTGGCGTGTTGGTTATAGGCGAATATTTTTCCCACCCTCCGCCCCACTCAAAACAATTACAGCGCGGAAGCCGTCCTTTGCTGTCGGGGAAATCTTCGTGGTCAAATCTGGCATAGGCGAAATCAGCTCTTGAAAAAATCAACTCATCCGACAAAGCTTTTAAATAATTGCAATAGGGAAAATCGTCGCCGTCAAAAAAAGTGATAAGCTCCCCTCTCGCCATTTCAATGCCGATGTTGCGTGCCTCGCAAGCATTGCCGAACCCTGTTTCGATAACCCGAACCTTTGGAAAATTTTTTCTGATAAAATCTGCCTCGCCCTCTTCCGACTTATCGACTATCACCAAAATTTCATAAGGCCGGGAAATCGTCTGCCCTAAAAAACCATTAAGGCAATCTTTAACAAAGCGCAACTGATTATGAAAAGTAATCACGACGGAAACAAACGGCGCTGGTAATCCTAAAAATTTGCTCTCTGGTAAAAAAATAGCCTTGACCTTTTCTTTTTCGTCCTCGCCCGCTAAAACGAGCCCGTCAAGGTCGTGCTCAAAAAAAACGATGTCCCCGGCGTTATATTCCCGCCCGTCGATTGATAAATATCTTGTCGCAAAATATTTTCTTAACATAATCAAGTTTTTTTAAATTTCATTGTCGCCCTCGTGGAAGTAAGCTTGTCCCGCCACCTCGTGCGCTCTTCTAAAATTAGCTTGTAATCTCTGGCCGGTAATTTTGGGTTTCTTAATCGCCCCGTCAGTCCGTCGATTTTATTTTGGATGTCCCGATTATTCATCTTGTTTTTTTTATTTTTATAAAAATGCCCGCCCCCCACATCCACAAAGACATCGGGATAAATTTCGGCTTCGGTTTCATAACATTGCCGATAAGCTCCGCCATTTCCCGAGCCCGCTTTTGAAAATCTTTTCGGTATAATTTCCTAATCGTTTTTATTTCGTTAATTTTTCCCATTTGGCTTGTCGATTATTTTTTTAATCTCCGCCTGCTCAATTCCCCGACGGGCAAGAAAGACCTCGGTCATCTTTTTCCCTGAAAGAAAAAACTGCCAAAATTTTTGGCGCAAAATGCTCAAATTTTTTTTCTCAAATAACATACAGAGTTATTAAGCTTGATTATAAAATCCTTTAAAAATTCCCGCTCTAAATTCTCCCGCTCCAAAATCTTAAACGCTCGAACCAAGAGGACGCCGAACTCGGTTAAATTTTTGACCGCCTTAATCTTAAAAATTCTGTCATCGCTCGCCAAGAGTTCCATTTGGAAATTGTAATATTCAACCCAAAAATTTTTCCTCTCTTCACTCTTGGCCGAAAAGAGGGTCGCTGAAATCTCGCTTAATTGGTCGGGTGTCAATGTCAAAAAATTTTCCGTTGGCATATTGTAATTTTAAAAATTTAAGCACCCCCGTTTCCCGATTTTTCAAAATTTTAACAAAAGTGTAGTTGGTAAAAATATCCCCGCTGTCCCCCCGCTCTTTCATTCCCGCCGTCCCCAACCTTTCCCGCCCGACCATAAAAACTAAATCCGCCAACTGAAACACGCCAGCCGAATAGCCGATGTCATAAAGCCCCGCTTCTTTCCCCTCTTCGATTTTTTTAATGTGCGCCATTGTTATTATAACAATTTCCAGTTCAACCGCCAACCGCTTGAGCTCTGTGGTAATCCGTTTTAAAATCGTCTGCTCGTTGTCGCCCGTCCGGCAACTTTTAGGCACAAGAAAATCGAGGTGGTCAATAAAAATAATTTTAGTGGCATACTTCGCCCAGCTCTCTTTGATTTTTTCCGTCAACCAATCAATATGCCCCGAAGTATTTTTCTCTGGCACGGCGACAAAATAAAACGGGGCAATGCTCATCTCCCGAAACTTTCGGTCTAATTCCTGCAAGCTGACTTCATACGAAAACCAAAGGCAAGGTATCCCGTTTCGGCAAAAATTATGCGTAAGCGTCTGCGCCCAAGTCGTCTTGCCCTCTCCGCTCCGTCCCGAAATAACAACCAAGTCGCCCGGCTTTAATCCTTTAGCTAAAGCGTCATCAAAAACTTTAAAACCAAGAGGGTATTTTTCCGACGCCGGCTTGAACTCAATGTCTTTAAGCAAGACCACCTTGTCCCCGCAATTCAAGAAGCGGTCGAGCTCTGCGTCTGTAAAATTGTCGATATTCATTTTGTTGATTTTTTATTTTTCTAATCTCCGGCCAATATTCGCTTTAAAATAGTATCAAGCGTCCAAATTTTTGACCAGTCCTTGTTTTTTCTAACCTTTCCGACCACCCTGTCAATCACCTCTTCGGGATATTCCGCCAACGCCCGAGCAGGGCGCAAATATCTTTTAATCCCATTTTGGCAGGCCAAATAACTTGGGAAAACCACTTCCTTGAACCAAAAAAATTGGCCGATAAGGGCGATGTGCCGTTGCTTGCTTGCTTTCATTTTTTCAATATAGGCTTCCGAGTTCCATTCTTCTTTTTCTTTTTTGGCCTGTAAAGGCGAGACAGCGCTGACCGGCGAAGCCGTGTCGCAATTTATCTTTGTATTATTATTTATAATACTAATAGTTTCTACCTTTCGTCGAAACAAGTTTCTACCTTTCGTCGAAACTGGGTTCACCTTTTCGTCGAAACTGGGTTGATATTTTTTTTCAAAATCCTCTGCCAACCTTTTTTCTTCCTCACTCTCATATTTAGGCAGAACAATAAGCCTAGTAATCCCCAATGTTTTTAGGCGAAAATGTTTTTTAGCAGGTATTCCCTTAACCTTTGTTTCCACATATTCGGCCAAATTTTTCAGGCTTTTTTCTTGCTGTCGTCTTGTTAAGGCTGTCGTTTCGTAAATTTTTTCAGCCGTCGAAAAGAAAAAACCGCCGTCAATCAATTCCCGTCTTTCCTCAAAATAAAGAAACTTTGTAATCAAATCCGCCAATAAAATTGCTTCGTTAATCCCTAATTTTTTTGCTAATTCGTAATTATAAACCCTGTAATTTCCCCCCGCTAATAAACCCAAATTTAGCTTCGACATTTTTTTGTTGTTAATTTTTGAACCTAGCCAAATCATACTCTTGGCCAAGAGCCTCGACAAGTGAGGAAAAAGTGGGCAAATTTTTTAGTAATTTTCGTAATTCACGCTGTTAGGGTCAGGGATAAATAATTCTAAACCGCTGTCAAGACTAAGCCCGCCGTCAAGCGTCGGCAAGGAAGCCCACCGCTGGCACTTCTGCCAAAATTCCCGGTAAGAAGCGTCGCTCAATTCGACCGTGCTCAAAATCCGCTCCATTCTGAACCCGCTCGGCGTTTTTTCCTCGACCTTTAAAAACAAGGATTTTAAAAACTCGTGCGCTTGTTGCTTCTCAATCCCCATAGCCTCCGCAACCATTGAAACGACGACCCCGTGGTAATATTTTTCTTCTTGGCGCGAGCGATGTTTAACCTCCGGCTTAATCACGACATCGAGCCGTTTGTCCTGAACGGAAAAAAGATATTTTGCCACCTCTTCGCTATCCTCAAAAACAAGCCAGCCCTTGCTCGACTTCGCTTTGAAAATTGGAAAAAATTTTTTTTCTTTGAGAGCCATTTTAGTCCCGGTTAAAAATAAAATCTAAAGCATAGGCAATTTCAGTCTCCGAAAATCCCTCATTAAGCATTGCGATTTTTACCTTTATTTTATAGGAAAAAACGAAGTTTTCCTTTCCCTTTTCGTCGCTCTTGTCGCTTAAATAATTCGCCAAAAGCGTGCTGGCTTTTTTCAACGCTTCTTGTTTTCTGATTTTTTTAAACATATTTTTTGCTAAAATATTTTGACTTAATAAAATAATATTTAATTTTTTCGGCGAACATTGTCGAGCCCCATTTTGTCGGGTGATTTTTCATTTTGAATAAATCATCGACGACTTTTTGGCCGTATCGTTCGACCATTAGCCGGTGATATTCCGCCCCATTCCCGCCTAAATTTATATTGCAATTATAACATTGCCCGTGCACATTCCTTTCGTCGAACCTCAAGGTGTGCCCGCCGTTCGCCCCTACGGGAATAAAATGCCCGGCGTGATAGCCCTTTCCCGAGCATTTTTTCCCGCAAGTAAAACAAATCCCAGCGTCCCGCTGTCGAATAAAAGAGCTGAAATGTCGCCACAAAATTTTGGTATATTCTTTCGCTCCTTTAATTTTTTTAGGTTTTTCAAGCGGGCAGATTTTTTTCATAAAGAGGCCGGTGTTAATGTGATTTTATATTTATCAATCAACGGTAATTTTTTAATTATCTGCTCGACAACTTCCGCCTGAACTCGAAACACGACCACCCCGCTCTGCGCCACGAAGCTGGCCGTCAATGCCAAAAACTTAATTTCCCCGAGCTCTTTTTTTGTTGTAATTCGGGATTGGTCAATCTCCTTGATTGCGTTTTTAAATTCTGAAATCATCCGTTCTTTTTCCTTGCCGAAAAGCGTGTTTTCGTTTTCCATTTGGCCGATTTTATCTTCCAACTCCGCTATGATGTCCTTGTCGCCATGCTCGTTATAGTCAAGGCAAATGTTATAGGCCAAGGAATATTCTTTGACATCGCCTTGGATTGCGATTTTCAAATCCCAGAAGTTGTCCTTGTTTTTAAATTCAATGCCCCGCAAAGTGAACCCGGCAACAATCTCGCCGAGCGCTTCTTTTTGAACTTCAATTCTTTTTTCCGCCGATGTTTTCTTGGTCATAATTTCTCTGATTGCGAGGTCGTGATAGCGCCGGGCAATCGTGGATTATATTTTTTGTTATCTTCTAGTTTTTTGAAAAACTTGTCGAGAAAAAAAACCGTGTCATCGTGGCTATATTTTTCTGGGTCAATCTCTTCAACCCAATCAAGGAGGTGGCAAACGCTATCAACCAAAAACACTTGGTCGCCAAGTGAAAGCTCTTTTTTTTTAAATATTTTTATCATTCGTTTCCGTTTAATTTATTAAGCTTGCGCTTGAAAATTTCGACCACAATGTCAACTTCGTCCCCGTCAAGAGGCTCTCGCTTCCCCCGCCCCTCCTTGGCAAACTCATTGAAAAAATTTTCTCCCGCTTCCTCTGCTAACTTTTTTATGTTGCGCATATTATAAAAAATTTTCTAAATAAAAATGCCTCGCCAAAGAGGCGGGCAAACGCTCGATTTTTTCTTTTATGCCGTCGATTTTCAATTTGACTTCTCTAAATCTGCCATTCTGTCTTGTTTCGAAAATAAAAGGCACTTGCTTGACAAGTTCGCTCATTCTCGCCGTCGCTTCATAGCCGATAAAAAGGCCATAATGCTCCCGCTGGAAATCGCTCGCCCTGAACCAGGTTTCCCCGTTCGCCTTGAAATCTCGAAGCATAATAATTAAAATTTTTTCGTGTTGCGTGATTTTAATGTCCATAAAATTAAAATAAATATTCGCTTGTTAGTTCGCCAATCCGAACCCACGCCTTGGCAATTCGATTTTTCATTTTAAGCAAATCAATCGCCGACCGCTTCGTTGGGAAATCCTTGACAAACCCCGTCAAAAATATTGCGCCGTCATCTCCGACCGCTGTTTGCGCCCAGCGCAAGGTTATTTTAGCTGGTATTTTACCCGTTAAAACCTCGGCTACGACGCAATAAAAGGTAATCTGACCCCAACTATCAGCCCGAGCCTGTGTCCACGGCACGACCCCTGTTTTGAGCTCGACGAACTCCGCCAAATCCTCCGAAGCCATATCGATTTTGGCCAGCAAGGGGATGTCCACGCCCCCGACCTTGATTGTCGCCCGAAACTCCTTGTCTGCTAAAGCAAGTTTTGGCAACCCTGACAAAATCAAGTCCGTGTTCAAATCCCCCGTGGCCTCTCCCCGCTCTAAACTTTCCGCCACGACTGAACCGAAAGAAAGCGCGGGGCTGTTAAACTTTTTGCCTAAAAAATATCTGTCGCAATAAGTTTTGTCTCTCGCTTCAATCGCCGTCAACTGCGACCACGAAATGTAAGGCCGTGGCCTAATAACCCCCGGCATTTTGTTCAAATTTTTCTGCTTCCGGCTTCAACAACTCCGAAAGTCGAGCGTCAATCGTGTTCACTAAAACCTGCTTCTGCCCGATATTATATTTTTCCGAGCCCTGAACTTTAGCTTTTAAATCCTGCAAGGCAATATGGTCGGTCGCTTTTTTAATCATCTCTGTCGCCCGTTCGAAAAGATTATTGTTATTCTCCGCCCGAACTGGTTGAGCTGGTTGAGCAACAACTTCCCCCGTCCCCGCAACCACCGCCCCGTCATTGTCCTCATCCCCCGTTAAAATTCCAAACGCATTGCAAAAAGCATAACGCTTTGCGAAAGTCGAGGCCGAGGCGACGACCTGACTGTCCGACATCACTTGAGTTTTGTTTCCGAGCGGTATTTCCATTTCGCTTTCCTCTTGGTGGCCGTCAATATGTTTAACAACGATTGTCATCAAGACCCCGAAATCAGTTTTGCGCATTTTTGCCGAATAAGAAAAGCCGTGTTTTTTAATCAGCTCGCCGACCTGTCCGACAATGTTTTCAAGCGGGGCATAGGAGTAAATAATTTCCCCCTGTCTGTTCTTGACTTCTTTGGTTTTTTTAATCGTCGGGCACTCCGCTTGAAACTCCGACATCGCCCCGTCGAATTGTTTTTTGGCAAATTCGGCGTTGAGCGTGTGCATCATCTCGAGCAATTTTTCGACGACCTCGACCGGCGTTTTGCCGTCAATCGCCCGCTTCAAAAGAAAATCAATTCCGACTTCCTTGTCCTCCACTTTTGCGAGCTTCGTTTCGTCAACGGCCACGACTTCCGCCGTTTTTGTTGTTGATTTTTTTGTCATTGGTTTTTAAGTTATTTTTTTTCTTGCGCAAAAATAGCACAAGAGTTTAAATTTTTTAGGCCAACCGCTTTTCTTGAGCCAATTATAAATCTGTCCGACCGCTCCCGACCTGTCGCCAACAAACAGCAAAAGGTCGGGGTTGCTCTCTCCGCACTCCGAACACTCCCCCCCGTAATGGGCGATAGCTTCGAGCTTCCGCCGTCGCTGAAAGTTTCTTTGGTTTTCGCCATTCGTTTTAGCTTTTTTCATAATTTGATTATATCACGATATAAGGCCGTAAACAAGTTAGGCCTCCGCTTCGGTTTTTCCACAAAGACAAGTGGCCGGTAAATCGTCGCAAGGAATAAAATCGTGCTCGCCATTCTCGTGCGACGGGCATTTTTTTAAACCGCCCGTGTCCCGAGCCTCGCCCTCGTCTTTCCGCCCCCGTTCGTAAGCGTCCGCAAGCTTCCCGCTCATCGTCGCCATAAGCACCCGCAAGAACTGCACGAAATCCCGCCGAGTAATCAACGGGTGAAAGCGCTTGATTATATCCGGCAAGTCATTGTCAATCTGAACGCCCGCCCCGTGGCAAACGGGGCAATCCACGCCGTCAAGAGAGCCGACCCCCGAGCACTCCCCGCAAGTCTTTGTTTCGAATAAAACTTCGCCAATCATATTTTTATTCTTCGCCCCGTGCGATTTTTAATTTTTTAGCTTCTGTCGCAACCGATTGCCAAAATTCTTGCGGGTTTCCTTTCACCCGCTTCGGCGCGAGAGCAAACCCGTGCTTTCTAAATTGTTTGGCAATAAGCTTTATTGCGCCCGCCGGTCGGTTAATCTTTTCCGCTATCTGCCCAATAGTCATCGTGTCCCAATATTGAACGACGAGTAAGCACTCCTCCCTTGTGTAGCTCCGATGAGCCCATTTTTTTTGTTCTTCTTTCTTTTTCATTTTGTTGATTTTATTAAATTAAATTATTTATGCTTTTTGAACCAATCTTTTGCCCCCTCCGCAGTCTTGAACGGGGCGAGCCCTCTATCGACCCGAAGCCGTTGCAAAATGTGCCCCGTCCACATCTCACCCCGAACCACCCCGCAAGGCTTTAGGTAAAAATACCAGTCCCCGATTTTTGGTTTAAACTTCGGGTCTGCCTTTGGTTTTGTTTCCGCCATATTATTTTTGGTTAGCGACCTCTTCTTTCGTAAAAAGAAAACTGTTAAGCGTTTTTTGTTTCCCCTCGATTTTAGATTGAGTAAACCCAATCGTCTTGCCTAACCACAAAATTTCGCCGTTGTCCTTTACGAGGACTTGCAAATATTTTATTTCCATAGACTAAAAAGGAATACTCTCGACCCGAATGTCATCACCCTCTTGCGGGTAATTTTCTTGAACAATCGGGGCGTTAAAATATTCGTCATCTGACTTAGCGTTCGCTGGCGCGGATTGAGCGGGTCGAGCCGGTTGCGCTGGCTGATAATTTTGCGCCGGTTGAGCCGTTCTTTGCGGATTGACCTTTTGGCCGAAATCAAATTTTTCAATAATCATCTGGGTCTTGTATCTTTTTATTCCGTCCTGCCCGACCCAAGAATTTGTTTTTAATCTGCCCTCGAGGTAAATTTCGTCGCCCTTATTAAAATATTTAGCGATAATTTCCGCCGTCTTGCCAAAGCAAACGACATTGTGAAACTCAACCTCTTCCTGCTTCTGGCCATTTTTATCTTTCCACCGGTAATTAGTCGCCACGGAAAAATCTAAAACGATAAATCCAGTTGGCGTTGTTCTCGGCTCGAGCTGTTTTGTAATCCGCCCGACAATCATTGTTTTATTCAAGTTCATTTTTCTTCTTGTTATTTAATTATCTAATCGCTGTTTGGTATTCCGTGCGGACTTCGACCCCGGGAATATCCACGCCCGCAAGGGCAACCTTTTTGACTTTTATTTCGTCAATCATCCAGTATTCTTTTGGGACTAATTCGGGGGAAACAATAACTGCCACTTTGACCGCTCGCCGGGATAATTTCGCCCCGTCGCCTGAAATCGTCTTGACCTCTTCGCCGATTTTTTCCAGCTTCTTTAAGGCCGTGCCCTCTTTCATTTCGCCCGTTTCAATTTTTCTGGCGACCTCGGCTTCGGCCTGTAATCTCTTCGCTTCCTTGGCCTCTAAAAAAGCATTGACCTTGGCTTTTAATTTTTCCTCGGCCTCCAAACATTCTTTTTCTAAAGGCAAAAATCTATCCTGCGCTGTTCGCATAATCTCCCGAGCGGGTTTAGTGTATTTTTCCAATTCCCCCCGAAAAAATTTTCCGATTGTTTTGACAATCTTGATTTTTTCCACGACGAGCCCTGCCTCTTCGTCGTTCCGAACTTCCGACTGTTCGACCGCCAGCCGAAGTCCTGTAATTTTCTCTTCAATCTCTCTGTCGCTTGCCATAATCATTGACTTTTCTTTGTCCATTTTTTTGCTGATTATTTTTATAAACTTATATCACTGTATAATATTATATCACGATATAAGGGAATGTAAAGCCCCATATTTGCCAACGAAAAACGCCAGCGTGAGGGACGCTAGCGTTTTTGAGAACAAGGAAATCAACAACGAAACCTTGCGCCAATAATATAGCATAAATCGGGATATTTTTGCAAACACTCCGGGCAGACTGTATGGGAAATTGCCTTATTTTCAATTGGCTCTTTTTCCCTAATCGTTCGCTGACAATCGCAACAAACAACAATCATTTTGCCCCCCTCCGTTAAGGTTTAAGATTATTCAAGCGGATAGCGCGAATAGCAATTTTGCACATTCGTTTTTTTATCAGCCTTGGCCGTGTCCCAGTAATGCGTGGAGGCGGTTATTCCCGTCGCCCGCTTTCCCGTGCCGTTCTTTTCCATAAACGACCAGTAGCTGTCATCGGCGTCATCCAAACAATAGTCTAGCAAAATTTCCTGTCTTTTTCGAGCGTCCGCTTTTGCCGTTTCCCGCTCCTTTTCAGCCATTAAGGCAATCACTTGCTGGCGTTCGATTGACTGCGCCTTTTGGCTCTGGACGCCTTGAAATCCGGCAACAATAATCCACGAACAAACCGCCAGCCCCCCGGCGATAATTAAAAAATTCTTGTTCATATTCTTTTTGTTAAATTATTTTTCAGAATAACCCCCCCGAACAAGGCTGTCCGTGTCGCTCTCCGCCATAGTGGAAGTAAGTCTTCTAATGCCGAGCGCGACATTTCCCTCTTTGACCCCTTGCTTTTTGAGCTCTTCGATTGAGTTAAGCAATATTTTGCCAATTTTTTCAATGGCAGAAGCGCCGACTTTTTTTATTTTTTCAAAATCCTCGTCGACCTCGCCCTCGAACTCCGATTTTTCTTTTTCCTCTTCCTCTCCCTCCTCGTCGCAATCCTCGCCGTCATCAATCGGCTCTTCGTCTTTATTCTGCGACGCTTTTTGGCGGAAAAAAGTTTCGATTGTTTTTGCAATTTCCCTGTTCAATTCTCGCTCGACTTCTTCCTTTAATTCTCTCCCGTGCGACTTGACTTTGACTTCGACTTCGACAAATTTTAACATATTATTTTTGGTTATAGATATTCGCCATTTCGTAAACTAAACGGCTTAAAATATCCTTAATTTTTTTAGCTTCTTTTTTTTGTTCCTTGGTATATTGCTGAAAGGCAATAGTCCGCAAAGTCCAAATCCTGTTTTCAAGTCCGACCAATAAATTGGCCTTGGCCAGCTTGCTCAATTTTTCTTTTTCCATAAAATTATTGTTTATTCTCATTTCTTAATTTTAAAAGCTCCTCCCGCTCTGCTTCGCCTAAACTCCCTCTTAGCGAATTGCTTAAAATGCCAATTGCGTCAATCTGACTTTGGAAAAATTTTTCCAAGACTTCACTCTTGGAAAACTTATCCCGGCAATCGCAAAGGTTAGTAATAACCTTGTGTAGATTGGAAAGGTGATTTTCGCAAACTTCCTTGTAATTCATAAGTTTTTTATTTTACAATCGTCGCTTGGTCAAAGTTCGCTCTTAAAGCTCGCTCGCCCAAACAAAGCCCGTTGTTTTGTTTCCGCCTAAGCGGATAATTAGTTAATTAAATCCGTAATATCAATTCCTTTTTTTCTATCTTCTTTTGTTATTTCGCAATCATCTAAATCACCACGCAGGCCAGAGCAATTACCATACAGGCCATAACAATCACCACGCAGGCCAGAGCAATCACCAGATAGGAGAGAGCAACCACCATACAGGCCAGAGCAATTACCATACAGGCCATAACAATAACCAAGCATTTTATCATTTTTACCTTCTTTTTTTCTTCCGTCAGTGAAGTGGAATAACTTGTTCTCAATTTTTGTTAAGTTTTTTTTCATAACTTTTTGGTTAAATCCCACAAAATCGAGCCTCTAAAATGAGTTGCTATCGATTTTGCGGGCTGACTTGACTTAATACCCAGCCAATTTTTAGTTTAATTTAAAGACAAGCTTTAATTCGGGGTTATAATGCCTCGAACAAAGACCGCAAGAAACATTTTTAATCCTTGAATATTGGTTGACCGCTCCGCACTTCGGGCAGGTCGCTGTGTATTTTGATTTTGGCAAAACAACCTCGCTGTGGTTATAACATCTCTTCCCGTTGCAACCGATTGAAATTGCTTTTTGTTGCCATTCCCGCCCGTGGTGAACCCAACTTGGCACAAGAGCGTGCGCAATCTCGTGCAAAATCGTGTCCCTGACAATCTCTTCGGTATTCAAATGAACCAACTGCCAAGAAAAAGAAAGCTCCCGCCGACTAATCCGGCATTGGCCAAATCTTTTTTTGGCGTTGTCCGTCGTCAATCCCCAAGATTGAAGCCCGTGCTTATTCATAAGAGAGCGAGCCAAATCGTAAAATTTGTTAAATTCCATATTGTTGATTTTATTATTGATATAATAATTATATCAAATTTCAGAGCAATGTCAAATTAAATTTTTTCGAAAACATCAACGCTCTACTCATTAAAACAAGCAAAACATTTTTCCATTCGAAAAATTTTTTTTATTTATTGTTTTTTTAAAGGTGGTAAAATTTGCTTGTCCCAAATCAACGCCGACGCCGTGCGCCCGAACCAGCCCTGTAAAGAATAAGCTAGCCCAGTATCGACCAAATATTGCCACGCCGTCAACTGTTCTTCTTCGCTCCGCCCCTCGCCCTCGCAAAAGCCCTCGGCAATCGCCGTGGCCAAATATGGGGTCATCTCTTTGTAAAATTTTGTTTCTCGATAGTCCATAAATTTTTTTGTTAATTTTTAATTAAATCCTCTGCCGGTTTTTCCGGCAAACGAACTAAAATTCTTTTAGTAGAAGTTCTGTCCCACTCGACGGCCAAGCCATTAAGCTCGCAAACGAAGCAAACCATTAAGCCGACCATAACCGAGCTTTGCTTTTTGTCATCATCGACCCCGAAAGCAAGGTAAGCTTCGCCGTTCTCTTTTAAGCTGTCATTGTCTTGTGAGTGATAAAAAACAAATCCGTTGGTTTCCTTGCCCTTATAATCAGAACTCAACGCCGACCAAGCGCAAGAGGAGCAACAAAGAAAATTTTGTTTGGCAACAATTCCCTCGGCTCTCAATCGCTTAAAAACATTGCTTAATTTTTCCTTGACTTCGTGATAATTTTCGTGGATTTTTTGGCTGTTCATAATTTTTAATTTTAAATATTGGTTAAGGATAAGAATTGTTTTTCGCTGACCTCCTTATAGCCCACCAGCACCCCCTGCTCGGTAAAAATATTTTTCAAGAGCTGGACTGCTTCTTTTTTGGTAAAAGCGTTAATCGTGAAAAACTGATTTTCTTTTTTCCCGCTGCAAAAGGCAGAGGCAACAAAATAAAAAATTTGTTTTCTTTTCATAATTTTTAATTTAATTTTTTAAACTTTATTGGAGGCGCGATTTTATAATCCCGCCCCCTGAAAATTTAATCGCAATGGTTGTAATAAACTGGCTTGCCGTTCCATTTTTCAAAGGTCTGGCAAAATCCGTGCTTCTTGGAAAAATAAGTCCCTTTCGCAAAACCTCCGCCCTACGAATTTCCACAATTTAGTTAGTTATTCTTCTATAATGATGAATGTTCTCTTAGCCCTTCTTCAGCTTCCTCTCTTGAAGAATAGACGTAAGGTGGTCTCATTCTACCTCTCTGATTAAGATACCAAGAACCATCTCTTTCATAAATGTCCCAAACACGTTCTTGACTTGACAATGAAGTTCCTCTAATTCTGCTATGTCTTGAAGTTCTCATACTTGTTTCACAATTATTTAATTAAGCATTTACTTTTTGGAAAATTTCGTAGTGTTCACTCGGAGAAATATTAGCTGACAGCCAGCCAAGAGTTTCTTGATAGTTTCCACAGCGATAACTCTTTCTAATTTTTTCTCCGAAGTTTTTGTCATCTGCTTCGTAAATTCTGCAGATGAAATCATTTATATAATCCATATTTGTTTCACAATTATTTAATTAAGATGTAAGTTAGTGATACGACATTTTCAAAAAGATTGTTTGTCATAGATTGTTGATTTTAAATTTTTAAACTTTATGGAGGGCTCGACTTTTTCAAGCCCTCTAAAAATTTATTTTTCAATCGTCATCTCTTGAACCTCCCGCCAAATAACTTGGTCTGACCATCTATTAAAAATTTTCATCCATTCTTGCTCGTCGTTTATATTTTTAACGCCGAACTTTTTGGCAATGTCCTCCTTAACTTTTTGCTTGACCTCTGGGGAGAGGTTTCTGCTGGCCTGGACAAACTTGACTTGGGGAATATCCTCTCTGGAATTTGTATACTCATATAAATCAATCATTCCGTTAAAACTTCCATATTGGTATTTGTCGGTTATCGTTCTGACCTTATCCAATGGGACGCCGTCGGTATAACTAATCCTCACCGAATTGCCACCGGCAAAGCTCTCGCTCCTAACCTTAAATTTTATTTCCGGGAAATTCTTTTTTAATTCCGCTCTAATCTCTTTGGCACATTGGGCGTGCGTAGTCATAAATTTTTGTTAATTATTTTTTTAAACCTCTTTTTAAATCCGGGAAGCTTCCCGACCTTGAAAAGAAGTTTAAGTTGTCAAAGTTCTTTCTTAA
>Ga0315274_10009149_pt1 | contig 14342 bp, 16 predicted proteins | sample YL17G02_20_MG_FD_203700 | JGI IMG/M metagenome (GOLD analysis project Ga0315274, IMG submission 203700) | Sediment microbial communities from Yellowstone Lake, YNP, Wyoming, USA - YL17G02_20 | ecosystem: Environmental > Aquatic > Freshwater > Lake > Sediment | place: USA: Wyoming | collected... | reverse complement strand
CGAGACAGCCGCCTCGCGAACTGGAAAGTTGTGGGTCCGGGCCTGGCGCCAGACCACTATGCCCATCAGGATGCTGCACAGGATTCCGGGGAGGAACCCAGCCAGGAACAGGCCGGCAATGGAGACATCGGCCATGGCGCCGTAGATGACGAAGGCGATGCTGGGTGGGATGATGGGCCCGACGATGGCGCCGGCCGCGGTGACCGCGGCGGCGTATTCCGCCTGGTAGCCTTCATCCCGCATTGCAGGGATCATGATAGCCCCGATGGCGGCGGTATCGGCCGCACCCGCGCCAGTGATGCCGGCGAAGAACATCGTGGCCACGACGGTAACGTAGGCCAAGCCCCCCCGCACGCGCCCGATGAGCAGGTTGGAGAAACGGACGATCCGCTCGGTGATCCCGCTGGCGTTCATGATGTTTCCTGCCAGGATGAAGAGGGGCACCGAGAGGACCAGGAAGGAGTTCAGGCCGACGAAGAGGCGCTGCGGGAGCAGGACCAGAGGTAGCCCGGCCAGATAGACGTAGCCTAGCCCGGTGATCCCGAGGACGAAGATGATGGGGACCCCAATCGCCAAGAGCGCGGTAAACAAGACCGCGATCAGCATCTGGGCGCTTCCTCAGGATCGGCAGGCGGGAGATCCGGTTTGGGCAGGGCGCGGAATCCTGCGGCCGCCTCTTGGAGGAAATTCGCCAGGCTGAACAGGCCCATGAGGGAGAAACCGATGGGGATGGGCAGGTAGACATAGAGCATGGGAATCTCCAGGGCAGGACTCATGGTGCCGGTCCGGATGCTGGTCAGGATGAGCGTGCCTGAATAGAAGGTCCCCACCAGGCTGAATCCCAGGATGACGAGATGGGTCACCATTGTCATGAACCACTGGACCCTGACGGGGCAGCGCTCGCGGAGGAGCCGGACATCCATGAGGTCCCGTCGTTTGAGCGCGACGCTCCCTCCGAAGAACACGGCATAGATGAAGAGGTAGGTGGCGACCTCGTTAGACCAGATGATGGGGGCATTGAGGACGTAACGGGCGATCACCTCGAGAATGACCACCGCCGTAAAAACGCCGAGGGCGCCGGCCGCCAGGACGGCGGCCGCGCCCTCGAGGATCGCCGCAAGCCGGAGGACAACGGCCATGGTGAACCCTACTCGAGCTTCAGGATCTTGTCCACACTCTCCTGGTACTCCTTCGGGAAGTCCTTCAGCATCTGGTCATAGATGTGCTTGGTGGCGTTCACGTAGGGCGTCATGTCCTTGATGTAGTTGATCTTCGTCCCCTTGGCCTCCATCTTCTTTAGCGCCTCGGTGTCCTGCTTCAGCCCCTCGTCATCCATACTCTTGACCCAGGCCTTTGCCGACTCCGCAACGGTCTGCTGCTGATCGGGAGACAGGCGCTGCCAGGTCTTCAGGCCCATGAGGAAGATCCCGCCGTTGCTCACGACCGGCAGGTAGGTCACGTACTTCTGCACCTCGTAGAACTTCATGGCCTCCAGGGTGGCCGGCCCGTTCTCGTTCCCGTCCACTACGCCCGTCTGCAGGGCGGTGTACAGCTCGCCGAAGGGCAGGGGCACCGGGCTGGCCCCCATGGCCTTGTAGGTGTCCTTGTGGAGGGGGACCTCCATCGTGCGGATCTTCAGGCCCTTGAAGTCGTCGATCTTGGTGATGGGGCGCACGTTGTTCATGGGCACGCGGAACATGGGCCCACCGATGCCCAGGACCTTCAACCCCACCCTCTCTCCCTCGCGAACGGATTCCTTCATGATCCAGTCGCCGATGGGACCGTGCATCACCTTCGCCCAATGGTCGGGACCCTTGAAGAGGAAGGGCAGGTTCAGGATGTTGACCGGCTTGACGAAGGTCCCAGTCACACCAAGCGAGGTGGCCTGGAAGTCAATCGTGCCAAGTTGCAGTCCCTCGGTGATGTCGCGCTCTCCGCCCAACTGCCCCATCGGGAAGACGTTGGCCTTGAGGGCGCCATTCGTGCGCTGCTCCAAATCCTTGGCGAATGCTAGGCCAGCCAGGTGGTACGGATAGGTCACAGCATTGGCGTGACCGTACCGGAAGGCCTTGACCTCTCCGGCCTGGCCCAGCCCGGCCAGGCCCAGCAATGCCGCCAGGACCGTGGCGCCAGCAATTCCGGTGATCCTCCGTGTACCCCTGCCTTTCATGGCTTCTACCTCCTCTGCGAGCCGTTCGCAGCTTCCGGGGGAGGACCGAAGAGAGTTCCCCGGTTCCTCCTGTTGCCGTGGGGGCGGGAAAGGGAGCAACCCACCCGAGATCTTTACGAATCGCGATGCTCGGCCGCGCTGCGGCCAGGATGAACTGGGAATCGACGGGAGAGCGCAGGACGGGGAGGCGGGGGTATCGCCTGTGGAGAGCCAGGCCATGCCTTGGATTGGTTCGAATCATGGCAGTGACTCCCGTCCCCTCGGGGAACGCGTAACACTTCCGTCGCGGCGTTTCAAGCGGATTCTTGGACTTGTCATGAGAATCGGGCAGTCGGGAGACCCGGAGGGCAGACGGAAGATGCAGGGGGACTGGGGCGCGCGCCGGGGGCAGGTCCAATCTCGTTGCAGTGGACTGAGTAGAAAAAGATGGCGGTCAAGGCAGTGCGGGTCAACCCTTCGCGGCGCCGCGGGCTAGGCCCTCGACGTAGAACCGCTGGAGGGCCAGGTAGAGGATGAGCGTGGGAAGGCTGCCGATGAGGGAGGTGGTGGTGACCAGCGGGCACGAGATCACGAACTCGCCCGCGGCAAAGGTGACGCCCAGGGTTACCGCGATTTGCCGTAATGGCGGACGGCGGAGAGGGTTCAGAGAAGGTCGTGCCGGGCCAGCAGGAACGGAAGGAGGGAAGGCGACGGTGCCGCTCGGAGCGGTTTAGCGGCGCGTGGCCTTCCTTGACAGATTCCAAGGGCACGGCCTAGGATTAGCCGCAAGGCTGATCGTTGTGGTCGCAGCGCAGGCGATCATCGGCCGTCCCCTCGCAACACCGGAGTCATTCCGTACAGGGAGGAGAACGAACATGGGCAGGAATCGAGTTGCTGTCGTAACCGGGGCCGTCCGGGGAATCGGCAAAGCAATTGCGCGGCGCCTGGCGGCGGCGCAGGACCTGGTGGTGGTCGTGGATCTGGATGGAGCGGCTGTGGAGCGGGCCGCCGCCGAGATCCGGAGTGAGGGCGGCACCGCCGTGGCCGCGGCGGCAGACGTCTCGAACTACGGGCGCGTGGAGGACCTCATGGGGCGGATCCATGGCGAGCACAGCAGCATTGATGTCCTCGTCAACAATGCGGGCATCATCCGGCGCGGGAACCTGCTGAGCGTGACCGAGAAGGATTGGGACGATGTCATCGCCGTCAATCTCAAGGGGGCCTTCAACTGCTGCAAGCATGCTGCCCCGTTCATGATCGCGCAGCGATCCGGACGGATCATCAACGTGGCCTCCATCGCCGCCAGGACGGGGGACATCACCTCCGCCCCTGGGTACGGTCCCTCCAAGGCAGGCATGGTGAACCTGACTAAGACCCTGGCGCGCGAGATGGCCCCCTACGGGATCACCGTGAACGCCGTGGCGCCGCACGCGATTGAAACGGAAATGAGCGCCCAGTGGTCGGAGGAGATGCGACAACGAGTTCTCCGCTCGATTCCACTCGGAAGGTTGGGGCGCCCGGAAGACGTGGCCGCGGCCGTGGCCTTTCTCGCCTCGGATGAGGCGGGCTTCATTACCGGGGCGACCCTCGACATCAACGGCGGGGCGCTCATGGATTAGCCGCGGTCCGACTGCAGGCTCTCGTGCGGAAGGCGGCCCCGGCGGCTGGCGTGCACTTGACACGCAGGAGAAACCCTGTCGCGCGGTGAGGTGATGCATGGACACCGGACTGAAGGCGAAGGTCGCGCTCGTGACCGGGGCATCGCGCGGGACCGGGCATCCTATCGCCTCGCACCTGGTGGTTGAAAGAGCCTCCGTCGTCGTAAACTCCGTCAGGCCGGCTGATGCCGCTGAGGCGGTGGCCGCGGAGATCAGACAGAGGGCCAGCCGCGCGATCGTCGTTTGTGTCGACGTGGCTGAGGAGCCCGCTGGGCGGGCCATGAGAGAGCGGGTGGTGGCGGAGCGTGGCGGCCTGGACATCTTGGTCAAGAACGCCGCCATCGCCGGCGCCCCGGCTCGAGTCGGCCACCCGGACGAGGCGCGATAGAACTACCGCATGCCAATGACCAGAGGAGGTCCTCATCATGCCTTCAAAGGGCGGGCAGTACAGACCGTTCTCGGACGTTGATGTACAGAAGATTAACCATGCAGTGATGACACTACTGGAGAAGGGTGGTGTCAGGGTGTTTACGCGCATGGGACGGGAGTACTTCAAGCAAGCAGGAGCTATCGTCGATGAATCCTCCTGCACCGTGAAAATCCCACGCGGCATGACCGAGGATTCCATCGCATCCGCGCCGCACAGCGTGACTTTGTGCGGTCGTGATCCTCGGCATGATATTGTCCTTGAAGGTGTGAATGTATACCTCGGGACTGGAGGGACGGCCATCAATGTCCTTGATATCGAAACCGGTGCGCGACGCCCCTCCACGCTGGCCGATGTGCGGGACATGGCTCGGCTGGTTGACGCCTGCGACTGGGTGCATTTCTTTCTGATCAATGTGTACCCGAACGATATTCGTGAGCCAGAGCACGTGGATCTCAACCGCTTCTACGCCGCCATCAGCAATACCAGCAAGCACGTCCAGGGCGGAATGTACGGGTCGCAGGGTCTTCGCGAAGTTGTGGATATGGCAGAAATGATTGCCGGAGGTGAGGAAAAGCTCAGGGCGCGGCCCTTTGTGAGCTTTATCACCCTGATGATCAGTCCCTTCAAGATTGATGATCGCTATGGGGATTTTACTTGTTATATCGCCGAAAAGGGGCTTCCAGTTGTCGTCCCGACAGAGCCCCTGGGCGGTTTGACGTCGCCTGTTACGCTCGCGGCGAACGTTGTGATGCATATGGCGGAAACGCTTGCCGGGGTCGTTCTGACGCAGGCTGTCAATAGAGGAACTCCGGTAATCTGCGGCAGCGTCGGATCGATCGCGGACATGCGCACCCTGGCGCATCTCAGTGGGGCCATTGAGCGGGCCATGATCCATGCAGGATGTAGCCAGATGGCCCAGCTTTATCGATTGCCCTACTATTCAACCGCTGGTATGTCAGATTCCAAACTGGTTGATTGCCAGGCCGGATATGAGAGCGGAATGGGGAGCCTGCTCGTTGCTTTATCGGGCGCGAACTTCATCCACGATGCCGCAGGGTTGATGGAGTTTGACCTCACTGCATCCTATGAAAAGGTCGTTATTGATAACGAAATCCTTGCCCGTACACATCGGGTGTTGCGCGGCATCGAGGTCAGCGATGACACGATAGCGCTCGATCTTATGCTCGAGGTCGGGCCGGGCAATGACTACCTGGGCCAAGAGCATACGGTAAAGTATATGCGTTCTGAATTCGCGCCCTATACCATAAGTGATCGCGAAAGGCGGGAGAAGTGGGAGTCGGACGGCGCCAAGGATACCTATATTCGCGCCAAAGAGGTGGCAAAGAAAATACTTCGTGAGCATAAATCGCTTCCAGTGGACCCAACGGTCGTGGAAGCGTTACGGAAGAAGTATGCGCATTTCATGGGATGAACCTGAGCACACCCCGACGAGATCGACGAACTCGCCCGAAGGTTGGGCTACCAATCGTACCATACCGCGATCGGCTCCGGGAGCGAGTTGAGCCAGCCCTTCCGGAACAACGCTGATTATGCCGACTACCCGGTATGCCGCGCCATGCTCTGACATGCGCCCCGGTTGGAGCCGTCGGCGGCCTCCAACGTTCTTGAGGCAAGGGCGCTGGCCGAGACAATCCGGAGCCGCCCGGCTGAGACGTTCTACACGCGTCCGCCGAATGTGTCGGTCTGGTTTTCCCTCCCGGACAGCCGTGGTGATTCTCGCTGCTGGAGGCTAGGTGGCGCGGCGACAGTCTAAGCGAAAACGATTTCCTTGGACAACGGTTTCGACTATGATGGCGGCACCCAAGGGGGTCAGTCAGGGGGAAGAAGGCCAACAGCCCTGTCAGCTTGAGCAGTCCCACTGCACCCTCGGAGGAGTCGGATCCACCGGAGCGCCGTGCTGCGCAACGCAAGACAGAGCTGATCCTCGGCCGCCTGTTGGGTGCGCCCCTGGGGGATCTCACGCAGGCGAGGCGCGCGCCCGCCTGCACCCTGAAGCGTGGACAGCGGCGTTCCTGGAGGTGGGCCAACGCGGGCTGCCCAGCCACCATGCCTCTGCGATGTCCAGGAAAGCGGAGGCGGTGCAGCGGGGTTTTCTGCCCACCGCATTCCTGAGGGACGGGAAAGGGGGTGATCCCAATATCTCCAGGTGAGCGGCGTATCGCGGATTTCATCCTGGGCCTCCGGTGGGACAGCGTGCCCACTGAGGTGCGCCGGCAGGCCCGTCGCTGCCTGCTCGACCTTTTGGCGTGCGCCGTCGCCGGGGCGTCGACCCGCGTGGCTGGAGCGGTGCGGCGCTTCGCCCTCCGGGTGGGGGGAGCACCGGAGGCGCTGGTCCTGGGGACCGACCGGCGGCTCCCGTTGCCTTGGGCGGTCCTGGTCAATGCTTTCGCCACTGAGGCGCTGGATGCGGATGACGGATACCGCCCGGTCAAGGGACATCCAGGCGCTTTCGTTTTCCCGGCGGCCCTCGCCGCCGCAGAGGTGGCTGGCTCGAGTGGCCGACAGTTCCTCGAAGCGTTGATCGCTGGCTACGAGATCGGGATGCGCGCCGGTCTCGCGTCGCATGCCCACTACCCGTACTACCACGGCTCGGGCTCCTGGGGGGGGCTGGGGGCGTGCGCCGCCGCAGCGCGCTTGCTCAAGACAGAGTCTTCGGTCTTGACGCACGCCCTGGGTACCGCGGGATACCACGGGGCGATCACCCCGATGATGCGGGGGATCGACGTGCCCGCCATGGTCAAGGATGGCGTCGGCTGGGGCGCGATGACGGGCGTCGTAGCCCTCCTCCTGGCGGAAGAGGGATTCACGGGAACGCCGAGCCTCCTGGCCGAGCCGCCGGCAGCGCCCCTCGTGGATACGCTGGGTCGAGAGTTCCGAATCCTCGATCTCTATTTCAAGCGCTACGCCTGCTGTCGCTGGGCGCAGCCGGCCATCCGGGGCGCGCTCGCCCTCAGCCAAAAGCACCACGTGGTGCCCTCGGCGATTGCGCGCGTGATCGTCCGGACATTTGCCGAGGCGACCCGCCTTGCCTTCCCTCGTCCGCGGACGAGCGAAGAGGCGCAGTACAGCCTGCCCTACCCGGTGGCGGCCGCTCTCGTCCTGGGCCGGTTCGGCCCGAGTGAAGTGCGAGACGACAACTTGACCAATGCGGCCGTCCTCGACCTGGCGAGTCGCGTCGAGATGGTGGCCGAACCGCGCTTTCAGGAACAGTTCCCCGCCAAGGCGCTCGCCGACGTGGAGCTCACCACGGTGGATGGGCGCCGCCTTGGCTCTGGCCCTGTGCAGGCCGCCGGGGACCCGGACGATCCGCTGCCGGAGTGTGAACTGGAGGCCAAGTTCATTGAGTTTTGCAGTCCGTTTCTCCCGCCAGAGGACGTTCGGTGCCTCCGCGAGTTAGCTCTCACTTGCGATGACCTCCCGACCCTTGAACCACTCCTGGATGTACTTCGCCGGGTGAGGAACCAATGACGTCCGCCCCTCCCGCCATCGTCCTGGATCACGTCTCAAAAATATATTCGAGGGGATACGCTGCGGTTTCGGATTTGAGCCTGGCGATTGAACCGGGCGAAGTCCTGGTCCTCGTGGGCACGTCCGGATCCGGCAAAACGACCACGATGAAAATGATCAACCGACTGGTTGAGCCGACCTCTGGAACCATCCGGATCGGGGGACGAGACATCCGCGAGATCGATCCGATCCAGCTCCGTCGAAGCATCGGCTACGTCATCCAGGAGATCGGGCTGTTCCCCCACATGACCGTAGCCAAGAATATCGCGCTGGTCCCATCGTTGAAGGGCTGGCCCAAAGCTCGCCAGGCCGAACGGGTGGCGGAGTTGCTCGAGGTGGTCAGCCTTCCGTCCGTCGAGTACGCGGAGAAGCATCCGCATCAGCTCAGTGGCGGACAGAAGCAGCGCGTGGGCGTCGCGCGCGCCCTGGCTGGGGACCCGGACATCCTGCTCATGGACGAACCCTTCGGGTCGCTGGATCCCATCACACGCGGGCAGCTTCATGACGAGTTCCTCAAGCTCCAGGGTCGTCTCCGGAAAACCGTTGTCTTTGTAACCCACGACATGCTCGAGGCCATTCGCCTGGCAGATCGAATGGCGGTCATGGACGGCGGCCACCTCCTCCAGGTGGGGACCCCCCGCGAGATCCTCGCCCATCCCGCGACCCTGAAGGTGGCGGATCTGGTGGGGGCGGACGTCACGTTCAAGCTCCTTGCGGTCTGTACTGTGGAGCAGGCGCTGGAACCACTTCGTGACGAACCGCTGGAGCCAAAGATCCCGCCAATTCGGAGCGGCGACACTTTGAAGGATGCCCTTCTGGCCATGGTTGCTTTCGGGCAGCCGATTCTCCCTGTCGTCAACGGCGGGGGCATCCTGCGTGGGCAAATCACCCTGCACGGATTGCAGCAGGTGGTGGCGAATCAAGCCCAAAGCCATCCGGTCGAGGAATCGAAGCCCAGCACGGCGTCCAAAGCGTAGGGTCGTGTCGTGAGCTATCCTCTGGCGAACCCTCTGCTGATCTGGCGTCTCACACTCGAGCACCTCCAGATCTCCGCCGTCTCGTGCCTCCTGGCGATTCTCACCGCCTGTCCCCTGGGTGTTCTCGTGAGTCGGGTTCGCTGGCTCGCCCCCCCGGTGCTGGCTGCAGCCGGGATCTTCTACACCATCCCGAGCGTGGCCCTCTTCGCCATCCTGATCCCGGTGCTGGGGCTTGGCGTGAAGCCCACGGTTCTCGCCCTGCTCCTCTATTCTCAACTCGTCCTGATCCGGAACACGGCCGTGGGAATCAACGAGGTGGATGGCGCGCTCCTCGAGGCGGCTCAGGGGATGGGGATGACGAACACCCAGCGCTTCTGGCGGGTGGAGGTGCCGCTGGCCATCCCGGTGATCTTCGCCGGTGTCCGGACCGCCACGGTGATGGCCATCGGGCTTGCCAGCATCGCCGCCTACATCGGCGCGGGAGGCCTTGGCGTCCTGATCTTTCAGGGCATCTCCACGGGGAACACCGATCAGGTCCTCACCGGAGCGGTGGCCGTCTCGATCCTGGCCCTCCTGGCGGACGCGATCCTGTCGAGCATTCAGCGCGTGCTGCGATGGGCCATGGGAGTGCGCGCGTGAGCGTCCTGAGTTACCTGCTCGAACACCCCGCTCAGGTTCTCGCCCTCGCGCGGGCGCACCTCTGGATCTCGCTCCTCGCCACGGGCATCGCCACAGCCGTGTCCGTCCCGCTGGGCATCGTGGTCCACCGGGTGCGGGCCGTGCGGGTGCTGGCCTTGGGCATGGTCAATGTGGGGCAGGCGATCCCCAGCCTCGCATTGCTGGGCCTGATGCTCCCCCTTCTCGGGATCGGATTCACACCCGCTCTGGTCGCCATCAGCGTCCGTGCGCTGCTGCCGATTCTGCTGAACACCTATGCAGGCCTACTGTCCATCCCGCAGCACATCATCGAGGCTGCACGGGGCATGGGGATGACGGACGCGCAGATCCTGTGGCGCGTGGAGCTGCGTCTGGCATCGCCGGTGATCGTGGCCGGCATTCGAACGGCTCTGGTGGTCAGCATCGGGGTGGCGACCCTTGCCGCCTACATCGGGGCTGGAGGCCTGGGAGATCTGATCTTTCAGGGGATCGCTATGGTGGATACCCCGCTCCTGTTGGCGGGGGCGATCCCCGCGGCCGGACTGGCGTTCGCGGCGGATGGATTGTTCGGGATCCTCGAGCGCCAGTTGGTGCGGCCGTTGGGCTAGCCGTCGGCGCTCTACCACACAGAGGGAGGAAGAGAGATGAGGTTCCTGCGTGTAGTCTGCCCGGTACTCGCGCTCACACTGCTCCTGGTGGCTTCGCCCGTATTGGCCCAGAGACCCTCGGTGACCGTGGGGTCAAAGGCCTTCACGGAGCAACTGCTTGTCGGCCACATGCTCGCGCTGCTCCTCGAAGACGCTGGCCTCAAGGTGAACAGCAAGATCGGCCTCGGCGGCACGGCCTTGGTCCACCAGGCGCTGGTCAACGGCGAGGTGGACGTGTACGTCGAGTACACCGGCACGGGGCTCATCACGATCTTGAAGGAGCCCGTCCAGGAGGATCCCGGCAAGGTGTACGACATCGTCCAGAGGCTCTACAAGGAACGGTTCAAGGTCACATGGCTGAAACCCTGGGGGTTCAATAACACCTATGCCCTGGTCATTCGGAGGGAAGATGCCGATCGGCTTCGGGCGACCAAGATCTCGGACCTGGCAGGCTCCGCAAACACGATGATATTCGGCGCCACGCAGGAATTCGTCGTCCGGCCCGACGGCCTCCCCGGCCTGGCCAAGCATTATGGGGGCCTCACCTTCAAAGAGAGCAAGTCCATGGCCCCGGATCTGATCTATGACGCCCTCAAGAACAAGCAGGTGGACGTGATTTCAGGTTTCGCCACTGAGGGGCGGATCCCTGCCAACAACTTCGTGGTTTTGGAGGATAATAAAAGGTACTTCCCACCTTACTTCGCCGCGCCGGTTGTCCGCGACGAGGTGTTGACCAGGGCGCCCGAGGTGGCAGAGGTCCTCAACCGTCCAGCCGGCAAGGTAGATGACGGGACGATGGCCCGGCTGAACTTCGAAGTGGCCGGCAAGAAGCGCAGCCCGGAAGAGGTCGCCCGCGAATTCCTGAAGGCAAAGGGCTGGATCAAGTAGCTCGGCCTGCCCACCCTCAAGGAACGTGGTCGTACAGCCCTGACAAAAGGTCCACCGAGTGGGGAGGTGGCTCCGGATCGGTCGGCGGTCCGGTGCCCCTCCCTGCCGGGCCGCCGGTAAAGTCCGCCATCCCTGTTCTCACCCGAGCTTCGCGCCAGTTCTCCGCCTGCTTTTGGGCCAGCCCGTCGCCCTCAGATGCGGATGTCAAACTTGTTTCGGATCTCTTGATCAATTTTATTGTCGATGCCTTTCGGCGAATGCGTGCGCAGGATTTCTTTCGCCCTTTCTCGGGCTCGCGTGCGGCCATCTAAAGCTCCGGATTTCTCCCATGCCTCTCTGGTCTGGCGGTCTGCGAGCGTCTGCCGGAAATATTCCTGTCTCATAAACTTGACGGTATGCATGGAGGAGAGAAAGTTCCCAGAGGGTCCCGCTTCACGGATGGCCTCAAAACCAAGGGTCTCATCATCGACCTGCATTCCCTTGAGAAGACGAAGGGCCATTCCGATGATCTCATTGTCAATGACAAATTGCTCATAGGCCACGGTTCGCATCGATTCCAACATCCCGGCGGCATGATGGATATAGTTGGAGCCTGCCATGGCGCAGAGGCAGATGGAGAAAGCCTTTTCGTACCCCGCTTGGATGTCAGGGATCTTCGAGTCGGTAAGCGCAGCGGAGTTGTAATTCGGGACGCCGACCGATTGGGCCATTTGAGAGATGGCGGCATTCATCAGTCCAAATTCAATCCCTCCTCCGACATAGGCCATCGTCCTCAAATCGGTCATGGAAGGAATTGCGCCGTAGAGAACCGGAGCACCGGGGTTCGCCAGTTGGGTCAGAACGATCCCGGAAAGTTGTTCGGCATGGACCTGGGCCAATGTCCCCGCTAACGTGACCGGAGAGGTGGAGCCAGCCATCGGAGCGGAGGAGAGCGCCACCGGAATCCGGTTTCTGACAATCTCCAGGAGGACCCGGGTCGTCTCGGTCGCACAATGTAACGGGCTGATCATCCAACTGGTGACGAAGGAGATGATGGGCCTCTTCACCAGGGCCTCTTTCCCTCCGGCAATCATGGCGCCCATCTCGATCACATCCCGTGCCGTGTGAACGGATTGCGCAGCCCCCATGATGTGTTTGCTCGTGTGGGAAAGGGAGGCGTAGAATTGATTGATATCCATCACGTCTGGGGGAATATCCTGGGGGATACAGGGTCTGAGATAAAAATGGACGTTCTCCAATCCATCGACGAGGTGTGCAAGCCGGGCAATATCCTGAAGCCTTCCGGGCCTTGCCTCTCCAGTTTCCAGGTCGAGGACGGTGAGTGCGGCTCCTCCTGTGCCCAGATACACCCGCTTGTCTTCAAGGATTAAATCATGCTGCTCATCGCGGCCGGCCACCAAGAATGCATGGGGGACAACGTTGAGGGCCTGGTCCACGGCCGAGGATGGAATTCGGACGATATCCCCATCAACCCTCCCCCCGCCCTTTCGATAGATCTGGATCGCCTCCTCCAGCTCCACCTTGACTCCGACTTCTTCAAGAATTCTCAGGGCAGTTTGATGAATCCGGCTGATTTGTTCTTCACGCAGGGGCTTGAATTGGTCTCCAATTAGTCCTTTCACAGCCATCCTCCCCCTTGCATCATTGCGAGAATCCCATGTGAGGCTTTTGTATGACAGGCCAGAAAGCGTTCGTTCCCTAGCCCGGCCCTGACTGCGCGGCTGGTCCCTGCAATGCATCGGAACATGCCGCAGCCGCGCTACGGGTGTCAAGGGGAATCCGCGAACGCGAACGCACTCGGTGTGCCCGGGCGAGGCCCCACGGGGCGCGTGAGGGCCTCGGGAGCAAGCCGTCAGAGCAGGCCAGGACATGAATGTGGAGGCATTACAGGTCCCGAAGGCGAGCGAGAACTCCTAGGAACTCCCTCGGGGTGAGAATCTTGATCCCCTGGTACATCGCCAATTGCAGGAGGTGTTGATCGCCGCTGACGATGTATTCGGCGTCCCCTTCCACGGCACACTTACTGTGCGGTGCGTGAGATAGGTGACAGGTTACCTGGGACCGCACAGTCCGGGGGAGAGTCCGAGGAGGGGCGGCGGCCCGCCCCTCTCGGTCGGGTACCCGCGACGAAGGCGTGGGTGCGCGGGGAGGGCCGAGGACTTGCGGCGTGCCCTGCAAATCCGAGGGCCTTCCCCGCGAACGAAGTGGCGCGAGCGAACGTGTAGCCTAAGTTTCGCGCCGCTGAGTAAGGTACCGGTTATCCGAGGGATCTTTCCCAACCACGTTGAGCGTGCGTTCGCCCGGCGTCAGGATGGCCAAGTGCGCCAGGTCCTCGATGAAAAGCCGGATCTTCTCTTCAGGCCAGCGGTGGCGCCGGGCGATCTTCGGATAACGGAAAACCCGGCTGATTTCTTCCAGGATCGGCGGGGAGATTACAAGGTGAAACCGCTCGGCCTGCCAAGCGGCGAGGATCTTTGATGGGAGCCCCCTTGGGCTGAGGAGGGCGCTCACTAATACGTTGGCATCGAGGACCGCCCGAATCATGCTTTCCGTCGGGCGGTCTTTGCCCGGACCGCGCGGACGGCTTCCTCCACCTCCCGCTCAATGATCTCAGGCTTCACCACTTTGTTCTTTCGCCGCAGTTCCTCGACCACTCCGAAGAATCGGTCCCGTCGCTTCTGCCATTCCCCAAGCTGCCAGACGGGCACGACTGCGGCCATAGAAAGAGAGGGACGAAGAGAGGGACGTAGGGCGGTTATGAAAGATAATTGCTCACCGCCACATCCTCCCTCATGACACGGCCCGGAAGGCGTCAGCTTCGGCTGTCACCCCCGGGCGCTTCGCTCGGCGGAGCAGGTGCCGCCGCACCGCACGGAACCAGGCTTCCCGGGGGTACGGGCTGACCGACTCCTTAATGATGTCACTCTTGGACCGATCCCTCTCTGTCGCCAGGGGGCTGCGCTCGGCAGCAAGAGCTTCGGGCAGGCTCACCGACAAAACCGTGCGCATGGCCTCCCTCCGGCCAGAGGTGCCTGGCCGGTACAATACACCACAGGCCTGACTCCGTCAAAACGAGGTCGGCTCGGGATGTGTTTCGGAGGGACGGCGCCCAGGCGCAGGCGGCTGGCCCACAAGAAAGCCGGGCCCCTCGGGGTGAGGTGCTCGGTTCGAATCCTGCCCGGCTCCCCAAGCCGGACAAATCTGGCACCGGGAGGAATGTCTGGCGGTGCCGCGAAAGGCGGATGATCAGCGACCACCCGCCGGGAAGCCCTCGTCTTCAGGCAGGGGGGAACCACGGGTGCCGTAAAGGGGGGCAAACCAAATCTACGACGACTACGGGGCGTCCTCATTACGCCGGGGACCAAAAGCGTCTTGACCGGCCTGGCGGCCGCTGGTATGGTCCTCGTC
>Ga0315274_10009146_pt1 | contig 14344 bp, 10 predicted proteins | sample YL17G02_20_MG_FD_203700 | JGI IMG/M metagenome (GOLD analysis project Ga0315274, IMG submission 203700) | Sediment microbial communities from Yellowstone Lake, YNP, Wyoming, USA - YL17G02_20 | ecosystem: Environmental > Aquatic > Freshwater > Lake > Sediment | place: USA: Wyoming | collected... | reverse complement strand
CCGACCTTGGCATATCATCATCCCGTTCACGGACAACTGGATACCAAAGGCGGAAAAGCGAGTCCAGAAAAAAAGCAACACCCCTCACGAATCCTTGCATTCTCCAAGAGGGGCTGAGTAGTTACCAATTTTCACACTTTTCTGCCGCGTGAAAAAATCGCCGCCGGAAGCCTCACCAAAAAGATGCTGGGCCGTGGCAACGGCGACGCCTTCAAGGAAACGCCCGACGAGATGGTCCGCCGCGTTTGCCGCGAACTGGGGGCCAAGAAGAACATCGTCGTCATCAGTGATGAGGCCCATCATTGCTACCGCCACAAGCCAGTCGAGGAAGAAGAAGTCATCCTGACCGGTGACGACCGACAAGAAGCCGAAAAGCGCGAAGAAGCCGCGCGCGTGTGGATTTCCGGTCTTGAGGCTGTCAAGGCCAAGATCGGCGTCAAGGCGATCTACGACCTCTCGGCCACGCCCTTCTTTCTGCGCGGCTCCGGCTACAGGGAAGGAACTCTATTCCCTTGGGTCGTGTCCGATTTCTCTCTCATTGACGCCATCGAATGCGGCATTGTCAAAGTGCCGCGCGTTCCCGTGGCGGATGATTCAGTCACCGGCGAGCAGCCAACCTATCGCGATATCTGGCTGCGAATCCGAGAGCATCTGCCGCGCAAGGGTCGCCGAACCGCTCCCGAAACCGGCGAGCCCCATCTTCCGGTTGTGCTCGAAGGCGCCCTGAAAAGCCTGTATGGCAACTATGAGAAGTCCTATCGCCAGTGGGAGAAAGATACCGAATCTCGCGAGCACGTCCTTACGCCGCCGGTTTTCATTGTCATCTGCAACAATACCAATGTCTCGAAACTCGTCTTTGACTACATCGCGGGATGGGAGAAAGATTTGGACGATGATTCGACCATCGTTGTCCCCGGTGCTTTGCCCATTCTTAGCAACGAAGAAAACGGCGGATGGACCGCCCGGCCCAACACCATCCTCATTGACAGCGAGCAGCTCGAATCGGGCGAGGCCATGAGCCTTGAATTCAAGAAAATCGCCCTCCGTGAAATCGAAGAGTTCAAACACGAAATGCGTCAGCGTCTCGTCGGAGATCCTGAAAAGATTACCGACGAAGAGCTTCTCCGCGAAGTGATGAACACGGTCGGCAAACCCGGCAAACTCGGCGAACACGTCAAATGTGTTGTCTCGGTTTCGATGCTCACCGAAGGATGGGACGCCAACACCGTGACGCATATTCTCGGTGTTCGGGCTTTTGGCACTCAGCTCTTGTGCGAACAGGTCGTTGGGCGCGGCCTGCGCCGGATGAGCTACATGCCCAACGAGAAAGGGATGTTCGAGCCGGAATACGCCGAAGTGTATGGCGTGCCCTTCTCCTTCATTCCCTGCGCCGGTACAACGGATCATCCCCGTCCGCGACCTCTGACCCGCGTTCGCGCGCTCGAAGATCGCATCGCCTGCGAGATCACGTTCCCCCGCGTGGCCGGCTATCGCTATGATTTGCCCACCGAGAAACTGTCGGCCCGATTCACCGACGATTCCCGTCTCGCGCTTTCGACGGCAGACGTTCCGACCCTCACCGAAAACGCGCCGATTGTCGGCGAGTCTTCGATCCATACGCTCGACGAACTCAAGCGCCGCCGTCCTCAGGAAGTCGCTTTTCTCCTGGCCAAACTCACACTCGAAAAATACTTTCGAGAAGATTGTCAGAAGATCACCGACCGGCCCCACGATCACAAGTTCGACTCCAAAGTGCAGGCTTGGCTTTTTCCGCAAGTCCTCCAAATCACTCGTCGCTGGCTCGACGAATGCGTCACCTGCAAGGACAACACCTTCCCGCAAATGCTTCTCCTGATCGAACTCGCCCACGATGCCGCCGACCGCATCTATTCGGCCATCGTTGCCTCCGAGGAAGGCGTCAAGACGCTCAAACCGATCCTTCAACCTTACAATGCCCTCGGCTCAACGCGCTACGTGGATTTCGGGACCGCGCGCCCGACTTACGAGACTGATCCCCGATTCTGCCACGTCTCCCACGTCGTCGCCGACACCGAATCCTGGGAACAGAAAATGGCGCTCACGCTTGAAGAATTGGCCGCTGAAGGATTGGTCGTCTCCTATGTCAAAAATCACAACGTCGGCTTTACGATTCCATACACGATCAAGGATGAAGACCGGCTCTACTATCCCGACTTCATTGTCCGGCTCGACGACGGCCACGGGCGCGAAGACCCGCTGAATCTCATTCTCGAAGTCAGCGGCTTTCCCAAAAAGGACAAGCCCGCCAAAGTAGCTACGGCGCGCAATCTTTGGGTCCCGGCGATCAACAATCACGGCGCGTTTGGCCGCTGGGCGTTTGTGGAAATCGAAGACCCGTGGTGCGGAAAGAAGTTGATTCGCGAGAAACTGGGACTATGATGAGAACGTGTCCAGTGGGCAGAAGGGGGTGCTGCATTGATGAAAAATCCCATGAAAAACCTTTACGACCGCCTGAAAGGTCGTGGTTTCGATCAGAAGTTCGTACAGGCCGCCATTTTGCCGGATTGGTGGGAAGATTCATTGGCTGAGAATCCGGCCAACATGGCCATTGCGGAGAACGCAATCGCCCGCCACTTGGGATTCAAAATCGCACAACTCAGCGATCCTTGCTGTCTGCTTGACATTCCGCAGGCATGCAACTTTCGCTTCAAACGCCGCACGGGAACAAAGCCAAGCGAGATCATGCCGGCCGCGATGGTGGCCCAAAGAGCTGCCAAACTCATAGCGGATCACCTGTCGGGTGTTCCCGCATTCGTCGGTCGCAAGAGTGCTCCGCAAATCAGAAACTCGATTCTTCATGACCATCCGCTTGTGAATCTCCAGCGGCTCATTCGCTATTGCTGGCGAAACGGTATCGCTGTGTTTCACGTTCTACCGGACCGTCTCCCGCGACTGAGCAAGAAGTTTCAAGGCGTTTGCATGTACTGCGGTCGAATCCCCATTGTCATTCTCGGATCGGGCAGGGCCAGTCCGCCGTGGTTGGCATTCCATCTGGCTCACGAAGTCGGCCATATCATGCTGAGCCATGTCAAAGCCGGTGACTGCCCGCTTGTGGACCCAAACATAGACAGCAAGGTTGGCAATGACAGGCAAGATGATGAGGTGGATATTTTCGCAACAGAAATCCTCACGGGCGAGAAACAACTGGCCTTCAAGCCCAAGTATGGCATGGACGCGGCTGTGCTGTCAGAAGCCGCGAAGTCCTACGGACAAGGAAACGCCATTGACCCTGGAACGGTTGCGCTGATCTATGGCCGTTCGGCAAATCGCTGGGGTCCGGCCCAGATCGCTCTGAAAGCCCTCGAAGAAGACAGCGGGGCGCACGAGATCATCTCGCAAGCCCTTAAGCAACACGTTGCAGTTGACGATATGAGTGAATCCACAACCCGTCTTCTGTCGTCTCTGGCGGTTCTTGGACCCGGCTTCAATGCCTGAACCCCTTCTACTTGTGGATACGGACATCTTCATCATCCTGTCCGCCGCCGGGCTGCTTGAAAACGTCATTTCTTTGCTCGCTTTTGATTTCGCTCATACCCGACGTTTGCCTGCTCTGGAACACCAATTGCGCGCGGGGGCTTCGTTCAAGAGAAAATACCCCGACACGATTCGCGAGGCCGCGTTGCGGTTGGCGCAGCGGATTTCCGGGTTGGGCGAGAAACCGCATGATCCTACCCTGCGTCAAAAATTGATCGCGTGTGATGGAATTGACGACGGCGAAGCCCTGTTGTTCGCACTTCTTGCGGAGCAGAAGAACTGGATTCTTGCTACGGGAGACAAGCGGGCGATCACCGCCCTTGCGACGACCCCGGCACTCCAAGATATTTGCGACCTCATTCGCGGGAGAATCGTCTGCCTGGAAACAATCGTCCCGGCTCTGCTGAATATCAAGGGCATGAAATCCGTCGCATCCGCATTTGCACCGCTGCGCGAACACGCCACGTTAAGATTGGTATTTCCCGAAGGCTCGCTTACGAAAGAATCTGTCTGCCGGAAACAAATCGCCGTCTACCTTGCCAACCTTGAGAAGAAAATCGGAACCGATTTCTTGCTCAAACCATAGGTGAATCTCATGGCGCGGAAAGGCACTTCAAACGCAACGACACGAATCGAAGCGGTCCGCCACAAGGACAAACGCAAGAACATCCCGACCGAAGAGTTGCGCGGCTTTGTCCACGAGGACGAACAGCGCCCCCGGCAGATCGCCTATCCCGGCCTGCTCTATGCCCGCGACCCTTCCCTCGATCCCCAATTGGTCTGGAAAGGCAAAGACGAGCAGGACCGCGAGCCGCTGACCGTCCCCGCCGTGCCGATCTATATTCAGGAGAAGATTCATCCCCAGGTCATTATCGAGGACGTTCGCACACAGGCGCGCAAAGCCCAGCCCGCCGACCAAATGGAACTCTTCGCCGACTTCAACGGCATCGCCTTCGAGGAAATGATCGAGTTCTATCGGCACGAGGCCAACTGGTCGAACCGGATGATTCTCGGCGACTCGCTCCTGGTGATGACCAGCCTCGCCGAAAAGGAAGGCCTCAAGGGCAAGGTCCAGACGATCTACATTGATCCCCCGTATGGGATCAAGTTTGGGTCGAACTGGCAGGTCTCGACGCGCAAGCGCGATGTGAAAGACGGCAAGGCCGAGGACGCCACGCGCCAGCCCGAACAGATTCGCGCCTTCCGCGACACGTGGGAGTTGGGGATTCACTCGTATCTGGCCTACTGGCGCGACCGCCTGATCGTCGCACGCGAGCTGCTGACCGAAAGCGGAAGCGTCTTCGTCCAAATCGGCGACGAGAATGTGCATCTGGTGCGGTGTGTGTTGGATGAGGTGTTCGGGAGTGAGGATTTCGTGGCCGACATTGTGTTCACAAAGACCATCACGCAGACGAGCGAACTGATTCCCTCTGTGTTCGATCACGCGCTCTGGTATGCCAAGAACAAGAAAACGGCCAAGTATCGCCAACTCCATACAATCAAGGTGGCCGGAGAGGTCGGCGCAAGTCGATATGACTATGTCGAACTGCCCGACGCAAGTCGGCGCAGATTGTCCCCGGAGGAAGAGGAGGACCTATCGAAGCTTCCCTTGGGATCTCGCGTTTACACAACTGGAGACCTTACATCACAGGAATACCGCCCAGACACATCGGTTCCGTTCGAGTTCGAAGGGAAGACTTTTGTGCCCGGTGCAGAACGTCACTGGAATTTGTCACTCGACGGGATGAGGATGCTCGCCAAAGCAAAGCGGATAGTCGTCGAAGGCAAGAACCTCCGGGCAGTGCGATTTCTCGATGATAATCCCGCCTTTCCCGTCGGGAATCTCTGGACAGACACAATGGGAATTCAGAGTCGAACCGACCCGCGGGTTTACGTGGTTCAGACGGCGACGAAGATAATTGAGCGCTGCCTTTTGATGACAACCGACCCCGGCGATTTGGTTCTTGACCCAACGTGTTTTCGGGCGGGGACGCAGGTGAAAACGGAGTCGGGATGGAAGGCCATCGAGACGGTCAGGGTCGGCGAGCGGGTGTGGACGCATCGGGGGCGGCTGCGGCGGGTGGTCGGCGTGCAGGCGCGACCGCACGTCGGGCCAATGGTGGGGCTGCGCGCCCGGGGCGGGGAGGCGACCGTCTGGATGACACCGGAACATCGGATTCTGGCGGCGACTTCAGCCCCGTCCCCTGCCCCCACCCCTCACCCCTCCCCATCCGATGGGGAGGGGAACGGGGAGAGGACACCGCATGCCGGACAAACTGCCCCACCCCTGAGCCCCTCCCCAGACCCCACCCTTGGCCCCTCCCCATCGGATGGGGAGGGGTTGGGGAGAGGTCCATGCCGCGATGGGGGGCAAACCAGGCCGCGCCAAAATCCAGTTTGCCCGCACACTGAGGAAAGAGGCGACCAATGCGGAAGATTTCCTCTGGCAGGAGTTGCGCGGACGGCGGCTCGCCGGAGCAAAGTTTCGCCGCCAGCATCCGCTGGGGCCTCACTATGTTGCCGACTTCTATTGCCCCGAAGCCCGATTGGCCGTGGAACTGGACGGCTCGATTCACGCCGTGGACCGAAAGCACTGGGGCGACGGTTTGCGTCACGGCCAGATGCAAATGCTGGCGGGGGTGCGCGTGCTGCGGTTTGAGAACCAGAGGGTGATTGGCGATATGGAGGGAGTGTTGCGGGGAATCGCAGAGCATCTTGCCTCACCCCTTCACCCCTCCCCATCCGATGGGGAGGGGCCGGGGGTAGGGTCGCGCGATGTTCTCCCGGAATCCCCCGCCCCTGCACCCCTCCCCACGCGTGGGGAGGGGGCGGGGGTGGGGACGCCGGCGCAACGGGAGGTCGCATGGTGCGAAGCGCGCTCGCTCCAACCCGGCGATCGGGTTGTCGGCGATGAGTGCGGCGCGGTTCTCGAAATCGAAACCGTGTTGCACGAACATGGAACTGAAACCGTCTATGACCTCACGGTCGAGGAAGACCATTCGTTTGTGACCGAGGTCGCTGTCGCGCACAACTGCGGAAGCGGGACGACGGCCTTTGTGGCGGAGCAGTGGGGACGGCGCTGGATCACGATTGATACCAGCCGCGTGGCCGTCGCGCTGGCGCGCACCCGATTGATGGCCGCCAAGTTCCCCTATTATCTTCTCGCCGATTCGCCCGAAGGCCAAAAGCAAAGCATGAAGGATGAAGGCGGAAAAATGAATACGGATGGGAAGCCTGTTTTCAGCGCTTCATCCTTCATCCCTCATCCTTCATCCTTCGATGTTCGCAAGGGGTTCGTCTATCGGCGCGTCCCGCACGTCACACTCAAGTCCATCGCCAACAATCCTGACATCAAAGAGGGGATGAGCCGCGAGGAGATTGACCGCGCCATCGCCCGCCACGCCGACACCGAGTTGCTCTACGACCAGCCTTACGAGGACAACAAACGCATCCGCGTCACCGGCCCGTTCACGGTTGAGAGTTTATCGCCTCATCGCACGATCAGCGTCGAGGAAAAGAAAAGCCGCGAAGAGAGCGGACTGGAAGGTTGGAAGATCAAAGAAGTCGGGCCGAATCAGTTCGGCCATATCGTCATGGAGAACCTCAAAAAGGCCGGAGTGCAAAACACCATCAAACAGGAGCGGCTGCATTTCGACCGCCTGGAGCCGTTTGCGGGCACGTGGCTTCACGCGGCGGGCGAATATACGGAACGCGACGGCAAGTCGCGGCGTGTGGCTGTCTGCATTGGGCCGGAGCACGGGACAGTCGGCCTGGAGTTGGTCCGCGAGTCGGCCAAGGAGGCGGTGAAAGGAGTGGGGTTCGACCTGCTGCTCGTGTGCGGTTTTGCCTTCGATCCCCACGTCAACGAGGAAGCCAAGCAGTATGGGAAACTCGTCGTGCTGCCGACGCGAATCAACGCCGACCTGCAAATGGGCGATGAGTTTCTCAAGAAGACCGGCGCGGGCAATCTGTTCACGGTCTTCGGCGAACCGGATATTGAGATCAGCAAATCCAAAGACGGCAAGATCGTCGTCGAGATCAAGGGACTGGACATTTACGACCCGACGACCGGCCAGATTCGCAGCCACACGACCGACGACATTGCCTGCTGGTTCATAGACACCAACTACAACGGCGAGAGCTTCTTCGTCCGCCACGCATACTTCACGGGCGCCGATCAGCCTTATGACAAACTGAAACGCGCACTGAAGGCCGAAATCAACGAGGAAGCCTGGTCGGCGCTCTACTCGACCCGCAGCCGGCCCTTCGATCCTCCCGAGACCGGCAAAATCGCCATCAAGGTGATCAATCACTATGGCGACGAAGTGCTGAAAGTCCACGATTGTAAGACACGCAAATCCTGAGACGGAGTCCTTTCCGCTCCGCCAACGACAGTCCACGGACTGCCCCGACGCCCCCCTTGCGGGGCGTCTCGCTTTTTGGGGGATTGGTTCAAACGGAGGGAGCGCAAAAGAGAAATCGCCGGCCCGAAGGGGCAGGGCTCGGGAGGCGGGATAGGAGTGCGAACTATGGTGTGACCCGCACTCCCATGTACCCGATCCCTGTCCCTCCGGATCGGCGGGGCAGACATTGCGTGACGGCGGGGCGCGCACCCCAGCCAGGCGCGCCGGGCCGCTCCGACGCCGCCTCAGCCGGACGCCCGCGTTACAGGTAGTCTTGCCACGATTCCCGCGTCGCCGTCACCACGGACGGCGGCACGATCTTGAGCACCTTGCCGGTCGTGCCGGTCGGACCCAGCTGCTGCGAGCCGAAAACATAGACCTCGCCCGCCGAGTCCTGGCCGAATCCCTTGAGCCAGAGTCCGAACGGACGGTCGTTGTCGCCGATCTTGAATTCCACCAGCTGCGAACTGGCGTTCAGATAGAGAGGCGACCGGACGGAACCGTGAATGAAGTTCCGAAGTCGCCGGTCACATAGCGTCCTGACAACGCAGGAATCGTCGCGCCGCGATAGACGAAGCCGCCGACAATCACGTGGCCATCGTCGTGGTCGTATTGGGCAATCGGATTGATCAGGCCGGACGGCAAGGGCGTGACGGGGACGGTCGTGACGAATCCGTCGCCCGAGGCGGAGGTGGCGGGGTCGAAGAAGAAAGACCCTTCTTTGAGCCGCCAGCCATAGTTGCCGCCCTTGGTCACCAGGTCCACCTCTTCGATGAAGTTCTGTCCGGCATCGCCGACGTAGAGGCCGCCGCCGACCCTGTCGAAGCTGAAGGCGTAAGGGTTGCGGAGGCCGTAGGCGAAGATTTCGTCAATGCCCGCTCGGCCGACAAAGGGATTGTCGGCCGGGATTCCATACTTCCCATTGGCCGAATTGGTTCCGTCCACGTTAATGCGCAGGAGCTTTCCGTAGATTCGATTGATGTCCTGGGCGTTGCCGTCGGGGATATGGCCCGGGCCCTGGTCGTCGCCGGCGCCGCCGTCGCCAAGGCTGATATAGAGGAAGCCGTCGGGACCGAAGTGCAGTTGGCCTCCGTTGTGATTAAACTCGGGCTTGTCAATGCGCAACAGTTCGCGACGCGTGGCGGGGTCAATCACGTTGGGATTGGAGTTGCTGACTCGCCATTCGGCGATGACCGATTGATGGTCGAAGGCCACGCCGACGGGCATGGTGGTGGTGAAATCGGCGGCCGGGCCGCGGGGCTCGGACGTGTACGTATAGACCTTGTGATTGACGGCGAAACTCGGATGGAGCGCGAACCCGAGCAGGCCGCGTTCGTCGTAGGCCGTCATCAGGGTCACCAGGCGGCTTCGGACATCAAGGAACGGCGTCGGCAACCGAGCGCCGTTCTGGATCACCCAGGCGCGGCCATCCTGGTCGTAGATGAAGAGCCGGCCGGTTCTATCGTTCGGCACGGCCATGCCCAGCGGCGAGGCCAGTCGGTCGGCGATCGTCTGAAGGCCGATGGTTATGGAGCCCTTGGCGATTCGCGCCGCGATGGGATTGGCGATCTTCGTGCCGTTGCCGAAGATGGCGAAGTTGCCGCGCATGGTGGCGGGATGGAGTTCGCAGCGGTATCCGGGAATCAGACCCGACGCGTTCATGGCGGCGACCAGCGCCGGCGTCACGGTGAACTGAGTCTGCCCCGCGCCGTTGTCCGTCCAGGCCACGGCGGGGTCGGATTCGAGAGAGCCGACCGTCCCACCTTCGGACAGGAGGACGACGTCGGAGAGGACCGAGGAGCTCTTGGCCAGAACCTGGAAGGGATGACTCAAAGAGGCCAGGTTGTTGACGCGGTATCGCTTGCCGACGATCAGGTTGATGGTCGGATTGTTCGCCGGCAGCGCGCCTGCATACACTTTGGTGGAGGAAACGCTGGTGACCGTCCAGACCAGACCGTCGCCGGTGAAGGTCCATTGGAAATCCGGGGCTTGAGCAAATCCACTGGAAAGGGTCAAACACCAGGTCGTCAGAACCCACGCGACAAGGCAGACACCGCCCTTGATTGTCATTGCCCGGCTCCTTTCAGCGGTCTCGGACACGCTCTTGTCTTTCGTTGGTCGGGCGGATCATGGGCAACAAAAGGCAGAGGCGGCCCCCTCCAACACGAAACTCTCAGAGCGCCGCCTCTCCCGCCCCCACACTCTTCCGGCCTTCGGCTTTTCTGCTCCGGCGCTTGCGAAGCGTCGGAATGTTCCGGCTCTCCCACATGCGTGTGCGGAGCGCAAACGCGGCTATTTCTTCTTTGTCGAGCAGGTGCACTTGGCCGCGGGTTGATTGCATCCGGAACAAACGTTGTTCTTGATGGGCGCGCCGCAAACCTTGCATGGGCTACATCCACAGGTCTGACACATGGTCGTCTCCTTCCCTTGGAGGGATTTCGATGGTTAGACTGCCGCCGGCGAGCAAGACGAGGCAGTCGCGGGGATCAAGGGGGTGCAATCGTTCCTGGGCGAATCCATGGCCTCGATCCCCGCGACCGCTCGCGCGTCTCGTACCCTCGCCCCATTTGTAATGTGGCCAAGCAATCATGGCTGAGGGGCTTGCGAGTTGCGTGCCAGAGCATGGCAGAGGCGCTCAGTGTATTGATTTTACTGGTCTTTGACCCTGTACCGTTTCTTGCTAGAGGCGGATTCCTTTGTATGTTTTGATTCATTGTTCGCCCGGGAAGCGGCATGTTTTCAACCATGTGCGGGCTCCTCTGCCGGCCAACGGCCGATCATCCGGCCGCCGAACGGGGGAAACGGGAGTCTCCCGCGCGAGTGCGAAGACATTTTCGGGGGTTGACATTGAAGTCGGGACACCTTAGAGCCTTTTGCAGAACTCAGAGTGGCGTGGGCTGTCAGCCCGCGAAGAGTCGTAAACTGGCCACGAATCCTGCATTCCAGGCCCTTCTCACAGGCTAACAGCCTGCGCCACAGGAGTTCTGCAAAAGACTCCTTAGCCAGATTGCAGAATCGTGAGGCGACTGTTTTCTCCCATTCAGGTCGTCGGAGCCGTGGGCACACAACGTCAAAACCGGAGGGTATCGCCATGAGGCGACAATTCTTGGGGCTGCTGGTCGTCGTCTGGGCGGCGACCGGCGGTCTCGCGCCGAGTGAGGAATCCATTCGTCTCGAGGATCGCGTCGTCGAGTATGCGCTCCCCAACGGGATGAACTTTCTTCTGATGCGGCGAACGGGAGCGCCGGTTTTCAGCGCCAACATCACGTTTCGCGTCGGCGGCGTGGACGAACAGCCGGGGATCACCGGCCTCGCCCATTTCTACGAGCACATGGCCTTCAAGGGAACCCACACCATGGGGGTCACGGACTATCGCAAGGAGAAACCGTTGCTCGACGCGATTGACAAGGTTGCGCTTCCGCTGTCCGACGAAATCGCCAAGGGCGATCTGGCGGACAAAACGAAGATCGCCGAGCTGCGAAAGAAACTCAAAGACCTCGAAGAACGGGCGCGGCGGTTTGTCGTCAAAGATGAGCTGTGGGACATGTATCTTCGCAACGGCGCTTCGGGCCTGAATGCCTCGACGGGCAAGGATGTCACCAACTACTATCTGAGCCTGCCGGCCAACCGCGTCGAGCTGTGGGCGTGGCTGGAATCCGATCGGCTGCTCAACCCGGTTCTGCGCGAGTTCTATTCCGAACGCGACGTCGTCTGCGAGGAGCACCGGCTGGGAATCGAAACGCAGCCGATGGGGCGACTCTACCAGGACTTTATCGCCACGGCGTTGCTCGCCCATCCCTCCCGCTATTCGGTGCTGGGGTGGATGTCGGACCTTCAGACGGTGACGCGCCCCCAGGCCGATGCGTTTCGCCGCAGCCACTATATGCCGGCCAACGCGGCGGTGGCGCTGGTCGGCGACCTCGACGTGGAGCAGTGCAAGAAGGTGGCGGCGCGCTACTTTGGGCGATTGCCGGCGCAGCCGCTCCCGTCCCCGATTCGCACCCAGGAACCCGATCAACGCGGCGAGCGGCGCGTCGTGGTCGAATGGGACGCCCAGCCGCAATTGCTGATCGCTTTTCACAAGGCCAGCCCGACGCACGCCGACGAAGCCGTCTTTGATGTCATTGACGGCGTGCTGTCGCGCGGGCGGACCTCGCGGTTCTTCAAAACCATCGTCCGCGATCGCAAACTGGCCACTTCGGTGGACACGTTTACGGGACCCAGCGAACGCTATCCCAATCTGTTCTGCGTTTCGGCGACCCCGCTCTATCCCCACACGACGCGCGAGGTCGAACAGGCGATCTACGAGGTCATGGGAACGCTCATCAGCGATCCGCCGAGCGTTGAAGAACTGCAAAAAGTCCGCAACAACCTCCATGCCGATTTCCTGCGCCAGCTGCAATCGAACCGCGGCCTGGCCCGGTCGCTCGCCTACTATCAGACGGTCTATGGCGACTGGCGTGAAATCCAGCGGCACCTCGACAAGATTGACCGCGTCACGGCCCAGGATGCCCGCCGCGTGGCCGAGAAGTACTTCCTCCCGGCCAATCGCACGGTCGGCGAGATTGTTCGGTCGGCAACCTCGAAAGAGAAAGGAAAGTGAGATGCGAACGAACGCAAGATCGCTTCTGGCCTGGGCGACAATCGCCCTGTTGGTGTGCAGCTGTTCGACGATTCCGCGCCATCCGCGCCTGTTGCGAGGCGAGCCGCTGAAGTTTGAGCGGCCGCGCCCGACGAGGGCGGTCCTTCGCAACGGCATGGTCGTCTATATGATGGAGAATCACGAGCTGCCGCTGGTGTCGGCCCATTTCACCATTCGCACGGGTTCCCTGTACGAACCGGAAGACAAGATCGGACTCGCCGGACTGACGGGGACGGTTCTGCGCAGCGGCGGGACGACGACTCGCACGGGCGATGAGATTGACCAGCGGCTGGAGTTTCTGGCCGCTTCGATTGAGACGGGGATTTCGACGCAGGAAGGCGCGGCGAGTCTGTCGTGCCTGCGCAAGGATTTCGACGAGACGCTTGGCCTGTTGGCGGAGATTCTGCAACATCCGCGATTTGCCGACGACAAGCTCGATCTCGCCAGGAAACGTCTCCTCGAATCCATCCGCCGGCAAAACGACAATCCCAACGGCATCGTCTCACGCGAATTCCGAAAACTCGTGTATGCGTCCAGTCCCGCGTGGGGGCGCACGCCGACTCCCGAGACGGTCGGCCGAATCACCCGCGAGGATTTGGCCGCTTTTCATAAGGCATATTTTCATCCCAACAACATCCTCGCCGGATTTACGGGCGATTTCGACAGCGCGGCGCTTCTGAAGAAACTGGAAACGGTCTTCGGCGAGTGGCCGCGCACCGAGGTCAATCTGCCGGCGATTCCGTCTTTGGCGGACCGCAACCAACCCTTGGTGGATTACATCTATAAAGACATGCCGCAAACCTATTTTCAATTCGGCCATCTGGGCCTCCGACGCAACAGCCCCGATTGGTATGCTGTGACTGTGATGAATTACATTCTGGGAAGGGGTGGGTTTACGTCACGACTGATGGCCGAGATTCGCTCGAACCGTGGTCTGGCCTATAGCGTCGGCGCCGGCCTGACCGAGGACACCGATCGCGGAACATTCAGCGGCTCGTGTCAGACGAAATCCGAAAGCACGCACGAGGCCATTTCGGTCATGCTCGATATTTGCCGCCGCATGGCGACCGATCCGATCTCCGACGACGAAATGGACAAGGCCAGGTCCGCGATTCGCGATGGCTTTGTCTTTCGCTTCGAAACGCCCCGCCAGGCGGTCGAGGAGCAGGTGCAGCTCGAGTATTATGGCTATCCCGAAGACTATCTGGATACTTACATTCAGAAAGTTATGGCCGTGACCAAGGACGATGTCCGCCGTGTGGCCGGGCAATATATTCATTCCGACCAGATGATCATTTTGGTTGTCGGCGATAAGGCGCGCTTTGAAAAGCCACTCGACGAACTCGGGAAGGTGACGGAGATCACGTTGCCGAAGTATGAATGAGAACACCTATCCGCAGATTGCGCAGATTCCGCAGATTTGTTTAGCCATCGCATCTGCGACATCTGCGCAATCTGTGGATACGTAGTTTCGAGGCTTGTACAATTACGCCATTGGAGAATCGTGATGACAGTGAACTGTGGGATGAAGAGGGAACCGGAGCTCGTAGCAGGGTCCCTCACGCGGCGGCAGTTTATTGGAGCGGCGGGTGCCGCGGCGATGAGCCTCGCAGCGGCCGCGGGCAAGAAGAAGGGCGGCAAGAAAAAAGGCGCGCCGGCCGTGGCGAGAGGAGAGAAACTCAACAACATGAACGTCATCGTCATCATTGCGGACTCTTTGCGCGTGGATCACGTCGGCGGTTATGGCAGCAAGATCAAGACCCCCAACCTTGATCGTTTCGCAGCC
>Ga0315274_10009145_pt1 | contig 14344 bp, 14 predicted proteins | sample YL17G02_20_MG_FD_203700 | JGI IMG/M metagenome (GOLD analysis project Ga0315274, IMG submission 203700) | Sediment microbial communities from Yellowstone Lake, YNP, Wyoming, USA - YL17G02_20 | ecosystem: Environmental > Aquatic > Freshwater > Lake > Sediment | place: USA: Wyoming | collected... | reverse complement strand
CATTTTTTCTCCCCGGATGTTCTCGATCCTGAATTTGATCCACAGCAAGCGGGGCGTGGGCGGGGCCTGGATAATATTAATGTCGTTCTCTATGATAAAACGTATCAAGTTGGTCTTTCTGTCGGCTAAAAAGCAGTGGAGCCCTGCCCGGCTCAAGGCCTGGGCCAGGTCCGCGTCAAAAGTTAAAATGTTCATGGATAAGCGGGCGCGATTATAAAAAGCAACGCGGTCATCGTTTATTCCCTTATGGGAAAGGAGTTGTTTGACCGCCAAAAGGACCTCTTCCGCAGTGATAGCCTCGGCACAGATAAAATCCCGGCATTGGGCGTGCACGCAATGTTTCTTGCAGACCTGGGGATTATGCAATATCAGATGCTCGGTATTGATAGGCCCCCAGCGCAGGGGTTTATGATCCTTGTTGGTAAAGAGGGCCACCACCGGGAGCTTTAAGGCGCAGGAAAGATGCATCAGCCCGGTATCGCCCGAGATCATAAGGTGGCATTTATTTAATTCTTCGGGAAGACGACCAAAGGGAACTTGGCCGGTCAGGTCGACCACGTTTTTACTATAGATCTTCAATATTTTCTGGGCGGGTTCTTTCTCTGCGCCAAAAAGCGCCACTTTCATCTGCAGTTTTTGGTCGATCAGCTCCGCCAACCTAGCAAAGCCCCGGGTGGTCCAGTATTTGGCCTGGCGATCGGCCTGGGCTACCACGAATCCGATATATTTTTTAGGTTGAGTAGTGGCCAGGATGTTTTGCGGATCTATTTTCAGGGGCTTGAGGAACATTAGATTCCTTTCGATCTGGTGCTCAAAGAAGGAGGGGGCGGGGAGCCGATGATTATACAAAAGGGCCAGGGGCCACTGATCCCCGTAACCAACGCGGTGCGGGATCCTTTTTAAAAAGGCCTGCCAGGCGTACCGGGGTTCATTTACAAAGTGAAGGGAATGATCATAAGGGCGGTCGATCCTGTCCGTAAAATTGTCGATGGGTTTGCTTTGGGGAAAAAGCGCATTCAAATAATCCTTTCCCAGCCAGGAGATCTCCGTATCCTTTACCTGCCGCCTTAAGGCCTCGATCACCGGAAGGGTCAAGACGGCATCCCCTAAAGCGTCGGGCCTGATGAACAGGAACTTCTTCACTTAAGTAGTTCCCGGGCGGCCTCAACCACCGGTTCGGCTTTTATGGCCGTCAAACAATAGTCTTTCTGACATTCCCGATGGGAGCATTTCAATTGGCAGGCCTCCGGCGGGCTCTTGATAGACAGATATTTTGTCTGCCAGGGCAGCCAGCGGTTGGGATTCACGTCTTTAGCGGTATACAGGGCGACGATCGGCACCTTAAAGGCGGCCGCCGCGTGCAGCGGGCCGGAATCCACCCCGATAAAAAGAGTCAACCTTTTTATCGCCGAAAAAAGTTCCTGCAGAGATAATTTTCCTACCAGATCCAGGACCGGAACATTAAGATGACTTTTTAGATGTTTAAGGGTCTCAACTTCCGCCCGCCCGCCCAGCAGGACTACCGGACTATTTAGCCCGTTCGCTATCTGAGCATAAGTTTCGGGCAGTAGCGCCCGGTTGCCCCCGCCGGTGCCGATGTGGATGCCGATGGCATTGGCTGGCATAAGCTTCTCCATCTTTTTCTCCGCTTCCGGATCAGGGTTCAATTTTAGGGGCGGACGGGCTCCCTTGATGCCTAAAGGTTCCAGCAGCTTGAGATAAAGTTCTACGTGATGCAGGGTAGGGTCGGCGGAGTTCAGCCAAACTCCTTTATTGTATATCCAGCCATAAAGCAGACGGCTTTTATCCCCGATCCTCTGAGGGATGCCGGCCAGAAGGGTGAGATAAGCCCATTTAGGCGTAGGATTGTCTTCCATCACAATGGCCGCATCAAATTTTTCCGCTTTTATTTTTCTAAGAAGCTCCCAATAATTGGAAAGCAGAATGACGCCGGCGACCTCGGGATTGTTCTTAACGATCTCTTCCATCCCGGGCCGCATCAGGAGGAATATTTGGGAAGCGGGGTATTTGTTTTTTAGGGCAGAGATGAGGGGGGTTAAAAGTATGGTATCCCCGATCATCTCCGGCCTGATCATCAGTATTTTCATAGTTTTTGGTAAACCTTATAGACCTGATCGGCGGTGTTCTTCCAATCGAAGGTCTTCCCGCGCTTAAGCCCCGCTTGAACCAGGTCGGATCTGAGTTTGGGGTCGGTCTTTATTTTGGTTAGGTTTTTTGCTAGATCGGTCGGGTCTTGCTCGGCAAAGACCAAACCCGCTTCCCCGATCACTTTGGGTATCTCCCCGGAAGAAGAGCCAATGACCGGAACAGAACAGAGCATGGCCTCCACCAGGACGCGCCCGAACTGCTCCTTCCAAGTTTTCGTGGTGCGGGAGGGTAGGACCAGAACATTAAGTGCGGAATAATAGGCACTTATTTCGTTGGGGGTGACCGCGTCCACCCAGACCGCGCGGTCCGTCAAGGATCTGAAGTATTCCTTATCCTTCCCGTTGCCGATAAATAGCAATTGATAGGGGAAATCCAGCTTTTTGCAGGCAGCGATCAGGTCTTCCACGCCTTTCTCTTTGGTCATCCGGCCGAAATATCCGATAGTGAACTCTTTCAACCCTAATTTGGCCTGCAGGGCCGTGGCGTCCTTATGGGAAAAAAGGCGGGTCTCCACTCCCGGATAGATCACCCGGATGGGCTTTTTGTATCCCCAGTGGAGCAAGACCTCTTTCATCTCTACCGCGCAGGCGATGGCGGCCGAGGACCTCTTAAAGGTCCAGTTCTGGGTGCGGATCCAGCTTTTCTGGTAATCCTCAACCTGGTTCTGGAAGGTCTGGAAGATAAGCTTGGCTTTGGGACAGATGAGGCCCGACCAAAAGTTCATGTAAGCCGCGATGTTATGCCAGGGCTCTTCGAACATATGGATGATGTCGGGCTTCACTTTCCATAAAAAGAAGGGCAGGGCGGGATAAAAGCTTATCAAGATGTCCGAGGGATAGAAAAGTCTTCCGACGATCACTTTGTATTTGGCGTTCCGGGGAACATGGGCCTTCACATAACGGCTGCCCTCTGTGTTCCCGGGCGGGATGAGCAGGGTTATATCAAGGTCAGGATGCTCCGCCAGCTCGGCGACATATCTTTGATAGGTCTCCGCCACGGCGGCATGCCAGATAAAAAGGATCTTCATGAGAGGAGTTGGATCAAATCCTGGCTGATCTTGGGGATGGCGCCCGCCTCACCCATGCGGAGCCGGCCTTCACGGCTCATGTAATTATAACGGCTCTGATCGGTCAATATTTCCCAGGTCTCTTCCGCTACTTTTTTGGGATCACGGGGCAAAAGCGCCAGGGCGCCATCCAAAAGTTCTCTCTGCGCCCGGGCGAATCGGCGGTTATACTGCGCGCCTCTCCCGGGGAAAGCTACGATCGGCTTTCCCAATCCTGCCGCCTGTTCGTTGCCCGTGCCCGAGAGCCCTATGATGATATCCGAGCCATAAATCACATCCGCGAAGGGGCGGACCTCAAAGGGGGTGGGGCCTACTAGCAGTTTGGGCTGCTTAAGCGCGATCAGGAACTTGAAATTCCGGTCCAGCTGCTGCAAGACCTTGAGGATCTTTTCGAAATCCTCGAGATTTTTGGGAATATCATCTTCCCGGGTGCCGGGCAGGAAACCCACCACTCTTTTGACTTCTTCCTCCCGATAGAGCACTCCGGGGATACCGATGCAATCCATCAGGGGGTTGCCGGCGTATTCGGCCCGAAGCTTATCCGCGGTGGCCTTATCGCGGGCGTAAAACTTGATGGCGGACCTGAGCATCCATTTTTCCCAGGGAGTGTAGTTATAACCGAAAGTATGATAATAAGCAGATTTATTGACCCCGATGAAAACCAAGGGACATTTCAATCTGCGCGCCGCCCACAGCGGGACCCCGTCGCCGATCCCCACGGCCAGGTCAAATTTGCCGCGATTTTCCCCCAGGATATCAAATTGCTCCTTGAGCACAGAAAGCATGCCGGAAAAAAGATCGCGGGGAAGACGCCAGAGGTTGCGGGCGGAAAAACCGCCGCTCGGCAATTTTTTACGGGGACCGATCACTTTGACGGGCAGATCATCGAAGGTCTTCCCGTCGCCTACCAGCGGCAGAACAGTGATATCCAAACTGTTGGGCAGCCGTTTTATGATCTCTGCCGCCACCAGATCTTCGCCGTGGCCGTTAGGAAGGAATATTACTTTCTTCATCTTTAAACTGCATCTCGTAAAGTTTGGAATAGAGCCCGCCCTTTTCTATCAATTCCGCATGTTTTCCTATCTCCACGATACGACCCTTATCCAGCACTACGATGCGATCGGCATGCTGGACAGTTGATAATCTATGGGCGATGATGAGCGTGGTGCGGCCCGCCATTAAATTATCCATAGCTTCCTGAACCAGGCGTTCGGATTCGGCATCGAGCGAAGAGGTGGCCTCGTCAAAGATCAAGATCCTCGGGTCCGCCAAGATCGCCCGGGCAATGGCGACGCGCTGTCTTTCCCCTCCCGACAGCCGAACCCCGCGCTCGCCCACCAGCGTATTGTAGCCCTCCGGCAGGCTCATTATAAAATCGTGGGCGTTGGCGGTGCGGGCGGCGGATTCGATCGTATCCTGATCGGCCTCCGCGCGGGCGTAAGCGATGTTCTCTCTTATGGTGCCGGAGAAAAGAATGGTCTCCTGCGGCACCATGCCGAGCTGAGAGCGCAGGCTTTCGAGTTTCACATCCAGTAGATCGTTCCCGTCGACCAGCACCGCGCCTTTTTGCGGATCATAGAAACGGGGGATAAGATTGACCAGAGATGATTTCCCCGCGCCGGATCTTCCCACCAGGGCCACTACCTCGCCCGGCTGGATCATAAGATCGATGTCGGAGAGGACCGGCGCCTGGCCCGCCTCATAAGCGAAAGTGACTTTATTGAATTCCACTCTACCCGAAATTTTACTTAGTTCCCTGGCATCCGGCTTTTCCGCCACGGAGGGCACAATGTCTATCACCTCAAAGATGCGCTCGGCCGAGGCCAGGGCATTCTGGATGGTAGAAGAGATGCCGCCCAACCGTGAGGCCGGGTCGGCGATGAGCGCGATGCCGGCGAAGAAAGCGATGAGATTGGCGGGGGAGAGGCGGCCGGACACCACCTCGAACCCGCCGTACCAGATGATGGCCACGATCGCCAGGGCGTTTAGAAAAGCCAGAAGCGGGGTCTGGGTCACGGTGATCTGCGACTGCTTTAAGGTGAGCCAGAAGCTCTTCTCCGCTTCCTTATTGAATTTCTCGATAATGTTCTTCTCCATAGCGAAGGATTTGACCACCCGAACCCCCGCCAGCGATTCCTGAAGCAGTGAGGCGATGTCCGCCTGTTTCTTTTGCGATTCCCGGGAGACCTCGCGCATCTCGCGGCCGAAGACCTTAATGACCAGGGCGAGCAGAGGAATGACCAGCAGGGTTATCAGGGTCAGCCGCCAGTTAAGATAAAAAAGATAGGAAAGCACCCCGATCAGGGTTATCAAGTTGGGGGCGATCTCGGTGACTGAAGAGATGGCGGCGTTCTGCACCACGTTGATATCGTTTATGACGCGGGAGATCACCTCCCCGGTGCGCCACTTGGCGAAGAAATCCAAAGAGAGGTCCTGCAGGTGGCGGTAGAGATGTTTGCGCAGGTCCGTCACCAGCCGGTGGCCGGCATAGGCCATAAGATATCCCTGTCCGTACATGCTCAAGCCCCGCAGAAAATATATCAGGACGGCTCCGATCACCACCAGGTTGAGCAGCGCGAAGTCGCGATTCCCGATCGCCTCGGAGAGTTTGCCGATCAGGGGGATCAATAAGATGTTGGCCAGGGAGAGGATAAGCATGGAAAAAAAAGCCCAGTAGATCTGGCCCTTATAGGGTTTCAGGTAATCAAGCAGGCGCAGATAAAGCTTCATTAAGAATAACCTCCGTGATGTGCTCCGCCGCCCCGGGAGCCCCCAGGGAAACCTTAAGTTCCTGGCTCATCTTAAAGAGCCGGTCGGGATCCTTGAGCAGACCATCGATGAGCTCCGCCACCCGGACCGGCCTTATTCTACCGCGAAATTCGGGAATAATCATTCTTTCGGCCTTGATATTGGGCAGGGCGAAAAACCTGGTATTTTTGTTGAGGATATGGGCCACTATCCGTTTGATCAGCGCGCCCAGCAGGGGGATCGCTCCCAGGTAATGCAATAGACCTTCCAAGGGTATGACCTTCGGATCATCCAGCGGGAAGATCATAACCTCCGGCACTCCCAGCAGGGCCAATTGCGCGGTGTTGGTGCCGGGAATGGTCAGGGCCAGGTCCGCGGCCGTGGCCGAATCCAGCGGAGCATAGACATCAAAAAGATGACCCCGGGCATGTTTCTCGATCTCCGCGACGGAGGTGAAGGGAGCCACGATGACCATGGTCTGCAGGCCCTTCATTTTTCCCTTGAGCAATTTCACGATCTTTTCATAAAGCGGCAGTATGTGCTTGATCTCCCAGTCGCGGCTGCCGGGCATGAGCGCCAGGGTGGGGCGGGCGGGATCAAGATGCCACTGCTTTTGAGCTTCCGCTTTATTAAGGCCCCGCACCGAATCGACCATCAGGTCGCCGGAGAGGACCAGCTGCTCGGCCTGGTCAGAGAAACGGCTGAACGCCGCCTGGTCCGGCACGAAAAATTTCTTATAAAAGCCGGTCCAACCGATGTGCTTGCCCGCCAAATAGGCATAAGCGGGAAAATCCAATTTCTTGGCGATCAACGTAGCGTGCAAAAGGTCCCCGCCCAGGAAAAGGACCGCGCCCAAAGCGCTGAATTTAAGATCCCGCGGGAGCGTTCCGCCCAGGACCCACTTTTTGTATTCGTCTGCCGAGACGACTTGGTCCACGGCCAGGTTTTTCTTTACGTACTCCACTTCCTTCCCGGAGGAATACTGGCAGGGTGTCAGGAACAGGGTGATCCGGCTGTCCGGCGATTTGGCCCGGAACTTTTCCGCGATAGGTTTGACCAAGGAGGTAAGCTCGCCGGGGCTGTTGGCGACCAGGACAATGTCCAAACTAATAACCCAGCTCCTTGACGACCGCATCCAGCCGGCAGGGAAGTTTAACGGGTTTGATGGTGCAATGCTTGACCGCGGTATCGGGATCTTTCAATCCGTGACCGGTCAAGATGCAGACGACCAGAGAGCCGTCGGGGAGCTTGCCTTCTTTAACCCTCTTTAGAAGACCGGCGACGGAGGCGGCCGAAGCCGGCTCGCAGAATACCCCGGTTTGGGATGCGATCAAATTATAGGCGGCGAGAATCTCTTCATCGGTGACGATAGAAATGGAGCCATTCGAATCTTTGGCCGCCGCCTCTGCCTGCTTCCAGCTGGCGGGATTGCCGATGCGGATAGCGGTGGCGATGGTCTCCGGTTTTTCAACGATATGCCCCAGCACGATGGGAGCCGCGCCCTTGGCCTGAAAACCGGTCATCTTGGGCAGTTTACTGATCTGTTTCCGGTCGTAATATTCTTTATAGCCCTTCCAGTAGGCGGTGATGTTGCCGGCGTTGCCCACCGGGATGCAGTGATAATCGGGTACGGCCTGCAATTGATCGCAGATCTCAAAGGCGCCGGTCTTTTGTCCTTCTATCCGATAGGGATTGATGGAGTTCACGATCTCCACCGGATATTTTTCGCCCAGTTTCCTAACCAGATCGAGGGCCTGGTCGAAGTTGCCCGCGACCTCAAAGACCTTGGCCCCGTGCATCAAGGCCTGCGCCAGTTTCCCCAAAGCTATCTTTCCTTCGGGAATGATGACGATACAATCCAAACCGGCGTGGGCGGCGTAGGCGGCGGCGGAGGCGGAAGTATTGCCGGTCGAGGCGCAGATGACCGCCTTTTTACCGGCTTCCACTGCCTTGGAGATGGCCAGGGTCATGCCGCGGTCCTTAAACGAGCCGGTGGGATTGGCCCCCTCGAATTTTAAATAAACCTGGCATTTGGTCACATCTGATAAATGCTGGGAGAAGATGAGGGGGGTATTGCCCTCGAAAAAAGTGATGACCGGGGTATTTTCGGTCACGGGTAGATATTTGCGGTAGGTTTCGATCACGCCCTTATACATCATATTGTTCGAAATTATAGCATGAAATTTTGTTCTAGATAAGAAGATAAATAAGAGGTATGACTGGTCGAATTCAAATTGTAGATTCCGCTATGCGCGGCAGGATCATGGTTGAGGTGAACCGGCGCGCGCAGAACTTTGGGCTCAAGGTAAGTCCCAGATACCTGGCGGCAGCGGAAAGGCAGGTTGACCGGGCGCTGACCGAGGCAGAAAGACAATTTCCCCAACCGGTAAATATCACCCTAAGCCGTGTTTTGGCCCGACATTTTTTAACCGGGGGAATTGTGCATTTTAACGAAGATGACGTCCTGCGTTATATCCGTTTGCCGGTGCTAAAGCATCATCCTCAAAGGCGGGAGATCTTTCGGGTGGAAAGGGAGATCAAACAGGGGCGGCCGGTCGAGCCCAGCCGGCTGAGGTCCGCGCAAGACGCGATTTATTTTCTGCCTGCCGAGCAGGCACAGAAGTGGGGCATAAACCATAATATTTACGATGTGCTCGATGGTTCATTCTTCAACTGTTTGATCCGGGCTTTTCCGCTCTTAGGGCTGGTCCGCGAGGGCTTTAAGGTCCGATACTGGCCCACGCCCGAGCAGGCCATCCGCAATGTCCGGTTCGGCATACTGCGGGCGGACCCCGATCTAGAAAAAGAAGCGCTGGAGGTCGAAGGATTGATCGCGGCCAAGCAGCCGATCGATCCTCACCGATTGACACGGCTCCGAGCACAATTCCTTAGGCTGAGGGGTCATGGGGTGCAGAGCCGGGTGGGGGGATTCCGGCGGTCGGGATTTTTTACGGACGCGGAAGATGCGCTGCGCCAGGCTTTCCCCTTGCTCAAATTGACCACCCGGCACCATTTTTTGGCGGGATTCGACCTGCGCGATTTTGATGACCTCAGGTCTTTGCTGCTTTTAGCCATGCGGAAAGCCGGATTAAAGGATCTGGTGACTGGCAGCGATTGGGAGCGGGTACGGCTTGAACCGCTGGACTTTGGCTATGGCGAAGTGATCGCTTTCCGCTCGATCGTCAAGCGGGCAGAAAGGATCATGATTGAAATGCGGATATTGGCGCCGGGTTGGAGGAGCGGGGTTCGCGGAGCGAGGCGCAAGCTGTTGCAGACGGCCGTTCTTGAGCGTGAAGCCACTGAGCAAGGGATAAAGAAGGAATTACAGGCCCTGAGAAAGAAATTCGGTCATCTCAACGAGGATATCATCAAGCTCAATAGTGTTTGGTACAGAAGATTGGGAGGGCCGTTGTTTATCCATCTGCTGGGGATGAGCATGCCGGATTATATAAAGTCCAAGAAATTCTGGGACAAATAATTTACTTCTGTCCGCGGTCCTTCTGGTAATTCTTGTATTCCCGCTGCACGGGGGTTTTAAATATGGAGAGGGAAGGATTTGTCCTCCGCGCCGCTTGGGGCGGCGGCTCCGGGACATGGCATTTTTCTTCCGCTCGCTCATCCCGCTGGGGCGGGAGTGTCGCTCTCTTCCCCCCGCTCTGCGGGGCGAAAAATGCCTTTCTCATCCTTCCCGCATTTGCTTGGGCAAATGCCTTTGCCTACGGCAAAGCTCCCTTTTTTGCTACGCAAAAAATGGAGAGGGAAGGATTTGAACCTTCGAAGTCGTAAGACGCCTGATTTACAGTCAGGTGCATTTGGCCGCTTTGCTACCTCTCCATGAATTCGCCCTGCGTCTTGCGGTCGCGACGCGCGAATCGTTGAGGTATTATATCCTAGAGGCGGATTTACTGCAATATAAGCAGAAGACTAAAAATGCCGCAGTTCCCAGCGCCAGTTATTACCTAATATATCTACTACTATATCGTGCCCGGCGCCGCCCCGCTTTTCCAGGACCGAAAACGTTGCTTTCATCCATTCGGTCCTGGGGATACCGATGCCGATCTTAACCACGGCGAAATCCAAACTATCAGTTTGCCATAGCTCAGTTAGGATATCGGCCAACCGGATCTCATCCGGCCGGCCTTCAAAACTCACGTCTTTTACCAGATCGTGATGATTGTTCGAGTCCCTCAGGACAAAAAGCACATCGTCTCTAACCTTCTCGGTAAGCGCATATGCCAGGACGCGGGTTTTGAGGCATACATTCCAGCGGATAAAAATGTCTGCTAGGCGGTTAATATAGGGCCATACGCAACGCGAGGCAGGAATGTGCTCCGGAGCTTTTTGGGGAGGACGCAGTTGGGCCAACGCGGCGACTTCGGTCATGAGATTTTCTCCATTATCTATTTATCGATGGTTATTGTGGAAATTTCAGCGAAGTTATTTGCTCCAGCCCCGGATCCACTTCCCCAGCGCCTTATAGCGGCCGTTCTTTAGTTTTACCAGATAAGCAGTGCCCTTATTGCCCACCGCAAACTGCGGATCCTGGACATCGGCTTCGAGATCCTGATTTAATTTAACGAATTCAATGACGACCTGAGGGCTGGGGTTCTTGCCTTTTATTATTTTATTGACCTTTATCGTGGCACAGTGCACCCGGCCGGTCAAATCGGACACCAGCTTCCTGACCTCCTTGGTGGGCACCACTTTTATCACCTGGCCGGTTATGACCAGGTCGGCCTTCTTGGTCAGCTCGGCGGTAGAGTAATAGACCGCTTCGGAAAATGAGAGGGCCGCGAAACTCATCAGCAAAATGATCGCCCAAAACACGTTTTTCATGTTATTCTCCTTTTACTTCAGCTTCCTGAATGCCAGGGTCCCGGCAGAAATGAAGAAGAAAGCAAAGCCTGCCAAAACTAAAAAGTCCAGCCCCAGCGGAAAGCGGTTCAACTTGAGCAGTATTCCCCGCATTGCGTCCACCGCGTAAGTTACCGGATCTATATAGGTAAAGAACTTGAGCCAGGCCGGCAGATTTTCCAGCGGGAACAGCGCGCCCGAGAAAAAGAACATGGGGAAGATCAGGAAGCTGACGAACAGATTGAAACCCTCCAAACTGTCCATCAAGGCCCCGATCATCAATCCCAGGCTTACCAGGGCGGAAGACAGCAAGAACAGTATCAGCATAGCCGCTATGACCGAAAATACGGAGTAGTGTATCCCGAAAAACAGGCCCAAGGACAAAAGGATAGCTCCCTGGATCAGGGAATCGGTGGTCCCGCCCAGCATCTTGCCGGTGAAGATGGTGACCCGGGAAAGCGGCGCCACCAAAACCTCCTTGAAGAAATCGATCCGCTTATCCCAGACAATGTACAGCCCGAAAAAGATCGAGGAGAAAAGCACCGACATACAGAGAATGCCGGGGAACAGGAAGGTCTGGTAATTCACCCCGCCTACATGGGAAACCGTCCCCATGCCGGAGCCGAAGACCACCAGCCAGAGAATTGGGGAGAACAGTGACGAGACGATGCGCGACTTCTCCCGCCAGAAGACCAGCAGTTCCCGGTACCACAATCCCACTAATCCTTTTAATTCTCTCATCTATTTTTCTTGGTGTAGTTCAAAACCCTCTGCATAAAGCCGCCCTCCGCCGATTCGCCGTTCTCCCGCAGTTGGCGGCCGGTATAATGTAAGAATACATCGTGCAGGGTGGCCTTAAAGATATCGGGGGGGCGCTGGGGTTCGGGTATGGAACCCTTGAGCTTGTCCGGGGTGCCGCTCACGATTATTTTTCCGTGGTCGATGATAGCCACCTGGTCGCATAGCCGGTCGGCTTCTTCCATATAATGAGTAGTGAGGATGATGCTTACTTTTTCATTTTTCACCAGATCCTCAATATATTGCCAGATGTTTTCCCGGGCCTGCGGATCCAGCCCCAGAGTGGGCTCATCCAGAAAAAGGATCTTGGGTTTGTGCAAAAGGCCGCGCGCCAGCTCCAATCTCCTTCTCATCCCGCCGGAATATTTCTTTAATAAGATGTTCGCCCATTCGGTGAGGCCCACCAATTTCAGCGCCCAGTCAATGCGGGACTTGATCTCGGCATTGGGGACATCGAACAGCATGCAGTGGAGCAGAAGATTTTCCCTGCCGGTCAAGATATCATCGGAACTGGGATCCTGGAAAACGATGCCGATCGAGCGCCGCACCATAGCGGGGTCACGCTGAACATCGTAGCCATTGACAGAAGCCATGCCGGAAGTGGGGAGCAGGAGGGTGGAGAGCATAGAGATGGTGGTGGTCTTGCCGGCGCCGTTGGGGCCCAAAAGGCCAAAGACACAACCTTCGTTGACCTCAAAGTTTATTGAATCCACCGCGGTGAAGCCGTTGAACTTCTTGGTAAGGTTTTCCACTTTGATCACCGGGTTAGCCATGATTGATATTTTAACATATAATAAGGATATGAGATTGAAGTTTATCCCCGGATTTGCCGCCGATGCGAGTGTTTGGAAACCCCCTCTCGATCTCCCCCGAGATTCGGGGGAGAAGGGGGAAGTCCTGGTCGGATGGTCGATGGGGGCGGAGGAAGCGGTCGATCAATATCTGAACGATCCGGAAAAAATAAAAGCCCTGGTGCTGGTCTCCGCTAGCCCCAAGTTCCTCGGCCCGCCGGTGGGCATCTCGCCCGCTCTGCTCAGGAATTTGGAGAAAAAAATAGAGGCCAACTTTGAGCGGGGACTGCGGTTTTTCTATTCACTGATGTTTGTGGGGGGCAAGATCCATCCGCTGATGAAAAAAATGGTCCTGCCGGAAAAAGAGAAGATTCTCTCCGACCTTGAGCATCTCAAAGTGTCGGATTGGAGAAACAAACTTTCAGAAATAAAGATACCGGTACTGCTGATCCACGGGGAATCAGACAAGATCTGCTTGCCGGCGGCGGCCGCCTATCTCAGGGATTCTATCGCGGGGGCGGAGGTCAAGATATTTGAAAGGTCGGGCCACGCGCCCTTTTTGGACTGGCCGGATAAATTCACCCGGGTCCTCAAGGAGTTCATCTCGACCTTATGATCGACAAGGAAAAAGTAAAGAAGCATTTCTCCCGCGGCGCAAAAAATTATGACGTCAATGCGCACCTGCACCGCCGGATTATCGACGATCTGCTGGGTTTTCTGCCGAACAGCAAGCCCCAATCGATTGCCGACCTGGGGTGCGGCACCGGGCTTTTGACCGAAGAGATCAGGAAAAAATATCCCAGGGCCCGGATCATGGGCGTGGATTTGGCACCGGGGATGATCGAGGCGGCGCGGGCCAAGGATTGTGCGACCGAGCTCGTAGAGGCGGATGTGGAATCTCTGCCTTTTAAAGATCATGAATTCGATCTTTTGGTATCTTCCTCTTCCTTCCAGTGGATGGATATGGATAAGGTCATACGGGAAGCGCGCCGGGTATTGAAGCCGGGTGGTCAACTTATCTTTTCGACTTTTGGGGAGGGGACCCTGGCCGAGCTCCAAGCCCTGGGTTTTAGGATCCACCAACTGCCTTCGCTTGAGGAATGGAAGAAGCTTTTGCTTGAACGTTTCGCATCGGTCCAGCTTGAAAGCCGGATATTCAGGGAATTTTTCCAGAGCGCCAAGCAGTTGACCGATTTCTTAAAGACCATCGGGGCGCGGGGAGCGTTCGGAGGGGAGGAGATCCATCCGGTCGATCGCTTGAAGTTCCTTTCCCTGCGGCAGAACAGCGGCTTCATTGCGACCTTCAACGCGATCTACGGTAAAGCATTGACAAAAGAGTAAAAGGGTCTAAAATATCGGGCAGAAGAGGTGGTAAACATGCCAAAAGCAAAGAAAGCCAAAAAGGTTGTTAAGAAAACCAAGAAGGTTATTAAGAAAGCGGTCAAGAAAGCCCCCAAGAAAGTAAAAGGTCCCAAGGTGCTGGGAAAGGTGGAGCATTTCTTCTCCGGCATCTCGGTGGCGGCGGTCAAGGTCAAGGCTCCTTTTAAAGTGGGGGATAAAGTCCACTTTAAGGGCCACACCACCGACTTTGAAGAGGTCATCGAATCGATGCAAATAGAACACGAGTCCGTGGCCAAGGTCAAGAAGGGTGACGATGTGGGGATCAAGGTAAAAGAGCACGTGCGTGAGCATGACCTGCTGCTGGAGCCCGGACCGCTGCCAAAACCCAAAGCTTGACGATTACTTGACGATTTGCTATAATTAAGCATCACTATGATGCTTAATGAACGTCAGGAACAAATAATAGCTCTGCTCCAAAAACATCACCACTTGGGTGTTCTGGCCATGCAAAAAGCCCTCAAGCTGACCCGCGCTCGGATCAACCAGCTTATCAATCCTTTGATAGAGGAGGGATTGG
>Ga0315274_10009144_pt1 | contig 14346 bp, 12 predicted proteins | sample YL17G02_20_MG_FD_203700 | JGI IMG/M metagenome (GOLD analysis project Ga0315274, IMG submission 203700) | Sediment microbial communities from Yellowstone Lake, YNP, Wyoming, USA - YL17G02_20 | ecosystem: Environmental > Aquatic > Freshwater > Lake > Sediment | place: USA: Wyoming | collected... | reverse complement strand
TACCAAGCGTGACTCTGACGAGCTGGGTTGAGTTCCTAGCATTACTCGTTGCTCAAATATGAAAATATCGCCGGTGACCAAGCTGCTCTATCGGACTCCGTGATGGCGGATCGATCCTCACCTTGGGGCGATAACGTCGCCCAGCGCGCCCCTGGCTCAAACGCAAGCCGTAGGGCACAATCCATGGCTCGAGCAAGCCGTATCCAGTCTGAATCAGCAGCGCCAGGATAGCTGCCGGTACCGCTCCCATGAGCAGCAGCGTCATGTCATCATGGCGTACGCCAGCTAGGATCGTCTCACCAAATCCTCCAGCACCGATGATAGCGCCGATGATTGCAGTACCGACGTTGAGCACGGCGGTGATCTTGATGCCGGCAAGGATCATCGGCGACGCCAGCGGTAGTTCTAGCGCTCGCAGACGATACAATCGCGACAGGCCCAGGGCGTCGGCCGACTCGCGCAGGTGCAACGGCACCGAATCGAGACCGAGATAGGTGTTTTTCATGATCGGCAGTAACCCATAGATAAATAACCCAGCTAACGCTGGCGGATAGCCGACACCGAGCAATGGAATGAGGAAAACCAGCATCGCCAGCGACGGGATGGTCTGTGCTACACCAACTGCTCCGAGAGCTAAGCGGCCGAAGTTTGGCCACCTCGCGGCGGCGATTCCAAGCGGCACCCCGACGGCGATATTTAGCAGCAGGGGCAGGAACACCAGCGCCAGATGACGCCGGGTATCGGCGCCTAGACGAGCGATGATCTGCTGATACCTGTCGCGATGAGTATTGATATGATCGGCCTTGATGCCGATAGATTTGAGAAACTCTGCAGCGACCTTGGCCTCGCTTAGGTGGTCGAGCCGCACTGCGGCATTCATTGCAACCATGGTCGGTTCTCTGATCCGGTCCTCCAAGTGACGCAGCGCCGGTAACAGACCAGGTGATCGCTTGGCCGCGTCCAATCGATATAAATAAACGGCTTGATAGTCGCCGAAGACATGCCGGTCATCCTCTAGGCCGATGATGTTGTAGGCTTTGATTTCGGCGTCGGTACTGTAGAGGTTGGTCGCGGCGATATCTCCGGAGGCTAGCGCTCGGTAGGTGATCTGATGCTCCATACCGACCACTTTGGACTGAGGTAGACTGTAGCGATCGCGCAGCATCGGCCAGCCATCGCTGCGGTCGATAAACTCGCTGCAAAAGCCCAAGGGCAATTCCGGATGCTTTGCTAAATCAGAAATACGATGGACACCTAAGGCAGCAGCTCTATCCGCACGCATCCCGACGATGTAGGTATTATTGAAGCCCAAGGAGCGGGTCATGCCGACTCCGTATGCCGCCAACACCGCCGCCAAATCAGCGCCCTGGCCCAGGTGCTCTTTGGCTAAGATTTCGCCGATGATCGTTCCAGTATAATCACCGTAGGCGTCGATATCCCCAGCCAGTAGGGCTTTCCATAGTAATGGCGTCCCCCCAAGACTCACTCGGTGGACGGCAGCGCTCCCTTCGGCCATGAGCAGCTGTGTCAATACTTCACCCAAGATAACGGCCTCGGTAAAGTTTTTACTGGCCACGACCAACGGCTTATCGTGCTTATCGTGACTAGGGTCAGTGGCGCTGACAGCGGTCAAAGACCCTCCGACGAGCAGGCTCAACAATACCACCTTCGGGTTAGTGATCATGACGCGCTCCATGCTCGACGGCTTTTTTGGCTGGTACTGTAGCTTGCTCGTTTGGCCAGGCGACGCTCCGTTGCGCCGCAAGAAAAGCAACAACAAAAGGCTCCTTTGACTTCTGGCTCAAATCGGCAAAGGACCCTTCCTGAACGATGGCGCCTTGATTGAGCATGATGATTTTCTCACCAAGAAACGCAGCCTCCGAGACATCATGAGTGACCAGCACGACCGTCTTGCGCAGCGTGCTAAAAATGATCTTTAAATCTTCCTGGAGCTCGCGGTGGATCATCGGATCCAAGGCGCCCATTGGTTCATCGAGCAAGACTATGCTCGGATCAAGAATGAGAGCTCGGATCAGACTGACGCGCTGACGTTGCCCACCCGAAAGTTCACAGGGAAAACGTCCCAACAACTCGGGACTTAGCTTTGTCATGGCGAAGAGTGGCTGAATCTGACACTGCGCAGCCGGCTCAACTTTAAAGTAACGAGCGGCCAACAGGATATTGTCGCGGACCGTCAGATGCGGAAACAGGCCACCATCCTGCGTCACATAACCAATGTCTCGACGCAAGGACCGCGCGTTGGTCTCGGTCACCAGCGTGCCTGCGATTTCAATGGCGCCACTATCCGGCCACAGCAGTCCCATGAACAAACGCAGCAGCGTCGATTTGCCGCAACCACTTTGGCCAAGCAGCACGGTGGTCTGACCAGTAGCGCAGACCAAAGTCAGGTCGGTCAACACGCTTTTGCCGGCAAAGCCTTTGGAAACCCGTGTTGCTTTAAGCATCGCCTACCCGCCTAGTTTACTGACTTGGTGATATCTGTCGTCACCATATCGCCAATTTTTCGCAATAGTCAACAGATTTTACTCGGCTTGTAGCCCCGCCAAGCCGGTCATTTCCGTGCGCCTAAGCAGGTATAGACCGGTTCTTTGAGCAGCTTGCGTGACTTTTACGTGCGGGCCCTTACTGTCAAACGGGAGGCTAGGCACTCGACACGCATCGAGTCATCACCACGTCTGAGTAAGCGTGCCATAGCAAAGGCCTCCGCCTCTTTGTCGGCTAGGCTCTATCAAATGGTCGATGATCATGTTAAGTCCATGGGACTGGTTCCCCATGTCTTATCCTAGGGCGTTGGAGAAGTTATTTTTCGTCGCAGTATCATCGTCAGTGCCATAGATATCCGTCGCGCAACTTTTGCGGCAATTTACTTGCTGACGTTGCTGCTTCATGGATTGGAGCACCGTGCCGCCGCAGGGTCTGGCATGATGTCCTATAGCCTCTTTGGTGCGTCTGAAAGCAGCTCGCTCCCATCTGCACCGGGAGACTGTACAGCTTGTCAGCTGTTAGGCTTTGTCGGTTTAGCCTTAGCGACGTCGGTTTCGCCACAGCCGATGAGCTTGATGTCCGTGTTCTTTGTAAGGATCTGGCTGGCTGCGCCAGTAGCATCATTAATGCCGCGTCGCTATGCTCCGACTCAAGCTCGCGCTCCTCCCGTACTGCAAATAGGCGCCTAAAGACCAACTTGTAAAATCATTGTTGATGATGGCCATGCTATGCATACTGCGCGCAATTTCTAGGCGTGGCAGCTGCTATAGTACGTCTAAACGACCAATTGCCAGGCACAATAAGGGAGTTAATATGATCGGTTTGCATGTGCGAATTTTTGCTATCTGGGTATACTGCGTCCTAGTTATACCCACCGCTGATGCTGCAGCCAGCGCCCCTCAATCTATGAATCCCGATATCAGCGTCTCTATGCTTTCTCTTTATAGGCAGGCTAGGCGTAGCGGTAGCAGCGAGGCTATGCCGGGTAGCGGTGCTTCGCTTCAAGAAGTCGAGCTCCAGTTAGCCGCAGATGTAGATCCGTACCTTCGTGCCTCGACGATCCTGTCTGTGCACCCCGAAGATCAGCCGCCGGCTTCACCCACAGCAACCGAGTCCATGTCCGCGCCTCCAGATCAGAAATATGCCATAGAACCCGAAGAGGTCTTTGTTGAAACCACCTCGCTGCCAGGGGTTATTTTTAAGATAGGGCGGTTTCACCCGGCCTTGGGCCGGCATAATACGCTGCATGCACACGCGTTCCCATTTATCGATGCACCACTTATCAATCAGCGATTACTTGGTGCCGATGGCTACGGCGACGTGGGCATCTCAGCGGCGGTGTTGCTACCTCTGCCCTGGTTCAGCGAGTTAACCGTCCAGGGGTTGCAAGGGCATTCACCAGATCTATTTGCGGCCCAGGGCACAAGTGCGCTAGCGCAAGTCTATCGCTGGCGCCAACTGGTCGAGCTTAGCGATGCAGCGACCTTGGACGTCGGCATATCGGGGGGTGTGGGTCCCAATTTCTATAATGGTCGAACGACGGTCAGGGGTGGTGATTTTAGCCTGAAATGGCGACCATCCAAGGGTGGCAAATATCATGCTTTTGCTTGGTCGGGTGAGTATCTGCAAGGCGCCGTGGATCGCCGTCCAGATGACAGTAGGTTAGCAGGCTTTGCCACCTGGATGCAGGTACAAGTCGGCGAACGGTGGTGGCTGCAGGGACGCGGCGAGGCTGTCGGTGCAGTGGCTGGCGGCAGCGGTAGGCAGACAAAATACAGCGGACTAATCGGTTTTATCCCAACCGAGTTTTCTGGGGTGCGGCTGCAGGTTGACCGCTGGTTTGACCGTCAAGAGAGGGCAGTAAATAGTCTAGCTCTGCAGGGAGTTTTCTCGATAGGCGCGCATCCTTCGCATAGTTATTAATGATACTTAGATGAATTTGGAGAGGGAAAACATGAAAACAATATTTATTGCATCGCCCTTGATCGCTGCGGCCGCAATGTTCACGGCGGCCCCAACAGCTCATGCTGAGTTGTCGGTTATTACGACTGTTACCGACTTGGCGGCCATTGTTCAAGAAGTGGGTGGAGCGGAAGTTAAGGTTGAATCCATCTGTAGAGGTAGTCAAGATCCCCACTATATTGAGCCCAAGCCTTCCTACATGGTTAAAGCAAGCCATGCCGATTTATTGATCGCGGTAGGCCTGGGACTCGAGGTCGGCTGGCTGCCTAGTATCATTCAGGGTGCGCGCAACCCGAGGATTGCCAAGGGTCAGCCGGGATTTTTGGAGGTAGGCTCGTTGATCGAGGCGTTGGATGTGCCAAGTGGCAAAGTTTCAAGAGCCGAAGGTGATGTACACCCAGAGGGCAATCCGCACTTTATGCTCGACCCCATACGCGTAGGCCAGGTTGCACTCGGTATAGCCAAGCGCCTGAGCGAATTAGATCCCGTTCATGCTACTCAATATGGGACACGTGCAGCCGCATTAGAACATCGGCTAAGCGACAAGACCAAGGCCTGGCAAGAACGCGTGCGCAAATCATCGGTCAGCAAGGTCATCACGTTTCACCAGACGTTGAGGTATTTCTTTGCACGCTTTCACCTCGAAGCTGTCGCAATCTTGGAGCCGCTTCCTGGAGTTCCACCAACTGCAAAGCATATCTTGGAAGTGATCGGTAAGGCCAAAGCTGAGAAGGTGCAGCTAATCTTGGTGGAGAATTTCTTTGACCCAGCTGTGGCGGAGAGAGTCGCTAAGGATGTAGCGGGCCTACGCATTGCCGTGGTTCCGGTAGCCGTCGGTGGTGACGCCGCGGTCCAAACGATTGATGAAGTATATGAGACGCTTGTGCGCGCAATAGAAGGGACAAAAAGTCATGGGTGAAGCCATCCAGTTTCTGGCCGCCCCGACGGTCATGTGTTTTATCCTGGCCGGGATTCACTGCTACCTTGGTCTGCATGTATTGGCGCGAGGCGTCATATTTGTTGACTTGAGCCTAGCCCAAGTTGCGGCACTCGGTGCCACGATCGGCCTGCTTTTGGGCTTTGAGCACGGCAGTACGGAGGCCTATTTCTTTTCGTTGGCGACAACATTTTTGGCGGCTAGCCTGTTTGCGCTAGCAAGGAAGTATGAACGCTATTTCTCCCAAGAAGCGATCATCGGCATTGTTTATGCCCTGGGCTCTGCCGCCGTCATACTCTGTGTAGACCGTTTGGCACACGGCTCTGAACACATCAAGGAACTACTCGTCGGTCAGATTCTATGGGTCACCTGGCCCACAGTCTTTAAAACGGCCATCATCTACGGTGGTGTTGGCATCGCTCACTATGTATTTCGCCACCAGTTGTTGGGCGCGTCCTTTGGCGCCAGCAACGGCCACAATGGCATCTGGGATTTTCTGTTTTATGCCTTATTTGGTGTCGTTATTACCTCATCGGTAAGCATCGTTGGCGTGCTGCAGGTGTTTGCTTATTTAATCGTGCCGTCGATTGTCAGCACACTGTTTTTTACCACGATTCGGGGCCGACTACTCTTTGGCTGGTTGTTTGGTATGGTGCTGAGCGTGATCGGTATGGGGCTTAGCTACCATTGGGATTTTCCATCTGGAGCCTTCATCGTGGTGTGCTTCGCTTTGGTACCCATCATCTTGCTGCTCTTATTGCCGGTGATAAAATTTAGAGGAGTAAATTCTGCTGGGACATGACGCCGGCCGATCCTGAAGCAATCAGCAGGGTGCTCCTATACCAAGCCAGCGCCGAATCTGGGAGTCGGGATCTGCCGCCTGGGTGACATCCGAGATGCAAGCAACACCATCAGCGCCATGTTGCACGGCAGCAGCAGCATGAGCATGCGTCAAGCCGCCGATAGCGACGATGGGGTAGGGCCACAGTCGTTGCCACTCCGTAATCCGTGCCATACCCTGCGGCGCAAAGGGCATCGGCTTGCTGGTAGTCGCGAATATCGGGCCTAGGGCAATATAGGACGGACGCACAGCGTGTGCCCGCGCGGCCTCGTCGTAGGCGTGAGTGCTAATACCGAGGCGCATTGATGCAGCGGCAAGGCGTTGCAGATCGCAGCCGTCCAAATCGGACTGGCCCAGATGCACGCCGTAGGCACCCATTTCCAGCGCCAATTGCCAGTAGTCGTTGATAAACAGGCGGATGCCACGCGGAGCACAGTAGTCGGTGGCGGCCTGGACTTCGTGGCGCAGCTTTGCACCATCTAGATCTTTGATCCGCAATTGTATCGTCGTAACGCCGAGATCGCCACAGCGCTTAACCCATGCAGCGCGGTCGACCACTGGATAGAACCCTAAGGGTGCGGGGCCGCAAGATGGGAACTCAAGCTGCCTTGGTAACAGCTGTGATCCGGTGCTTAGCCAAGGCATGTCGTCTTTGTCTAGGGCGCCGTGCAAATCGCCTAGTACGGCGCCACCTGCGCAGACGTTGCGAGCATGGCGGATGCCATGGGTGAGGCGTGCACGGGCTAATACCAGGCTTTCGGCCAGAGTATGGCCTAAGGCGATAAATCCGGCGATAGCCGAAGCTAATGCGCAACCGGTGCCACGAACTTGTCCGTCGATACGGTAGTTACTCAGCCACATGGCAGACTGATCATCTAAATAGAAATCATTTACAAGCGTGCCGCCAAGGTGTCCGCCTTTAATTAAAACGCGCTTTGCTCCGAGTTGGCACAGCGCCGCTGCGGCGGCTGGCAGATCCTCACTACGACGAATAGTGCAGCCAAGAAGCCGCTCAGCCTCGGGCACATTCGGCGTTAGCAGATCGACTGAAGGTAACAGGCGGCGCAATGCAACGATCGCCTGCTCACCCGCCAATGTACCGCCAGACGATGAACCGATCACCGGATCTAAGATGACGCAAGCATCGTGAGCCGCTACAGCAGCGCCTATCGCGTCAGCATTTTCTGGGCTGCCGATCATGCCTATCTTAATTGCGCGCGGCAAGGGCATTGGTGCTGCGGCTAGAGCCTCTAGTTGCTTGATGACTAGGTCAGCGCTCACCGCCACGGAGGTGGTAAAATGCACAAGACTTTGGGCGGTTATCGCTGTAATAACGCTGCCGACGTTAAGGTCTAGGCTGTTTAGTAGGCGCAGATCCATCTGCAAGCCGGCGCCACCACTTGGATCGGAGCCGGCAATGGTCCAGACGGTAGGTCGATCACCGCTCATGATGGTCGCTCAATGGCCACGGCTGGCGTAAAAGCACGGCCAAGCAGCGGCGTACTGGCAACGGCGAAGCTGCGCGGTTCCATCAGACCGGCTTCAAATCCGAGGCGACCAAAAGCCACGGCTGCGGCAAAAGCCGCCGCCATCGCCGGAGGATCGTCGGCTTCGGCTACGGCGGTGTTAAGCAACACGGCGTCATATCCTAGTTCCATCGCGGCCATAGCATGCGATGGCCGGCCGATGCCTGCATCGACGATCAGCGGCACCTTTGGGAAGCGGTGACGCAGCAGTTGCAAGGCCCTTGGATTGGTAAGACCAAGACCAGAGCCGATCGGCGCAGCCCAAGGCATGAGGACACGGCAACCGACGTCGATTAGGCGCTGTGCCACAATGAGGTCATCGGTGGTGTAGGGAAATACCTCGAAGCCATCTAGTACCAGCTGCTGAGCCGCTTTCACCAGCCCAAATGGATCGGGTTGTAGGGTGTAGTCGTCGCCGATCACCTCGAGCTTAATCCAATTAGTCGCAAATAAGTCGCGCGCCATATGCGCGGTAGTGACTGCCTCTTGCACCGAGTAGCAGCCTGCTGTATTCGGCAAAACGCGCACGTTCAGGTCTTTGACGTGATCCCAAAAGCGCTGACCGTCTTGCTGTTTAGCCGCAGTTTCGCGACGAAGTGAAACGGTGATGATCTCGACTTCTGCGCGTAAGATGCTTTGCTGCAAGCTGGCTGGTGAGGGGTACCTAGAGGTTCCAAGTAGGAGATGGCTGTTGATTTTTGTGTCACCGATCGACCACATATTTGCCTCGCAGAGTGTTAACCGCCAGCCATCGGAGCCAATATTTCGATGTCGTCGCCGGCCTTGACCTGGGTCACCGCGAGGTCGCTGCGTTTAATACAGGACTTGTTGACAGCCACGGCGACGAAACTCTCTTGGTAGCCGAGATTGAACAGCACCTGTTGCAAGGTGGCAGATTCTTCGACTTGGCGGGATTCGCCGTTGATGCGGACGTACATCAGCTAGCTCCTTGGAGAAACAGCGCTTGCTCATCAGCGCCCAGTGAATGGCCCGCTAGCCTTCGCATGATCAGGTCGACGACGACTGGAGCCAGCAGGAACCCATGACGGTACAGGCCATTTATGCGCCAGAGGCCTGGTTGGCAGTCGACTTGCGGTAGGTTATCGGCAAAAGCCGGACGGCAGTTGGCAACCAAGCGGTGGATTGCGGCGAAGCGAAACCCGGCGTGGACTTGGTACACGGCGTTTAATAACTCAAGCGCGGCCTTCACCGTAACCGGGCCGAGGCTTTCGCTCTCTACACAGGTAGCTCCAACGGCATAGATGTCGTCGCCGCGTGGCACGATGTAAATAGGGTAACGTTGATGCATTAGCTGCAGCGGTAGCGTCAGCTTGACCTCGGGAGCGTGGACTTCGATGAGTTCGCCACGGACTCCGCGCAGACTTGGCAGGTCTGCGCGCGCGCCAAATCCACGGCAGTCGAAGACGCAGTCGAAACTCCATGTTTGCTGCGCCGTGACGACGCGGTTTGGCGTTAGCTGCACGACCTCGGTAGAATAATGCGCCGTGACCCCTTCGTTCGTATGGGCCAGCTGCAGCGCTCGCATCGCAGCGTGGCTTTGAATATAGCCTTCGCCTGGCAGGTAGATGCCGGCCTGAAAGCCACTTTCTTGCAACACGGGCTCAAGCTGCACCAGCCGCTGTCCGTCAACCCATTCGCAGCTGGCCGCAGGGAAGCGGCGGCAGATACGGGTGAAGCGTTCATGCAAGGTGGCCGCGTCAGGTGCATGTGCAACGATTAGGCTGCCATTTACTCCTAGATCTACTGGCAAGGGTAAAGTTGGTAAGCATTGCTGCCAAAGTGGCAGCGAGCGTTGTCCAAGGCGTACCATCAGGGGCTCGCATGAGGCACCGCCTTCGCTGAGGGGTGTGAGCAATCCGGCCGCCGCAAAACTACATGCAGCCAGGCTATCGGCACATTCTTTGTCAAAAATGGTTACGGCGTAGCCAGCACGCTTGAGCTTTAGCGCAAGGAGCCGGCCAGCAATGCCGGCTCCGACTACTGCGGCAGATCCCGTCACACCGAGGCTCCCGACGATGGCGAGTTGGCGTGGACTAACGGCGCGTGCATGAGAAGGTCCGGTGCTAAGGTCGCATCATCTTGAATCTCGTCGGCGATCTCTTGACTGATCCGCATCGAGCAGAATTTAGGTCCGCACATCGAACAGAAATGGGCGTTTTTGGCGTGCTTCGCTGGCAGAGTCTCATCATGGTAGCGGCGCGCCGTTTCTGGATCTAGCGACAGGTTAAACTGGTCTTCCCAACGAAAGGAAAAACGCGCTTTGGATAAGGCATCGTCACGCCTCCTGGATGCTGGGTGACCCTTAGCCAAGTCGGCGGCATGGGCGGCAATCTTATAGGCGATGATGCCGGCCTTAACGTCGTCACGGTTAGGTAGGCCCAGGTGCTCTTTGGGCGTGACGTAGCAGAGCATCGCGGTGCCGAACCAGCCGATCATCGCTGCACCTATCGCGCTGGTAATGTGGTCGTAGCCCGGAGCGATATCGGTGACTAGCGGCCCCAAAGTATAAAACGGCGCAGCGTGGCAGATTTCAAGCTGGCGGGTGACATTTTCATGGACCATATGCATAGGCACATGCCCCGGACCTTCGATCATCACCTGAACATCATATTGCCAGGCAATTTTAGTTAGTTCGCCTAAGGTCTCTAGCTCTGCGAATTGGGCGTCGTCGTTAGCATCGGCAACCGAGCCGGGGCGCAGGCCATCGCCGAGCGAAAATGAGACGTCGTACGCCCGCATGATGTCGCAGATCTCGGCAAAGTGGGTATATAGGAAGTTTTCCTTACGGTGATGGCGGCACCACTGCGCCATGATCGAACCACCTCGCGAGACGATGCCGGTGATGCGGTTCTTGGTAAGTTCGACATAGCGCGCGAGGACGCCGGCGTGGATGGTGAAGTAGTCGACGCCCTGCTCGGCCTGTTCGATCAGTGTGTCGCGGTAGACCTCCCAGCTGAGATCTTCGATGCGGCCATTGACCTTTTCAAAGGCCTGGTAGAGCGGAACAGTCCCAACGGGCACTGGCGAGTTGCGCAGGATCCAGTCGCGGGTGACGTGAATGTCTCTGCCCGTCGACAGGTCCATGATGTTGTCAGCTCCCCAGCGGGTGGCCCAGACCATCTTTTCGACCTCCTCCTCGATCCCGGAGCTGACCGCGGAATTGCCGATATTTGCATTGATTTTGACGAGAAAATTGCGGCCGATGATCATCGGTTCAAGTTCAGGATGATTGATATTTGCCGGAATGATGGCGCGGCCTGCAGCGACCTCGTCACGGACGAACTCAGGCGTCACCAGCAGTGGCAAACTTGCGCCATAACCTCGGCCCTTTAAATGCTCGTTGCGGGCAGTCTCGACTGCAGTTAGAGGCGTCTCAGTCATCAGACGGCGCTGGTTTTCGCGGATCGCAATGTACTCCATCTCAGGCGTGATGATGCCTTTGCGAGCGTAGTGCATCTGCGTTACATTGCGGCCAAAAGAAGCACGCCGTGGGGTGCGCTCGAGGCCGGGGAACTGATTCGTTTGGAGATCGCGCCGGGGTTGCATCCGGGGGGTATGTGCGGTCAACGGCTCGCTGTCACCTCGGGCCTTGATCCAATCCAGGCGCAGCGGCGGCAGGCCGTTGACGATGCTAACCTTGGCTTCATCATCAGAATAGGGCCCGGACGTGTCATATACGATCACTTCATGCGAAACGCCGGCAGTCTTTGTGGCCAGTTGGATCGCCCGCATCGGCACGCGCAGCTCTGGAAACAGCTGCCCTTGCACGTATATTTTATGGGAACCTGAAAGTGGGCCGGTACAGGGAGTGTAGGCAACTGTGGTCGCTTCTCTAGTGGTCTCTACTGCGCCTTGATCCATGCTCAGTCCCTTCGCGTTGATTGGCTCCATCGCTACCACGAAAGTTCCGGGCTAGTAAAGGCGCTAGGAGGCAAACGAAGCGTTATGCTACGGTCTTTTTCGTCAGAGTCCCGCGGTATACAGATGGAGAATTGCGTGCATCCAGACTTAATCTTAAAGATTTTTGTGTCCCTTAGGTTACTGCAGTTTGCTTTCGAGCAAGGCTTGGCGGCGTTAAACCGGCGTTATTACCTGCGCGGCGAGCACCAGCGCGAGGCCCAGACTCTGCTGGCGATCACTTCGGCCGAAATGGGCAAGAGCGTGGCTTACAGCGATGATAAGTACCGCTTTGGCCTCCTATCTGAGTCATTTAGTCTGCTGGTAACACTGGCCTTTCTCACGGTCGGTGGGTTTGGTCTGTTGGAGCGTGCCGCCAGCACGGCTGGTGGCGAGATCGGCGGAGGCGCGGTAGGAGTCGGCGTCATCTTTTTTGCCCTGTTGATCGTCGGCAGTAGCCTGATAGGCCTGCCGTTTGACTACTACCGGACCTTCGTGATCGAGGCGCGCCACGGATTCAACCGCCAGACCGTTCGTGGCTTTTGGCTTGATCGGCTCAAGGGGGTGGTTCTGGGAGCAGCACTGGGGCTGCCGCTTTTGGCCTTAATTCTCTGGCTTATGGTGGCCGCCGGACCATTTTGGTGGGTCTACGGGTGGGTCGCGATGAGTGGATTCAGCGTGCTAACGGCCTGGCTCTATCCGACCTTTCTGGCCCCGTTGTTCAACAAGTTTTCGCCGGTGGAGGATCAGTCGCTCTTGACTCAGATTCACGCTCTAGCGACGCGCGTGGGCTTTCAGGCTGCGGGCATTTCGGTGATGGATGCTTCGCAGCGATCTAGTCATGGCAATGCCTATTTTACTGGCGTTTTTGGCAAAAAGCGCATCGTTTTATTTGATACCTTGGTGCAGGCGCTTGGGGCAGCCGAAGTCGTGGCGGTTCTCGCCCATGAGCTTGGCCACTTCAAGCTGCACCATGTGCGCTGGGGTCTTGCCCGTGGCATCCTGATGACCGGGGTGACCTTCTACTTGTTGAGCCTGTGTTTGCCTTTGGTCGATGTTTACTTAGCTTTTAGCCTAAACGGCCCCTCGCCGTACGGCGCCCTTGTGGTTTTTGGTATGTGGTTTGGTTTGCTGAGTTTCTACTTGCAACCGTTGGGTCATTGGCTGGCGCAACGACACGAATTTGCGGCCGATCAATTTGCCGTGCAGCACCTCGGCGACCCGAGGCAATTAGCGACAGCACTGCTTAAATTAAGAGAAACGAGTGCCGGAATGCCTATTAGCCACCGGCTATATTCGACGGTTTATCACTCGCATCCGCCGCTGCTAACACGATTGGTTGCACTGGGTTACAGTGCTTAGAGGTTGATCTTATGCTAGTCTCAGTGTTAAGTGTGGCTGGCTAACGCCAACCTAACATGGGAATGACTATGCAAAAGCTGACGATTCCTCAGGAAAAGGCCCTAGAATTCATCCGTACCTCGGTCGAGTCGGCTGGCGTGGCGCCGACCCTACGTGAGATTTGCGCGTTTATGGGCTATAAAGCTGTTGGCTCCGCACAGGATTTGGTTGGCGCTTTGCGGCGGAAAGGTTTCTTAGAGGAGAAGCGGAAGCGGACCGCGCGGACGTATATTTTGACCTCGCTTGCAAAGGGTCAGCGTACACCGACTGACGACATCGATATTCACGTCGGCCCGAGCATGTTTTCGGTGCCATTGCTAGGGCGCGTTCCTGCCGGCAACCCGGCGCTCGCCATCGAGGAACGCATCGGTACCTTGCAGGTGTCGCTGTCGTTGCTGCCGAAGCCTTATCCGCGCGAACATGATGTTTTCGCCCTCCAGGCAACCGGAGAAAGCATGATCGGCGCCGGCATCCTCGATGGTGACTTCCTAGTTGTAAAGCGGACCAGCGAGCCCGCTAAAGAGAGCATTGTGGTCGCCCGAGTCGATGGTGATGTCACCGTTAAAAGGCTCAAACGCGACCGCCAACACGGCTGGTACCTGCAGCCGGAAAATGCCAAATTTGCAAATATATACGCCACCAGCGAACGATTTGAAATGATTGGTCAAGTCATCGCCCTACAGCGTTCGTTAGTCTAACGGTCTGTCCAGAAAAAAGCGCTTCGCACTGTAAATGTCCGGCACACGTGTCTGACGAGGTCGTTGGTTGTGCCGCAGTGCGCTGTGTTAACTCCTTTGCGTTGGTAAAACGTCTATTGCAAAGGAGTTATGGTATGCGTGTGATTAAGGTTCTATGTTTGCTTGGTGGTTTGGGCGCCCTGCCGGGTTGCAGTGCTGACGGCGGGACCCACTCGGGTCATGCCCAGGCGGGTTCTGTGCAGCGAGTTGGGGCTGGCCATAGAGTTCAGAATATCGTCGGTGGTACAAAGGTTAGCAACGGTGATCCCATCGCTTTAGCGACAGTCGCGTTGATGCAGCCAGATGGCTGGTCATTTTGCAGCGGTACCTTGATTGACCGGCGCCATGTCGTTACCGCCGCTCATTGCTTGGCGGATTATAAGGAGGACGAGCTCTACGTTGGCTTTGGCACTGATGTGGGGTCGGCAGGCAATTTAGTACCCGGTAGCAGTCCTACTTCGATCTTACTGCGGCTGGCATCGGATTACGTCATTAACAACGGATTTGATCCATCCACTG
>Ga0315274_10009141_pt1 | contig 14347 bp, 12 predicted proteins | sample YL17G02_20_MG_FD_203700 | JGI IMG/M metagenome (GOLD analysis project Ga0315274, IMG submission 203700) | Sediment microbial communities from Yellowstone Lake, YNP, Wyoming, USA - YL17G02_20 | ecosystem: Environmental > Aquatic > Freshwater > Lake > Sediment | place: USA: Wyoming | collected... | reverse complement strand
TGCACAAACATAGCATGGCTGTCATGCTATGTCAAGCAACTGCCGGAATGTCACTTCATGGGACGCATTAATGCTCGAAAGCTATCACGGGAAGCATGCTATTCCTGAGGCGTCCTAACATAGAGTTCAGTTGCCGCGCCGTGCACGACGACGCTCATTCGACCGCGAAACTGAGGTCACGGCGTCAGCCACAAGTTCAGCGGTCAACTGCAACGATTTGTTAGGCGTTCATCATTTTCAGTTTTTCCCGTGTTTCTACTATGGATTCCTTCCAGATAATTCCTCGATTACATATCCGAGCAATTCATCTTGCAGGGTCAAATCTATTCCTGGGTAGACTTCGTCTGGATCAAATGGTTCCTCGCCACTCGTGTCTATACTGCGCCATATCTCATCCTTTTGTTCCCAAGACCACTCTTGAAGAAGTTTCTTTATGACGGCTTCGATTGGTTCCATATATTCTGCATCACAATGCTTGAACCGTAAGAATTGTGAGCGCGCTATGAAGATCACATCTTTTTTCTCACCTGGCAAATTGATCTGTGAGGCTTTCTCTATTATCTCCTCTACCGCTTCAAAGTAGTTCATTGTTGTGGTTCTCAGCAAGTTTCCAGATGCGGGTTCCCGCATGTGTGATTCCGATTGTACTCACGGGGACAATTAATAGGACTGCCAAAGGGGCGTTCCTTGTTGAAGAAGTCTATCCCAATAGCTTGGCTATTGAAAAGCGTACGAATGCACCACCGACAAGTGCACCGTACACGGCGAAAAGATAATACTTTGACAGTAACCCTGCCGATTGATCGGAAAATGCTTGCCTTCATCCGGTGGTTCAATCCGTGCGTCGTGTACCATGAGGCTCATGGGTCGTGTCTGCGGAGGGCCGATTCATTAATGAACGCCTAACATAGAGTTGAGCTGCCCCGCCGACCACCGCACAGCCGCCACAGTACATTCGAACTGCATCGACAGTTATTGCCGGCACCCCAGGGGACAGCTCCAACGACTGGTTATGCATTCCCTATTTCCAGGGATACCTCGCCGCTTTCACCCATCGAGCAATTCCGCGCGGCGTCTATTTGATCAAAGCCGAAATCCGTTACCGTCGCAGACTACACTGGCACGTGTAGTCTCGTACCGTAAACATGAAGCCTTTTGTGAGAGGCAGAGACCCCCGTCACCAGCATCCAGTAATCGATCGGCACTTCGTTTTGTGAAAAGACAGGTCAGAGTTTTAAAGCGCCGCGCTCTTCCTTCGGCAACCGATGCTGTTGTGCCCTATACGTAAGCAGCTATCCAAATTGGATGCTCTGAGGCCCGACCAAATATCATATCAAAGTACGTGAGATATGCATAACATAGAGTTCAGTTGCCCCGCCGCATCAACCCCGCGCCGCCTGGACTTCAGAACTGCATGCGCCGATCCGAACGGCCTTTAAGAGGACAACTGCAACGATTTGTTATGTTGCTCTTCGATAGGCTCATACAGTTTCGGACAAGTCCGGTTTGCGGAGCGGATAGCCAAGGTCAGTCTTCATGTTCAGGGTACTGATCTGGAGACTCACCATGCCGTTTGACTACTGTTGGAAGGTCAGCTTCGGTCGCGCGGTCTGTGTGCTCTACGGTGATGACTTTCACCTGATGCCACCACGACGCCCCAAAGTCAAACAGGTACTCAAACGTGTCTCCCAGGTGCAAGTTCAGTGATCTCAGCTCCGTCTCGCTGGCGTCGAGCACGCCCTCCTCTCTGTAGGAGTCAGGTTCTTCGAATACAACTGGAGAGGTGTATTCCTTTGGGGAAGGGTTGCCGATGTCTCGCCGGGGTTGAGCCCGCGGGAAGTAGAATGAGTACAAGTGGTCGTCGTCGTAGCGATCGAAAGCCTTGAAAATGCATTCGTGAAAGTCGTGGAGTGTGTAGTCACCCCGAAGGGACAGAGTCCTCCAGACACCCCTTTCACGTTTCAAGTTCACCCGAAAGACGTATCGCGGAGTCTCGCCGTTTTCCATCCGCTAGCAATCCTATAGGGGCGGTGAGTTTTCGTCAACGCTGATGCGCAAGGAAGCCTCGCGATCCGCCATGCTCCTGCGAGTGTGCCAAGGCTACACTGGTGAGCTTAGGGGTATTACCTGTTGCCCTGACGCACCTGCTCATTCCGATTGGGGGATTGTGATGGGTGAGCAAGGGACAAGGCGGACACGAGATGCACGGTAGGCCTCGGAAATTTCAAACCGATTCTGAATCTGCGGCACCGGGGTACCCCAGCCCACTCATGGCTATGGACCTCCAAGCAACATAACGCCGAGCTAAGCTGCCCCGCCGAATCACCAACGCGTAAGCCCCCACTGCGAACGGCCCTCTGACGAGCCAGAGATGCACCTAAGGGGTCAGCTTCAGCGAGATGTTATGCATGCCCCAGGTCTAGTTGACAAACTGGTAGGTGAGAACCCGGATCTCCGTCTTGGTCGTCAGATTCCGCACCTCGTGGGCATCTATCCCGCCGAGCAGGGTGGATCGCTCTGCCAGACCGGCCCCTACCGGTCCGGGAATCTGAACTATTTCTGTTTCGATGGGGGATCCGTCGTTGCCGTAGAAAATTACGATACAGACGACATCTCTTATCGCTTGTCGCAGGCTGTTCCTGACGGAGAAGTTGTAGAAGCCCATAAACTGGCTGTCCGTCCAAGCAAAAGCGGTTGGGCTCACATACTCCTCAGCTGTGCCCTCGTACCCGGAAAGAATCGAAGGGGCTTTGCCCGTTGCACTGGCGGAACTGATCGGGCGTAGATTCAAGTCTGCCTTCTGAAGCTCAACGAGATAGTCTGCGGGAATCGCGAAATTGAGGTTCTGTCCCTCGAGAAAGGTGGCTACAGCAACTCCGACAACCTGCCCATCAGTGTTCAGAACGGGGCCGCCGCTACTGCCGGGCGATATTGGGGCCGTAATCTGAAGAAGCTTGTCCTTGCCTGCAGGCCTAATGCCACTCACAATACCTCGAGAAACGGTGCATTGATCAAGCCCATCGTTTCCGACTGCATAGACGACATCCGCTACTTCGATGGTGTCAACGCTGACCGTTTGAAGAGGGACCATGTTCTTGAGTGAAAGTTTCAGAAGAGCGAGATCTCTGTCTGGATCAGTGGCAAGGATTCCTTGTATCTCGTAACGGGTCTTCTGTTTCATCAGTTTTGCGTATCCTGACTTGGCCCCTCGCAAGACGTGAAGGCTAGTAGCCACCACGGAATCCTGTACAAAGAATCCGCTTCCCATCGAACTGGGCTGCCCATTCTCGTCTTCTAGAACTAGCAGTACGGTTTTCCCGAAGGCATACCTTGCTAGCCCGGATTGCGCTCCGGCGGACGGAGCAAGGACCAGCAGTGTAGTAGCAAGGGCTGTCAGGACGCGACGCCACGTACTCACGTTTTGAACCCTCCTTTGGCATGCATAACATAGAGTTCAGTTGCCGCCCCGCTCGAAGCCATATATCCACTGATTTACAGAACTACACCGACAGTTCCAAACAACTCCTTGGCGGACAACTGCAACGATTTGTTAGGTTGCTTTCTCTTCCTATGATATCCATTTCTTAGTGTATTTCGCATAATTGTATTCATCTATCAGCTTTAGAATTGATCGATCGGATCGGTGCGCGTGCGGAGCAAGCTTTTGTGACATCTCAACGGAAATACGGATGAAACGTATGTAGCTGCCGCAAGGATCTTTGCCATAGAAGCATCCATACGCCTTTGCGATCTTGTCATCCCAAATGGGGAAGAAAGTCGGGCCAAGCAGGTGCAGTGCCTTGGCCGTGCCAACAGGGCTGGTACGGCCTTCATTCTTGCCGGATGAGATTCTGAGTGCATGAAGGAAAGCATCAAAAAGGGCGGTTATTGAGCCATCATTGTTCTGGGAATATTCATTGATTTTTTTTGTTCGGAAGATATCTATCCGTCCCCAGTTTAGTTCAATGCAGGACTGGAGTTGTTCATAGCTGAAGGGACCGTATCTATAGAACGCATTGTTCCAGGTCGAAAGCAGGACTCCAAGAGCGTCTGCCATATCTGCGGGGTGGCCCCAATACTCTTTCATTAGAAAGGTTGCCACCTTATACATGCTGTCCCGTTGTTCATTCTTTTCGTAGGCGAGGCAGCCATTCCTGAACTCGATTGGACTAGGCTCAATGAACTTGTTCATTTGGTACCTCTCGCATGGTCAGCAACGGCCGTGATATAGAACTTCATCCGTACTTCAATAGCGAAGCTTCGAACACCCTACCGATGCTACTTGTCAAAAAGTATGGTGGTTCGGATATATTCTGTAAAGCCACCCGTGCGAGAGATTGCTTCCCGAAACACGGTAACCTCTTCAGGACCGAGAGGTAAGCCGACTTGAGCAACCTAACATAGAGTTAAGCCGCCCCGCTGACCATCGGCCAAGTGCCGCGGTTGCACGATCTGCAGCGCCCCTTCCATGCGGCCCCTTAGGGGTCGGCTTCAACGACTTGTTATGCCCAGGAATATTCCTTTTCCTATTGGTCATCCACCTACCCAGCAGCTTCCTGTGGCAACCGGCGCGGGCGTTATAGACAAAGGAACATTCCGAATCACACCAATTTGGCACTGCCGGCATATTCATCGTATTGGACAAAGGGAATACTAGCAGAATTGCCGCTTCCCAGGAAACAGGTCGCCCTGATTCTAAAAGCGCGAGCGTATCGATACGCGATCTCAGGCCCGCGCCGTTCCATTCTTATGTTTGATCCATAATATGATCATTCACCCCAGTCGTACATATACCAAAGAGGGTATAACATAGAGTTGAGTTGCCGCCCCGAATCAGAATCAAAGCGTCCGCTAAATACGAACTGATTTGAGCGTGGCTAATCTCGGTTGATCCGTAAGTGCTTATGCAGGCAGAAATTGGTCATTGCGGGTATGTTGAAACTGGCCCCAAAGTGTGCAAACATTAGCTGTCCGTAACCATATTTGCGCACTGGGAGGGGCCAGCTATGGGAGTCTACGCTTTGGAAGGATTGTATGTCAAGCAAAGGGAAATCTTGCAGCAGATCGCGGCATACGTGCAGGGAGAGGCTTTGGGTCAGGATTTGTACAGCGTCGAGAAGGAGCTGTTCAAGCGGTTGCTGGGGCTGGGCCACGCGTTTTTGTCGGAGGTGATTGCCCGCCGCGGCACCGGCAAGGCGGATGGGCCGGTGGAGGTGGGAGATGAAGTGCTTCCTTATCACCTGGATAAGGAAAGAACGTACCTGTCGATCTTTGGTGAGCTGCAGATCAACCGAGCCTACTACTGGCACCAGGGCAAGAGCGGCTACTATCCGCTTGATGCCGAGCTGAATCTTCCGAGCCGCAGGTATTCGTATCTGTTGAGTGAATGGGCGCAGAGCCTCGTTGTCGAGGAGCCCTACGAGAAGGCCGTGCACAGAGTTGCCGAGCTTCTGGGTATTCCGGTCTCGAAGCTGGGCCAGGAGAACGTGGCGCGAGAGGCGGGGGCGTACTTTACTGAGTTCTACCGGCAGAAGCCGATCTTTGCCGCAGAGACGGAAGGAAGCGTCATAGGGGTTCAGGCTGATGGCAAAGGGGTGCGGATGATTAGTTCTGAGAAGCCGGAGAAGGGCAAGGAGGAGAAAGCCAGACGGGGCAAAGGAGAGAAGAGCGGCGGTCTGCGGCGTATGGCGGTTGCCACGGCCGATTTCACTTTCAATCCCAGTCCCCGGAGTCCCGAAGAGATGGTGGAGGTGCTGATGAAGGAAAATGTGGATCAGCGGAGGGCAGAAAGCCGAGCAGAGCGTGAGAAACGACGGATAAACGGGGAAGAAGAGCCTCGAAGAGCGCTGAATGTGCAGGTGGCGGCCGGGATGGGAGGGAAACAGCAAGCCTTTGAAGAGCTTGCCGAGCGGGTACAGAGACGTGAGCCGGAGGGTCAGAAGAAGATCGTGGTACTCCTTGACGGAGAGAAAGCGTTGGAAGAGCAGCTACAGCTGAGCTTCACAGAAGTCGGGTTGGGAGAGAGGATCGAAGCGGTTGTGCTGGACATCATGCATGGGATGGACTATCTGTGGGAAGCCGGGACGGCGCTGTATGGGGAAAAGGGCAAAGAGCGTACTCCCTGGGTGAGAGAGCATGCTCTGGCAATTCTTGAGGGACGGGTGGGACGAGTGATAGGAGGACTGAGGCAAATCCTCACGAAGCAAGAGTTGCGATCTTCGCAGAAGAAAGCACTGGAGAAGGCCATCACCTATTTTGACAATCATCGGAACATGATGGCCTACGATCGCTACCTTGCCGCAGGATACCCTATTGCCACCGGACTGATAGAGGGAACGTGCGGCTCCCTTATCAAGGATCGAGCCGATAGGAGCGGTTCCCGCTGGTCAAGTGAGGGCATCCAGGCAGTACTCAACCTGAGGGCCGTGACGAAAAACGGCGATTGGAACGAGTACTGGATCTATTACATGGCGAGCGAACACGAACGGCTCTACGACCGATCGTTCGACGCCCAACCATCCGGCGTAGACAAAGCGGCATAGGAAGACTGGCGCCATGTCACAACTGCGGAAGAGCGCGACGTGTACGGTCAACCGAGATTAGCCACGCTCTAAACAATTCAAGCTCTGATTTCATATCACACAGCCTGAAAAAGGCTACAGCGTCCGGCGGCTGAGAAGGACACCGAATACCCGTCGGTTGAATGGCTGATTCCTGAGCGTGCAATCCCTGCGTTCGAGTTGAAGGACTTGGATCATGCGGGGCAAGCGAGCGATTTCGATTACAGGTGACCGGCGCCGAGAGTTTCGCCCACTGCCGTGAGAATGCAACCGGCTTGCCTTCCGCTTCTAGTCGATTTTTGTCGCCAATGGATCCGGGAACGTTGAAGAAGATAGAGCGCTATATAGGTTTCTCCAACGATACAGTCCTCAGTTCTTGCTTGTCTGCACCGAACTCCTGCTCCATTTCTCCTCTTGTCAACGCCCTCCACTGCCCCCGGAGCCTGACAGCGATACCAACGCTAACAAATGAAAAAAACCTTGACAGGTGGGAATCGCTAAAATAGAATCCTGAGACCATTTAGGAGGTGGCGATGAGAAACAACAAACCTTTCACCTACTTTGCTTTCTTCCTGCTGCTTTTGCCGTCTCTGCTCTTTGCGGGCGGCCAAGGCGAAAAAGCGACGGCTGCCCAGGCTGGGGCGAAACAGGCTATTACGTTCGGAACATCGATCCAGCTCTCGGGTTGGGCCGTAGGCGATGCAGAGTTGGCGCACTTGCAGCCATACAAGCTTTGGATCGATCAAATCAATGCGAAGGGCGGAGTCCGCGTCAAGGGCTACGATAAGCTCCTCCCCGTCAAATTGGTTCAGTACGACAGCGAGAGCGACATTGCAAAGACTGTGAGCCTGACTGAGAAACTGATCCTCGAGGACAAGGTGGACATTGTCCTGCCTCCATGGGCAACTGCCTTCACATTTGCGGTTGCCCCGATCATCAACAAGTACAAATATCCGATGATCGGAACGACGGAGTCGAGCTCGCAGCTTCTCCAGGCCGCGAAGCAGGGGAAAATGCCGTACTATTTTGGCATGTGGAATCCCCCCGATGTTGTCGCGCCAGCAGTCGTAGGTCTTGTCAAAGAGTTCGACGTCAAGTCGGTAGCCGTCATATTTGTCGGAACTCTCTATGGCATTGACCAATCCGCCGTCATGACGCGGCTCCTCGGCATTGAAGGGGTCAGCATACAGATGGTAGAGAGCTATCCTCTCGGTGTGACGGACCTTTCGCCGCTCCTCAAGAAGATCAAAGCGCTGAATCCAGACGGGTTGATAGCCATCTCATACCCGCAGGATGCCTTGTTGATCCAGGAGCAGCTCCAGGTTATCGATTTCAACCCCAAACTGTTGTACAACAGCCTGTCGGGCTACCCCCAGCAGCGAGACAAGACGGGGAAGAAGGCCGTTGAAGGGATGGTCAGTGAAGGGGCGTGGCACAGGGACTTCGGTCCGGGTTCCGCGGAGTTCTATGATGCCTTCATGAAGGCCTTTGGTCGCGAACCCGCGTGGGATACCGTCATTACATGGGCCTCGCTGCAGATGTGGGAGAAGGTTCTGGGTGTCGCGGGCCTCGATCGCGAGAAACAGAGGGAATACATCGCCAAGACCGCCTTCGATACGATCTATGGCAAGGTCAAGTTCACGGATCAGTACAATCTCCCGACGGGTGAATCAAACGGCGCAAACCCACCGATTTTGGGACAGTGGCAGGACGGGGTATTCCAGGTCGTGTGGCCGAAAAGCTTGAGAGCCAAGCCTTTCATCTTCCCGAAGCCAAACTGGCCGGCGCAGTAACGCAGGTCCCATTCACGAAGAGGATGCACTAGTCGGCTAGGAAAAAGGTCGTTCCCTCAATGTATTGATCTTGATCACGGGTGGGCTGTCGCATCAAGCCGTGCGGCAGCCCATCGCATTGGGCTTGCGAAATCTGTCTGGAGGGACCTCATGCTCGTTCGTTTGCTGGATGTCCTGATCGCGGGGCTCGTCATGGGTGGCATCTATGCCCTCGCGGCAATGGGGCTCAACCTTCAGTACGGGGTCGTGCGTGTTCTCAACATGGCCCACGGCGACTTCATCATGCTCGGGGGGTTCGCTGCTTTCTGGCTTTTTACCTTGCTTGGGATCAACCCCCTCCTCGCCCTTGTTGTCTCCACTCCCATCATGTTTGCGATCGGGTTGCTCGTTCATCGCCTTGTCTACCACCCACTGAGAGTAAAATCAAAATCCATTTCGGCATTTGAAGGCTACTCCATTCTTGCGAGCTATGGCCTGATATTCATCCTTCAAAACCTGGTCATCGTATCCTGGGGAGGGAGGCTGAAGGCGTATTCATACCTGGCGTCCCCAGTGAACATTTTCGGAGCCATCTTCGCCGCAAATCGGCTCGTCGCGCTTCTGCTCACCGCAGTCATATCGATAGGTTTCTATTTGTTCTTGTCGCGTACCCGTACGGGCAAGGCAATCCGGGCGATTGCGCAGGACACAGAAGTTGCCCATCTCATGGGCATCAACGTCGACAGACTGTATGGGCTCACCTTTGGCCTGGGCGCTGTCCTTGCGGGAATGGCGGGTGTCATCCTGAGCACAATGTTCCCCGTGAGCGCCACCATGGGGTTTTCCTACACGCTGATCGCAGTTGTTGTGATTGTCCTGGGCGGTCTTGGCAATATTCTTGGGGGCCTCGTCGGAGGACTCGTTCTCGGTATTGTGGGAGCTGTCGTCACCGACCTCCAGCCGGGGCTCGTGATGGTTGCTTTCTACGTCATGTTCCTCGTGATCCTCCTCCTCAAGCCGACCGGCATTTTCGGCAAACAAGGCAGCTGACATGCAGTTCGTGCCCCAACCTCCCCACAAGCTCGCCAGAAATTCAGCAGTATTCGCTTTGCAGAAGTGGGTTCTGCCAATTGCAGCAACCGCCCTCTCGATAGGGATCTTCATCGCTGTCCCGCGCTTCACCGCCCCCTATGTCATCGTTCTGATGACATCGATACTGATGTACGTTGTCCTGTCGGTGAGCTGGACCGTCTTTTGCGCCCCAAGCCAGTATTTCTCACTTGGGATTGCCGCGTTTTTCGGTGTGGGCATCTACACGTATGCGATTCTCGCACATGCACTGCCTTCGGCTCCCTTGCCCCTCTTGCTCATCGTCGCAGGAATCAGCAGCTCAATTCTCGCCTTTTTCGTTGGCCTGACGACCTTGCGGATCAAGGGCATGTACTTCGCGATTTTCACCTTTGGCCTCAGCGAGCTCTTACGCCATTTTGTGATGTGGTGGGAAGTGAACATGACCGGCACTGTCGGACGCTGGATTGCAATCGTGGAAGACGTGATCGTCTACCGTTATATGGCAATTCTTGCCGTTGTGACTGTGCTGATCGCGTATCTGCTTCGGCGCTCTCGCTACGGGCTTGCGTTGCGGTCAATCGGGGATGGGGAGAGTGCATCTGAGCATGTTGGGGTGAATGTCTCGGCCGTTAAAATCGCGGTTTTCACGGGATCCTGTTTTTTTACCGGTGCCGCGGGCGCCCTCATCGCCACTCGATGGACGTATATCGATGCTGACTTCGCTTTCGACCCGATTCGAAACATGTTTACGATCATGATGTCGCTGTTCGGCGGCATGGACATTCTTATCGGGCCAATACTGGGAGCCGTTTCCATCGGCACTATCTCAGACGTCGTTCTCACACGACTTCCTCAATTCAGCCGGCTTCTACTGGGCCTCTTGCTTGTGGTCGTCGTCATTTTCATACCCCAGGGCTTGGCAGGGGTGTTTTCCTCCAGCGTGTGGCGGTCACTGCGAGCCCGGCTCAAGAAAGAGGACTTGGGGAAGGGCTTCCATGGCAGGGGAGGCCGGGAGTGATGGCTGATACCGTGAAGATCGTAGAGGGTGATCACGTTACGAGGATGTTCGGCGGGCTGGCAGCAGTGTCGGACGTGAGCTTCTCCTTGTTCGAAGGCGAGATCCTTGGCCTTATTGGACCGAACGGAGCCGGAAAGACGACGTTGTTCAATCTCATTTCAGGGGCGGCATCCGCAACGAGGGGAGCTATTCTATTCAAAGGGAGCGAGATTACCCGAATGAGCGTTGCCCGGCGATGTCACCTCGGCATCGCGAGGACATTCCAAACCGGGAAGCTTTTTCCGAGCATGACGGTCAATGAGAATGTCCTTGTCGCCGCGTTATTTGGCAAAGGAGACGGGAAGACAGATGCCCATGCCCGCCAGGAGACCCTCGAATTGCTGGACTTTGTTGGGCTTTCGGACAAAGCGAACCAACCTGCCAAAGGGTTGACGCTCGCCGCCCAGCGCCGTCTGGAGATAGCACGTGCGCTGGCGACACATCCTGCGGTGTTGCTCCTCGATGAAGTCCTGGCGGGTCTCACGCCTACTGAAGTTGCGCAGGGCGTCGATTTGATAGGCCGTATTCGCTCAAGAGGCATTTCCATACTCATAGTCGAGCACATCATGAAAGCGGTGATGGGCCTTTCGGACAGAATAGTCGTCCTCCACCATGGTGAGAAAATCGCAGAAGGGTCTCCCGCCGAAATCGCTTCGAGTAGGACCGTTCAGGACGTCTATCTCGGGGAAACTTTATGATGCTCACCCTTGAAACTGTCAGTGTTGTCTTTGGCGACCTTCAGGTGCTCTGGGACATCGCTTTCGAGGTCCATGAAGGCGAGATTGTCGCTTTGATTGGCGCCAATGCCGCCGGCAAGACAACGATACTCAAGACCATCGCCGGCCTTGTCCGACCGACGCGTGGAAGAGTCATGTTCGAGGGCAAGGACTTGAGCCACCTCCTATCCCATGACATCGTTTCAGGTGGGATCTGCCTGATCCCGGAAGGCAGACGATTGTTCCCGGAGATGACAGTTCGGGAAAACCTTGAACTGGGTGCGTATGGAAGGAGCGTCTGGAGGGAAAGAGCCACAACCCTCGAACAAGTGTACAAGATCTTCCCAGTTCTGCGAGAAAGGGAGAAGCAGCTCGCGCGAACACTGAGCGGTGGCGAGCAACAGATGGTTGCCATCGGTCGCGGCCTTATGTCTCGCCCGAGGCTCTGCATGCTCGATGAACCCAGCCTGGGGCTGAGCCCGCTCAACGTCCGTGAGCTCTTCCGTGTTGTTCGAGAACTCCGTTCCAGCGGGACGACCGTTTTGCTGGTCGAGCAGAATGTCCTGCAGACGCTCACTGTCGCGGATCGTGCCTACGTTCTGGAAAACGGTCGGATAGTCCTCGAGGGATCGGGCCATGAGCTCTTGGGCAACAGCCATGTGAAGGCTGCCTATCTGGGCGCCTAGCGCTCACGGCTGTGCGCGGTACAAATGAACCACAAGAACGATTGTGAGGAGTATACGTCATGTCCCCGATGACCCCGCGACAAAGAGTTCTCACTGCCCTTCGCCACGGAATTCCCGATCGGATTCCGTGGGTCGAGAACGCTGTTGATGAACCCATGCAAATCCAGCTCATGGGAGGCACTGGTTTTACCCCGGCTGAGCTCTGCCGCAAGCTGGGCATGGACGGTTTTGGCGGCACTTTTCCGATCAAGGGAATCGACAGGGATGGGAACCCCCTGAAACCACCTCAGGGCCTCATTGACTCCTACTACCACCCGGACAAGGTCAATTTCGATTTCTTCAATACCTACATCACGGAAACGATTTCTGACGCCACGCCCGGCCGGAGCTTCCTATCAAAGCGACTGCTCGACTCGGAAGACTCTCTAAAGCTCTTTTCCGATTTCCAGCCCGACCCCAACAATCCTGCACGCTATGAACGGGTCGCCGATTGGATGAAAACGTACAGGGAGGATTTTGCCGTTTTCGCCCGCCTTGATCTCGGCGCTGGTGCAACCATCCAGAGCATGGGTCTCGAACAGTTCTCTTACGCGTTATCAGACAATCCCAAGTTGGTGCACAGCATCCACCAGCGGTTTTCAAGCTGGGCGGCTCAGACGATACGCCATCTCAATCAGATGGATTTCGATTTCTTCTGGGTGATGGACGATCTTGCCTGGAACCAGACACCTTTTTTCTCCGTCGAAGTGTTTCGCGAGTTCCTTTTTCCCTACATGGCGGAGGTCGCCAAGACCATCCAGAAGCCCTGGGTGTTCCACAGCGACGGAAATATCCTTCCTTTCCTGGATGACCTTGTCAAACTCGGGATGGATGCCATTCATCCGATCCAGCCGGGAGCGATGGACATCTCCCATGTAAAGAAAACATATGGCCGATTGCTCTGCCTCGTGGGGAACATCGATCTCGGCTACACCCTGACCCGGGGAACGCCCGCGGACGTGGACGCCGAAGTCAAGGAAACGATCGGGATCGCCGGGCCCGGCGGCGGCTACATCATGAGCTCGGCCATGACGTTGACTGACTACTGCAAGAAAGAGAATATCATGGCAATGGCCGAAGCCGTCCGCAAGTACGGTGCCTATCCTGCCCGATAGTGGATGCGCCACTTGAGGGTACGTAGGAAATGCCCGATACGACCAAGGTGATCGATGGCCTCGGTTTCCCAGAGGACCTGAGGTGGCACGATGGTGCCCTTTGGCTTTCCGACATGGACACCAAGACCGTTTTTCGGGCGGACCTTCATGGGGAAGTCCGGGCAATCCTTACAGTGGATGCGATCCCGTCGGGGTTGGGCTGGCTGCCCGATGGCAGTCTCCTTGTCGTCTCGATGTCCGATCGCCGACTCCTACGGTTTGACAGTCTTGGCGTGAGTGAGGTCGCTGACCTATCGGGGTTGGCCAGTTTTCGGTGCAACGACATGACGGTCGACGATCTCGGCCGGGCATACATCGGCACGTTTGGTTTTGACTTCGAAGCGTTGCACCCCTATTCGCCAGGAGAGATTATTCTGGTGCCTCCTCGCGGTGCCCCTCGCGTTGTCGCCGACGGGCTTGCCTTTCCCAATGGATTGGCCATAACCCCAGACAGGAAAACGCTTATCGTGAGCGAGACTCTGGGTGAATGTCTCACCGCATTCGAAATTGCTGCCGACGGCACTCTTGGAAACCGGAGAGTCTGGGCTCATCTTGCGGGGATGACGCCGGACGGCATCTCCTTGGATGCAGAGGGGGCGGTTTGGGTGGCATCTCCCGTGAGCGCGGCAGTCTTTCGCGTTCACGAAGGGGGCAAGATCACTGACAAGGTGGCAGTCTCGACCCAGGCCTATACCTGCCGGCTTGGCGGCGCGGATTGTCGGACGCTCTACATCGCCACCTCCTACGCGCTTCCTTCCCTGTTCGCTTTTCGGTCTCTGCCGGTTCCGCCAAGTCAACGAAGCCACGGACCCAAAGGTAGGGTCGAAGCCATCGACGTCAAAATCCCCGGCGCTGGGTTCCCATGACCCAGTGTCCGGATTTGATGGTGAGCAGCGATCCCTGCGGCGCGTCAAGGGCAGCAGGAGGCGGCCAGCTCTGACGCATCAGTCGCGGCAGAGCCTTCTGCGGGGTCGCCGAGGTGGCACGCAGGGTAGAGGCAGGGCCGATGGGCCTGATTCGGGTGGCTTTATGCGGCCGAGATGCGCTCAGCATCAGCCTAAGGCGCTGCCGAGGGAGCGCACCGACGGTGGTGGGGACGGAGTTGTCCCTGGGGATCTGCTATGAGGTGGCGGCTCTAAGCTTCAGCGGGCTGGGAAGGCGGTTGGACTCAGGGGCCGCCGTCGCTCAGCGCCGCCTGAGGGAACAGGAGCCGAAGCTGGAAGGGAGCGCACAGCCGGGCGCGGATCTCGGCAGGCTGCAGCCATCGTCCGCTCAGGGTGCTGCGCAGCCAC
>Ga0315274_10009140_pt1 | contig 14348 bp, 16 predicted proteins | sample YL17G02_20_MG_FD_203700 | JGI IMG/M metagenome (GOLD analysis project Ga0315274, IMG submission 203700) | Sediment microbial communities from Yellowstone Lake, YNP, Wyoming, USA - YL17G02_20 | ecosystem: Environmental > Aquatic > Freshwater > Lake > Sediment | place: USA: Wyoming | collected... | reverse complement strand
TCGGACTTCGGAGTCAAGCAGGCCTACGTGGATCTGCGGTTGCCGATGGGCACCGGTATCGACCTCAAGCTGGGGACGTTCAATGAGCTCATCGGCTATGAGGTGTTCGAGAGCTACGTCAACCCGAACTACAGCCGCTCGTTCGGCTGGCAGTTGGAGCCTACCCAGCACACCGGCCTGCTCGCGAGCTACCGTTTCGGCGAGGCGGTCACGCTGGCTGGCGGCGTGGCGAACACGTGGTCGAATGGCATCAACGCGCGCAACACCCGCGGCCCGGGTGGGGCGCCCATCGAAAGCGTGAAGACCTACATGGCGTCCGTGAGTGTCGTGGCTCCGGATAGTTGGGGCGCCCTCGCCGGCTCCGGGCTTTACGCGGGGGTGGTGGACGGCTTCTCCGGCAACACCCAAGACACCACCAGCTTCTATGTGGGGGTGCAACTCAAGACCGGCCTCGAAGGTCTTTCCGTAGGCGCAGCGTTCGACTACTTGGAGGACGGCTACCGCATGGTCAACTGGTCTAACGGGACCAACCAGGTTGGTGCTTTCTCTTATCGACCGGGGACCCAATTGAAGCCGGGTGACAACTGGGCCAATGCCTTCGCGGGCTACCTGACCTTCAAGGCCACCGACCACCTCAGCTTCGCTGGCCGACTTGATTACACCTCGGGCTCGGATGGCACCTGGTACGATTCCGTCGAGGGGAAGAACAAACTGCTCTCGGCCACCGTCACGGCCGACTATGCGCTCTGGGCGAATGTCCTCGCCCGCTTCGAGTTCCGCTGGGATACCTGCCTGACGGATGACAAGCCTTACGGCGGCGACAGGCTGTTTGTTGACCCCGTTACCAGGCAGGGTGGTGGCCCCTCGAACGAGAACGCCCTCACAGTGGCGGCGAACCTAGTCTTCAAGTTCTAACCGGACTTGTCCCAACCAGAACCCCTTCCGGATTCCGGAAGGGGTTTTTCATTCCCGGGCTCGCAGCGCCGGCCGCGGACCTCCTCGCCAAGACCGGGCGTGACCCGGGCTACAGCCGGAAGTTGAACAGGACCGTGAACGTGTGGCTGAACACGTCGTCGAGGCTGATCTCGCCAATCGTCTCGCCGCCGTCCCAATCTTCGACTTCCCAAGACGGCCCGCCGGTGCCGTGGAAGCGGTACATCAGGCCCACGCTCATCCGGTCGTTGAACTCATAGCGCATCCCGCCAAAGGCCTGGTAGGCAAACACCAGATCGGCGTCCGAGCCATCCACGCACTCCGATTCTCCGCCCACGTTCACATAGTCGTCGATGCTGAAGATGCTGAGCATGCCGCCGGCGCCCACCCCCACGAACGGCACGAACTTCCCGCACTTGCGGAGCTCGTAGGTGAGATTGACCATGAACGGACACTGGGACAGCACGGCATCCACGTCCTTCATGCCGTTCAGCATGTAACCGGTCTGGAACTCCGCCGCCAGCCACGGTGTGAAGCGATAGCCTGCCGTCAGGCCGCTCGCGAAGCCGGCGTCGAATTCCACCTCGCCCCCGGTGGTGGAGAGCAATCGCTCCACATCCGTGTTGTTCACCAAGCTCATGCCGATGTCAGCCTGGCCGTACCATTTCGGATCCGCGGCGTTCACCGACGTGGTGGCCAGCGCACCGCAGAGGCAGAGCGCCGCCAGGAGGGTTGCGTAGGTTGGTCGTTTCATAGGTTCACCGGTCTGGTGTCTGCTGCGCCGCCTCACGGTCGCGCGGCTGGCTGACGCGCGCTTTCCCAAAAGAGCGGTCCCCAACACTGGCCCGAAAACCGGGAGCGGACCGATAACGGCGACGCACCGGAGCGTACGCGGCGAAGATTGCCTGGCCAGTGCATGATCGCCTCGTGAATGATCGCTCCAGAAGCTTTGGGTCGCGCTGCCTCCGCCGCGCCTCACGCTGCTCCGTCCTCAGCGTCCCCGGCGGCCGCTCTGGCCTGTGCGCGCTTCGGGACGGCACACAAGCCGCGCTTGCTGGTCGCGGCGAACTCGATCAGGACCTTCGCGGCGGCGCTCTTGATTTCCGCCCGAGCCTGGGCAACCGCTTCCTTCATCGGTTTCCCGCTTCGGAAGAGCAGATGAAAGAGCCGGCGCAGCTCCAGGCGTTGCTCGCTGGTCAGGCCGGCCCGGCGCAGGCCGATCGTATTCAATCCTGACAGCGTATTGGTGCCACTCGCCACGGTGTAAGGCGGAAGGTCCAGGCTGATGGCCGAGCCCCCTTGCATCATCGCCAGGGTCCCGATCCGCACGAACTGGTGCACGCAGCAATTCCCCGAAATCACGGCCCGGTCACCGACCTCCACGTGGCCCGCCAGCAACGCCCCGTTGGCGATGATCGTATCGTTCCCCACGATCACGTCGTGGGCCACGTGGCTGCCGGCCATGAGCAGGTTGTTCGATCCGATCACCGTCAGGCCCTCCGGTCGGGTCGAGCGGTTCACGGTCACGTTTTCCCGGAAGGTGTTGCGGTCGCCGATCCGCAGCGACGTCGGTTCTCCTTTGTACTTCAGGTCCTGGGGCGCGTTGCCGATGACGGCGCCGGCGTGGAACTGGTTATGCGCGCCGATGGTCGTGATCCCAGTGAGGTACACGTGCGGGCCAATGCGGCACCCCGGGCCGACCGTGACCCGCCCGTCGATCACGGAATAGGGTCCGACCTCGACGCTGGGGTGCACCCAGGCGTCCGGATGAATGATGGCGGTTGGGTGTCTCATGATGCTCGTTTGGCTTTCTGGCTTGTCGGGCCTAAATGTAAAAGAAACCCAGCTCCCGAAGGGAAGCATAATCCTTCGGGCGCTCGGCCGTCTTCCGGCCGAGGATGACATGGTCCAGCAGCTCAATCTTGAGCAACTGGCCGGCCCGAATCAAGTCCCGCGTCACCTTGATGTCGGCTTCCGACGGCGTGGGATCGCCGCTCGGATGGTTGTGCGCGAGCACGACCGCCGCCGCATTCGCCGCGATGGCGGGCCGGAAAACCTCGCGCGGATGCACGAGGATCGTGTCCAGAGTGCCCTGCGAAATCGGCTCCACGCGGATCAGTCGGCGGCGCGTGTTGAGCAGCAGCACGTGAAACCGCTCCACTTCGCCAAACCGCACCAGTTCGCGCAGGAGATCGGCGACCCGTTCCGCCGTGTCCAGCAACGGCGCCTCGGCCTGGATTTCGCGGGCCATGAGCTGCGCCAGCGTGAACGCCGCCTTGAGCGTGACCGCCTTGTCGCGCCCCACGCCCTTGACCTTCCGCAGGTCGGTGAGCGAGGCGCGCGCCAGCGCGTCCAGCGTCGGGAACTGCGCCAGGAGCTGCCGGGCCACGTCGAGGGCGGAGAAGCCCTTCAAGCCGGTGCGCAACAGGATGGCGATCAACTCCTCCTTGGACAGTGACTCCGCGCCGTGCGCCGCCAAGCGCTCGCGCGGCCGGTCATGCAGGGCCAGGTCCTTGATGCGGGGATTCGTGTTCATGGTTCATGGCGAGCCGCCGTGTTTGCTCCAAAACGCATCGGGACCATGAACCGCATCCACTGGGAGCGCCGGCATCCTTGCCGGCGCTCCCAGGACCGGTTCATGGCGAGGGAACCGGAGGCCGCGCCGGGCGCGTCCTCCGGTCGAACCGTTCAGCGGCGAAACCGTTTCCCTACCAAGCCCAGAGCGCCGAGGACCAGCAAGGCCCACGTGGACGGCTCGGGCACCGTGCTCACGGAGAGGTTGTCGATCGCGTACATCCCGTCGCTCCCGGTGTGATCATGGTCGCTCCAGCGAAGGGTCAACACCCCGTCGTCGCTCCAGTTGATCCCGCTGATCGCGGTGCTGAGGTTCAGTTGGTTTTCCGGCAGATTGCCATTCACCGCGCCGCCACTCGTGCTCGAGGTCAGCCGCTCGTTCAAGTCCAGGCCCGCAACCGCCACCCAGGTGGCGACGGGGTCGTTGATGTCCGCCGCGTTCAGGCTGTATTCGAACGTGATCACTTCATCGGTCGTGGCGCTGCCGCCCGTGCGCCACTGCTCCATGACCCCGCTCAGCGTGAGATCGGTGATCAACGCGCCGGTGACGTTCTGGAGTTGCGCGCCGAAGCGCGGGACGGTGGCGCTCGAAGCCAGGCTGCCCAAGGCGCGGTCTGTCTCGCCCGCGGTTCCCACATTGTAGATCCCGCCGGCGGTGGAAGTGCCCGTGCTCACGGAGAGTGTGAGCGCCGCTCCGTCGTTCGTGCGGACGGCCGACCACCCCGCGTCGTAAGTGGTTCCGGTCGGCCCCAGGCCGTCGAAGTTGTTGCTGTAGCTCCCGCTGAACGAGATTTGGGCCTGGCTGGTGAGGGTCAGCGCGGCCGCGCCGAGCGTGAGAAGAATAGAGTGCTTCATGCTGTGACTTCCTGTCCGTAGTTGTTGGTTGAGTTACTTGGGCGTCTGCCCCTCGGATCCACTCCCAGGGAACGCTTGGGGTGAACTATGGCCATCGCGGTAAAGAAATCCAGTACAAAATCGTAGCCAGTGAAATCCTCGCTTCAGCCTTCGGGCTTCGGACTTCAGGGCAACCCGGGAAGCCCCGTTTCGACCGCCCGTTCGCGCGTTCACCCGTTCGCGGTTGAAACGGCGCCGCGTCAGTGGCACGCTCGCGCCCATGAGCCACGTGAACCGGGCCCGCGAGGTGTTCGACGTCGAACTCGCCGGGCTCAAAGCCGTCCGCGCGCGCCTCGACACCGCGTTCAGCCAGGCGATCGAGTTGATCGTGTCGGCCCTGCGCGCTCGCTGCAAAATCGTCGTCGTCGGTATTGGCAAGTCGGGCAACGTCGGCCAGAAGATCGCTGCCACGCTCACCAGCACCGGCTCCACCAGCGTTGTCCTCGACCCCGTCAACGCCCTGCACGGCGACGTGGGGATTGTGAGCGACGGCGACGTGATTCTCGCGTTGAGCTACTCCGGCGAATCGGAGGAGCTGCTGGACCTGATGCCGGCCCTCAAACGCTTCTCGGTGCGCGTCATCAGCCTCACGGCTTCGCCCAAGTCTTCGCTCGCGCGGTTCAGCGACGTGGTGTTGAACGTGCGCGTGCCCCGCGAGGCCTGTCCGTTCAACCTCGCGCCCACCGCAAGCACCACCGCCATGCTCGTCATGGGCGACGCGCTGGCGATGGCGGTGCTCCAGGCGCGCGGATTCAAGCGCGCTGACTTCGCCCGTTACCATCCGTCGGGCGCCATCGGCCGGGCCCTGCTGCTCAGCGTGCAGGACCTGATGCGGACGGGTCCGCGCAACCCGGTGGCCGCCGACTCGCTCACGGTCAAGGAGGCGCTGCTCGTCATGGGCCGGGCCAAGGCGGGGAGCGTGTGCGTCGTGAACCGCACTGGCCGGCTGGTGGGCGTGTTCACTGACGGCGATCTCCGGCGCCACCTGGCCTCCGGCGACGACGTGCTCGCCCAACCGCTCCGCGCGGTGATGACGCGCCATCCGATCTGCCTGCGCGACGACGCCCTCGCCGTCGAGGCCCTGCGCGTGTTCAACGAGCGCAACATCGATGACCTGATCGTCGTGAACAGCCGCCACGAGCCGGTGGGCCTGGTGGATTCGCAGGACTTGCCGAAGTTCAAACTGATGTGAGCCGCGTCTCCCTTGAGCCGTGACGATGCAGTAGGAAAACCACAGATGGACACAGATGGACACAGATTCCGGAGCGAAAGGAACTTTCGCTGCGGCCAATCCGGGTCACCCAACAGTAATGTTCCGAGGGATCGTCCCCCATCGCGATCCCTCACGTTTTATCTGTGTCCATCTGTGGTTTCGATAGATTAGATACGGCTGAGACGTGCAAAATGCACCGACCAACCCATGACCAATGATATGCAAACCCTCAAAACCTGCCTCGCCGCGCTTTGCGTGGGAGGATTGACCCTGACCCTCACCATGGCCCAAGAAACCCCCGACTCCGTCCAGCAGGTCAAGTCGTTCAAGGCGAAGGTCACGACGACCGTCAGCGCGGATTACCTCCTGTTCCTGCCGCGCGACTACAACGCCAGGAAGTCGCAACGCTGGCCGCTGATCCTGTTCCTGCACGGCGCCGGCGAACGCGGCACCAACCTCTGGCTCGTGGCCAAGCACGGCCCGCCCAAGATCGTGCGCACCAAACCGGACTTCCCGTTCATCGTGGTCTCACCGCAATGCCCGGCCGGCCAGCGCTGGGCCAGCGACACCGTGCTCGGCCTGCTTGACGAGGTGATGAAGAAGTACCGCGTGGACAAGAGCCGCGTTTATCTCACGGGCCTGAGCATGGGCGGGTTCGGCACGTGGAACCTGGGGGTGGCCTATCCGGAGAAATTCGCGGCCATCGCGCCGATCTGCGGCGGCGGAGATCCCGTGGCCGTGCATCTGGCCGACCCGAAGAAGCTGGGGGCGCTCAAATCGTTGCCGGTCTGGGCGTTTCACGGGGCTAAGGATCCCGTGGTCAAGCTCGAGGAATCCCAGCGCATGGTGAACGCGCTGCGGCAGATCGGGGGCAAAGAAGTCGAGCTGACCGTCTATCCGGAAGCCCAGCACGATTCCTGGACCGAGACCTACGACAATCCCAAGCTCTACGACTGGTTCCTCCAACACCAGCGAAAGTGAAGGGCCAGGCGGTTGCCGACCCGCCAGATTCAGCTTTCGAGTTTCCCCGTTGCTGGCTGAGGCCCGTCACCACGCCCACCAAGTAGCACAACGGTGGAGCTCTCGGATCGCCGCCCTCGCGAAAGATCGACCCGTCCATAACACGAGCCGGGCAGCGGTTCGTATGGAGCGATTGGGTTGTTCGTTGGACGCGTGTGCATCCCCAGGGTCATAGGAGTGCACCCGTCCGTCCAGAGCGGATGTTCGCTCGAATGAAACAGGTCGATCCAGGTGACACGGGCCAACGATATTCGAAAGGACCTCCCTGGTTCGTACAGACTCCTGTCCAGTGGAGGAGGTCCGTGCTTTCCTCCAGAACATAGAGGGCGGCGGGCACACCAGCCACACGGACGACTCGTTCATCCGCGGTGGTTCCGGCGGTGATGGTGAGCGTGGGCCCGCTATCCTCTGGGACTTCGAAACGAGCCAGACAACCGCAAGTTGGCTGGTCTCCCCACTGCCCGAACTCCCAGCTGAGACACAGGGAATACCAGCCTGGTTCCAGGGCGCCCAGGACAACTGCATTCGTCTCTACGTGCCAGCAGTCGATGCACAGGATCATCCCCGGTTCGATCCGATAGACGACAGTCAGGTTCGTCCCTGACCGGCTCACAGACTCAACCTCGATGTGGGCGCCGGCGTCGAAAGTCCCGGTAAGCGTCAGGTAGGTTATTCCTCCCGTCGTCTGGATGGACTGAGCGACACACACACTCGTTGACAGGGCCGCGCAGAGGCTCGCGAGCGGTACTACCTGCAGCATGCTCCAAGGACTTCTCATGGTTCGCTCTCCTGGATCCGGGTCAATGCACGCATCCGACTGGTGATTCTACGACAGCCTGTGCACGACGTCGTGCACAGATGACTTGTCCAAGACCCGGATTGAGCATGTTCCTGATAGCACACCTACGGATCCCGGACAAGGATCATCTTTGAGTCAAGAAACCTCGATTCTGCTACTCCGGAACCCGATTCCGAATCGTCAGTCGTTTGTCTGAAAGAACGGCGAGCCTTGACCCAAAGACAGTCGCGTCCTGACGGGAGGGTGGCAGGTTCGTGCATCTTCCGTACTGGCAGCTCAATCCGCGAACGGGGGGAAACTCGGGGAAGCAGCCGCGCGCATGTGCTAGGCGACAGCAAGGTTCCCTCAGATCCGTTCTGCTTTGGTGTGTTTCGTGTGTTTCGTGGTTGCCGCGGCTCCTCTCAGTTTTCTGCGTTTTCGCCGGCTTTCGCCGGCACCGGCTGGAGATGGGTCAGCGCGTAAAGGAGCACGTAGACCAGAAATACAAACACGGCGAACAGCGCCGCCAGCAATGCCGGCTGGAGGTCGCTGGGAAGGCTGAGCACCCGATGACCGACGTCGCGCAGCAACTCCAGCGGATTGAGCAGCACGTCCCAACTGTTCCACCGGAGGAACCGGCCGAGGTAGATGCCCACACCGCTCAAGGCCGCGGTGGAGGCGACGAACAGCCAACCCGCCGTCCATCCGAGCCGACGCGCCACGAGGGATTGCATCAGGTAGAGCGACAGAAAGCCCAGCGCCAGTCCCGTCAGCACAAAGAGCAGGATCAACACAAGGTCCATCCAAAACACCGGTGGACGCCGCCACGCCAAATGCACGAGGTCGGTGAACAGGTAAGGTGCGTTGGGAAAGAAGAAGAGCCATGCCCCGCTGAACGCGAGCACCCGGCCGCGCTTGGGGGTCGGCATTGCGGCTGCGCGATCTGCCGCCAGCGCAAACGCGAGCGGCACCCAGGCGAGGAAGAGATTCCACACGAGAATGAGATGGCTCCAGTTGCCGGTCCAGACAACGCGTGCGCCAAACACGGCGAGGCAGACGGCCGACGCGCCGGCCATGGCGAGGAGGGGAATGAGCAGTCTCGGAGTCGCGGTCGTTGGGCTCGTCTTCATATCGGTGATTCGGAACGGGCCTCCAGCGGGATGGCCGTCAGCCCGCTCACCACCAATCCCAGCATGAACACCCCGAGCAGCACCCGGATGCGTCGGAGCATCTGAGCGGCCTCGTTCATCTCTCAGCTTGACTCGCCTGCTTGATGCACTCGCCCCAATGGCCGAGGAAGAATCTCTTCTCCGTCGGCAGCAACGTGTCCGCCGTGCCGATGAGCGGCCGGAGCGCGGTGGTCATTTGCACCATGACGAGCAGAAAGATCACCATCCAGACCTTGAGCCCGCCGGAGCGGTCCTCGCGCAGGACGAAGCCCGCGTTCAGGAAGCGCAGGCCAAAGTAGGTGGCAATCAGCCAGAAGACCAGATGCAGCGCGCCCATCAGGATCAGCGATTCCGTCGATTGCGAGAACAGCCACGCGACCGGCGCGAACCCGATCAGCAGGATCGTCATCAGGAGCAGCAGGCCGGCGACGAGCCCCACGACCTCCGAGAGCCGCGCGGTCGAGCCGCTCAAGCAGGCGAAGATGTATAGGCTCGGCAGACAGATCGCCGCGGAAATGAGGAGGCCGATGGCGACCTTCACCGGCGCGGCCCAGAGCTGCGTGCCGCCCGAGAACGAACCGATCACGATCCCATAGACCAAGCTGCACACGATGGCCGCGCCCAGCATGGCCAGCGTCACCCGCCCCGCCCCAGGCTGCTGGAGTTGGTAGAGCACGCGGCGGGGTTGACGCAGGATGGCTTCGACGGCGGCGATTGCGGAGGGGATCGGGGCTTGTTCGTCCGGGTGCGCGCCCAACGGGGGTTGACCGGGCGGCGGGATCGTGGGCGGAACGGGTGATGGCGTGGGAGTCGTGGGGTTCATAGTTCGCGCATGGTTGAGTTCAGTCGATCAAGCAGAGCACGCGCAGCAACGCGTGAAACACGGTTTCATAGAAGCTGCCCTGGAAAGCAGTCGGGCGAAAGAACTCGACCGGCAAGGTCGGCGAACCGATGAACGGGCGCAGAATCCAGCAGAGCTGGCTGCCGAGGAACAGATTGCCCGCCAGCCAGGCAAACAGGACCTTCTGCGCCACCTTCCGGTCGCCCGCGAGACCTTCGAGCAGTTGCCGCAGGCGCACATTCGCCGCCACGCCCGCAAATGCTATCGCCGTCACCTGGACAAGCTGGACGAAGTTGTAAGTCGTCCACGGCACGGAGCGCGCGGCCGACAGCGGCGGAGTATTCCAAATGATGAAGGCGACCAGCGGCGCGAACGCGCCGAGAATCACGGACGCGAGAGCGAAGCTCATCAGCACGAGCATCAGCGACTGCCGGAACCGCACGTTCAGGCCGAGCAACGGCGCGAGCATGCCGTTGAGCAGCGCATTGCCCAGCGCGGTGGCGAGCAGCAGGAGCGGAAACTTGATCACATTGAAGCCCGCCTGGAGTGGCGACCGCCATGCGCCCATCGCTGCGCCGTACGCGCCGGCCCCGATCCCGATCAGGAGGACGCACAGGCCGATACGCCGCGCGTCCCAATCCGCGGTCCACCGCTTCGCGTTGTCCCCGCCCCCGCGCAGGAGGTCAGGAACATCGGCGAGGGTTGCGTGTGGAGCCAGGGCGCTCATGCGGGTGTCAGGGATTTGGAGCGGCAACCCCTCGAATCTGTTCAAAATCCTCGCGCCGTCGCTGAACGACTTGACTGACCAGGTCTGCGACCGGCACGGCCATCAGGACCCACGCCAGGAGAAAGAGCGCCCACGCGAAGCGCGCGGGGAGCACGTTGCGGATCGCTGCTTCGCCGTCGGGCAATGCGCGGGCCGCGTCCGCCATGAACACGCCCAAAGCGAGGAGGGCGCCCGCCCCGCCGGCCCGCACAGTCAGCCGCCGCGGCCAAAGCGGCTGCTCCGGTCGGTCGCCCAGGCCGAGCAGCACTCCGCCCACCAGCAACAGCAGCGCGATGAGCGCCGGCGCGAGCACCGGTCCCCACCAAGGTAGCGGGATCAGGAAGAGAATGTCCCAGTCGAGCAACGAGTGCGGCCAGCCGGTGAGAATCTTGACGAAGGCGTAGTAGGCGAGGTCCCACACCCCGAACGCCACGCAGGCGTAACCGAAGCGGCTCCGGCCGGTCCGGCCCGCCAGCGCGCCCACAGCGGCGAGCATGAGGAGCGTCGCGACCTCCCGCACGAGTTCCGCCTCACCCCATCGGCCCACGTCGGGCAGCGGATTGGGCTGATGCGGTTCCAGCCGGTCCACCACCGTGCGCAGATAGAACACGGCGGCCGCTTCCACCCAGGCCATGGCGATGGCAAACACGCCGACCCAAGCGCAGCGATTCGCCTCAGACATGGGCCACCTCCGCCGCTGCCAACTCGTGCAGCCGTCGTTCCACCTCGTCGATGACCGCGTCCGGCGTCGAAGTGCCGGCCGTCAGCCCCACCGTGTGGGCCTCCACCAACCACTCGGCCTGGAGGTCCGCCGCTGTCTGGACGTGATGCACCCGCGCGCAGTAGCGCCGGCAGGTCTCGACCAGTTCGCGCGTGTTATTGCTGTGGGCGCCCCCGATCACGACCACCACGTCACAATGCTGAGCCAGCTCCACCGCCGCGTGCCGGCGCTGCTTCGTGGGTTGGCAAACGGTGTCGATGAATCGCACGTCGGACTGGGGGAATTTCTGGCGGATCAGGCCCGCCAGTTGTCTCACCCGCTCAATCGGCTGGGTCGTCTGCGCCACGACGCCGAACCGCGGCCGTTCCGCCAGCGCCGCCACGTCGTCTTCGCTGAGGACGACATCGAACTCCGCGATGTCCTCCGTCAGACCGCGCACCTCGACATGGTCGCGTTTGCCGATGACGACCGGGTGATAGCCCTCCCGCGCCAGGCGCGCCACTGCGCGGTGCGCCAGATGGACCAGCGGGCACGTGGCTTCCATCACCGTCAAGCCACGGCTGCGTGCCTGGCCGATCCGCCGTTGCGAAGCGCCGTGCGCCGAGATCATCACCGTGCCGGCGCGGACTTGGGCCGGATCGTTCTCGATTTCGATGCCGCGCCGCCGCAACGCGTCCAGCACGGTGTCGTTGTGGACCAGGTCGCCGAGGATCGTCAGCGGCCCGCGTTCGGCCTGTTCGAGGGCAAGCTCGATGGCGTCCCGGACGCCAAAGCACATGCCGAGATGTTCGGCTCGAAGGATTCTCATAATCTGCTTTGCACTGCAAAGTATAAGACCATCTTCGTTCTCCTCTGTTCAAACGGTCGGTTACTTCTCCCCTTTGGACTGCTGGACGATCTGCTCCAGCAGGTCGATGTAGGTGGCGAACGCCTTCCGGCCTTGCGCCGTCAACGCGAAGGTCGTCAGCGGTCGCCCGCTCTGAAAACTCTTGGTCACAGCCACGTAGCCGCTTTCCTGCAACGTCCGGAGATGGGCGGTGATGTTGCCGTCAGTCATGCTCAACGTGTCCCGCAGCTCGGTGAACGCGAGCTGGGGCGACGCCGCCAGGAGCGACATGATCGCCAGGCGTCCCTTCTCGTGAATGACGCGATCGAGCTGGAGGAACGGTTCCGGGTTCACGCCGCATTCTTCCCCTTCTCGGTGAGATACAGATAGGCCCCGTAAGCCAGGTGCAGGCCGCCGAACGTGGCGCCCATCAGCCAGTGCGCGTTCGAGAGTGCCGGCAGACCGCCCCCGTCCGCGCGCAACCCCACAATCAGGGCGCAGGCGCAGCCCGACACAATGAAGCCCCAGCCGAAGAGCTTGATGCCTCGCGCCATGAAGAACCCGGCGGCGTGCAGCGCGCACCCGTAAAGCACCATCCAGATCGGCGGCAGCCACCAAACCCGCGCCGGTGGCGCTCCCTCCGGCAACACCACGAGCAACGCAGCAACCAGTCCGGCCACCAACGGCGGCAGGAGCACTTGCGTGACGCGTCGCGTCGGCGGCGACCAGAACGGTTCCCGGTCCTTCAACGCTTGGCTGCGCACCGCCCAAAACGCGCCGCAGACCGCCACCAAGCTGACGGCGATCCAGAAGAGTCCGAACCCGCGCGGCGATTCAATCCGGGCCAGCCAACCGACGAGCGCGGCGGCCGTGCCGATGCCACCCGTCACCAGCGTGGTGGGGGCGAGCGCGCGGCGATAGACGGCCGCGCGTTCCATGAGGGTTCGGATGACTTGGAGGTGTTCGCTGGCCCAGCCCGATTCCATACTTGGACTTTGTATCACAAAGCCTCGGCGCGTCAAGCGCGTTTTTGATGAAGGTTGGCGGTAAACCGCCTCCTGACCTCGCGACCGCCACCAGCCGCCAATTAAGTGCTCACGGTTGAAGATTGCCTTCCGGATCGAACCGAATCTCCGCGGGCGAGCCCACGATCTCCAGGTCGGCGCGCCGACGGACTTCCTCGGTGTAGGCTTGGGACAACTCCAGCTCGCTCAGCGACAGCGTGTCGGCGATGCGGACGACCTTCGCTTGGCGCGGATCGGTCAGCGGCAGGGTCGCCAGGGCTTGCGCCAGACACTCGCGGTCGGTTTCGAAATGGATCGGGATTTTCGAGCCTTGGAGGGACATTGCCGTCAGCGCGTTGGTGTAAGTGGCCTTCCGGTCGAACGCCCGCACGAGTCGGGTTGTGGTGAAGTCCGCCATGCCGATGCCGGTGGCGTTGCCATGCGAACCGGGCGTGAGGTCGCGAACGAACAGACGGCGGATCAAGGGCCGCACGCGAGCCTCGCTCTCGAGAAGCGAGTAACCGTGAATCTGCCGGCCAATGACGTTCGGGTCCATGCCGGTGCCGCTGATATCCTTGCCCAAACGATCGACAATGAGCAGGTCGATGTCGTCCACGGGCAGCTTCGGCATCAGCCGCGCGGCCTCGGCGGCGAGCTCGGGTTCGCGCGCCTCCATTTCCTTCGACGGGACAAACACCAGCCGGGCGGTTTCGTGGCGCTGGTTCTCGATGATCGCCAGCCCGCCGAGGAGGGGAGCCTTGCTCAGAACGAGGCGGGCCAGCGTGCGCAGGGCGCGTTCGTAGCCGACCCGGTGAGCGGCGCGGTGAAAGGCAATGGCGCCGGCGTGTTTGCCGAGGCCCACCACCGCCATTTTGACCAAGCCGCTGCCGATGGCGCCGCCGAAGTCCGTGTGCGGCTTGACGCGATTGATCAGCAGGATCCCGTCGGCGCGCAACGCCTCGGCGCTGCAAAACAGGTCCACGCCGTCCTCGGTGCGGCCGAGGCACTCGACGTCCATCGCGGCACGGATCGGCACGCCGAGCGCCAGCTCCGTAACCCCGTAGTCGGCGAGGAGCCGGCATTGCCCCTCCGGCGTCGCACCGCCGTGGCTGCCCATCGCGGGGACGATGAAAGGTTCGGCGCCCGCCGCTTTGAGGGTCGCCAGGGCCTCAGCCACGATGGCTGCAAGGTTGGCAATGCCGCGGCTGCCGACGGCCAGGGCGATGCGCGCGCCGGGCCTGAGTGCGGCGGACACGACCGCGAGCTGATCGCGGACGACGCACGGGAGATCCAGCGGGGGCGTCGCGGCGAGCTTCTGTCGCACGCGGAACATGCGCGGAAATGGGCTGGGATCAGGCATGATCAGGTGGCGAGCAACCGGAGGGCTGCGCTTCGTCGCTGCCGCAACATCAGGGCGCCGACGAAGCAGCGCCCTTCACATTTGTGGCAACCCGAACTGATTCCCCTCACCCGCCCTGCGGGCACCCTCTCCCCATCGGCTTACCATTGCGCACATTGTTTTACTCGTTTCTGGCCGTGACACAGTCGCCACATCGCCGTGAGGTCGTTGAGCCGATGCAGGCCGCGCCAGAGCGTAATCGGTCCAGGC
>Ga0315274_10009139_pt1 | contig 14348 bp, 16 predicted proteins | sample YL17G02_20_MG_FD_203700 | JGI IMG/M metagenome (GOLD analysis project Ga0315274, IMG submission 203700) | Sediment microbial communities from Yellowstone Lake, YNP, Wyoming, USA - YL17G02_20 | ecosystem: Environmental > Aquatic > Freshwater > Lake > Sediment | place: USA: Wyoming | collected... | reverse complement strand
CGTTCCTGCGTCACATGCCAGCTATTTTTGCACTTCGAGGCGGTCGCGTTTCGCTGGACATTCTCCCCGGGATTATGGCTGAATGGCATCGGCCGACCGGGCGCGCTTGCGAGTGGCTGCGGACCGTTACTATGGAAAGGATGCATGCATGAGAACACGATGCGTGGCGCTTTTCCTCGTTCTTGCCGGGGGAGCCCTTGTGGGGTGCGGCGCTCAGAAGAGGTTCCCCGATCTGCGGGGTCCCTATCTGGGGCAGGCGCCGCCCGGAGCTGAGCCCGCGCTCTTTGCGCCGGGCATCGTGTCGACCGGTCTTTACGAGCGGGATCTCGCGGTCTCGAGAGACGGAACGGAGATCTTCTATGGCCTCATCTTCGGCCAGCACGTCACGATAATGCATACGCGCGTCTCGAATGGGGTATGGACCGAGCCGGAGGTTGCGCCGTTTGCGCGCGACCTCGCGTTCTACTGTTTCGAGCCTTCGATGGCGCCCGACGGCACGCGGCTCTGTTTTCTCAGCACGCGGCCGCCCGCCGGAGAGGAGTCGAAGCCCGGATGGACGCATCAGAATATCTGGGCGGTCGACCGCATGGACGATGGCGCGTGGGGCGAGCCATACATGGTGGGCCCGCCCGTCAGCACGGACGACGAGGAGTACTTCCCCTCGGTCACACGGGACGGAACGATCTATTTCACGCGCATGAAGACCGGCGAGCGGGAAAACAACATATACCGTTCGCGCCTCGTTGACGGAAAATATCAGGAGGCGGAGCCTCTCCCGGCGGCGGTGAATGGAACGGGGGACGTGTACAACGCCTGTATCGCGGCCGACGAGAGCTTCCTCATCGCGTGCGTGACCGGGCGGGACGACAGCATCACGAAAGGGCTTCCGAACTACTATGTTTTCTTTCGCAGCCCGGACGACACGTGGAGCGAAGGGGTCAATCTCGGCGAGAAGATCAATTTCCCGGGCGCCCAGGCGCTTTCGCCGTCCCTAAGCCCCGACGGACGGTATTTCTTCTTTGCTTCGACGAAGGCCGCGGAGCTCGACGCGGGCGCACCGAGCGCCTTGACATTGCACGGAATCCGCGATTTCCACGCCAAGCCGCAGAACGGCCTCGCCGATATCTACTGGGTCGATGCGTCGTTCATACAGGGCTTGAGGAGGTAGGGGCCCACGATGTCCGAGCAGGAATCCTGATGCCCCCGCGCCACGTCTGCATCGTAACGCTTTGATTATATTAACATTACGAAACGCAGCATTTCTATTGCGATACTGTGCAACATACGGTAATATTAAATCGTACAGTATGTGGACCGGTAGAAGGCACTCCCGGCTCCAGGAAGGTCAAGAGGCATGGATCCCGAACTGAGCTTTCTCGAAACCGAGATGAACCGAGGGTTCCTGCAGGTCCTTGTCCTTGTCCTTCTCGAACGGAAAGGCTACGGCTACGGGATGATCAAGCACCTCGAGAAAATAGGGTATGCGGTGGAGGAGAATACGCTCTATCCGCTCCTCAGGCGCCTCGAGAAGAACGGCTGGATCAAGAGCGAATGGGACGTGAGCGGTGACCGGCCGAAGAAGTTCTACGCAGTAACCGACCGCGGGAGGACCGTGCGCGAGCAGGCGCTGGCGATGTGGGCGGAGCAGGCCGAAATCCTCAATACGATGAAGGAGGCAGATCGCGATGCATGAGAGTCTCGAGAAGTATCTCAAGGAAATCAGCCACTACCTTGCGGTCAAGCAGGGCTCGGACGAGATCCTCGCGGAGATCAAAAGCCACATTCTCGAAAAGGCGGAGCGTGAATCCGGCGCCGTCACGGAAGAGTCGCTCAATAAAATAATCGGGTCCTACGGGCGCCCGCGGGATGTCGCGGCGAAATACATGGAGGGGCAAGAGATAATTTCCCCGACGTTCAAGAAACACCTGTTCCGTTATACGGCGCTCCTCTATGCAGTTCATTTCATCCTCACCATCGTCGCGGTCTATTTCCGAACGAGCATCATTGCAATGCCGCTCTTCATAATTCCCAAAATGCCCGTATTGGTGGCCCTCAACTACCTTCTCATGGCGCTCATCTATGATTTCGGTCTCGTCGCGCTCGTCCTCTATCTCGTGACGCAGAAGAAATGGGATGTGCGGCTTCCGTGGCCCGGGATCTCGGCGGGGCGCCGCGGCGAATCGGGGCTCGCTCGTCCGAAAATCGCGCTCCTTGGCGTTCGCATCGCCTTCTTTTTCCTGCTTCTCTTCCTCCTCGTGAAGTACCACACGATATTCTTCTACAATGTCAATTTTCACGCCCCGGAATCAATGCTCAATCCGGCCTCGTCCGTGTTCTTCTCGATCATGCTCATCGCCGCGTATGCATGCCATACGATCGCATACTGGGTCCGGTTCCTTTTCAATTCGGCGTGGGTACGGCTCGTCGAGAACACGGTCATTCTCCTCATTCTTTGGGTTATCTGGAACAGCCCGATCAGGCCCGAATACAAATCGGTTCCCGGCGTCGACCTGAGGCTTATCGGAGGCCTGTTCGTGGTCTTCTTCATCATCCTCGCCGTGATGGGTATTCTCAGGAGCCTCGTGCGGGTCGCGAGAGAAATGTCCCTTCCGTGATTGTCATCATGCGCGTTTTCGATTAGATTTGCTTTGAACGCTCGGCTGAAGGAGACCGGCCATGCCCCTTTCCTTTTTCACGAAAATCAGCCTTCTGTACCTTGTCCGGTCGATTGCGCGGATGGTCTCCTTCGTGCTTCTCATTCTCATCGTGATGTTGATCGTCGGAGCGGGGCTGCCGGATGTCCGGGCGTTTTCACGGGGAGAGATCGTTTCCTCGCTCATGTTGGTCGTCATGATCTCGGGGCTCATCATCGGGTGGTGGCGCGAGCTCGCCGGGGCGATACTGATACTGGGCGGGTTCTCCGCCTTCATGGCGTCGGAATACTCCGTATCGGGCGACGTGGGCATGAGCCGGATATTTATGCTGTTCCCGCTCTCGGGAGCGCTCTTTCTCGTCTACTGGTTGCTCACGAGGAAACGGTAGTGGAGGATATCGCCCGCGGCGTCCGTTCGTTCACCATCGGCACGGCGATAAGCCGGGTTCTGGGGCTCGTCCGGGAACAGGTCTTCGCCGCGCTTTTCGGCGCGAGCCGTTCAACGGACGCCTTTAACGCCGCCTTTCGCATCCCGAACCTCCTGAGAGACCTCTTTGCCGAAACGGCCCTTTCCCAGGCTTTCGTGCCCGTTCTCACCGACGAGAAGAGAAAGGGGAAAGAGGCCGAAAATCTTCTCGCCTCGAATATTTTCAACACACTCCTCGTCGTTACCGGGGCCGTGGCCGTCGTCGGGATCATGTTCTCGCCGCAGCTGGCCAACATAATCGCCGTCGGTTTCAGCAAATATCCCGACAAGCTGGCGCTGACGGGCAAGCTCACGGCCATCATGTTCCCCTTTCTCCTCTTCGTCGCTCTCGCGGCCTGGGCGATGAGCTATCTCAACACGGAAGGCTCCTTCTTTGCGCCGTCCCTGGCGCCGGCCTTTTTCAACGTCTTCTCGATCGTCGTGCCGCTCGGCATGTTCGGATACTACACGAGCCGCGGCGGCGACCCGATCTACGGGGCGGCCATCGGCGTCACGGCGGGGGGCCTGATACAGTTCGCGGTGCAGCTCCCGCGGCTGTCTCAAAAAGGATTCCGCTACAAGCTTTACCTGAACTTCCGCGATCCGGAGTTCCGCCGGGTGATGGCGCTCTTCGTTCCCGTGGCGATCGGGCTCGCCGGCTCGAGAATCAATTTCGCCGTCAACACGGTCCTCGTGTCGTACCTCAGGGACGGGAGCATGACCTGGCTCAACTACGCCTTCCGGATCATGCACTTGCCCCTCGGGCTGTTCGGAGTCGCCGTCGGGACCGTTACGCTGCCGACCCTCTCCCGCCTGGTTAATGAAAACAACCTTCCCGCGATCCGCGAAACCATGTCCGATTCCCTGAAGATGGTGTTTTTTCTCACAATCCCGACGGCCGTTGTGATTGCCTTCCTCTCCAACCCGGTCACGAGCGTCATTTACCAGCATGGGAGATTCACCGCTCTCGATACGGCGGCCGTCGCCCAGGCGCTCGTTCTCTACATCGTCGGGATCCCCTTTATCTCGGCTCTCCGGAACGTCGCGGCCGTTTTTTACGCGTACAAAGACGCCAGAACGCCGATGTACGCGAGCTTCGCCTCCATCGGGATAAACGTCATCCTCAACGTCACCTTGATGCGGGTCATGGGCTTTCTGGCCTTTCCGCTCTCCATGACCGTCGCCGCGATCGCGAACATCGCCATCCTGTTTCTGCTCGTCCCGCGGAGAATCGGACACGTGGATTTCGGACCCATGGCAAAATATTTCCTGACTCTGGCCGCAGCGGCGGTCGCCGGAGGCCTTGCGGGCTGGCTCATCGACCGTTTCCTGTTCCAGCCGCTGGGGTCCGCTTTCTGGATCAGGCTCGCGAGCGTCGTCGTGAGCGGCGGAGCCGGTCTCTCGCTTTTCTATTCTCTCTGCTTGCTTCTGCGGGTCACCGAGGCGAGAGATTATTTGAAGAGATTCATCAGCAGATAAGAGAGGCGCGTCGACCGTCGCGAAAGAGGGGGATCGCACGATTCGGGCGAAACGGGAACAGAGCGCGCGATGGGGCGAGATCCTCGCGGAGCTCGCATCACGAGCCAATCCCGAAAACGTCGCCGGCATGGCGCGCTACGGGATCAATCCGAAGAACACGCTCGGCGTTTCGGCACCGGTTCTCCGCGCGATGGCGAAAAGGATCGGCAGGGACCACGCGCTCGCCCTCGAGCTCTGGGAGTCGGGAATTCGCGAGGCGCGCATCCTCGCGGGGCTCATCGACGATCCCGCGCTCGTAACGGAGAGCCAGCTCGAACGATGGGCGAAGGATTTCGATTCGTGGGACGTGTGCGACGGGGTCTGCAGCAATCTCTTCGACAAAACGCCCTTCGCGTATGAAAAAGCGGCCGCATGGAGCGAGCGTGAAGAGGAATTCGTGAAACGGGCCGGTTTCGTCCTCATGGCGGCGCTCGCCGTTCACGACAAGAAGGCGCCCGATGGCCGGTTCAGGGGATTTCTGCCGCTCATCGAACGGGAGGCCGCCGACGAGCGCAACTTCGTGAAGAAGGCCGTGAACTGGGCGCTCCGTCAGATCGGCAAGCGGAACAGGCCGCTCAACGCGGCCGCCATCGCGTCCGCGAAACGGATTCGGAATATGGATTCGAAGGCGGCTCGCTGGATCGCCGCCGACGCGCTGCGCGAGCTCGAGAGCGACGCGGTGCAGGGAAGGTTGGCGCGGCGGTGAGCCTTTCCCGCAAACGCATCGCGGATTTTCAAGGAACGATCTATGCGCACTATCGCGCGCACGGCAGGCGCGACCTGCCCTGGCGCGCGACGAGGGATCCGTACCGCATCCTCGTCTCGGAGCTCATGCTCCAGCAGACGCAGGTCGCGCGGGTTTCCGAGAAATTCGGGCCCTTCGTCGAGCGGTTCCCCGATTTCGTCTCGCTCGCCCGCTCGCCGCTCCGGGACGTCCTCAAGGCGTGGAGCGGGCTCGGATACAACCGCAGGGCGCTCCAGCTCCGGGAAACGGCCCGCGTCGTCGTTTCGCGGTTCGATGGGACTCTGCCCCGGCGCCTCGACGATCTCCGCGCCCTTCCGGGCATCGGCCGGGCGACCGCGGCCGAAATAATGAACTTCGCGTTCAACGAACCGAGCGCATTCATCGAAACGAACGTCCGCACAGTCTTCATTCATCATTTCTTTTCCGGCAGAAAAAAGATCGCTGATACGGAGATTCTCCCGCTCGTGGAGCAGACGATCGACGCCCGGAGCCCGCGCCGGTGGTTCTATGCCTTGATGGATTACGGCGTCGCGCTCAAGAAGAGCCACCCGAATCCTTCCCGGAGGAGCGCGCATCACGTGCGACAGGGGAGGTTCGAAGGGTCGAATCGGCAGGCGCGTGGGCTCGTCGTGCGGGCGCTCGCGGAGCGCTCGATGAGCGAGGGGGAGCTCGCGCGGCGGACGGGCGTGAGCCTTGCGCGGATCCGGGCCGTCGTTTTGGGGCTCGCGCGCGACGGGCTCGTCACGCGTCGGGGCACGAAGATCGGCATCGCATAAGGAGGCGGAGAGAGAGAAACGGTCAGCCCTTCTTGCGCCGGAGGAGCCTCGTTACGGAAAATGCCGCGAGCGCCAGAACGATGCCCCAGGCGATCGTCATGAACACGTACCCCTGTGTCGTCATATGTTCTCCTCTGAAGAGCGTTGCCTCGAAAAGCTCCCCCGTCTCGATGCGATAACCACAAGGATCGTGAATCCCGCGATAATCGCGAGCATGAGCGCGCGTGCGCCCCAGACGTACGGGCGGTTTTCGGGGGGGACCGCCTCCATCTTCAGGACCTTCATCATATCGGACTTCGCCCACGTGCCGAGGATCGCGATGAGGAAGAGCGGGGTGACATACTTCATGACGAACCTGAAGAAGCGGGGAACCTTGATCTCGGCGCCCCTCGTTATCTCCTCCCAGGCATTGTCCTTTCCGAACACCCAGAAAAATACGACGATCTCGATGAACGCCAGGAGCACCACGCCGAATGTTCCCGCCCAGAAATCGAGCTCATCCATGAACCCGTGCGCGAGATAGAAGATGACGAGGTTCGCGGCGGCGAAGGTGAAGATCGATATCACGTTCACCGCTTTTTTCCTCGTCCAGCCGAGCTCGTCGACGAAGAACGTGACCGCGGGCAGCGTGAGCGCGACGGAAGAGGTGACGCCGGCGATGAAGAGGAGGAAGAACCACATGAAGCCGAAGATGTTTCCCAGCGGAAGGTGCTGGAAAACGATCGGCATGGATTGAAAGGCGAGGTTGAAGGAGCCTCCCCGAGCGATCGCCTGGGTCGCCGCCACGCCGAAGAACGCGCACGCGATCGGGATCGCGATCGTCCCGCCGCAGATCACCTCGCAGAACTCATTCGTGCTCACCGTGGCGACTCCCGCGAGCGCGACGTCGTCGTTCTTTCCGAGGTAGCTCGAATAGGCCTGGATGGCGCCGAACCCGACGCTCAGGGTGAAGAATATCTGCCCCGCCGCCGCGAGCCAGACCTTCGGATTCGCAAGAGCTCCGAGATCGGGGTTCCAGATGAACCCGAGCCCGTTCATGACGCTCTGGTCGGGGCGCGAGGGATCGGGCGTCCCGAGCGTGAGGACGCGCACCACGAGTGCGATCGCCATGATGATGAGGAGCGGCATTCCGATGTTTGCGAGGCGTTCGATGCCGCCCCTGATGCCGCGCCGGAGCACGTAGTAGTTGATCGCCGCGGTGGCGACGAAGAAGAGATACGCCCAGTAGATGCCGTGGAAATAGTCGTTGCGGGCGAGCCCCTGGTAGCCCCGCAAGAATCCCCCCATCGCCTCCTGGGTGAGAGCGCCGTTGTATTTTCCGGTCAGGGAGAAAAAGGAAAACCCGAGCGTCCATGATTCCACGCACAGGTAGTAGATGAAGACGGTGATCGGAAGCAGGAGGCCGAGGACGCCGAAATATTTCGCCGCGGGGTGGCGCCAGAGGAGCGAGAATATCCCCGGCATCGTGCCGTGCCCCTGGTGCCCGCCGAACCGTCCCATCGCGAGCTCCGTCCACATGAGCGGAATGCCGACGAGGATGAGCGCGATGAAGTATGGGATCATGAAGGCGCCCCCGCCGTTCCCCGCTGCCTGCACGGGGAATCGCAGGAAGTTGCCGAGACCCACGGCGTTTCCGGCGAGCGCGAGGATCAGTCCGATCTTTGTCGCCCAGCGTTCTCGTTCCATCCATCCCTCCCTGTGGATGCGTGCCCTTCCCGTCGCCGCGCGCCGCGGCGCCGCTCATCGTTTCTTCAGCCTCGCTTCGATCTTCTTTACCTTGTCCGACATCGCCTGGAAATGGCTCCCCTCCCAGTAGACCTTCCGGCAGTCGGGGCAGCGGTGGAAACGATGAAAGTCCCGCGCGACGCGCGCGGGCACGAGCCCTTTCACGGCTTCCTCCGGCTCCTCGACGAGGAGCGTGTTGCATTCGAGGCACCGGGTGAACGGTTCGAAGCGCGGAGCGTCGCCGGTCGCGGCGAAGAGCTCGACGATCTGATCTTCGACGTCGCCGGAGCGGAGTACCACGGGTTCCGGACCGGGGCGGTCCGGCATGTTTCGCGCGCGGGTGACGGCCGTTCGTCCCTCTTTCATCGCGTTGATGAGGAAGCGGCCGGTCTCTCCCTCGGGGCTGAGCTTCGCGTCGTACCCGAGCATCCGCATCGTGATACAGAGCTTGCCGAGCATGCGGTCGAAGAGAAACGAGCGGTTTTTCTGCCGCATGGCGATACTCCTTTTTCGCTTGACAGCATATCAGATAACGATGAATATGGGAAGGCTTGAAAGTGCGCGAACAGTCGGTACGGTTGGGATTTACGTGGAGATGGAGGTGAGAGAGCCGGTTCGCAGGGGAGGAACCGCGGGGGTATATGTCGGAACATTTTACTGGCTGCTTGAAGTGTAACAAGGGAATTCTTCTCCCTCTTTCGGATTACGGGAGAGACGGCGCGCCCATCCGCTACAAGGCATGGGTATGCAACAATCCGGAATGCGGATTCAACATTCGAATCGACAACGGAGAGATCAGCATCGGGAAGGAGCTTTCGTTCTCGAGCAAATAGGGATTCGAAATAGCTTCGGGATGGGGGGCCATCGGCCCCCTTTTTTATTGCCGTTCCGGCGGACGGAGACGGCTCAGGAACCGGAGAGAGAGCACGAGAACGCCGAGCGAGAGAAACGTCCACGCGAGATCGCTCGAGACGACCTTTGCCGATACGATTTGCTCTTCGGTGGCGGCGTCGAGCCTGAAGAGGGTCACGAGATTGTAGATCGCGTGTCCCATGACGGAGTACCAGAGGACGCCCGTCCGATAGAAGATATAGCCGAAGAGGATCCCGAGCGCCGCGATGCCCGGGATGGCGGGGGGGTTGAAATGGCAGAGCGAGAAAAGGAGCCCGGCGAGGACGACCGCGAGAGTCCCGTTCATGTTTCGTTGAAAGATTCTCTGGATGAAGCCGCGGAAGAGAAGCTCCTCCGTGACCGCTGCGACAAGGACGAGGCCGATCGCGACGAAGAAGAAAGAGGCCGGCCCTTTGGGCTTGATTGAAAGGATGAAGCTGGTATAATCGGCATCCGGAGCCCACATCCGCTCGAAGATACCCGAGAACGCCTCGACGGGAAGGATCGCCGCGGCCGAGACGAGGAAAATGACGGCCGTCGTTTTGATATCGGGCCGGCCGAGCGAAAACTCCCGGGCGAATCCAAGCGTCGATCTTTGCGAGAGCAGGAAAAAGGGAATGAGAATCGAGAAGATTCCGGGAAGGGAAAGGGAGAGCGGGATCATTCCCTTGAAATAGAGAAGCCCCGCGAGAGAATAGTTCATGAGGAGACAGGCGCCCGCGTAAACGATCAGGAGATAGTTGTTGACCCGGTCGAATAACCCGGGCGGCGGTCCGGCGGGTCCGGAGCCGGAATCTCCGGTGTCCGGCGCGCTCTCGCGTGGATCGCGATGGTCGTGTTCTTCCGGTTGCATGGCGCGAGTATATCGGCGCGCCGCCCGCCGGGCAAGGAGAAAGGCCCCTCGATGATCAAACTCGTCATCTTCGATCTCGACAACACGCTTACCGATTTTGTCCGCATGAAGGAGGTCTCGATAGAGGCGGCGATCCAGGCGATGATCGACGCGGGGCTCCTCGTTCCGCCGGACCGGATTCGCAAAGAGATCCTGAAGATCTACGAGGATGAGGGGATCGAGTACCAGAAGGTCTTCAACAAGCTCCTCGTGAAGCTCATCGGCGAGGTCGACTACAAGGTGCTCGCCGCGGGAATCGTGGGGTACCGGCGCGCGCGCGAAGCGGCGCTCGTCCTCTATCCGCACGTCAAGATGACGCTCATACAGCTCCTCGGGAGAGGGCTCAAGCTCGCCGTGATCTCGGACGCGCCGCGGCAGGAAGCGTGGCTGCGCCTCTGCTACCTCCAGCTCCACCACATGTTCGACATGGTGATCACGTACGAGGACACGGGCGAGTACAAGCCGAGCCCGGCGCCCTTTCGGATGGTCCTCGACACGATGGGGATACAGGCCTCGGAGGCGCTCATGGTCGGCGATTGGCCGGAGCGCGACATCGTCGGCGCGGCGGAGCTCGGCATCAGAACGGTATTCGCCCGGTACGGCGACACCTTCGGCACGAAGGAGTCGGGCGCCGATTACGAGATCGACGACGCGTACGCCCTCGTAAAGATCGTCGAGGAGCTCAATAAAGGCACAGAGCGATGAAAGGAACGTTCGTATGAAGGTCGTGACCGGAGCGGAGATGCGCCGGATCGACGAGGCGACGATCAGCCGCTTCGTCACCGGAGTCGTTCTGATGGAACGCGCGGGGCAGCGGGTCTTCGAGCAGATCGCGGCGACGTTTCCATCGCTCGAGGCGCTCACCGTCTCGATATTCCTCGGGCGGGGGAACAACGCGGGGGACGGCCTCGTCGTCGCGCGGCTCCTCGCCGAACGGGGCGCGAGGGTGATCCTTCAGCACCTCCATCGACCCGAGGAGCTTTCCCCGGACGCCTCCAAGAATCACGCGCGGCTCGCGGCGCTCCGCGACGAAAAGAAGATCGTCGAGCACTTTCTCTACCTCGCCGGCTGGGAGGAGCTCGTACGGAAGGCGCTCGAGGACTCGGACGTGATCATCGACGCGCTCCTCGGGACGGGGCTCAACAAAGCGGTCAGCGAGGAGTACGCCGCGGTCATCGACGTCATGAACGGGTGCGACCTCCCGATCATATCCATCGACATACCCTCGGGAGTCAGCGCTGACACGGGGGAGGTCATGGGCGCCGCGGTCGTCGCCGACCTCACGGTCACGATGGGGCTCCCCAAGATCGGCTGTCTCTTCTATCCGGGGAAGCTCTGCGCGGGGGATCTTGTCGTCGGGGACATCGGGATCCCGCAGGAAGTGATCGACGGGGAGAAGCTCGGCGTGGAGACGATCGATTGTGCCCGGGCGCTCGAAGATTTTCCGTCGCGGGAGCCGACCGCGCACAAGTTCGCGTGCGGCTCGCTTCTCGTCATCGCGGGGAGCCGCCGGTACGCGGGCGCGGCGCACCTCACGGCGCTCTCGGCGCTCAAGACCGGCTGCGGCATCGTCTACTGCGCGGGACCGGAGTCGATCCGCACCGTCGTCCAGGGGGCCGCGCCGGAAGTGATATTCATCGCGCTCGGCGAGACGCGCACGGGCTCGATCGCGTACGCCTCCGCCGCGGGCCTTCTCGGGGATATCCGGTTTGACGCGATCGCGATGGGCCCCGGCCTCACGACGGACGAAGAGACGGTGAAGCTCGTGAGATACGTGCTCGAAAAGACCCCGAAGCCGGTCCTCATCGACGCCGACGGCATCAACGCGCTCGAGGGGCGCTTCGCCGACGTCGTGAAAGCGTCGATGATCAAGGAGATCGTTATAACGCCCCATTCGGGCGAGCTCAAGCGCCTCGCCGGGGAAAGCGCCCCGGAGCTCCCCGTGCCGCGCATCGAGTGGCTCCGCGAGCTCGTCAGGGGAACCGGCGTGACGGTCGTCCACAAGGGCGCGCCGACGGTGGCGGTCAATCCCGACGGGAGCGCCGGGATCAACGCGCATGGCCACCCGGGACAGGCGACCGCGGGGAGCGGGGATGTTCTGAGCGGCGCGATTGCGGGATTCCTCGCGCAGGGGTGCGGCGCGGCGCGCGCCGCGCGGCTCGGCGTGTATCTCCATTCGCGCGCCGCGGAGATCGCCGCCTGCGAGACCGGCGAACGGGGAATGATCGCGGGGGACTGCATGCGGGCCCTCCCGCTCGCCCTCAAAGAGCTGGAATAGAATGAAAGAGCTCGACGTCATCGACCGCTTCCGCAGGGCGTTCCCCGGCTGCGGCATCGGCGACGATGCCGCGGTTCTTCCGGGCGTCGAAGGGGATCTCCTCTTCGCGGCGGACGCGGCGATCGAGGGTGTGCATTTTGACCGGCGATTCTGCACGTTGAGCCAGGCGGTCCAGAAGCTCGTCACGTCAAACGTCTCCGATATATTCGCGATGGGAGGTCGAGCGGGCTCGATCGTTTTCACCGCGGGACTCCCGGAGGGGTGCGCGGCGCGGGACGTCGACGATATCATCGACGGGCTCAGGCGGTCCTGTACGCAGTACGGGGTGAAGCTTGTGGGCGGGGATACGGTCCTGAGCCCGTGGGGCTTCGTCTTCAACGTGGCGATCACGGGGGAGGTGAAGCCCGGCCGCGCGATTTTGCGGTCGGGAGCGCGCGTTGGGGACGCGATCGTTCTCTTCGGCGAGATCGGGCGCTCGCTGGCGGGCCTCGGGATTCTCTCGGCGCTCTCCGGCAGGGAGGGGAACGGAACCGTTCCCGTTCCGCGCGCCCCGGGCTTGCTCGAATCGGCCGCGACCATGAAAAGGATGCTCGGCGCGCTCTCGCTCGCGACGAGCGGCCCCGAACTGGACCGGATGGCGCTCGCCCTCGGAGGGCTTCCCCGCGCGCATGAGATGATGCGCTTCATGCAGCATCATCTCGTACCGCTCGCGTATCCACTCGAGGCCTCTTTTCTCGATGCCGAGCCGCCGTGCGTCACGGCGATGATCGACGTCTCTGATGGGCTCGCGAAGGATCTACGGACCCTGTGCGAGGAGAGCGGAGTGGGAGCCGCCATTCGGGAAGAAACGTTCCCGGTGAGCGAGGGAATCTCGGAGGTATTCGGGATCGGCACCGGAGCGCTCGCCGATTTCGCCATATCGAGCGGCGAGGAGTACGTGCTGCTCGCGACCGTGGCGGCCGAAGCGGTGAAGGGGCGGGGCGCGGGCCAGGCGGCGCAGCGCCTCGGCGCCGGCGCGACGGTGATCGGCTCGGTAGTCCCGGCGGCCGAGGGCGTCGTGCTCGTCGACGCGAAGGGGAGCACGAGGCCCATGCCGAAGCTCGGCTACGAGCATACATTCTGAAGCCCGCGGAAGCGCCGGCAACACTGAGAGGGCTGCGATGTTCATCTATCTCATACGCCATGGCCAGACCGATTGGAACAGACAGCACCGCGTGATGGGCCGCACGGGAATCTCGCTCAACGGGGAAGGAAGGGCGGGGGTTTCGGCGCTCGCACGCGAGCTCAAGGTCAAGAAAATCCCCGTCATCTACACGAGCACGGTCGAGCGGGCGCTCGAGACAGCCCGGATGCTCGCGAAGGAATGGGGCGCCGAGCTCCGGGAGGAGCCGCGTCTCGACGAGTCGCCGTTCGAACGCTGGGTTGGCAGGACCTACCACGAGCTTCGCGACGACGAGAATTTCAAGCGCTATTTCGAGTCGCCGACGAGCTCGCGTTTCTCGAACGGCGAGGGGATGATCGATATCCAGAGGCGCGCGCTCGATGCGGTGGCGCATATCAGGGAGGAGGTCACCGCGGGAAGGGCGGCGGCCGTTTCGCACAGCGATGTGATCAAGCCCGTCCTCGCGCATTACCTCGGTATGGATCTCGACGCGATACACCGGCTCTCGATCGCGAACGCATCCTCGTCGCTCATCGACTTCAAGGAGGCGCCTCCCCGCATCCGCTACATCAATTTCGCCCCCTGGCAGTGGCGCGATACGCCGTGAGGAGCCTCGGCGCGCCGCCGCGGGTCGGGCGCCACGCGCCCGGCGCCGCCCGCGCGGAAGGACACACAGAGGGCGAAAATTGTGTTGACGCCCCGAGGTAGTTGCGCTTAGAAATTGTGGCGTGACGCAGCCGCCGCCCCCGGCATCCGCAACCCTTCCATCAGGAGCGTTGTATGAACGGAACTCCCCGAGAGGTACTGGAATTTTCAAAATCAAAGGGTGTCGAGTTCGTCGACATCAAATTCATCGATTTTCCCGGCAGGTGGCAGCACTTCACGGTCCCGGTCTCGAGGCTGACGGAGGAGCTCTTCGCGGAGGGCATCGCGTTCGACGGCTCGAGCATCCGCGGCTGGAAGAACATCAACGAGAGCGACATGCTCGTGATTCCCGACCCGGGGACCGCCTTCATCGATCCTTTCTGCTGCCATCCGACCCTGAGCCTCATCGGCGATATTCACGATCCGGTCACGCACGAGCCGTACGCGCGCGACCCGCGCTACATCGCGCGCAAGGCGGAGCAGCATCTCGCGAGCACGGGGATCGCGGAGCGCGCGTACTTCGGGCCGGAGGCGGAGTTCTTCGTTTTCGACGACGTTCGTTTCGCCCAGGACGAGCGGAGCGGCTTTTACAAGGTC
>Ga0315274_10009138_pt1 | contig 14349 bp, 11 predicted proteins | sample YL17G02_20_MG_FD_203700 | JGI IMG/M metagenome (GOLD analysis project Ga0315274, IMG submission 203700) | Sediment microbial communities from Yellowstone Lake, YNP, Wyoming, USA - YL17G02_20 | ecosystem: Environmental > Aquatic > Freshwater > Lake > Sediment | place: USA: Wyoming | collected... | reverse complement strand
TCAAGAAGCATGATGCCGCGGCCGACGCCCGGCGGAACCCCGTCGCTACGGAGCCGCGCTCGGTCCTCACCGGACGGACGATCGGGGAGGTGGCCGCGGCCGGGAACGCGCGCGGGGGGGAGGACCCGGGATGAGGAAGTCGCGTCTTCGTGCCGCCGTCGGGCTGGCGCTGTGCCTGGCGCTCCTCCTGGGCCTGCCCGGTGCGAGCCGGGCGGAGAACTGGCCGGGATGGCGCGGCCCGACGGGCGCGGGCATCAGCGCCGAGAAGGACCTGCCGCTCGCCTGGGACGGCAAGACGGGCGAGAACGTCCTCTGGAAGGTCGCGCTGAAGGAGAAGACCGGCCACTCCAGCCTCATCGTCTGGGGCGACCGCGTCTTCCTCACGATCGCCGCCCGGCAGTCCCGCGAGGAGGAAGAGCGCAAGGATGTTCCCGAGCACCACCTCCTGTGTCTTCAGGCTGCCGAGGGGAAGGAACTCTGGCGCACCCCCATCCCCCAGGGCAAGGAGCCCATGGGCTACGCGATCTACGCCGTGCCGACGCCCGTGACGGACGGCGAGGTGGTCTACGCGTGGTTCGGATCGGCCGTCATCGCCGCCGTCGACTTCAGCGGCAAGTTGCTCTGGCGACACGAGCGGCCGGGGCCCTTCGACTTGAACCCGGGCATCTGCAGCAGCCCGACGCTCTACGGGGACACGCTCTTTCTCATCTCGGACCAGGGTCGCGGCAAGGGCTGGCTCCAGGCCCTCGACCCCAAGACCGGCGAGGTCCGGTGGGAACAGAAGCGTGCCAAGACAGGCGTCTCCAACACGACGCCGCTCCTCATCGAGGTCGCAGGCAAGCCCCAGTTGATCGTCGCCGGGTCGGAGAGCCTCCAGGGCCTGGACCCTTCGAACGGTGAGCCCGCCTGGTGGTGCAAGAGCCGCGCGTTCGGCGCCTCGCCCGCCTGGGGCGGCGGTCTGCTCTACGTCCAGAAGGGCGGCAACGAGCCCGCCCAGGCCGTCGACCCCACCGGCCGGGGAGACGTGACCCAGAGCCATGTGAAGTGGCAGAACCCGAAGGTCCCCGGCGACTACGCCTCGCCCGTCATCGCGGGCAACTACGTCTACGCCGTGCAGAAGGAGGGCGTCATCGGCTGCTACAAACTCGCGACCGGCGAGGAGGTGTTCTCCGCGAAACTCGACGGGGTGTCGAAACTGGCCAGCCCGTTCGCGACGGCCGATGGCCGCGTCTACTTCGTCAGCGCGGGCAAGAGTTACGTCATCAAGGCCGGGCCTGCGCTGGAGGTCCTGGGCGGCGGCGACCTCGGCGATTCCGGCAATGGCGCGTCGCCGGCCGTCTCCGGCGGCCGGGTATTCGTCAGGGGGTCCGAGACCCTCTACTGCCTCGGGAAGAAGTGACCGTCCTTGCGGCCGGCGCCGCAGGGGCGCATCCTGGCGGGGCGGCCGGGCGGCCGGCACCCGCCCGTGGCCGAAAGGAGAAGCGTGCGATGGCAAGAGGCACACGCGGGATCACGCGCCGCGCCTTTCTGGGCGGCGCCGCAGCGGCGGCGGGACTCCTCATCGTGCCCCGCCATGTCCTGGGCGGGCCCGGCCAGACGCCTCCCAGCGAGACGTTCGCCGTCGGCCTCGTCGGCTGCGGCGGGCAGGGCGGCGAGGACGTCGACACCTACATCCGCGGGGACGGCGCCGCGCACAAGATGCTTGCCGTCTGCGACGTCGATCGTGGCCGCATGGAGGCCGCCATGCGCAAGTTCGGCGAGACCTGCCAGGGGTACGCCGACTTCCGCCGCCTCGTCGAGCGCAAGGACCTGGATGTCGTGAGCGTCGCCACGCCGCCGCACTGGCACGCCCTCATCTCCATCGCCGCCATGCAGGCCGGCAAGGACGTGCTGTGCGAGAAGCCGATGACCAAGTTCATCGCCGAGGGCCGTGCCGTCGCCAACGCCGCGAAGCGCTACGGCCGCGTCTTCCAGATCGGCACGGCCGGGCGCTTCGGCGCGCAGAAGAGCCCCCGCAGCCGCCTCATCCACAAGATCCTGCGCAGCGGCCTCCTGAAGGACTGCCGCGGCGTCTGGATCCATCGCGGCGGGTTCAACGTGCGCGGCTACTGCGGGCGCGTGAACCTCGCGCCCGAGCCCGTGCCCGCCAACCTCGACTGGAACATGTACTGCGGCCCCGCCCCGCTGAGGCCCTACAGCAGCCACCGCTTCGGCTGGAGCCACCGCTACTACTGGGACTACGAGGGAGGGGGCCTCGCGGACCTCGGCCACCACTACATGGACCCCTTTCAATGGGTCTACGGCAAGGACGACACGAGTCCCGTCGAGGTCGAGGCCTACGCGCCGCCGGCCCACCCCGAGGCGTGCGGCCTGTGGGGATGGGTCGAACTCCGGTACGCCGACGGCCTCACGCTCGTCCTCGACGGCGCCGAGTGGGGCAAGCCGTACGACCGCAAGGCGCCCCGCCACGTCGAGCCGACCGACCTGGCGCCGGAGGACCTCAAGAAGGTCGAGGCCATGCCCGACCCGGAGCCGCTCCTCACGTTCCCCGAGGCGGTCCGCAGCCGCAAGCAGGCGGGCGGCCACGCCGAGGCGTCGCACCGCGTCGCCACCATCCTCCACCTCTCGAACATCGCCATCCGCATGGGCCGCAAGATCCGCTACGACCCCGTCAAGGAACAGATCGTCGGCGACGAAGAGGCCAATCGCCTCGTCAACCAGCCGATGCGGGCGCCCTGGCACCTCTAGCCCGGGCCACTGGATAAGGAGTCATGCCCATGGCTGAAACCGATAAACTCAAGGCGATCCTCGACGCGCTGCCCGGCCCCAACGCCCAGGGGACGTTCGCCGACCTCGACAAGGACAAGGTGGAGTGGGCGATCCCCGAGATCGCCAAGGGCGGCGCCGCGTTTGTCGTCGGCCTCGTGGAGCGGCTTGTCGAACCCGGCAAGGGCGATGACGTCAAGGCGCACTACGCGCTGCACGCCCTGGCGGTCCACCTCTCGGGCCTGGAGGACGACAAGCCCCGGGCCGAGTTCGCCCGGACCGTGGCGGCGCAACTCGCCGGCGACCGGCCGCCGGGCGTCAAGCAGTACCTCATCCAGCAGTTGCAGGTGGCGGGCGGGGCGGAGGCCGTTGCCGCGATCGCCCCCTTCCTGGCCGACGAGTCCCTGTGCGAGACGGCCGCCCTGGTGCTGGTGGCCATCGGCCAGGGCGCCGCCGAGGCGCTCCGCGCGGCCCTGCCGAAGGTCCCGCCCGCCTGCCGCCTCGTGATCGTCCAGAACCTCGGCGCGGTCCGCGACGCCGCCTCCGTCGACGCCCTGCGGCAGGCCCTCGCGGATGCCGACGCGCAGGTCCGTCTGGCCGCGGCCTGGGGCCTGGCCCGCCTGGCCGACCCCGGCGCCGTCGAGCCGCTCCTCAAGGCCGCCGATGCCGAGGGATGGGAACGGTTCCGCGCGACCGAGGCCTGCCTGACGTTGGCCGAGGGGCTCCTGGCCGCCGGCAAGAAGGCCGAGGCGACGAAGGTCCTCACGCACCTGCGCGACACGCGGACCGACCCGGCCGAGCGCCACGTCCGCGAGGCGGCCGAGCGGGCGCTGGTGGCGGGCACTTAGAGCCTATCCGAGCCACCCCTCGTCGGCCCGAGGCCGTGCGAGGCGGCCGCAGGCAAGGAGGGGCGACTCTCCTTCGCCCGCCGAAGCAGCTGGCGGGCTGCGAAGAGCGGGAGCAGGCGGCCCCCGTCGGGCCGGCGATGCAGCCCGACGCCGCATGCGGCCGCCGCAGCCGGCCGAAGCCAGAGGGTTACTCGGATAGGCTCTTAGGCCGCCCGCGGCGCGGGGGGCGGCCGGACAGAGGAGGGGCGGCGCCATGCCTGACAATCTTCGCAAGAACCCACGCCGGGCCCTGGGGCTCGGTGCGGCGATCGGGCTGTGGGCGGCGGTGGCGCTGGGCCCGGATGCCGGATGTCTCCAGGCGCCGCCGTCCGCCGGCCCGCGCGCCGAGGGAGGGCAACCGATGAACATCGTGCCGTTCGGCGAGCGGACCACCTGGACCGGCGAGGGCGGCTGCTGGGGCGTCGGCGTCGTGTGGGAAGACGCGCGCGACCTGTTTCGGGTCGTGGTCCGGTTCGCCGAGGGCGCCGCGCCGCCGGACGCCGACGCGGTGCGGCTGGAGTACTGGCAATCGTCGTGGCCGGAGCGGCGGATTCCGCGCGACCGGCCGTCGGGGTCGGGCGGCTCGGGCTGGCTCGATGTCGGCGACTGGTTCAACGGCCGCTGGATGCGGGCCGACGCGGCTTGCGCCGCCGACGGGCGGGCCTGGACCTACACCTTCCGGCCCGTCAGCGCGACCGAGTTCCCCGCGCTGAAGGATTTCGCGGCGACGTACCGGTCGACGCTGAAACTCCGCGTCGCGTCCGGCCGCCCGCTGCCGCCGGTCGCTTCGCTCGAGGCCTATACCGACTCGGTCTGGCGCGCGGCGGACTTGGAGGTCGAGTGGGGCGGGACGGCCGACCGCGAGCAGGTCTGGGACGGGCGCCTCGAGGTCTTCAACGGTTGCGCGGAGGCGGTGCGGCCGCTGTCGTCCGAGACCAGGGCCGCCGGCGCCTCCGGCGACCTGGGGGATGGCTGGCGGTCGCGCGTCCGGGGGCGCACCAGCGGCGTGGCCGCCCGCGTCCTCTATGCTGCGCCGCAGGCCTGCAACTCGTTCGACGTGACCGTGGTCACCGTGCGGACGGCCGAGGCGGACCGCACGTTCTCGTTCGCCGTGGCGGACGTCGTCCGCGAGGGTCACCTGTTCCTACCGGACTTCGGCGTCGTCGTGCGACGCGGCGGCGACGGGACCACCTGGTCGGCCGCCCAAGCGGCCTGGCGCGAGGCCCGGGGCGACCCGCGCCGGACGGACCTCTACGCGCGCGTCACCGCGATGCCCGAGCAGACGCTCGCCCGCGCCTGGGGCGACACCCCCGCCAAGGGCCGCCACTACATCCCGCTGAGTTTCGAGGGCGGTAACCAGCACTTCGGCTTGGACGAGCGCGGCTGCGCGTGGGCCCGCTCGGGCTGCCGGTACGAGTTCGGCCTGCCGCGCCGGACCGTCGACGAGCGGACGCTGGTCGACGGCTGCCTGCCCATGGTCGTCGGCGAGTGGCGCGAGGACGCCGTGCGGTACCGCCAGACGGCCTTCGTGGTGCCCCTGCGGGTCGTGCCGGCGCTGGGCGGGCGGATCGCGGCCGACGAGCCTCTGGTCCTCATGGTCCGCATCGAGGCCGAGAGGGCTGGCGACCGCGACGCCGAGGCCGTGCTGCGGCTGGGCTACGCCGACGGCGACACGCGCCGGCCGATGGCCCTGCGGGGCGGACTGGGCGTCGGCCCGGCCGCGCCGCCGCGCTTCTCGCCCATGGCCCTGGCCCCCCGCGGCCGGGAGGGCCGCTGGACCCTGAGCGAGGACGGCGGCCAGGTCGTCTGTCGGGCGGCCCTCACCGGCGGCGAGCCCACCGCCACGCTCGACGCGGCCGTGCCCCAGGTCGTGCCGGCGGACGCGGCGGACCTGGACCGGCTGCGGGCGCTGGGCTTCGACGAAGCGTTCGCGGCCGTGCACGACTACTGGCGGCGCCGCTTCGATGAGGGAAGCCGGGTCTCGACCCCGGAGCCGATGATCAACGACTTCTGCCGGGCCCACGCCGCCCACCTGCTCGTCAACACCGAGCGCGAGCGCGGCGGCAGCGACCGCTACATGGCGCGCGTCGGCACGTTCCACTACGGCGTCTTCCCGAGCGAGTCGTGCATGATGATCGCCGACCTGGACCGGCGGGGCTACCACGACGTGGCCGAGCGGGCCCTGGAGACCTTCGTCCACTACCAGGGGACGGTCGGACTGCCGGGCGACTTCTCGGGACCGCGCGGCCAGTTCTACGGCGCGGGCGGGTACGAGATGGGCGGCTACAACCAGAGCCACGGCTGGGTCCTCTGGTGCCTGGGCGAGCATTACTGGTACACGCGGGACGACGCGTGGCTGCGGCGCGTGGCGCCGGCGATCGTCGAGGGCTGCGACTGGGTCGCCCGGGAGCGGCGCCGGATGACGGAGCAGGCGGCCCGGTCGCCGATCCGGGCGATCGAGCGCGGCCTGCTGCCCCCCGGCCGCCTGGAGGACATCGGCGACTGGCGCACCTGGATGGTTACGAATGTCTATACCTGGTGGGGCATGAGCAACGTCGCCCGGGCCCTCCGGGCCGTCGGCCACCCCGAGGCCCCCCGCCTCCTCGCCGAGGCCGACGCCTACCACGCCGCCCTCCTGGCGGCGTGCACGGAGGCGATGCGCCGGTCGCCGGTCGTGCGCCTGCGCGACGGCCGTTGGATCCCCCACGTGCCGTCGGACCTCCACCGGCGCGGCCGCTCCTTCGGCTGGCTCACGGAGACGCTCGAAGGCGCCATCCACCTGGTCATCGCCGGGGCCGTCGAGCCCCAGGGCCGCCTGGCCACCTGGATCGTCGAGGACTACGAGGACAACCTGTACCTGTCGGAGCAGTTCGGCTATCGCCTCGCGGACGCGGATTTCGAGCGGCTCTGGTTCAGCCACGGGGGCATCTCGCAGCAGGCCAACCTTCTGAACAACCCGCTGCCGTACCTCTACCGCGACGAGCCGAAGCACTTCCTGCGGGCCTACTTCAACGCGTTCGCGGTCAGTTACTTCCCCGACACGCGGATGATGACCGAGCACGCGCTGCCGGCGATCGGCGACTGGCGCGGCGACCACTACAAGTCGTCCGACGAGGCCAACTCGGCCTGGTGGCTCCGCCTCATGTTCGTGGCCGAGCGGGGCGACGACCTGTGGCTGGGGGCGGCCGTTCCGCGCGCGTGGCTGGCCGACGGGCGCACCGTCGGCATCCGCGGCGCCCGGACGTACTTCGGGCCGATGTCGATGGAACTGGAGTCGGGGGCGGCCAAGGGCTGGATCCGGATGACGCTGGTCCCGCCCACCCGGAACCCGCCGCGGCTTATCCGGGCCCGGTTCCGCCATCCGGAAGGGCTCCCCATGGTCCGCTGCGAGGTCGACGGACGGCCGTGTGACCGGTTCGGCCCGGACTGCGAATGGGTCGAGGTGCCGGGGCGCGAAGCGCCGCGCGAGATCACCGCCTACTACGCGGCCCCGTGACGGCCCCGGCCGCGCGCTTTGAGGTTGCACGCCGTCGGGCCGCGCCGGTATCATGCCGCGGCGTCTGTCTTCCATCTATTCACATTCGGCGAGGCAACGCATGCTCGGCAAGATCCTTTCGGTCGGCGTGTTCGGCATCGACGGGTACCTGGCGGAGGTGGAGTTCGACGTCCGCGCGGGCCTGCCCGCCGTGGTCGTGGTGGGGCTGCCGGACGCGGCCGTCAAGGAATCGAAGGACCGGGTGGTGACGGCCATCAGGAACTCGGGCTACCGGTGGCCCGACGGGCGGGTGACGATCAACCTCGCCCCCGCCGACACGAAGAAGGAGGGGGCCGCGTTCGACCTGCCCCTGGCCCTGGGGGCCCTGTCGGCCACGGGGCAGATGCTCTCGGACCGCCTGAAGGACTACGCGGCGGTCGGGGAACTCGCGCTCGACGGGTCGGTGCGGCCGGTGAAGGGCGCCCTGTCGATGGCCCTCACCGTGCGCCAAGAGGGCCTGAAGGGCCTGCTGGTGCCGGCGGCGAACGCGGCCGAGGCGGCCGTCGTCTCGGGCGTCGAGGTCGTGCCGGTGACGTCCCTGGCCCAGGCCGTCGGCTTCCTGGCCGCCGACCTCGCGATCGAGCCGTGCGCGGTGGACCTGGAGGCGGTGTTCCAGGACGCGCGGCGCGACGAGGTGGACTTCGCGGACGTGCGCGGCCAGGAGCACGCGAAGCGGGCCCTGACCTTGGCCGCCGCCGGGGGGCATAACGTCCTGATGATCGGCCCCCCGGGGAGCGGCAAGACGATGCTCGCCCGCCGCCTTCCGACGATTCTGCCCCTCCTGGACCTGGAGGAATCGCTCGAGACGACGCGGATCTACTCGAGCGTCGGCCTGCTCGTGCCGGGGCGGTCGGTCATCGCAACGCGGCCGTTCCGCTCGCCGCACCACACGACGAGCGAGGCCGGCCTGGTGGGCGGCGGTACGTATCCCACGCCCGGCGAGGTCAGCCTCGCCCACCACGGCGTCCTCTTCCTGGACGAACTCCCGGAGTTCAACCGCCACACCCTCGAGGTCCTCCGCCAGCCCCTCGAGGACGGCGTCGTCACGATCACCCGCGCCCAGGGGAGCCTGACCTTCCCGGCGCAGATCATGCTCCTGGTGGCGCTGAACCCGTGCCCGTGCGGTTACCTGACGGACCCGAAGCGCGAGTGCCACTGCACGCCGCGCCAGGTCCAGGCCTACATGGGGAGGATCTCGGGGCCCCTGCTGGACCGGATCGACATCCACCTGGACGTGCCCGCGGTGCCGTATCGCGAACTGCGCGGCACGGGCGACGGGACGCCGAGCGCGCGGATGCGGGAGCAGGTCGTGCGGGCCCGCGACGCCCAGGCCGCGCGGTTCGGCGATCGGCGGCTCCTCAACGCCCGGATGAGCCACCGCTTGGTCCGCAAGCACTGCGCGCTCGACGAGGCGGGCGAGGGCCTGCTGAAGCAGGCGATGCAGGAACTCGGCCTGTCGGCCCGGGCCCACGACAAGGTCCTGCGCGTCGCGCGGACGATCGCCGACCTGGAGGGCGCGGAGGCCGTCACGGCCACGCACGTGGCCGAGGCCGTCCAGTACCGCCGCCTGGACCGGAACCTGTTCGCCTGACGCCCGCGACCTTGTGACTCGGGCCGCGGGACGTATAATGACGGTGGCGAGTGCGGGAGGACGACCATGCCGAGACGAACGTTTACGGCGGCCATTCACAAAGAGGGGGACGTGTACGTCGCCCTCTGTCCCGAAGTGGATGTGGCCAGCCAGGGGGAAACCATCGAGGCGGCCCGCGAGAACCTGCGCGAGGCCATCGAACTGTTTCTGGAGACCGCCAGCCGCCAGGAGATTGCCGAGCGCCTTCACGGCGAGGTGTACCTGAGTTCCGTCGAGGTGACGATTGGGTAGCCTCCGAGTCCTCTCCGGACGCGAGGTCTGTCAGATCCTGGCGGCTAACGGGTTCGCCGAGGTCCGCCGCCGAGGCAGCCACATCGTGATGCAGAGACGTCTTCCCGATACGACCGTTACGGTTGTTGTCCCTGACCACAAGGAACTCAAGCCGGGTACGTTGGCCTCGGTCATCCGTCAAAGCCGCATGGCGCGCGAGGCATTTGAGGCATAGCCTTGCGCACCATCGCGCACCTGGCCAGGATCGCCCAATACCGCCGCCTGGACCGGAACCTGTTCGCCTGAGGGGCTGGCGGCGGCGCGGGCGGCGGCCGCGCGGGGGCGGCCCCTGCCGGGGCCCCTCGGCGTCGGGTCCGGGCGCAGAGAAAGCGGTCCGGAGTCGCTTCCCCCCTTGCGACTCCGGACGCGCTTGGCGCCGCACGCCGCGTACCGCTCAGCGTGTGATCGCCTTCCAGCCTTCCGCCAGGTCTTCGAGGCAGGCCAACACGTCCTGGACCCGCTTGGGATCCTTGTGGATGTTGGCCTCGCACAGGTGGTGGTGCATGAACTGGTAGAGTTTGCGGAGGTTCTGGGCGATCTCGCCGCCGGCCTCCAGGTTGAGGCAGGCGTCCAGTTCGTCGAGGATGGCGAGGGCGCGGTTGATGTACTGCCCCTTGGCGGCGGAGTTGCCGGCCTCGAGTTCCCGCAGCGCCAGCCTGAGGAACTTGATGGCCCCTTCGTACAGGAGGACGATCAGTCCGCCTTGCGTCCGCGTCGAGACGGCGGTCTCCTGATACAAGGCGATGCGGTCCTTCATCATGCGAGTCCTTCCCTCCGCCTCACGACGTCGTGCCGAGCGCCAGGCGCTGCGCCTCCAACATGGCCAGGGCGCGTTCGAGAGCGGCGTACTGCTTCTGGAGCCGCGTTCCCATCCGCGCGAGCCGATCCTCCTGGCGGTCGATGTTCGCCTGGAGGTTGTCGATGGCGTCCTGGCAGCGCTGCTCGACCAGGGCCAGGGCGCCGTCGTGGGTGTCCAGGAGTTTCTCGAGGGTGTCGTAGAGCGTGCCGCCGATGCCCTGGCGGACGCGGACCACGGCCTCGACCGTCCCGGTGCCGTCGTGGCTGGCCGTCACGCGCAAGCCCTTCTCCGGATGGCCGTCGGCGCCGATGACGAGGTTGCCCTGGATGGTGGCGTCGCGCCAGGCCCCGTCGCCTTCGGTCGCCAGTTTGATCTGGGCGGAGACGGCCACGCCGTCCTGGAACGTCACCCGGACGCTGTAGGCGCCCGGGGTGGTGCTGCTCGTGGCGCCGTAGTACTGGAGGTCGCCTAGGTTGGAGGCGCCGGTCCGATCGGCGCCGAGGAGCCGCAGGACGCCCAGGTAGTCCTCGGCCAGGGCGTCGTCGAGGACGTCCGCATCGAGTTCGAGTTTCCCATACCGGTCGACGCTCAGGCCGATCTCGCCCGCCAGGGTGAAGGGATCGGTACTGCCGAGGAACCCGAGGGCCCCTTGGACGAGCGGGAGGCGGGTCTGCTGGCGGACGTAGGTCACGGTCTGCTCGCCCATGAGGACGCCGCCCGTCTTGGCGGCCGCGTCGTAGGCCGTCTTCTCCTTCGCGAAGTCCACGATGTTGTTGTACGCATCGACGAGGGCCGTAAGCCGGTCCTTGAGCCCCGTGGTGTCGCGGGTCAGGCTGACCTGGACGGTGCCGGGGGCGTGGAGTTTCAGGGTCACGCCGTCCAGGACGTCGTCGATCGTGTTGGTGCTTCGCTCGATCCACGCGCCGGCGGGGTAGTTGTCGACGCGCAGGCGGCTGTTGCGTGCCGACTGCGACTCCGTGAAGGCGGCCTGGCGGAGGTCGACGGTGCCGCCCGTGCCGTCGAGCGTCGTCAGGACGTCGTCGATCGTGATGGCGTAGTCGGCCCCGGTGTCGTCGCCGCCGAGGACCAGGTGATAGACCTGGCCGCCGCCGGCGTCGTACTGGAGGACGCTGGCGCTGACGCCGGGGTTTCCGCCGTCGTTGCTGATCAGGCTGCGCAGGCCCGCGAGGGTGGTCTCGGCGGTCGTCTGGATCGTCCGTGTCTGGCCGTTGTAGGTGTAGGCGAACGTGCCCGCGCCGACGAGGGTGTCGCTGGAGGCGACGCCGGCGTGGACCTCGCGTTCGGCGGCGGCCAACTGGTCGATGACGACCTCGTGCGTGCCCTCGGTGGCGCCGGTGCCGGCCTCGACGGTCACGGCGTCGTCGTTGTTCGAGTGCACCGCGTAGGCCCGCAGTTCGGACGCGTAGCGGATGTCGGCGACGGCGGTCTTGAGGGCGTCGAGCCGGTCCTGAAGCGCGGAGAACGCGTCGGCCTTCTGCTGCCAGCGGGCCTGGCGCTGCTCGAGCAACTGGACCGGCCGCCGGGCGACCGCCAGCAGTTGGCTGATGATCGCCGACGTGTCAATGCCGGTCTGGAGTCCTGGAAGGGTGATTGTGGCCACGCTGTGTCTCCCGGCGCGGGTCGAGCCTAGGCGTCCGGGGGGGCGGCCCTGTCATCACAGGAGGGGGGAACTGATGTGAGGGCCGCCCCCCGGATCGTCGGTTTTACTGAAGCAGCATGAGGGCCAACTGCGGCATGGCGTTCGCCTGGGCCAGCATGGCGATGCCGGCCTGCGCGAGCACCTGGTTCCGCGTCAGGGTGGACATCTCGCTGGCCACGTCGACGTCGCTGATGCGCGACTCGGCCGCCACCAGGTTCTCGGCCTGGATGTTGATGACTGAGATCGTGTGATCGAGCCGGTTCATCGCGTAGCCGAACGACGCGCGGTTGCCCGCGTTGACCCCGATGGCCAGATCGAGGGCGGCGAGCGAGGCCTGGGCGGTCGTCGAGTCGGTGATCGTCATGCCGACGAGGTTCAGGCCGGTGACCGCGGTCGTGGCGTCGACCAGCGTGACGTCGAGGGCGTCGTTCGCGGTGTTGCTCGTGCCGAAGTGGATGTGGACGGTGGCGGCGGCGTCGCTGAGCAGTTCGACGCCGTTGAACGTCGTCGCGGCGGCGATGCGGTCGATCTCCTCCATCATGGCCTGGAACTCGTCATTCATGATGGCCAACTGATCGACGGTGTACGACTCCGTGGCCGCCTGCTCCGCCAGTTCCTTCATGCGGACGAGCAGTTCGTCCACGACCGCCAGGGCGCCTTCGCCGGTCTGAAGCATGCTGATGCCGTCCTGGGCGTTCCGGGCGCCTTGCCTGAGCACCTGGATGTCGGCGCGCAGCACGTCGCGCACGGCCAGCCCTGCCGCGTCGTCCGCCGCACCGTTGATGCGGAGGCCCGACGACAGCCGCTCCACGGACTTGGCCAGGGCGTCATAGGTCGTGGCCACCGCCCGCGAAGCGTTTTCCGCCATAAGGTTGTTCTTGATGGCAAGCATGTCCGGTTCTCCCTAGAGTTGAGGAGGCTATCCTTCTGTGCGGGCCCCGCTGGCTCGCACTGTCGACCTGAGGTTGGCTTCCGACGAGACCGACGATCCGTGTGTGCTGGCGCGCATTACCTGGCCATCCTTGTGGATTCACGGTTCATTATCGAAGGGGCGGCGGACAACTTGAGGACTTTCCGGAAAGGGGGCGCCGCGGCCCCAGCCGGAGGTGTCGGCTGGGCCTGGCGCCAGGGCCTGTGGTCGCCGGCTGGAGACTTCAAAGAGCAAAGGGGAAGGGGGGCGGGAAGGCACGTAAGTCCTTGTGGCAAAAGAACATAGGTGATGCGTACAAGGGCCGTCGGGCCCGCCAGGGGGGTGCCTGGCCGCCTCAGGCCGGCCCCTGGGGAGCGATTGCGGCTATAAGTCGTTGTGGCTCAAGGACATAGCAGGCGTTGGGGTGGTGGGTGGCGCCAGCGGCGCCTGCCGCTGGCATCCCGGCGCAAAGGAGACGGCCCATGCCTTGCATGGGCCGTTCCTTCCGGGCACTTGCACGGCGAACGCTGGATGTAGGGGTAGCCTCCTCGTGTGCCTAGATGCCGTCCCGGAGAAGTCTCTCTGCGACCTTGCCGGCGGCCTCGGGGGTGTCCAGAGAGCCGGAGGCGAGGAGGCGCTTGGCCTCCGCGACGGCGTCGGGCCGGACCTCGGGAGCCTCGGCCGCACGGCGGGCATAGGGCTCGATGTCGGGGCCTTCCGGGCCCGGCGCTTGGGTGGGCCTGCCGGTCGCGTTTGCGGGCTGATCCGGACGGACCAGGTTTCTGGCCCCTCCGGGGACATGCAGGGGGTCAACGCCGTGGGTTCCCTCGATCTGCATCATGTCGCTCCGCTACTAAGGTTCTCCCTTGCGTATTGTCAGCATCCGCGCGCGGAACTTTAGGAAAAATCCGGGCGGCGGGCGGTTTTTCCGCTGCCGCGTCTCACGGGTTCCGGCGCGGCTCAACGGGCGGCCTCCCCGTCGGGCAGGGTCGCGGCCACCTCCTGGGCGACGAACTTCTGAAAGGCCCTCGAACTGACCAGGGCGATCCGCCATTGGAGCGGGCTGTCGCCGCTCTCGACCGAGCGGCGATAGTAGTCCTCGATGCGCTGCTGGGTCCGGCGGTCGCTCGTGTCCCACGTGTGGTCGACGGCCCACAGGAGCCGGCCGTCCCGGAGGTCCACGAGCCGCAGGTACAGCCCCCCCTGCAAGTGCGGGTAGGGCTGAAAGGCCGTGACGGTGCCGACGAGGGCGGCGTCGCAGCGGAAGGCCTTGCGCATGTCGGCCAGTTCCCGGAGGGTGATCGCCTGGCCCGAGGGGCGGCACCAGGGGCCGCCAGTGTCGTTGGTGGCCGGGACGAGGCTGACGCGGAAGAGGCGTCGCCCCTGGAGGGCCTGGAGGAGTTCCGTCGTCAGGCCCTCCTCGACGCCCGGGAAGTCGGTGGCGTTGGCGAGGGGGACGAAGGCGACGCGGTCGACCCGGAGGATCCCCCCGGCCGGGTCGAGGTAGTGCCCGACGCGCAGGCGTGCCTGGTTGGACCCGCAGCCGGCCGCGAGGACGGCCGCCAAGGACGCCGCCAGGATCAGGATGGGGCTACGGCGTGGAGTCACTGGCGGATTCCTTCTTGTCCGGTTGAGGGGCCGGTTTGGCGTCGGCCGGGGCCGTAGCGGCTTTCCTCAGGGGTGTGGTCGGCTCGACGCTGGTCGTGGGTGCGGCGGCCTTCCTCAGCGCGGTGGGCGCGGCGGCGGGCGTGACCGACGCGGTCTCGGGCTGGGACGGCTCGCCGCCCAGGAGCCGCAGGACCTTGCCGAGCGCCTCCAGTTCGGTCAGGTGGGCCCGGCGCATCTCGTCACGGTATCCGAGGACGTCGGCT
>Ga0315274_10009137_pt1 | contig 14349 bp, 11 predicted proteins | sample YL17G02_20_MG_FD_203700 | JGI IMG/M metagenome (GOLD analysis project Ga0315274, IMG submission 203700) | Sediment microbial communities from Yellowstone Lake, YNP, Wyoming, USA - YL17G02_20 | ecosystem: Environmental > Aquatic > Freshwater > Lake > Sediment | place: USA: Wyoming | collected... | reverse complement strand
CCAATGCGCTCGATGATCTCCCGCTGCCCCTCTACGGCGACGGCCTCAATGTGAGGGACTGGCTGTATGTCGAAGACCACTGCTCCGGGATCGACGCGGTGCTGCGCAAGGGGAGGCCGGGCCAGGCCTACAACCTCGGGGCCGATCAGGAGCGCACCAATCTCGAGCTAACCAAGCGCATCCTCGCACTTACCGGCAAGGGCGAAGACCTGATCAGATGCGTCACCGATCGGCCAGGACATGACCGGCGCTACTCGGTGGATAGCACGAAAGCGCGCGCTCTGGGATGGGCGCCTGAGGTGAAGTTCGAGGAGGGGCTCGCGCGAACCGTCGCCTGGTATCGGGAGAAGGAGGCCTGGTGGCGCAAGATCAAGGACGGCAGCTATCGCGAGTACTACCGTCAGATGTACGCGAACCGGTAAGCGAGTCGCGCCAGGTCAAAGCTGGTGAAGATCGCCTTTATTGAACCTCATCTCGGAGTAGCGGGGGGCATCCGCCGCGTGCTGGAGCTCGGCAACGAGCTGGTCAGGCGCGGTCATCAGATCACCTACCTGCTGCCCTCAACGGAGGAGCCTCGCTGCGCCTGGATGGAGTGCCTGGGGCGGATCGAGCACCTTGCCGCCGCCTTCACGGAGCCCTTCGATGTCCTCGTTTTCAACGATGAGCCGCAGTGGTCGCTCGTGGACCGCTTCAAGCGGGTCACTCTGACCGTCTACTATCTTCTGCACTACGCCGTCCTGTACGACAAGGCCGGCGCTCGCGAGAGCTACCGCTTTCCGGTTGACCTGCGGATCGCGAATTCGAACTGGACCGCGGATCGGATTCACGAGGAGATCGGAGTCTGCCCGACCGTCGTGCTGGGCGGCATCAACAGGGCGCACTTCCGGCCCGTCAGGACGCGCAAGCGCTATGACGTGCTGACCTATGGCTCGGACCGCGTCTGGAAGGGAACCCGGGAGGTGGAGGATGCTTGCCGGCAGATCGGGTTGGCGCTCGAGAGGTACGAGGGCAAGGGCCTCCGCCAGGAACAGATGGCGCGGGAGTACTGCCGGGCCCGGGTCTTCGCAGTGGGGAGCTACTTCGAGGGCTTCGGTCAGCCGGGATTGGAAGCGCTCGCCTGCGGCGTGCCACTTGTTACAACGGACAACGGTGGATGCCGGGAGTACGCTTTCCACGAGGAGACGGCGCTCGTGGTTCCGCCCCGCGACGTCGGGGCCATGGCGGAGGCGATGAAGCGCCTGCTGGATGACCGCGCGCTGGCGGAGCGGCTTCGGGCGAACGGGCTGAGGCTCGTGCAGGAGAAGTTCAAGTGGCCGGAGGCGGCGCGGCGGTTCGAGGAGATCACGGAGAAGGCGCTGGCGGCGCGGCGGCAGCTCACCCTGGCGATTGACCGGTCGGAGAGCAATCCCGAGTTGGAGGGTCAGCGGCGGCTGCGCGCAGGGCAGGTGGCGGCCTTCACGCGGCCGGTTGCGCTGCCCGCGTCACCACCGCGCCTTCCCCACGGCCCCGTTTCCATCATCACCCTGTCCTGGGATCAGCCGTATTACCTGGAGCGATTGGTGGAGAGCATCCGCGCGAACACGGTTTCGCCCTACGAGCTGATCATCGTGGACAACGGCTCGAGAGAGGAGACGCGGCAGTACGTGCAGTCGGCGGCCGATAAGCACCTGCTGAACCCCGAGAACGTCGGCTTCGCGAGGGGAATGAACCAAGGGGCGAAACTGGCGGCTGGCGAGCAGCTGGTGTTCATCAACAACGACACCGAGGTTCCGCCGGGATGGCTGAGCACGCTGCTGAACGCCCAGAGTCTGACCGACCGGGTGGGGATCGTCGCCCCCACGGTCACCGCCGGCGGAAGCTTCGTCACCGTGCGGGCGGAGCCGCACGGCATCGTGCGCGAGGTGCTCCCGTTCTCTCTGGCGCCGGCCGGGGTCTGCTACCTCATTCCCAGGGCGGAGTTCGAGGCGGCCGGCGGATGGTGTGAGGAATATCGGCTGGGCGGAGCCGAGGATGTTGATCTATGCTTCACCATGTGGGCCCGCGGCCGGCGGGTGCTGGTGGACGAGCGGGTGCTAATCAGCCACGCCAGCAAGGGCACCGCCTCCGCGAAGATCGAAGACTGGCAAGAGATATGGCGGCAGAACCGCGCTCTCTTGGTGGACCGCTGGTCGACTGCGGAACCGCTGATCGCTCCCGGCGATGAGGAGATGGCGGAGGCCCTTTCCGCGCTACGGGAAGCGACGGGGAATCAGGAAAAGCTCTCTGCCTTGCTCGACCGGATCGAAGCCCTGCTGAAGGAGCGAGAAGAGGCCTGGGCGGCGGAGCGGGCCATGATGGCATCAGGCGTCGCCCGGAGCTGGCGAGAAACCGCTCTTCAGCGCCAGATTGCGCAGAATCTCAGAAGAACGTTGTCAGGGGCCATCTCGCGTCAGATCTATCATCGCTACCTCAGCAGGCCGCTTCAGGCGCTAGGCATCGCGCCTATGCTGCGACGGGTTCTGAGAAGGCCAAGGGAAAACCGGTGAGCCTCTGGGGCAGGAATCGTGGGGGCGACCCAAACATCCGAGCAATCACGCATCTTAAATCGGGACTGTCTCTGAAACCGTGGTGAGCTGTCCTAATGTAACTGTGAACAACATACCCGCCCAATGCGCAGCCGGCAGAAACCACTCTATTGCCCACACAAGACGACGGCGGCGCACGTGACTGAACACCGGGTCCTATGGAGACGGCTACCCATGCCCCGCGGAATCAACGTCTTCATCCGATTCCAGCGGCTTGTTCTGCCGTTCGCTCCCGGAGGTTTCGTGCACGCCAAGCGCCTCCTCGGGGCCGACGAAGGTGTTGATATCTGCGGCCCACCCCTTTGACATGCACTGATGGCAGACCTCGTTTTGCGTTCGCTGTGCCGCATACTTCGCAAGGTCGGCTTCCCATATCCTGGGGCGACCACCAGGTTCCTCCCACAACGCGCAACACGTCAACACCGAACCGTCCCAGTCTATGGTTAGCACCTGTTCCTGGGGACATACTTGGATACTTCTTCCCGCAAGCGAGTTCCTCGCCACCCTCTCGATGAACACGTGCTCGCGGACATAGTCCCTGAATCGCTGCGCCTGCTCACTCGTACCCGTGTCGAAGAAGGTCCTGAAACCCTCCACGCTGCCGAAACTACCATAGTAGGGTTGGAAGCGAATGCCCCAGTCGCGACAGAAGGCTCTTGCCTCCGGCAGCTCGTTCGCATTGTACCTGTACACATGAAACCTGAGCTCCAGCTTAGTTGGCAGTCCTGTGGTTCCGATGGACTCGGCCAGGCGCTTCACGTTAGCTGTCACTCTGGAGAAGGAGCCTCCGCGGTGGTTGATGGCATACGTCTCGTCAGAGAAGCCGCTCATAGAAATGGACACCATGTACAGATTCGGCCTCAGGAACCAACCGGGCTCCGGCATTCTAACCAGGTTGGAACTAAGGGCGACTGCGAAATCATGCCGCCCGGCCAGCTCGACGAACTGGTCCAGTTCGGGGTGGAGCATTGGCTCTCCCCAGTTGTAGAGGTTGATGCATGGGGGAGCGTCACCACGGTGCCGAAGTGATCGAAGGACATTCTCGAAAACGTCCCGCGACATGGCGCCCAGCACGCGATGACCTCTGGGTGTGAGGCTTCCCTGTGGACACAGATTGCACCGCAGATTGCAGCCGGAGAAAATGTCCATGTAGACGCTGCGAATGTGCATTCCGAAGGCCTGTCAGCGACGAGTCCAGGGCGCCGGTGAGGAGCAGTATCCTCGGCTTCAGGGCTCTTCGTCGAGCGGCCGTCGATTCCTCCTGGATGAAGGAAACGTCGTCCAGCGCGGCACCGGAAATCTGCCCCGCAAGCGGTCCCAGTGGTGACGCCGGAGCCTGCGTCCGAAGCACTCTTGGATTGGGATTCCGCCGTGAATGCCGGTTGACACCAGGCCGAAACGGTATTAGAGTACGCGTCGGAGGTGCGACAGGCTGCTTAGAACTGGATCACCTCGGGAGGCTCCGATGTTAGCTATTCGCAGGCGAACTCGTTGGGCACTGTTAAGGATGTTATGGATCGGACTGATGCTCGGTGCGCTGCTGTCAGGCTGTGGGGGCGAAGGGCGAACCACCAAAGGCGGCCGCCCAGCCGGATCCCCTCCCAGCAGGGCGGTCTCTGAGAACGGCGACACAGTCGGGCTATACGGAACTGCTAAAGGCACATTCATGCTGACCAGTTCCCTCAGCCCGAAGGCCATCAAGACCACATTCAGTTTCGGTCCGAGGGAGAAAGGCCTCCTTCCCATCTCCGGCGACTGGGATGGGGACGGACGAAATGGGGTCGGAGTTTATGACCCCGTCGCTAGCATCTTCTATCTCATCAACGACATCTCGCAGCCAGCAGAGGAGCCGATACGAGTCGCCTTCGGGTCGAGACGCAAAGGCCTCCTGCCCCTGGCCGGAGACTGGAACGGCGACGGGAAGGACACCATCGGGCTCTACAGCCCGAGCACCGGGCTGTTCCACCTGAATAACTCACTAAAAGGTGGCAAGGCCGATATCTCCTTCGGCTATGGGGGCGCGCGCATCAAGTGGATACCCATCTCCGGTGACTGGGATGGCGACGGTAAGGATTCAGTCGGGCTCTACGAGCCAATCAGAAGTCACTTCGCACTCATAGACCGACTCGCCGGGGGGAAGGCCGATCATGAATTTCAGTTGGGCAGTCGGAACAAGGGGTTTATACCTGTCGCCGGAGATTGGGATGGAGACGGGCGAGATAGTGTCGGTCTGTATCTGGGCAGCGCCAAGCGATTCTACCTGTCGAATGAGCTGGGGGGCCGTGAGGCTGGCATACAGTTCGCACTCCAAGTCGAGCCCGGAGACGTCGCTCCGCTGGCGGGGCGGTGGTAGTCTCAGGGCGTGCAACCTGGACCGACTCGGCCTCTGTCCAATGCACATGCATGTGCCATAGCACTGCCATGGCAGTGCTATGGCGCAATCTTCCCGTGTTCACTCGCTTACGGTGGAAGGCGCGTGGTCACCGAAAGAACACGGCCTCTCGGACGACGCGCGGACCCTGGGGATTACGATCGAATCCGCGCAGATCGTCTGAGGCGTTATCCTGCAGCACTCGCATGCATGTGTGGCCGTTACGAGCGGACTGTGGTGGCCGTGCCAGGATGAGGACCCGCGATGCAGCGCAACCGAAAGGGCTTAGCTTGACTAATGATTGTCGCGTAACAAAGTAATGCAGTCAGGCTCAGACATGGTAACGGCTGAGCATGGGATTGCCCAAAGGACAACGGGTTGACTTTCAGGCGTTACAGGCGCGGCGGCTGCAGGCCGCGCAGCTCTTCGAGCAGGGACTGTCGCAGGCGGCGGTGAGCCGGAAGCTTGGGGTGAAGCCAGCCAGTGTCTGTCGCTGGCACCGGGCCTGGTCCGCCGGGGGCGCGCAGGCGTTGCGGCAGCAGGCGCCGGCAGGTCGCAAGCCGCTGCTGACGGCGTCCCAGTTGGAGCGGTTGGAGCAGGAGTTGGTGAAGGGTCCGCAGGCACAGGGCTATCGCAGCGAGCTGTGGACGGTGGCGCGCATCGGGCGGCTGATCCGGAAGCTGTTTGGGGTGCACTATCACCGCGGGCATGTGTGGCGGCTGTTGGGGCAGATGGGCTGGAGCCCGCAGCGACCAGCGCTGCGGGCGCGGGAGCGAGACGAACAGGCCATCGCCCACTGGCGTCGTCGGCGCTGGCCTGCAAAAAGGGGGAGCCGCCCGGCAGGGAGCGTGGATTGTCCACTTGGACGAAAGCGGGTTCTCTGAGCAGCCCAGTGTGCGGCGCACTTGGGCGCGCAAAGGACAGACGCCGGTGTTGAGGGCGCCGGTCAACTGGCAGCAGTTGTCGGCGATCGGGGCGCTGGCGCTCTCGCCCGATCAGGCCCAGGTGCGGACCTTCCTCTCGCTGCATCCAGGGCCTATCCGCGCGCCGCAGGTGATCGCCTTCCTGCGTTCCCTGCGCCGTCACCTGCGGGGGAAGGTACTGCTGGTGTGGGATCGACTCAGTGCTCATCGCGCCCGGCTGACTCGCGACTGGATCGCGAGTCGGCGCCATTGGCTGCAGGTGGAGTGGCTTCCGGCCTACGCCCCGGAGCTCAACCCGGTGGAATACCTGTGGGCGTATCTCAAGGCTGGAGACTCGGCCAACTTCTGCGCGGTGGACCTGGCTGATCTGGCTGCCCACATCGGCCGTCCTGTGCGTCGACTGAGAAGTCGAGACCATCTTCCTTGGAGCTTTCTCAAGCATTCCGCGCTCTATCCGTTCATTACTTCTTTACGCGACAGTCATTAGGAGGACCAGATGGGTATGTGAGGGGGGCTTTAGCAGCCCCCAGGCAGATGGAAATAACCTGACGTCCCGGCCTTGATTTCACCCAAATCCAGGCATGCACTCCTTGACAATTCCCTCCTGAGGGTGTAAAAAAGTTATCGTCGAGACTGGTGCAAAAGGAGGCGACGGAATGGCGAGCGGGAGGTGGCGCAAGGTTCCTGTGGTCATGTGTTTCGTGATGTGTGTAGGGCTGCTGTGCGGCCTGGCGGGGCCGGTGCTGGCGCAGCCGTGGCCGATGCCGGAAGTGGTGCTGGAGGTGCATCCGTGCGAACGGGGCGCCGGATGGCACACCGGCCAGTACCTCGGCGTGGCCCCCTGGAAGAGGTACTCGACATCGGCGCACTCAGGCTATTGGTGGCAGGACTACGTATTCGCAGCCAGCGGCGCGCTGTGGATACAGGTGACTGCTCAGAACTGGAACTCCAGCCAGATCGGCTACGCCGAAGACGACAACACCTATGTCTGGATCAATGGTGTCTACCCAAGTGACTATGACGGGATTCAGACCGGCCCTGCAGGAGGGTGGCAGTGGCGAGGAAGCCTTGAGAACGGGGAGCGGTGGACCTTGCGATTCCTGGTTCTGGGACCTCCGGGGGCGCAGCTTCTCCGCATCGGATGCGACGAGAGTCCGGTGGTCTGGTGGGTCAAGGTGACTGACCTCGAGGAACAGATGATCTACCCCGAGCAATAGCGCGCGGTCGGGGCGGCTGGAAGTCAAACTATTGGGAAGAATTGAGGGGCCCTCGCCCTGCGTGGGCCCCTCGATCTTTCGGTTTGCCTCCGATAAGCGCGGCCGGAGGCAATAAATCAAGTGGAAAGCAAAGGGTAAGGGGAGATGGAATTGCATAAGCGTCGGCGAGTAAGGCGGATGATCATAACCGCTGTCATCGGAGGCCTGTGCACGGCCCTGGCGGGCGCAGGAAGCTCGTGGGCCGGGCGAATGGGGCAATGGACGCTCCAGAGCAAGGGTGGCGCCAAGGCGCAAACGCTGCCGGACTTCCGCCCGGTGTCCGGAGATATACTACACTTGAAGAGTGAGGCCGCCTCCACCGCCACGGCCGAGTCGAAGGAGTTGGACCTCGCGATCCCCTACCAGGTCTCTTGTTGGATCTACGTCACAGACAAGAGGTACGACGATCTGGTCGTCTATGGAGCAAACGATCAGGAGGGACAACCCACCGATATAACCGTGATGTTCCGCGAGGACCCGGGTAAGCTGCCGGTCTCCCCGGAGGATTGGCACGGCCTGGTGTGGGTGCAGGATGGCAAGGAGTGCCACAGCGTCAGCTATCTGCGGCGTCCGGGCTGGCATCGCCTGGCGGTTTCTCGCAAGAGCGAAGGTGAAGTCGCGCTGCTGATAAACGGCGAGGAGGTCGGGACCTATCCCGCCCGCAGCCCGAAGCCCGCGCGCCGCCTTCGGCTGGGAGATTTCAGCGCAGCAGACGGTTATGGCGAAGCCTACTGGGGCGAAGTGACCACGACCTCCGGAGAGGGGGCCGGGAATAAGGAGGTGGCGCTAGGCGGATGGCAGCTATCGGCCACCGGCGGGGGCGCCGCGGAGCAGGGCGGCGAATGCGAGGAGGCGCGGTGTGTTCACCTTTACTTAGAGAGCGGTCCGCAGTCAAGCTCCGAGGCCGTGTGGGGTACGGTGACGGTGGGGGTGCCCTACCAGTTCTGGTGCCAGGTCTACGTGTCCGAGCAGCCCTACCATGAATTCAATTTGGTGCTGCCCCTGGACCGGGAGGGGAAGCCGACCGACCTCCAGGTGATATTGGATGATGGTGACGGTGGATCGCCGGCCGCCTCCGCAGAATCAAAGAAGGCGTCTGTCTGGGTAGTTGATGAAAAAGGCCGCCGCCAGGTAGGCTCGCTCACCAGGGGGGTGTGGCATGAAGTGATGATGCAACGCCGCAAGCTGACGCAGGTGGGGCTGCTGCTCGACGGGATGCCGGTGGACAATTTCGTCTCTCCCAGCTCAAATCCCGTCGCCTCCTACCGATTCGGAAACATGGAACCCGAAGCGGCCGCGGGTGAAGCCTACTGGTATCGTATTCGCCTGGTGCAGGTGCCCAGGGATTGAGCACCTGTGACGCATGGGTCCTGGCGCGGCCGATCGGGTAACGGCGGACGTTACCCCGAGCCTGACATCCGGAAGTCCCACAACATCAAGCCGAGCGCGCGGACGTCCGGCGAATCAGAATTCCCCGCCGGGACCCAGGTCAGGCCTTTTTTCTGGCCCATCCCCAGCTTCCCTCGATTTTGAAGTCGCCGAAACAAGGATGCTGCTGGACCAGAAGCTCGAACACCTTGGCGACTTGCTGGGTGGCACGTTCATCCTCCGGCATATTCTTAACCAAGTCTGTGTTTCGCATGCTTTGGCTGGAGGCAAAGGTCCACCATAGGTCGTCGAAAAGCAGCCAACCTCCAGGCTTCAACAGCTTCTCGACCAAGAAGAAAGCGAGCCCGTCCGCTTCCAATGTATGCGCGCCATCGACGAAGCAGAAGTCAAAAAGCGGCTGGCCGGCCGGGTCGGCCGTTCGCTTCTCGATCATCTTCATAAGCTCCCAATTGTAAGAGGTATTGGCGAAGATGGGATGTACATATGTCTGGAGTCCGGTCTTCTCCAGCAATGTGAAGATATCCGGCTTTCGCCGTAGAGCAGCCTGGTTGTCAATTGTTGTGAGAAAACCCATGCCCTCCTCGTGGAGGGCGGCCGCTATGTAACAGCTGGAGGTGCCATGCGCAAATCCAAGCTCCAGGCAGTTCCGCAGACGGTAGCCCCGCACTAAATCGTACAACGCGCGTCCATGTTTACGCGACGTGTGAGGGATACCATCTACGATGTCGGCGACTTGCTCGAAATCCATTGTTTCACTCTCCTCGCCGGTCTGTTAGGCTAGACCGGATTGACAGCGGCACCGCTAAACCCACCAATTTCTCAGTATGCCGGTGCCTCGGGCGACATCAAGGTGTCTGCTGCACAATACTGTCTCCGTCTAAGTGAAGGTCGCTAGAACAGCTATTCCCGTCTGTAATCCGGAACTCCGACAACCTCAAGCCGAGACTCCGGATGTCCGATGAATCAGAATGCTCCGCCGGGACCCAGGTCCGGTCGGTGGTGAGCTGTATGGGATTGCGCCCCTCTTGGCACGGAAACGAAACCGTCTGCGGCCGGCGGTCCGTGAACACGCGTCGGGTGACCGCGCCGTCGGGCAAGGTGATGTCCACCGTAACCGGATGATCGGCAGATATATCGAGCGGCGCGGGGGCCATGGTGAAGCTGGCGGTGGCTCCCGGTGAAGGGGCGACGAAGGCGAATCGCGCTTCCGCCATCGTCCAGACATGGGGCACCTCGGGCGGATGGAAACCGGCCTCGAGCTCGAGGAATTGATAGCAGGTGGTGAGGAAGTGCCGCTGGCGACGGCTCTCGATGGCCGCGCGCTGGCGGCGCTTGATATCCTCCCCCCAGATGGAAAGCAGGGCGTCTCCCCGAAAGCGCAGGATATCCTCTGTTTTCAGGCGTCTCCGGGGCCGGGTCGCCAGGGCGAAGTTCCCCCGCGGGATGTCGGCATGGCCACGCGTCCGCTCCCGGATGATGTCGAAAACCCCCTTGCAGGGCACTTCGTCGAACAGACGCACCCGCTCGAAGAAGAACGACAGCAGGCGCTGTATGCTCTCCTCGGAGTGCTCGGCCACATGATACGGGTTGCCCGGGACCAGGCATACGGTCTGTTCGTGCGTAGGGGTGGCGAGGAGAAACGCCCCCTGCTTTGTCAAGGACGCGTGCACGCCGGTCAGAAATGCCGCCGGATCGAGCAGGTGTTCGAAGGTCTGGAAAGAGACAACCACTTCGACCGATTTAGCCGGCACGACCTCTTGGAGATTGGTGGCATCTCCGTGCAGGAAGCTCACCCGCGGCCCGGGATGTCTCTGCCTGGCATACTGTAGCTGCCGCTCGCTTATGTCCACCCCGATGACGCTTCGCACACAAGCGAGCTGGGCCAGTCTGGCGGTTCCGTATCCGCTGCCACAGGCCACGTCGAGCACCCGCAGATTGGTCGGGCCCAGGGACCGGATCACGGCCCGCGCCCATTCATAGGAGGCGAGATGGTAGAGCGCGTTGTTGTTCGTGGCCGCCTCCGCGGAGGGAGGCTCCCCGCCGAGAAGGTAGAGAGCTTCGCCATCGGCGAGGATTTCGTATAGCTCTTTGTCCATCAGTTTCTCCGCAGGCCCGAGGAGAAGGCAAGAGGCGCTACGATGATTCCACCAGGGCTTGCATAAACTGCTGCGTCCTCTCGCCCTCGAGGCGCAGATCGTACCGGCGCGCGGTCTCGCGGCCCCGCGCCACCAGGCTGTTCCTCAACCCTTCATCCTCGACCAACTCCACGATCCGCTCGATGTTCTCCTCGATATCGAGGGGATCGGCCAGCAGGCAGTTCAGGCGGTGCTTTGCATACTCGGTGATGCCTCCATTCCGAGTGAGCACTGCGGCGGTTCCCGTCGCCATCGCTTCCAGCCCCGGTCGGCCGAAGCCCTGGAACGTCGAGCAGTCCAGCAGGATGGTGCAGGTGTTGAGAAGCCCGGCTACGTCCACCATCCGGTAGAGCGGTCCATGCGATTGGCAGGGGAACGGCAGTGACGCGACGTTGAGGTTGGCGCCGTACAGACAGAGCTCGAGGTCGGGCCGACGCCGGTGCAGTGCGGCAAAGATTTTTAGCACTCCCTGGTAGTTGCGGTACTTCGAGGTGGGTCGCGCCATCGCCAGGAGGCGGATTCGCTCGGACCTGGCCTCCTCCTCGCGATCGTAGAATACGTCCAGATCGAGGCCGATGGGAATCTTCGTGATGGCGGCGTCGAAGCGCGCAAGCTTCCGCATGAGCCACTCGGTCTTCACGATCTGGTTCGGGATCAGATGGTAGGTGAGCTCGGCCCGTCTGGAGAGCGAGCTTCCGGGCGGGTAGAAGTCCGGCTCGAAGTCCTGCACGAAATAGGCCAGGCGCATGTGCGGACGGGTGCGCTGAAGCGCCAGCGCGTCGTAGACGGTGTCCCATCGGGTGGCGACCAGAATATCGCACTCCGGGAAGTTCTCGAACATGACGGCGCGGCTGGGGAACCGATAGGGGCTGACGTACAGGGGGAAGCCGCGCAGCATATCGGCGTCCATCTCCCCATAGGTGACGATGTTCGCCTCCTCGCCACGCAGGGTCAGGCTGTTCACCACCTGCAGCACGGAGATTATCCCCCCATACAGCTTCACCGCGGGGAGCAGGTACATCACCCGGAGAGGGCGCCGGCTCGCGCCAGGCCGGTGGCATCGCGGCTTCGAGGCCAGCTCGATCAAGCGCTTGCTTTTATCCTGCCAGCGCCTTTCGTCCTTCACCGGGTTACCCGTCTCCGGGTAGGTGATAGCCCTATCCCACGCGCGGGTGAAGCAGGCGCCCGGGTCCGTCGCTATCCCTGATTGGGTAAGAAGCTCTTTCATCCTCTTACCGGATGCGCCCAGCGCGCAGCCCAGGCCGAACGTTCGCACCCGATGCGCCAGCCCGGAGAAACCTCCCCGGCCGTGCTCCATCTGGCGGGTCCGAGCCCCGATGCACCTTTCGAGGGGGGCGAGCACCTTCTCCACTCGCCACCGCTGATCCAGCTCCAGGAAGCTCTCCCCCCAACGCTCCAAGAACAACTGCCGGTTCCGCTCCAGCCATTCATTGCGCCCCTCGGATTGGAAGGAACCCCACCCGAAGTGGTACACGAAGCTGCGCAGGTTGACCACAACGCGGTAGCCCCGCGCGAGCGCCTTCATGCAGAAGTCGGTCTCCTCCCAATAACCGGGGCTGTAGGCCTCGTCGAACAGCCCGATCTCGTCGAAGAGTGAGCGGCGCACTGCGAAGCAGAAAGCGGAAGCATTGTAGATGTCGGCATAGTGACCGACGCCGGCCTCCCAGACGAAGTCGGCACCGGAGCGCAGGGTGGCGCCCGGCGGGAACGGAATGCGCGTCCAGTTCGCCCAGTTCGAGACCGGGTTGATCACACCCACTGAGGGGTCGCCCTCGAATGGATAGAGTAGGCGGCTCAGCCACTTCGGAGCGACGACTACGTCTGAGTTGAGCAGCACCACTTGGGGCTGATGCCCCTCCGCAATCCCCTGGTTGATGCTCTTTAGATACCCGATGGGCTCGCGGTTTCGCAGCAGGGTGAGGTGCTCCCCATGCCTCCTTTGCATCTCGCGCAACTGCTCTGCAGTATGCGAATCCGAGCCGTCATCCACCACATAGAGATGATAGGGAACATCGCTCGCGCGGACAACGCTCTCGAGGCAGCGGCGCGCGTGATGCAGGGAGTTGTGGACCGGGACCACCACGTCAACGCCGGAAGAGTTATTATGGTTATCGCTTGCCTGGTCGCTCACCTGTCATCACCTTCGTGCCAATATCCTGGTGAACGCGTCCTCCATTTTGTCCGCCACTTTCTCCGGGGCGACCTCGTCCAGGGAAGGGGCCGCCATATACCGCATGTGGGCGATGAGGGGGTCCGACATGGCCGTCTGCATGGTCTCCCGAAGGGAGACGACATCGTTCGGTTCGTATAGCCAGCCTGTCTGCTCCAGGATGACTACCTCGGGCAATCCCCCCAGCCTCGGCGCAATCACGGGCAGGCCATAGGAGAGTGCCAGTATGACCGACCCAGAGGTCAAGATGGTCTTGAATCCGAACACCGCGATGTCCATCAAGCCAAGCCAGATTGGGATGTCCGCTGCGGGGACGGTGCGACCGGTGCGGATGGCTATGCGATCGTCGTCCTTGGCACGCGCTTGCAGCCGGTCGAGGTAGTCTTGCCTTCTGGCCGCGCCCACGATGATGAGACGGGCATTGTCGGAATCCAAACCTTGGAAGGCTTCGATGATCAACTCCAGCCCCTTGTATGGCCGGACGGCCCCCAGGGTGCCGAAGATGAAGGCGTCATGAGGATAGCCCATCTTGTCGCGCGTCACCTCCCGGGGAATGGCGGGGCCATAGACACCCCTGAATCCGGGGTGTGGCACGACCTCGATCATGCCGTCGCGGAAGAACTTCCGCGCCTCCTGGCGACCGGCCTCGTTGAGAACCACGACACCCGCGAAGTGCCGAGCGACGTACTCACGGAGACGCAGCTCCTGCTCGATCTCCTCCTGGTCCCCATCGTGCGGCGTCGCGTTGTGCATGGTCCAGACCAGAGACGCGCCCGCGCGGCGCAGCCGGCGCATGCCGTCCAGGAGATCGTCCGCGCGCTCGCGAATCGTCTTGCCCGCCCCCGGGCTGAGATATGGGTCGAACTGATGGAACAGCACGATGGCGGGGCAATCCCGTGTGGAGCCAAGCTGCTCGATTATCTGCAGAGGCTTGTCGCAATACTGCACCTGCCAACCGCGCTTCGCCAACTCCCGCAGGCCGAGGGTGTAGAAGGGATTATCGGGATCTGGCGGGGTGAACTGCACGATCCGCCCTGTCATCTTCTTTGCCGCCGATACCGGACGAGGCGTCGGTTTCCCCCTCACTATATTGCGCGCGAGGCGCAGCGGCGCCACTAACAATCGCCCCGCGCGATATGTTCTGGAGGCAAGGAGCTTCTCCATGCGCGTTGCCTGGCGACGCAGCGATTTCCTGAGCTCGGCAACGTCTCGCTCCTGTGCCGCCAGTTGTCCGCGCAGGGATTGGACTTCTTCGAGCCGCCGCTCCTCCGACGTGCGCATCGCGGACAGCTCTTTTCGGCTGAGGGCTTCGGCTTCGCGCGCGATGGCCACCTCCGCGCCGATCCGCTGCACCTCCGCCCGGCTGAGGGCTTCGGCTTCACGCGCGATGGCCAGCTCCGCGCCGATCCGCTGCACCTCCGCCCGGCTGAGGGCTTCGGCTTCACGCGCGATGGCCAGCTCCGCGCCGATCCGCTGCACCTCCGCCCGGCTGAGGGCTTCGGCTTCACGCGCGCGGGAAA